>Ga0308162_1000764_pt1 | contig 30252 bp, 30 predicted proteins | sample PhySR2_FD_201370 | JGI IMG/M metagenome (GOLD analysis project Ga0308162, IMG submission 201370) | Phyllosphere microbial communities from UC Gill Tract Community Farm, Albany, California, United States - DLSLS.R2 | ecosystem: Host-associated > Plants > Phyllosphere > Unclassified | place: USA... | reverse complement strand
AATAATACTCCCGGTATCTGTGTGTTCTGTTCCCGGAATATGCTTCTGCGTTCCGTCTGGCTTAAAGATTAAAGATTAGGTAAGTGAGGTATGCTTACCTTTTTAAAAATGAAGGCTGGAATTACAGTTTGATATTAAATTCCTGTTATAGTGCTTGTGTTTTAATAATGATGCTGATTACATCGTAAAAAATCCAGTGCCGCATATTTCGTTGTTATTTAAAATCACCGCTTTTATCTTCGTCTTATTTAGTCACGTAAATCAGCCGGTACTTACTGACTTTACTGACGTTCTCTCCCGACCAGGTAATGAGCGGCTCCAGAATTTTAATCAGTGAAGAGCCAGAATCCGTAATGCTGAAAACCATTTCTACGGGAACTTTTTCTCCATAGACGCTATGCATTACCATGCCATTCTCTTCAAGGTTCTTTAGAGTACGGGAAAGCATTTTTGTGAGATACCGTCATTACATTTCAGTATCTTATTGAAACGGCCTGCTCCGGAACTGAGAATATATATTACTGCCAGATGAAATTTGTTAGAAAGTCTTTCAAGAAGCCTTTTCTGAGGTGTTTTATCATTGTTGTCTGAAAGATAGTTTTTTCGCGTGTCCGGATTTCTTAATTGGTACTGAATTCCTTTCAGGTCTCTTCTTTACAGTATCAGGAAACGGGCGTTATACATATTTGAGATTATTACTGTCAGGGTTAGTAAAAAATATCACTCAGAAAAAAGGTTTTTTGAGCAGCCATAATTGTAACGGCTTCGGTATCACGTCAACAGTCATTTATGACGATAGAGAATGCACACTGGTTAGTGGCCGAACTGATTGAGCTCGACCGTAATATTATATTTATCTACATTAGTCATCTTCACCGCGATCATTATCTGGGTATGGAAGTGAACAAGCAGAAGTATCCTGACGCCAGAGTGATTGCTTATAAAAAAGTATCTTCAGGTATCATTGAGGTGTATGACTTCAAAATTCAGTACTGGGGAAACACGGTTCCTGGACATAACGGTGTGAATATTAAATTTTCTGTTGAAAAATGGACTTAAGATAAAATCCTGCTGGAAGGTGAAACAATTCAGATCCTCGGTTTTGTGGCCGGAGACTGTACTGACATTGCGCCCTTATGGATCCCGGCCAGCCGGACGCTGATTGCTTCTGATCTGGTATTCACCGACTGTCACGTATGGATTGCACACTCTTCCAGTGCAATGACACTCCATTCTTCTGCCATCAGTTATACGCGACAGTACATCAACGATTTTGTGAAGGAACTACGCCGCAGTGAGAACGCGCAGTAGCTGATGGATGAAATGGATCGTATTTATCCAGATTATCCGGTTCGTGTCTGCCTTGGATACAGTGCCGGGATCCTGAAAGACAGATATGTATGGCCGGGTGACTGGCCACTTTCCCTGAGAAATATGCCTTCAGGCTTCTGAAACGCGTGCCTGCCTCGCCGCGCCGGGCGTGGCATTACAGAATGGTGGAAAGCGGGTTGCCATGGCCAGTTCTTAGGTGGTGGTGCTTGTCAGACTCGCACGCGAGGAAGCCCAATCCGCAGAAGACAGTGCGGGACGGGCCCCTGTCCGGAACGGTGGAAGACGGGGGCCGCCTGTCATACCCAGTCTTCCAGTGTCAGACCCGGTACCCGCTCAAACTCCCCCGTATTATTCGTCACCAGCACGGCGCCGGCAGCGATGGCGTGCCCGGCGATCGCCGTGTCGTTCGGGCCTATCGGCGTCCCGGCCAGCCGCAGCGCGACCTTAATCTGCGTGGTCGCATCCACCGCGGCACGGTCCCAGGGCAGGACGGCATCCAGGCGGGCGCAGAACGCGTCAACCAGCTGTACGTGGCGGGGCGATGCCTTCGGGCCGGTGGCACCGAAGCGCATCTCGGCGTAGGTCACGGCCGAAACCACGATGCGGTGGCCGCGCAGCACCGCCTGCTCCAGACGCTCAATGACGGCGGTCGGCTGCTCGCGCATGATGAATGAGCAGATGTTCGTGTCGAGCATACAGATCTTATTCACAGGTCAAACCGTCCTTCGTCGGTGACAACATCCTCACGCTCCGCCATAAAGTCCGGATCGGCCTTTTCTAGGCTGGCGAACGACCCCCAGGTGGGCCGGACGGGACGCAGAATGATGCTGTCCCCTTCCCGGACGATCTCCAGCTCGCTCACCCCATCAAAATCCAGATCGCGGGGAAGACGAATGGCACGGTTGTTGCCGTTTTTAAATATCGATACGGTTCTCATGGTCTTTCTCCTGGCCGGCTGGCCGTTATATTCATACCTGTGCCAAGTATAGGCAGATGTTATGCATATGCATATCCTTGACATCTGCATATGTTCAGGATATGTGTGTGCATGCCATCTGCAGATGTCTGGTATTTAGATATGTAATGCATATGCTTTCTTATCTCCTTTTCTGCTGAGATCCGAAAACAACAAGAACCGGATCTTAAAGATAAATCGGTTATTTTTGAAACAGAATCAAATTTTGTGCTATAATATACAATAAGTTACAAACTCATTTACACGCCAGGTTCGTAACTTACCTGTCGATCATCATGCCTTTTTCTGCTTTATGACTTCCGCTAAATACCCTATAAAGGAATAAATCGGATCTTATGTGGTTACTGTTCAGGTAATTGCTTAAGTGACATTTATCAGGCTTGTAGTTTATATGTTTCACTTGATGTGAGCGTGACTATTTCGGATAAGATTATCAGGTTAAATACAAACACGGACGTGAATATTTATAAGGAAATTATATGAATAATAATAATACCGCATGGAAATGCAACATTTGCGAAGGCGGGTGCGGAGAAGCAATTAACCGCTTCGGCTCCCTTCTTTGTATCTATGAGTACCTTACCCATGTACCTGGTTCGGATACGAAAATGTGGTTCAAGCAGCACTCATCCGGTCGCCGTGAACTTATTTCCGTCGGCGGTAAAGTTATCGCCATCTGGAGTACAGAAAAAGGACACTGGCGGGAGCGGACCGATAAGGATTTCGCGGAGGACTGGGAAGAGTACGGGAATGAAACCGGAGACGTATTTATACACGATGAAGGTGATGCGTTTAACCTTGCGTTGAGCATTCATTAATCTCCTCGGCTGGATTTTCACTACCAGTGAAGCCTTATAACTCAAAGGAGCGACAACTTGGCAGATGTTATTTCTACGGCTCAGGCCGCAAAGGCTGCAGCTGCCGGTATTTCGGGATGGGTGCCTGTGATATCTACTCTGGCCGGCGGGGTGCTGGCCGGCGGCGTAGCGCTTCTGGTGAGCAGGCTTAATCACCGCTATGCGCGAGAACGTGAAGAAACGGCTGCCGCTGAACGCCTGCGGAATGAACAACAGAAAGAAGAGGACAAGCAGTCGCGGGAGCGGTATTTCATCGCCACCGAACTGGTCTTTCTGCTGGAACGGTTTGCGGAGGGATGCGCCCGGGTAGCCACTGACGACGGTGAGGATGACCCCCATGGCGAGCGTCAGACAACCACAGAATATCCGGTACTGGCGTTTACCGGCGTTGAGGGTGACTGGCGTGCTTTGTCTGCGCTGCTGATGTTCCGGATACGGGAGCTTCCCGTACTGCAGGATGAGGCCAGGCGCATGATCGCCGGCGTCGGTGAATACGATTCCTTTCCCGATTACAGATATTATTTTCATGAGCGGCAGTATCAGTATGCCAGGCTGGGCCTGAAAGCCATTATCCAGGCCAGACGTCTGCGCAAATCTGCCCACCTTCCGGACACCCGCCTCGATGCCACGCAGTGGTCGGCGGAGCCTTCCATGTGGAAGGTATGGCGCCTGGAGCGTAAGCGCAGAGCCGCAGATGCTATCCGGAATGCCGAATTTGAGAGAATTTTAAATGCTGAAGACGACCCGGAAGCTGACGTCAGGAGTGACGAACATCAGCGGCTGTCAGGAGCTGAATCATGACCGATCTCGTTTCATATTCACATCCGCCATCCCAGCTGCCCGTGGCCATCGACTATCCGGCAGCGCTGGCGCTGCGTCAGATGGCCGCACAGCACGACGAATACCCCCAATACCTGCTGGCGCCCGAGGCCAGCGCCCTGCTTCATTACGTGCCGGATCTGCACCGCAAGATGCTGTTCACCACTCTCTGGAATACGGGCGCGCGCATTAACGAAGCGCTGGCACTGACAAGGGGGGATTTCAGCCTGGCACCGCCCTACCCCTACGTACAGCTGGCCACGCTGAAGCAGCGCGGGGAAAAAGCTGCCCGCGGCCCCGGACGTGCGCCGTCAGGCGCGGTCCCTCACCGGCTGGTTCCGCTGTCCGATCCGCAGTACGTGGCCCAGCTGGAGATGATGGTCGCCACGCTGAAAATTCCGCTGGAGCGACGCAACCCGGATACTGGCCGGACCGAAAAAGTCAGGCTCTGGACGGTGACCGACAGGACAGTGCGGACCTGGCTGAATGAGGCCGTTGCGGCAGCTGCCGGTGACGGAGTCACATTTTCCGTGCCGGTCACCCCACATACTTTCCGCCACAGCTACGCCATGCACATGCTTTATGCAGGCATTCCGCTGAAGGCGTTGCAGAGCCTGATGGGGCACAAAAGCATGAAGTCTACCGAGGTTTACACGAAGGTGTTTGCGCTGGACGTGGCGGCGAGGCACCGGGTGCAGTTCCATATGCCTGGAACTGAAGCTGTTGCGATGCTCAAAAGTAAGACCTGATGTATTTCACATGGAACGTGCCATTTAAAAACAATTAATATTTTTCAGTAACTTAAATCCATCCTTAATAAAAAATTGAAACTATAGTCAAACAATTATGTAATCACATGATTATTGAATTACATGATTTTGTAATCAAATAATCTTTTTAATTGCGTTTTCAATTTACGCACGTATAGTTACAGGATTACAGGATTACAGGATTACAGGATTACAGGATTACAGGATTACAGGATTACAGGATTACAGGATTACAGGATTACAGGGTTACAGGGTTACAGGGTTACAGGGTTACAGGGTTACAGGGTTACAGGGTTAGGGCGCTATTTTACTTTCTAAGGTATGTGTATGGCTAAAGTCATTTCATTTTTAAACGGTAAGGGCGGGGTAGGTAAAACGACTACTTCGATAAATGTAGCTACAGCAATCGCAAAAAGAGGTTCCAAAGTAATAGTGGTTGATACTGATCCTCAAAGTAGTATCGGAAACTGGTATAACGAGGATAAATGCCTGTTTGACGTAGCCGATGCCGGATCAGAAAAAGAAGTCTACTCGGTAAGGAAAACTTTGAAATCATATGATTATATAATCATAGATGGTGCGGCTGCGATATCTGCTATTTCAGCTGCTGCAGTCATGGTTTCTGACGTGGTTTTAATCCCTGTTACTCCTTCACCGCTGGATTTTGCTGCCTGTGGCGCCATCATTGCTGTGATTGAAGCTCGACAAGAACTACAACCAATCAAGGCTAGATTTGTAATAACCAAAAAGGTGAATACTGCCAAAATGCTGGGCGTTCTTAAGGCATCCATTGAGGATACTGGCATTCCCGCGCTACGGACAGGAACGACACAAAGGCAGAGTTACATCAAAACAATGCTTGATGGCGGCACCGTTTTTGACACAGATGATTCTAATGCCAAAGGTGAAATCGACGTACTAACAAACGACATTCTGGAATTATGCCAATGAAAATGAAACTCGGTGCAAGCAAAAGTACAATGCATGCGGTTGACGCTATCCACAAGCCGGGATTACCGACGAAAAAACTCCAGATGAACATTCCTGAAGATCTGCACAAGTCTTTTAAGTTGGCTTGTTTGAAGCAGGACAGGGACATGACAGATGTTACAATCGAGCTCATTAATGAATGGATGGCAAGACATCAATAATCTTTAGATTATGCGATTATGTAATTATGTAATTATGTAATTATGTAATTATGTAATTATGTAATTATGTAATTATGTAATTATGTGATTATGTGATTATCCGTTGCTTTCTGGGTTCATGCGGGCTGATATATGAACAGATTAAAAATAATGCTTTCTGGGTTTCTGGGCTTTAAGTCGATGACTTCATTGAGCGATAGAGATAGAAAGAGCGCTGCTGAATGGGGGTTCCTGCTGAGCACGCTGTTTATTATGCCGCTTTTCTTCATGCATGATGCCAGTGAACTGATCAAAATCGGTATGCAACTGTTGTGGGGCGCCTGCGTTTCGCGCGCTGCATTTCTGGCCAACGGCGGCTGGAAGAAGAAAAATTCAGGATGAATGAATTCTCAACGCAGTGGAATCCATGAAAAGACAGGAACAACTGACTTGCATGCTGACGCAGATGCGTGGACACGGGATGATGCTCACAACACGCACCCAGTCAGCCGATAAGTTTGAGGGGCCCGTCCGCATGCGCCGCCCGGCCTTTGATGAATAGCTACATCGGCTTTCGGGTAAGGATAGGGGCCCGCGCTGACGATACTTTCGCGGAAAGCGCCCGGGCAAGCCTCTGATCAGTGTGGATTAGTTCTGGCAGCAGTTTTCATGAGAAGGCAGGGCAACATATATGCTTTTGCCTGCTGTGCCCTGCGGTAGATGTTACATCACGCGCGCCACAGGAATGTCACTCCAGCGCGTGGTCCACGCCGGTGAAAGCATGTCCCGCTTCATTTTCCATTCCGCATTCACGCCCTGACCGGCAAACCACACACTACCCCGCCCGGACTGATTGATACCGTCAAGTACCTTCATCAGCTGCGCACTGTTTGCACGTGGCTTATCTTCATCAAACAGGCTCAGCTGACTGACACCATTCGGCGTAAAGTCATCGAGCATTATCCCGGCCTTAATGTAACGTCTCCCTTCAAGCCATATGCGGTCGAGCGATCGCATGGCAACTTCAATCACGTCACGTGTGTCCTGTGTAGGAATCGTGAGACTCTCGCCGGCGCTATTGCCATAAAATTTCTCACCCTGCGCATGCGGTGAGGTGCGGATAAAGACGCTGATGCGCCGGCAGAACTGCCGCTCCTTTCTGAGCTTCTCCGCCGCCCGGGTTGCGTATTGACACAGCGCCTCCTGCATCAGCACCTTAGACGTAATTCTCTCACCAAAGGACCGACTGCAGACAATCTGCTGTTTCGCAGGCACAAACTCTTCAAGGGGAATACAGGATTCTCCATTAAGTTCCCGGACAGTACGCTCCAGCACGACGCTGAAGTTTTTACGGATAAGGGCAGGGTGGGCGCGCGACAGCTGCAGGGCATTTTCAATACCCATCAGATTGAGTCGCTTACCGATGCGCCGGCCGACACCCCAGATTTCTTCCACGGGCTGACTCGCCAACAGGGTCGCGGTACGCTTAGGATTACCCGGCGTCAGCGCCAGTACACCGCGGAACTGCGGCCACTCTTTGCTGGCCCACTGAGCTGATTTGGCCAGAGTTTTTGTCGGCCCCATACCGACGCCGACAGTCAGGCCGGTCGTAGCCAGCACGTGTACGCGCAGGCGACGGCCAAAATGTTCAAAGTCTTCGCAGAAATCAATGCCGGTCAGGTCCAGGAACATCTCATCAATGGAATACTGCTCAACGCGGGGTGTTATCTCTTCCAGCGCTGTCATGACGCGCTGAGACATGCTGTGGTTTATGTGGAATGGAAAAACAATCGCAGTTAAAGATCATTCTGCTCCCTCATTTTGATTAGAGAACGCGCGCAACAGGGATATCCGACCAGCTTGTCGTCCACGCCGGGCTGAGCATCTCTCGCTTCATTTTCCACTCCATATTAATCCCTTGGCCGGCAAACCACACGTTCCCCAGCCCGGACTGATTAATGCCGTCGAGCACTTTCATCAGCTGCGCGCTGTTTTTACGCGGCTGCGCATCATCAAAGAGGCTAAGCTGGCTGACACCATTTGGCGTAAAATCATCGAGCATGATGCCCGCTTTCATGTACCGACGACCTTCCAGCCATATGCGGTCAAGTGACCGCATGGTCACTTCGATAATGTCCCGCGTATCCTGTGTGGGCAGGCTGAGCTTTTCGCCGGAGCTGTTGCCGTAAAACACCTCGTTGACTGCATGCGGTGAAGTTCGGATAAACACGCTGATACGCCTGCAGAATTGCTGTTCTTCCCTGAGCTTTTCTGCGGCGCGTGTCGCGTACTGGCATAGCGCCTGTTGCATGGCCACTTTTGACGTAATGCGCACACCAAACGACCTGGAACAGCAAATCTGCTGCTTTGCAGGAGGTAACTCTTCAATTGGGATACAGGATTCGCCGTTCAGTTCCCGAACGGTTCGCTCCAGCACAACGTTGAAGTTCTTTCGAATAAGAGCAGGGTGGGCGCGTGCTAATTGAAGGGCATTGTGGATACCCATCAGGTTCAGGCGCTTGCCGATACGGCGGCCTACACCCCAGATTTCTTCCACGGGCTGATTTTCCAGAAGGGAAGCGGTGCGCTTCGGATTACCCGGCGTGAGCGCCAGCACGCCACGAAACTGTTTCCATTCCTTACTTGCCCATTGCGCGGATTTTGCCAGCGTTTTTGTCGGCCCCATGCCGACACCAACGGTAAGTCCGGTGGTGTTCAGCACGTGAATCCTCAGGCGGCGTCCAAAATGTTCAAAGTCTTCACAGCCGTCGATACCCGTCAGGTCCAGAAACATTTCATCAATACTGTATTGCTCGACGCGTGGAGTCAGCTCTTCCAGAGCCGTCATTACTCGCTGGCTGAGGTTATGGTAAAGCCCGTAGTTCGAACTGAAAATAAAGACCTTTTCGGGATAGGGCTGGTTCTTTAGCTGAAACCAAGGCGTGCCCATTTTGATACCCAGCCCCTTCGCGCCAGCGGAGCGTGCAATAACGCAACCGTCGTTGTTGCTGAGTACCACCACAGGCTTACCACGCAGATCCGGGCGGAACAGCGCCTCGCAGCTCGCATAAAATGAATTGACGTCGGCGAGTCCGAACATAGTCATGATTACCCCCGGCGCTTGCGCGTACTATTGAAAAACAAGCTGACGACGCCGGGCAGTTGCAGGTCTTCCGGATAGATTACGGTATAGGAGGAATTCATAGGCAGCAGAGCAAGTTGAGGGTGTAGTTGCAGGCGTTTTACCGTGAAATGTCCGCCAACTTCGGCGATGACGATGTCGCCGTGCATAGCCTCCTCTGCGCGATCGACCACCATGATATCGCCGTCAAAAAGGCCAGACTCCTGCATGCTGTTGCCGCTGGCGCGCACAAAGGAAGTGGAGGCTTTCCGGCGGATACAAAGTTCGTTTAAATCCAGCTCTTTCTCGACATAGTCCTGGCCTGGGGAGGGTAAGCCGGCAGCACAGAGTTCTGCAAAAAGTGGTACCCGTGCCGGGGGCGTGAACACGGGGGGCCACAAGAATGTCAGGCCCGGTGCGTAGTTCGCTGTTTTCATAATGCATCAGTCCCTGTGTGCTTCAGCGAATGGATCAGTACTGTGAATGTGTAGCGCATAAAAATCCCCCCTGGTTGTACTGTTTATATGTACAGTATTAATGAGAGGGTGTTTTTTGGCAAGAGAAGCCAAACGGGACGCGCGTTAAAAGGGGAGTAAATCGTTAAGCAGAATTCAAAATGTTTTAAATGCCTTTGTGTCTAAACTCTTTTATAACCACTAAATCAAATTTATTCCGGCTAATAAACAAGCAATCCAGACCGCTCAGAGAACAGGTCATCAGAGTTTAATTTCTTATTCAGCTCCCTTTCAGACGTACCCTGACTTATTTGATGGTGTCAGGGATGCGGACGCATCCTGAATGAAACCCGGGAGTGGCGTAAGCTTTTTCCCTGTCACCGTAAAGCTATTGAGCGTGCCCTTCCGGGCCGACTCGTAATCCTTACGACCGGGCCGGAAAAGGGGAAGTAAACCCTGCTGTCTTCCGGCTCAGTCTGCTTTTACACGTAGCTGTTTATGATGAATGCGTTACAACTCTGATGCCGCTGCAGCATCAGACCGCCATTTTCCTGCACTCTTCAGCGCAGCGGTGGCAGGATTGTGCGCATTTCTGACAATGGTCGTGATCGTGCTTTGCACATTCATCACCGCATTTCTGACAGACTTCAGCACAGAGCCTGCACAGCTCTCCTGCAAATTCACTTCCCAGCGTCATAAACTGCGCCGCCAGACGGCAGATGCTGGCGCACTGCATATCCAGACGGATGCACTCCCGCATCATTTCAAGATTCTGCTCTTTAAGACATGACGCAGCACAATTGTCACAGGCCGCTGCGCATAAATAACAGGCTTCAATACAGCTTCGATGTTGCTCTGACATATTTCCTCCTGGCTTATTCAGATTGTTTTGCCTAAAGTTATAAGCCTGGAACAAAAGAATCATTGCCGCAAAGAAATATTTTGAATTTTCAGTCAAGCAGGGAAAGAGAAGTAAAAAGGAAAAAACAGGATAAAAAAAAGCCCGCCACAGACAGACAGGCGGGCGGGCTGATATCAGCCAAAAAAGTTTTTGTTACCGGATAAACGTGCCGGCAATAATGAGGGTAATACACAACCCCCCCGGAGCAGTGGCAAAGACGGACAGATAAGCGGGGGATCTTATCCGTCCGGGACTGCGGTATCACACGGAATTACAGGCCAGAACGGGCTGTTACTGTTCCTGCTGCATCATTTTACGGTGCATATCGATGATGCTCTGATGTGCGGCCGAGCTGGCATTGTTCATACTCTGGTGCGCCAGGATAGCCAGCTCGTGCTCATTCTTCGTGGTGACAGATTCGTTACCGGCCGGGTTGACTGACGGTGCCGGATATTCCTGTTGAGCCCACACAGAGGAAACAGAAAGCATTGCCAGGAGGGGAATAAAAACTGACTTTTTCATTGGGTTAATCCTTACGGTTAAATTAATAAGTAAACTTTTACTGACGGGCCGGAATATTCCCGGCTTCGATGAACTGCATCCTAAACGAAAAAATAAGCCATGGTCGAAAATGACAGAAATGTAATTTAAAAACAGGCGTTTCAAACATGACAGAAATGTAATCAAGTTGTTTTTTTGGCTGTGATAGTTTGCCGTTAACAAAAATAAGATTCCTGACCGGTCAGCACTGTCTGCTAGCCGGTATGGCGAAACAGCCCGGGAATGTACTGATTATGCCGGAGCTCAGTCATGCAGTTAAAAAGTTCACGACGCAATTTTATAAAAGGACTCACGGCCGCCGGAGTTGTGGGCGGTTTCGGACTGAAATCGTTTGATGCATTCTCTGCGGTAAGCCTGTCGCAGGCCCGCACGCTGTCCGGGACTGATTTTGATCTGTTCATTGCCGAAGCGCCGCTCAACATTACCGGTATAACCCGCTATGCGAAAACCATCAACGCAGGACTGCCGGGCCCACTGTTGCGCTGGAAGGAAGGCGATACCGTTACCCTGCGTGTAAAAAACCGCCTGTCGGAGCCGACGTCCATTCACTGGCATGGCATTATTCTCCCGGCAAACATGGACGGCGTACCCGGTCTCAGCTTTCATGGTATTGAGCCGGATGACACCTATGTGTATTCCTTCCGGGTCAAGCAGAACGGTACTTACTGGTATCACAGCCACTCAGGCCTGCAGGAACAGGAAGGCGTTTACGGCCCCATCATTATTGACGCCGCTGAACCTGAGCCGTTCGTCTATGACAGCGAGCATGTGGTGATGCTGACCGACTGGTCCGAAGAAAAAGCCTCCACCATTCTCGCGAAGCTGAAAAAGCAGTCTGACTATTACAACTATGGTAAGCCTACAGTCAGCGACTTCTTCCGTGATGCCCGGGAAAAAGGTCTCGGAACGACTTTTGCCGACCGCAAAATGTGGGCAGAAATGAAAATGAACCCGACGGACCTCGCGGACGTCAGCGGTGCGACTTACACCTATCTTATGAACGGCCAGGGCCCCGGAAAAAACTGGACCGGCCTGTTTCGCAAAGGCGAAAAAGTCCGCTTACGTTTCATCAACGGCTCCGCCATGACCTATTTTGATGTGCGTATTCCTGGCCTGAAAATGACCGTAGTGGCCGCTGATGGACAGTATGTTAATCCCGTACCCGTGGACGAATTCCGTATCGCGGTTGCTGAAACCTACGATGTCATCGTGGAGCCGGACCAGGATGCGTATACCATTTTTGCACAGTCCATGGACAGAAGTGGTTATGCGCGGGGCACGCTTGCTACCCGGGCAGGGCTATCCGCACCGGTTCCTTCACCGGATCCGCGCCCCTGGCTGACCATGGACGACATGGGCATGGGTGGCATGGATCATGGCGGCATGGGGGGTATGGACCACAGCCAGATGCAGGATATGGACAGCAATGCCATGAAGACCATGGACAGCGGAGAGCTGCAGAGCATGGATGGCGCAGCCGTACAGGGCGAATCTGCGGAAAGCATGGCTGGTATGGACCACGGCAATATGGCCGGTATGGACCATGGAAGTATGGCTGGCATGGGTGATATGCAGAAGCATCCTGCGTCTGAAACCGCGAATCCGCTGGTCGATATGCAGGCCATGATGCCAGCGGCAAAACTCAACGACCCGGGTATTGGCCTGCGCAATAATGGCAGAAAAGTTCTCACCTATTCCGACCTTAAAAGCACCTTTGAAGACCCGGACGGCCGTGATCCTTCGCGCACTATCGAGCTGCACCTCACCGGTCATATGGAAAAATTCGCATGGTCATTTAACGGCATCAAGTTTTCTGACGCTGAACCGGTCACGCTGCGATACGGCGAGCGCGTGCGCATTGTGCTGGTCAACGACACCATGATGACGCACCCCATTCACCTTCACGGTATGTGGAGCGACCTTGAAGATGAAGAAGGCAACTTCCTGGTGCGTAAACATACCATTGATATGCCTCCGGGGACCCGCCGCAGTTATCGCGTAACGGCCGATGCGCTGGGCCGCTGGGCCTACCACTGCCACCTGCTTTTCCATATGGAAACCGGCATGTTCCGTGAAGTCCGGGTTGTTGAATGAGGTATTCCCGATGTCAGTTTCAAGGCGTGATGATATGAAAAAGAACTTTTCCCGTTCTGTGGCCAGCTTTCTGATTTTCTCGGCGCTGACAGGCAGCACGCTGACGTCCGCTTATGCAGCGCAGACAGATGCGGCTCATAGCATGCAGGGCCATGACATGGCCGGAATGGACCATTCTGCCATGGGGAGTATGGAGCCAGCGTCGGATATGGATGGTATGGGATCCATGCAGCCGGCGGCGTCCACTGAAAGCAGAACGCCCATTCCGCCTCTCACAGATGCCGATCGCAAGGCTGCCTTCCCCGATGTAAATGGGCACAAGGTTCATGACAGCAGCGTGAATTATTTTCTGCTTGCCGATCAGCTGGAATGGCAGAAAAACAACGATAACAGCGGCCTCAGCTGGGACGTCACTGGTTGGGCTGGCGGAGACACTGACCGCCTCTGGCTACGCAGTGAAGGGGAGACCAGCGATGGAAAAACCGAGTCGGCGGAAATCCAGGCTCTTTGGGGACACGCCATCACGCCCTGGTGGGATGTGGTTGCCGGTGCCCGTCAGGACTTTAAACCTGGTAAGCCGCAGACCTGGCTTGCCGCCGGCCTGCAGGGTATGGCGCTGTACAACTTTGAGTCCGAGCTGACCGCCTTTGCAGGTGAGCAGGGACGTACCGCACTCAGGCTGGAAGCAGATTACGATGTGCTGCTGACCAATCGCCTGATCCTGCAGCCCTCTTTTGAAGCCAACATTTATGGGAAAGACGACGAAGCGCGTGAAACAGGTAAGGGACTTTCCAGTACTGAACTGTCATTACGCCTTCGTTATGAAGTGAAACGGGAATTTGCCCCTTATGTGGGTGTTTCCTGGAGCCAGCTCTACGGTAATACCGCGGATATGGCTGCCCGCGAGGGCGAAAAAAATAATGAAGTGCTCTTTCTTCTCGGGGCACGCGTGTGGTTCTGATGCAGTTAATTCAAACAAACAAGACAGGTATTATTATGAAACGTATTTATGCTGGCTACCTCATCGCTGTTGCCGCCTCCGCTGCTGCTTTTGCCGCGCAGGCGCATCCGGAACTGGCTTCTTCTGTACCCGCAGACAAGGCGCAGGTTATCGCGCCGTCAAAAGTGGAGCTGCACTTTACCGAAAATCTGGTCACCAAGTTCTCGGGCGCACGTCTTATCATGACCGGCATGCCGGGTATGTCTGCACATTCGCCAATGCCTGTGGCGGCGAAAATCTCCGGGGGTAGCGATCCAAAAACCATGATTATCACTCCGGCAAAGCCTTTACCGGCTGGAGCCTACAAGGTGGAGTGGCGTGCGGTATCGTCTGATACGCATCCCCGTACCGGAAACTACAGTTTCAGCGTGAAATAATGCTATGAACGATCAGACTTTTATTGTCATCAGGTTTCTTCTTTATCTCGATCTTATGGTTCTTTTCGGGCTGCCTTTATTTGAGCTGTATGGTGTGAAGGGAACGTTAAAAAAATCGGTGTCTTTATTCAGCGTCTGGTCGTTCTTTTTTATCCTGATATCCGGCGGCATTATGCTGTCGCTGGCTAACATGTTGCTGGTCGCAAAAGCCATGAGCGGGGTCAGTGAACTCGGCGAGCTCACGCTGCACATTATCGAAATGGTCATTGGTGAAACTGCCGTCGGCGTCAGCTGGATGGTCAGGCTTGCCGCGCTTGTTGTCGCTTTTGTTGGTCTGGGTTTGCGGCTTAAGCATGTCAGGCTCTCCCGTTACGTGCTGGCACTGTCCGGCGGCACGGCACTGGCGACCCTGGCATGGGGCGGGCACGCCGCCATGAATGACGGGTATAAATATTACCTGCACCTGGTGAGTGATGTTGTTCATCTTTCAGCTGCCGGTGCCTGGATAGGAGCACTGGCTGCCTTTACGATCCTGCTGTGTGTAAAAAAAGCGGAAAAAGCCGGTCATGCCAGGCAGCTGGCTGATGCGCTGTCAGGATTCGCACGTGCCGGTACCATCATCGTGTTAAGTATCGTCGTCACCGCCATCATTAATTTTGTCTTCATTGTTGAGGTGCCGCTGCGTGCGCTGGCAGGCACTGACTACGGGCAGCTGCTCCTGATTAAGACCGCATTATTTTTTATGATGCTGCTGCTGGCTGCAGCAAATCGCTTCCGGCTTGCACCAAGGCTGGAAATTGCGCTCAGCCAGGGCCACTATAAGACAGGCATTGTCATGATGCGCAAAAGCATCGTTACGGAATTTACCGTTTCTGTACTGATTCTGGCCACCGTCGCCTGGCTTGGCACGCTGTCGCCTGGAACCGGTATGGAATAGTCCTAAATCGCAGCCTCCAGGATCATCACACATGACCACCATTCTGATCGTTGAGGATGAAGTGAAAACAGGAAGCTACCTGAAGCAGGGGCTACAGGAGGCAGGATATGACGTGACTCTGGTCGATGATGGCCGCCAGGGGCTCGAACATATTCTGCAGCAGCGCTATGACCTGATTATTCTGGACGTGATGCTGCCGTCTATGGACGGCTGGGATATCCTGCAGCAGATGAGAATGGCCCGTCATGAAGAACCCGTTCTGTTTCTTACGGCCAAGGATAACGTCAGCGAAAAAATTAAAGGACTCGACCTTGGTGCAGATGATTATCTGCTCAAACCCTTTGATTTTGCGGAACTGCTGGCCCGTATCCGGACCCTGCTCAGGCGGAACCGTTCGCTTACCTCCGGCACGCATGAAATTGCCGATCTGGTGATGGATATCGCCCGGCGCAGCGTAGCCCGCTCAGGCAGGAAAATTCACCTTTCATCAAAAGAGTTCGTCCTGCTTGAACTGTTGCTGCAGCGTACCGGTGAAGTCCTGCCAAGAAACCTGATCTCTTCACTGGTCTGGAATATCAATTTTGAAAGCGATACCAACGTTATCGACGTTGCCGTCAGGCGGCTTCGCAGCAAAGTAGATGATGATTTCAGTCCGAAGCTGATTCACACCGTACGGGGTATCGGCTACGTACTGGAGATACGCGAAGAGTGAAACGCAACTGGTCTCTGACCACAAGACTGAGCCTTATTTTTGCCGGCGTGATGATGTCCGTCTGGCTGCTTTCAAGCGTGCTGCTGGTCGCGGCCCTGGGGAGTTATTTCCGTAATCAGGACCAGGTCCTCCTGACCGGTAAGCTGGAGTTGGCCAGCGAACTGCTGGAAAGTGAAATTCATGCCGGCAAGCTTAATCCGGAGGCATTATCCCGCAAACTGGGCGACGCCATGGTGGGGCATAACGGGCTTTATCTGTCGGTTACAACATCAGAGGGCAACATTCTTGCCGAGTATTTATCTCCGGGGTTTCCGGTACCGGGCGAACTGTTTACAAACAAAATCCACAGTCCTGATGCGCTGCAGACAGTCGAAGAAGAAGGTTTTCGCTATAACGTTATGGTAAGAAAAATCAGCGCAGAAAAAGCCGGCAGACGGCATGATGTGCTGATAACCACTGCTTATGATACCGGCCTTCACGATGAGTTTCTCAGCCAGCTTAAAAGGTGGCTGATGTGGTTCAACGGGGCGCTGATTTTCATTTCAGTCTTTCTTGGCTGGCTTGCCACTAAAATCGGGCTGAAGCCGCTGAATGAGATTAACCGGCTGACTTCTGCCATTACTGTTAACAATCTCAGCGAACGCCTGCCTTCCCGCCACCTGCCGTCTGAGCTTCTGACCACCGTGTCGGAGTTCAATAATATGCTCGAAAGGCTGGAGAACTCATTCAGACGGCTCTCGGAGTTTTCATCCGATATCGCGCATGAACTGCGTACCCCGGTCAGCAACCTGATGATGCAGACGCAGGTTGCGCTGTCCCGTGAGCGTGATGCTGAAAGCTACCGGGAGGTTCTTTTCTCGAACCTTGAGGAACTGGGCCGGCTTGCCAGAATGAGCAGCGATATGCTTTTCCTGGCGAAATCAGAAAATGGCCTGATGACGCTGGAAAAACAGGATGTAGCACTGAGGACCGAGCTGGACGAGTTAATCGAGTTTTACGAGCCTCTTGCGGGCGAAAGCGGAAAAACCTTTCTGATTGCCGGGCAGGCAACCGTATCCGGTGACAGTCTGATGTTGCGCCGGGCATTCAGCAACCTGCTGACCAACGCCATCAAATATTCACCTGACAACGTCACCGTTCAGGTAACTATACGGGAAGAGGCCGGACAGGCATCTGTCAGCCTGTCCAATCCAACACGGGACATGACGCAGGAAAAACTTGGTCGTCTCTTCGATCGCTTTTACCGGGGTGATGCCTCAAGGAAACATACTTCAGATGGCGCCGGACTGGGGCTTTCAATTACCCGCTCCATTATCCTTGCGCACCAGGGGGAACTGAATGTTGACCAGTCTGGCAACATCATCACCTTTACGGTCATTCTGCCCGTTTCACTAGACGGGGTGACAGATCAGAGCCTCAGTGCCCATGCATAATTCATCATCCTGTAAAACGCAGCACAGGAATATTTCTGTGCTGTGCAACAGTGAAAGCCGCATTTTTCATCTGCATCAATCCTCTCTTTTCCCGTGGCGCTTTTGTCGCCTCACCTGTGGCTGACAGAAAGCCTGCCCGTTTTCCTGCCAGCCTGTCGGATTATGTCATTCGCTATTCATGGCGACTGAACACGCCTGTCTGACCTGACTTGTCAAAACGCATTACGCTGTAAGCCTCGTGTTTTCCGTCCTGCTCCATGCCCGGGCTCCCGACCGGCATGCCAGGCGTAGCCAGTCCGTAAACGTCACTCTCGACAGCCTGTGCAGCACGGATATCCTCAGCGGGCACATGACCTTCCAGCACCATGCCATTCATCAGTGCGGTATGGCAGGAACGCAGCCCGGCGGGAACATGCCATTGCGCTTTAAGGCCGTCACTTTTTTTCTCCGTCATGACGTGAGTCTGCACCTTAAAGCCCGCCTGTTCCATTTTACTGGCCCATGCTGTGCAGCAGCCGCATTGCGGGGTTTTGTAGAGTTGAATCGTCTGCATGACCGCAGAGGAGACGCCGGATACCAGCAGCATAGAAGCCATAAGAAGTGTCTTTTTCATATCAGTCTCCTGTCCCGGACGCGAACGCCCGGAACGTCTGTCAGGGATTAGTTTTTGCGATGAATAATCAGATAAAGGGCCGGGATCACCAGCATGGATAACAGGGGCGCGGTGATCATTCCACCAATCATTGGCGCAGCGATCCGCTGCATGATTTCAGAACCTGTACCTCCTCCCCACATGATGGGGATCAGCCCGGCCATAATGGTTGCGACGGTCATAACCTTTGGTCGCACACGCAGAACGGCACCTTCATGAATTGCTGCATGAAGGCCTGAGCAGGAAAGCGAGCCCTCCTGATCGGCATGTTTTTTTAGCGCCTGATTGAGATAAAGCACCATAATGACACCGAACTCTGCCGCCACACCTGCCAGTGCGATAAACCCCACCGCCGCCGCAACGGAGAGGTTGTAGCCCAGCAGGTAGAGAAGCCATACCCCGCCAATAAGTGAAAAAGGCAGCGTTCCCATAATCAGTAACGCATCGGTGATGCGACTGAAGGTGACATACAGCAGTACAAAAATAATCATCAGCGTCAGAGGCAGAACAACCAGCAGCCGGTCAGTTGCCCGTTCAAGGTATTCAAATTGCCCTGACCAGCTCAGAGAAACGCCCTCGGGCAGGCTGACCTGCTGGTCAACAACGTTCTGCATGTCCCGGACAACTGATTTCAGGTCCCGGCCCCGGATGTCCACATAGATCCAGTCAGAAAGTCGGGCATTTTCACTCTTGAGCATTGGCGGACCGTCTGCAACGGTGATGCGTGCCAGTTGCGACAGGCTGACCTGGCTGCCTTCAGCTGTTATCACCGGAAGATCGCGCAGCTTCTGCAGCGAGTCGCGAATTTCACGTGGATACCGGATGCTGATGGGATACCGCTCCCGCCCTTCAATCGTCTCGCTGACGTTATCGCCACCTACCACAGCAGAGACAAGCGACTGAAGCTCCTGCACCGAGACGCCGTAACGGGCAGCTTTCTCCCTGTCGATATCAATATCAATATATCGTCCGCCCGTGAGCCTTTCGGCAAGCGCCGAGGTAACGCCCGGCACCTGACGGACCACCTGCTCAATATCACGGGCCACTTTTTCTATCTGGACAATATTATTTCCATTCACTTTTATACCAACAGGGCTTTTGATGCCGGTAGCCAGCATATCCAGACGATTGCGTATGGGAGGAACCCAGACATTGGCTATGCCCGGCACTTTCACCACTTCATCCAGCTCTTTTACGAGTCTTTCCATCGTCATGCCGGGACGCCACTGATCGCGGGGCCTGAAGCGGATAGTGGTCTCAAGCATGGTCAATGGTGCAGGATCGGTGGCAGTATCAGCCCGGCCCGCTTTTCCAAAAACGGTTTCAACTTCCGGTAAGGTTTTTATCAGCCGGTCAGTCTGCTGAAGGAGCCTGCCAGCTTCACGAACGGAAATGCCTGGCAGCGTTGAGGGCATATACAGCAGATCGCCTTCATCAAGGGCGGGCATGAATTCACTGCCAAGACGGGTAAGCGGATAAATTGTTGCAAGCAGGAGAACAGCCGCAACGGTCAGGGTTACCCTGGGCCAGCGCAGTACGGCATTAAGCACGGGCTCATAGGCTTTTATCAGCCAGCGGTTTAAGGGATTGGCTCTTTCATCGGGTATTTTCCCCCGAATAAAAAATCCCATCAGCACCGGAACAAGCGTGACGGCAAGGCCGGCGGCGACCGCCATTGAATACGTTTTGGTAAACGCCAGGGGTGAAAACATCTTTCCCTCCTGAGCCTCAAGAGAAAAGACAGGGATGAAAGACAGCGTGATGATAAGCAGGCTGCAGAACAGCGCTGGTCCCACTTCCGTGGCCGCTTTTTCCGTGATGCGCCAGTAATCCGCTGCTGCCGGATGCTGGCCAGGGTGCGCATGACGCCAGCGCTCAAGCACCTTATGCATATTCTCAATCATCACGATGGCTGCATCGACCATGGCTCCGATAGCAATGGCTATTCCACCCAGAGACATGATGTTGGCATTTACCCCCTGATAGCGCATAACGATAAACGCTCCCAGGATCCCCAGCGGCAGTGAAATAATCGCAACCAGCGCAGACCGGAAATGAAACAGGAAAAGGGTACAGATCACCGCAACAACGATAAATTCCTCAACGAGTTTATGTGTCAGGGTTGCGACTGCGCTCTGGATAAGTCTGGAACGGTCATACACCGGCACGATCTCCACCCCGGCAGGCAGGCTTTTTTTAATGACAGCGAGCTTTTTCTTTACTGCTGATATGGTTTCCAGGGCATTTTTACCTGAGCGCATCACGATGATGCCGCCTGCCACTTCTCCCTCTCCGTTCAGCTCCGCCACGCCACGGCGGAATTCCGGCCCCATCCGGAGCGTGGCGACGTCTGAAAGCATTACGGGCACGCCGCCACGATTTTCAATAACAATATGGCGAAAATCGTCAGCCGTTTTCAGATAGCCTGATGTGCGCACCATATATTCCGCTTCGCCCATTTCGATTACCGAACCGCCGCCCTCCTGGTTGGCACTCTGTACCGCAGACGTTATCCGGGCATGTGAAACATTCAGTGCACGCATGCGGTCCGGATCCAGAATTATCTGGTACTGCCTGACCATTCCTCCGACTGAAGCCACTTCTGACACGCCGGGAAGAGTTTTGAGTTCAAAACGGAGCATCCAGTCCTGAATGGCCCTCAGATCGCCAAGGCTGTGCTTACCGCTTTTATCGGTCAGTACGTACTCAAAAACCCATCCAACACCCGTTGCATCAGGTCCGAGTGAAGCCCGTGCGCCTGCAGGCAATGCGGTCTGTACCTGGCTTAAATACTCAAGTACCCGTGAACGGGCCCAGTAGGGATCGGTTCCATCCTCAAACAGAACGTATACATAGGAATCTCCGAACATTGAGAAACCCCGAACCGTTTTTGCCCCGGGTACCGACAACATGGTCGTCGTAACAGGATAAGTCACCTGATCCTCGATCACCTGAGGAGCCTTGCCGGGATAACTGATACGGATGATAACCTGCACATCCGACAAATCCGGCAGGGCATCCAGCGGAGTTTTCTGCACGGACCATATGCCCCAGACACTCATCATGATGGCGGCGAGTATGACCAGCAGCCGGTTCTGCAGGGACCAGCGAATAATGGCCGATGTCATTTATGACCTCCTTCAACTGACTGGGACGTGTGCGCTGAGTCATCAGTAAAAGAAACGAGCGTGGCACCGGCATCGTTCATTTCGAAGGTAAACGAGATATGATCGCCGGGTTTCATTTTTCCCTGGAGCGGAGCGGGGAGTGAAAACGTCATGGTCATTGGCGGCCAGTTAAGGTCCTTGACGGCTTCATGAGAAACCGTGACCGAATCAGACGTGACTGATAACACCTCGCCCCGTGTCAGGTAGTGCTTTTCAGCCACATCAGGAGATAGCTGCGGAGTAGAAGGAAGCGCACTTCTGAGGCTGGCCTCGGAATCAATAAGAAACTGTCCGGAAGTCACTACCTGCTGTCCTTCCTGGAGCCCCTGCCTGATTTCTGTCAGCCCGTTGTGTGTCCGGCCCGTGCTGACACTGACGGGCCTGAACCAGCCATCGCCTTCAGTGATCAGCACCCGGTTATCCGTCCCGGTCATAATCAGCGCTTCTTCAGGTATGACGAGCACCGGTTCAGAGGGCTGGCTGCTGGCAAGTATGGCATGAACAAACATGCCCGGCTTAAGCAGCCTTTCTGGGTTACTGACGGCCACACGGGCTTTGAGCGTGCGGGTGAGCGGGTCCAGCTCGGGTAACAGTTCCGTCACCTCGCCTGAAAAGGATTGCCCCGGCCAGCTGCCCGTCTCAGCACGGAGCTTACTTCCGGTGGTAAGCAGGCCCGCCTGAGCGGCTGGATAATCAATGATTAGCCATACCGGATCCGGACGCGCCATTTCAAAGAGGGCCTGTGCCGACGTAACCTGTTGTCCTTCGCGAACGGATAGTTTACTGACATAGCCGTCATATTCAGCCCTGACCATAAGTTGCGTGCTGGGCTTACCGGTCCGCTCAATTGTCCGGATAATACTTTCAGGCATAAACTGGAGGTTTAGTCTCTGGCGTGCTGCAGAAGTCAGTGCAGGATCACCAAATCTTCGGATAGCCAGATATTCCTGCTGAGAAGCCGTCCACTGAGGTATCCAGACAGAAACCAGCGGGTCACCTTTCCTGATGAACGCGCCTGGAGCATTAACATAAAGCTTCTGAATTACCCCCTCAGCCTGGACAGAAATGATGGTCATGCCACGTTCGTTGGTCGCAATCGTTCCGAAAGCCTCAAGCTGCTCGTCCAGGACCTCCCGTGTTACTTTTGCCGTTCTGATGCCGAGACTCTGCTGTTGGCGTGCGCTGATTTCAACGCCGTCTTTCTCTGCCTTGTCGTCTGCATACCGCGGAAGCAGTTCCATATCCATAAAGGGCGATTTACCGGGTTTATCGAAGCGCTGTGCGGGCATCATCGGGTCGTACCAGTACAACACTTTACGTTCCGCACTGCTGTGGGCATCATCCGGAACGCGTGCCCTCCGATCGGTATTGACCTCCCCCAGAAAGTAGCCGGCGGCAAAAGCAACAAGAACAAAAGCCGGGATAAAAAAGAAGAGCGGTTTTGTCCTCATGGTCTGTCTCCCTGCGGAATGAGATAACGAATGGCAGCCCACGCGCTGGCCAGTGCTTTTTCGGCATTGTTTTTATCCGTTTCACTGTCCAGAACTGCCCGGCGGGCGGACAGAACATCCGTAAGCGACACGTTGCCGGTACGGTAGCCTGCTTCGGCGAGACGGACCCGGGACTTTTTCAGCGGGATAATTTCGTTTATCTGCCTGTTATAGACGGCCAGGGCTGTGTTGTAGCCGGAGATAAGGGTTTCGAGAGTTGCCTGATGTGCCCGGACCAGGAGAGATAGCCTGTCATTCGCTTCATAAGCCCGGGAAACGTCTGCAGCGTGCTCTTTGTCCTGCCTGTGTGACTGCAGCACCGGGAGATCCACGGTGAACATAATGCCGGCCATATCATCGAAACCTTCAGCGCGGCGGGCATAATAGACCTCAACGCCCACATCCGGAATGGACGCCGTTGCTGACTGATGGGTTCTGGCTTGTGCCACATCCGCCTCGCGCGAAGCGCGTATAATTTCCGGGTGCTGACGGATCTCCTCTGTCAGCAACGTTTCATCTGCAGGCAGCCTGAATATATCCGGCCCGGTTCCTGTTGCCTGATTAATATCCTGTCCGGTCAGCTCTTTCATGCGGGCACGGGCAATATTGATGTCTCGTCTGATGCTCTCCTTTTGATTAGCCAGTTCGCTCAGAGCAAGCCGCAGGTCAATTACGCTTTCGGATGTCGCGCTGCCGCCTGACACGCCAGCATATTGCACGCGCAGCTGTCTGCGGGTTTCATCAAGCGTTCTTTCAATGGCCGCCAGATTTTTTTCGGCATAAGCCAGGTCAAACCAGGCCAGCGCCGTATTCTGCTGCAAAGTGGTGCGGATAACGTCTTTATTTGCCTCAGCCCTATGGCCTTCTGCACGAAATGTCTGCGAGCTGGCTTCACGTTTGGCTGAGCTGACGTAATCCTGCATGATGCCGACACGCTGCATTGTCATGCCTTCCCTCGTCAGACGATGCGCGTTAGCACCGGCGACAGGGACGTTCTCAATGCCAAACCGTAGCTTCGGATCGGGAAGCTGGAGGGCGGATTCTGCCTGACTGTTATAAGCACTCACTTCCTGTTTATTAGCTGACAGCTCCGCAGACCACAGCTCGGCGAGCCGCAGGCTCTCATTCAGGGTGGTTCCGTAAGCGCTGAGTGCTGCCGTAAGGAGAAGGAATGGCGATCCTGCGATCGTCATAAATGAAAATCGGTTTAACATGATGCCTCCGGCAGTTATCGGGTGCTGACTGTGGTCAGGCTGAAGGTGCTACCGGAATTCCGGAACGTGAAGTTGACCGCCTGTCCGGGGCTGAACCGGTCGCCATGGTATTCATCCAGTGAAAACTGCATGGTCATAGCTGGCCAGCCAAGAGAAGCAACGGGGCCATGGGCAATGGTGACGTCTTTGTCAGTCCATGATTTTATTACGCCGGATGCAGCGTGAAGGGGTACTGCGTCAGAGGTAACGACAGGAACAGGTGTTGCCAGAGTTGAGGGCACGACTGAAAAAACCGCGGTTATAGCAGCAAAAATAAATAACAAGATACGCATTGATTAATCTCCGGAAAATAACAGGGAGTAACCCGGCGGGTTACAGTGGCTGTATTAACCGGAAAATTTATTCTCTGAAGCGACAAAACCTTATTTCAGCAGGAGGCCCCGTAACGGGTGGGGTGAGCCAGTAAGAAGCAGAAAAGGACGAAGAAATTTCAGCGGCAACCAGACGTATGGCCGGACCCTGCATAAGAGCATCTGCAAGATGAAACTGACCGGTTTTTTGGGCATTATCCGGTGTGCAGTGCTTATCGCAGAGAAGACTTTTAACAGGCATGTCACCAGCGTTCATGCCTGGCATGGATACAGCCTGAACCTCTTCAGGAAGCGGAACTATGATCCTGTCACAGTTATAGGCCGCTACAGCCAGCTGAGCATTCAAAAGCGCCCAGCATGAAACAGCAAAAACCGTCCGTAGGCGGCTTTTTCGCTGCATCATTTTTCTGAAAATGCTTTTATAAAAAGCCATCATGGCTGCCTTTTAAAACGGGAAGCTAAATATACGCTTACTGTGTATTTTCTAAAAGAACTTTATCGGCATGTTTATTTTAACAGCCTGCTAACTTGTATGCTGTTGGTTATTAACACTATCGGAATGTGGTGGGTAAATATATTTACGATTCCTGAATAATATGTTTTTGACCTTGCCCTTAGGGGAGGGTTTATTTTGTTTTTAGCAGGTTGACTTTTTTTGATTTATATCAAATAACAATACGGGAAAATACTTATGAAGATGAAAATTATTGCTGCTGCCCTTTTATCCGGCTTCGCCGGTTTCAGTTATGCTGCCGGGGCACCGGTATCTTTTCAGCCCGAAGCGCACAGTGAAATGACAGGGCACCCGCATGACGTGATGGCACATATGGCCTCCGGTAACGCCGATGCTGTCAGCCATCATTCCATGGCTGACATGCATATAATGATGATGGGTCACAAAGGTAAAACTGATAACAGGACTGCCAGTAACAACTTTGCTGATTATGGTGAACATGAAAAGGCCGCTGTTGCTCATGAAAATATGAGTAACGGCAGCGCATGGGCCCATCAGTCACAGGCAGAAAAGCACAGAGCCATGATGTCAGATATTCCCATGAACGGTCACGCAGGCTGATCGACGCCAGCCGGGAAGGGAATCCCTGGCGTGATTCTATACTTGTTATGTGTATAACCTTAGAAGGAGTTTCGCAATGAGAGCAAAGAACATTGTTTTGGCTGGCCTGCTTGCAGTTTTACCCGTTACCGTTATGGCGCAAAAGCCTGCCATGGATATGCAAAGCCAGACCGGCATGTCATCCTCTTCTCAGGCCTACATGTCTGGCATGAGCAATATGCACAAAAGCATGATGGCAGCCATTAAAGACCCGGATGCTGATAAGGCTTTTGCCAAAGGCATGATAGAGCACCATAAAGGGGCCATATCGATGGCAGAAACAGAACTCAAATACGGTAAAGATCCGGAAATGAGGAAAATGGCTGAAGATATTATCAAAGCGCAAAAGACTGAAATTGAGCATATGGAAGGCTGGCTGAAGAAATAGTGGCCATCAGGATGATTGGTTTATAACTCAGTTACCCGGTGAGGCTCTGGAGACAGAGCTTCACATATCAGATAAATGATTCAGTCTGTAGCAGACAATCCTTTCACGCCTGTTTTTCGTGGTTCCTGTGCGATTGCGCCGACACGGAACTTGCCCGCCGCGAGGAAAATTCATGTAAACCTGCCTCGCATCGTTTCAGGCGAAGTTGCGGGAGCAGTGCTTTGATAAGCTCTTTCTTCCGAAGGCCGTCGATGAGCACCTGTCTGATGCGGGCTGCGGACGCATAGCCAACCCTGGTGGCCCGGCATGATAACGCAAAGTGACGGCTGCGACTGGCAATATGGTCAGGAGGACGTATGGCTGAAGCACCTGCAGCTGCTCTGCCCCACCGGCGGGACGGTGCTGACCGTGGATATCTGAGAGGTGAGCGATACCTACCAGTCTGGTGAATAGTGGGCATAATAGAAGAATGATATCTGTCGAACATCTGGCGATATCATGCAGGAAGTCACATTGCTTGTATTGATCCCAGATAATCGCTTTCTGTTCTGGCGTGTCGTAAATGCGCAATCTTTGTTTCATGGCGATGCCCCCCCATCTTTAAGGATAGCGTTGCGTCGACCCGTTGAACTCACAGCACAAAGCGAACCATTTCATCCTCCAGATTTAGTAGTTAACCGTGTAAGAGCCTGATCTACCTTTTCAGCATCCTGCTCTACGATGGCTCTCTCATCGGGTGTGAGCGGAACTTCTTCAAGATAACGTTTTATAGAAGCTTTACTTTCCAGTATCAGCCCGTGTGCGCTGTCTTTCAGCAGGTTAAAATCGCAGCCAATGCAGGCCATTCGGTGCTGACAGCTACTCCAGAAGGGATTTGTGCAGTAGGAGTCGCCCAAATCATAGTACGTCGCGGGTCCGGTCAGACTGGCTGCCTCTGGATCGTGGTCTATAAGCACGCTGACCATGTGAGCTACTCTGTCTGCTTTTACGAAGGAAGCGGCCAGCTGCGTCGGACGAATGCGGAGATAATGCATGGTGGACTGAGGCGTTGAATGCCCCGTCCACTGCATGAGCTCATACAGTGACATGCCCTGTGGTACGCTGGCCAGCGCGGTCACAGCCGAGGCCCGCCCCCGGTGGCTGGTTATCGTACCTCCACTGTCTTCTGAAGGGACGCCAGCTCTTGCACATAGCATCGGTATTAGTGTGCGGTTGAGGATTGCTCCGCCGGCAGGTTTGCCCCGGTACTGAAACAAGAATCGGACCTTTTCGCCGGTCCGCTCGTCGGCGAGCATGGCCTGTTCTGGCGGGCGCTCGTCCAGCCAGATGTCGACATATTTTTTCACCACGGCAGCCACCGGTTTCACAAAGGCTTTTGAGGTCTTTCCGGCGGGAATATGCAGGTAGCACAGAGTTCCTGCAGGAATGATGCCTCCGTCCTCTTTCACAATATCCTCTGCCTGTGGTATGGCACACCCAGTGGTCAGGCGGAGCAGCTCGCTCTTCCTCAGCCCCGCATGGGTCCAGATGACGGCCATCGCCTGCAGCATGGCAAGAGGGTAATGTATTTCAGTCAGCAAATCTTCCTGACGCAGATTCAGGCTGGCCCATATCAGCTTCAGCCAGACCGGATCGTCAATAACACGCGGGTTGACCCCGCGGCGGAACAGGGTAGTGTCTGGTGTGGAAAGATGACGGGCAGAGCTGAAACGCAGGCGACCCCAGCCCCAGTTTTCATAATCGATCATGAAACGGCGCAATGAATAGATAAAATGCGCCCTTGAATGCGGCATCATGGGCTCACCGGATCGCACCGATTTTCTGGTCCCCCTTTCCGTGCCCAGCTGAAGTTCATCCACGTTCATCCGGCCTACCGCAGCGATGAAGCTGGCACAGGTTTCCATGGTCCAGTCTGCCGGTTCCCGCACCTCCGGATGCACCCTGGCCAGCCAGAGGCCGCAACGCAGAATAAAGCTGTACTGGCTTTCACGGGTGCGTGGTCTGAGTACAGACGTTTCGCGCCAGCGGCGGCACCAGTGCACCCAGGCCGGATCAATTCCTTCCACCGGTTTCTCGTACCACTTCGTATAGTTTCGCATCCTCATCGGGGCGCTGAGAATTCCCAGTGTGGCGAGTCCGTGAGAAACCCGGCCAACGTAACGGGATGTCGCTTTATCTATGCTGTTCTGCGCCTGCCAGAGCAGTTCAGGCGTAAACGTTTCAAGCCGGGGATCACCGTTTATTATCATCAGTGTTGCCAGGATGCCTGAGATGTGATTCTTCTGGCTTTTCGGGGCATAACCCAGTGACGTCAGAGTATCGGTCAGCCGGTGCAGTTCATGATGATAAACGGTCTGGCCGAAGATGGCTGAGGCATAGAGGGCGGGTTTCCGAATATCGGGGAGGCTGAGCGGGTCATGAAAATCCCCGAGATGCCAGGCAAAGGCGGTCATTAACGGCCGACCTTCTCTGGCATCCCGGCAGAGCGTCTGCCAGCATTCCTGCGACCAGCGCCAGCAGGGTGTGCCGGATAAATGCATTTCACGCAGCAACCCAGCTATAACCAGCCCGGCGATTTTGCTGCTGCATCCGCTTTCGGTGGCAATATCTGTCAGCGGCCTGATGAGGTCAGGCGCAGGTTTCATCCGGAGCATACCGGCTCGGCTGTGAGAGCTGGCCAGCCCTGTCTGTTCAGCGGAAGTCAGTGACGTTTCAAGCCGGTATTCAGCAATGTTGAAGGGACGCCAGCTGCTTACGATCGGTGTGGTTGTTCTCATATTATTTCTCCGGGCTGAAAATAAGGTTAGCCAACCTGATATCTGCCGTTTCTATCGCTCCTGCCATCCTTGTGGCAAGCTCCCTGCCCGAAAGATGGATATAGATCTGTGTGGTAGCCGGGTCGCGGTGTCCCGCATAGGTGGCGAGTTCGTGCAGCTTCCAGCCTGCACGGGCCAGATGTGTCAGCCGCAGGTGCCGGAAGGTATGTGTTGAGATGTCCGTCAGCGCTGAATCCAGTGACCATTTCCGTACCGTTTTGCTCCAGGTCCAGTATGAAAGCGGCGCACCCTGATTGCGGTCGGACTCAGAACGGAAGAGGGCACCTCTGACGATTCCGTTCCGTTTCATCTGCATAAGGTGGGCTGCCAGCACTGGTGCAACGGCCGGACTATAACTGACAACGCGTTCACGCCGGCTTTTGGTGGTTTCTGCGCGAATGCGGATAAGCCGGTGTGCAAAGTCGAAGTCGTTGATACTCAGTGAAGTAATCTCGGAGCGCCGTAGCGCACCGTAATAGGTTAAGGCCAGCATCAGGCGGTCACGAAGCGGGGAAGCGGCAGCGTGGAAAAGAAAAGTTTGCCACTGCGTATCGTCAGGAATACGCGGCAGCTTTACGATGCGGGGAACCAATCCCCGGCCGGAAAACAGCATGCCAGGTGTGCCGGAGCGGGGCAGCGGATTGACCGTACAGAGATCCAGATACATCAGAAAGTCATACCACAGACGAATTGCTGACAGTCGCAGCTGGAGTGTGGCGCTGGCCGCGGAGAAAGGCATGCCGGGTAACTGAGGGCTGATGTAGGCGGCCAGATCTTCAAACCTAGCCTTTTCAGGGTCAAGCCTGTGCTGGCTGCAGAACGCAAAATAATGGTGGAGGGCATTGCGGTAGGCGTTGAGTGTTGACGGCGCCCGTCCCAGGTCGAACAGAAGTTTCAGCCAGCGCTCTGCCAGCAACAGGATATGTTCATCCGGTGAAATCATCATTGTGCTCACCTCTGGCAGCAGTATTGCTGCTCAAATTTTACTCAATCAATGTTGCATTCCACTTAACTTACTAGAGCGCGTAGTTCGAACTGAATACATGAACGCGCTCGCTAAAATTCTGATTTTTAATCTGGAACCACGGTGCACCCATTTTGATACCCAGTTTTTTTGCGCCCGTGCTGCGCGCGATGACGCAGCCGTCGTTGTTCGACAGCACAACAACGGGTTTACCGCGGAGATCTGGCCGAAACAATGCCTCGCAGCTGGCGTAAAACGAGTTGACGTCGGCGAGGCCAAACATGGACATGGTCACCTCCGACGGGCCCGGGTACTGTTAAAGAACCAGGTAACAACACCGAGCAGCTGCAGTTCCTCCGGATATATTACCGGATAGGCCGGATTCATCGGGAGCAGTGCCAGCGTGGGCTGTAGCTGCAGACGCTTGACGGTGAACTCGCCGTTGACCTCCGCGATCACGATGTCGCCGTGAGTCGCATTCTCTGCCCGATCAACAACCATGACGTCACCATCGCAGAGACCGAGGTCCCGCATACTGTTTCCACTGGCGCGCACGAAGAAGGTCGAGGCGCGCCGGCGGATGCAGAGCTCATTCAGATCG
>Ga0308162_1000746_pt1 | contig 31057 bp, 26 predicted proteins | sample PhySR2_FD_201370 | JGI IMG/M metagenome (GOLD analysis project Ga0308162, IMG submission 201370) | Phyllosphere microbial communities from UC Gill Tract Community Farm, Albany, California, United States - DLSLS.R2 | ecosystem: Host-associated > Plants > Phyllosphere > Unclassified | place: USA... | reverse complement strand
ATAAAGCCCCCCTGACTATACGCATGTTTATTGAGTCAGCCGCTGCCGGTCGCTGGCTCTTTTAGTCACTGTCTGCGGGCAGCAGGTTTGCCCGTTGTATCAGCTGCAACACAATGACAACAGCATGATTTCCCTTCCCTAAGATCTGACCATAGCGGAATCCCTTCACAGGAGAACCGCCACATGTCACAGGATGATCACCACGGCATGCGCGTTGAGGGAATCAACGAAGGCACGCGAACCATCACCACCGTTAGCACCGCGATTGTCGGGCTGGTCTGTACCGGCGACAACGACGCGGCCATCTTTCCGCTAAACCGCCCGGTACTGTTAACCGACATACTCACCGTCTGCGGCAAGGTCGGATACTGGGAGCGCCAGACCGACCAGGCTATCCGTGAAACGTCCATGAGTCGGGAAGTAAAAGCCGATACGGAAACGCGTGAGCTGGTTAGCAGGGAAACGACAGTCAAAGCCACGGACAGGACCACTGTGATCGGAACGGCGTCACTGATGGCCGGAGCAATTCAGCACGTGACGACAGGCAATTACAGCGTGGCCACGCAGCAGAGCCAGCTGATTACAGTGGGCGGCAATGCGGAAACGGACGTCACCGGCAGCGCTGCGATTAAAGTCGGTCAGGCACTGACTGAAAAAATTGGCCAGCTGCGCCAGAGCATTGCCGGAACGCGTCAGGAAATTATCGCGCCGGTGGTGTGGATTGGTTTAGAGAAGATTAACGTGGCCCAGCTGATGCTCGATACCGTGACGCTTGTTCAGCAGCTGGCTGACCAGCTGGCCAGCCATACGCACCCGTCAACCGGCCAGCCCACGAACAGCAGCGCCATCGCACAGAGCAGCCAGCAGGCCGCCGCGCTCAGTACGAAATATTCCCCCGTCATCGGTAAGTAAGTCAGCACACAAACCCGCTATCGCAGCGGGTTTTTTATTGCCCGTCACCAGAACGCCTCAGACGCACGATGCGCCACGCAAAGGCGCGCCCCTCAAACACGATAATCATAAACAGATCATCCGCACAGCGCGGCGCTGGCGGCGCGTCAGCCCCGGCAAAATAATCGGTGCACAGACAAAATCGGCGCTACACCGCACCCGCCTGCAGGTTTTGGATCATAAAAATTTTTCAGTTTTAATTTTCTACAAATCGCCTCACCGGAGCGCGGCACTGCTGGCTTTCTACCAGCATTCGCCAACTGAAAAGAGTGAAAGGAATTTCAGTACTTTTCAGTTTTTTGGATCTGGAGTGGATTTAAAAGAAAATTCAAATTATTGAAATTAAAGGATATTGTGTTTTTTTGTCGCCTTATGGAGCTCAACCGGATCTCGTTTAGGTGTAAGTGGCCAGCCAGCAATCCCTGACAGGACAAGGGCTGCAGAGCTTTGTTAAGATCATGTGAAGTCACTTTACTGAAATTTCTAAAATGCTTTTCTTTAAAGGAGGAGCCATTTCCTACTCCTCCTTCAATAATTTATTCTTTTGTGGTTGGTTTTATTTCTTTTATTTTTGAAATAAGGTCGGAAAATGAGTCGACAGCACTCTTCCCGTCTTCAATCTTAATTTTTGATTGATGAATAGGCGATTTATATATAGATGATACAGAGGCTAATATAAGGGCATCTTTATTTTCATTTGATAAAAGTTGGTCGGCATAGGAATTTAAAGTTAATGCCACTGCAGACTTGAATGCATATTCCTCTTGAAAGTTACGTTCTTTTCCATATTGAGAGATTCCGAAAATCAGTAAACCGACAACTGGCAGTGCTTTCAATGAGTTAATCAAAAGTATTTTATAGTCGATTGGCTGTGCTTCGCTCCAATGGAATAGAAGATACACCCAAATAACACACAGCGTAGCTAATACAGGCACTGCAAACTTCCAGAAGGTTACAGAAGGTGAAAGTTCGTTTTTACGTTGTTTGAATGTTTCGAAAAGTGATACGCCTACTTCTCTTCCTATTAGGTCATTTAGGTATTTGTTTCTTTCTTCAAACAAAGCGTGTTTTTCTTCGACAAAAATTAACTTGTCTTCAAAGGACTTTTTGAGAGCATTGAAGATATTTAGATTGTCGTTGTTTTCGTTTTTGATTTCTAATAGTTTAGATTTAATTTCGGATAATTCATTTTTTGACTCGTCATGTATGAATTCTATATCATTGCGCCTGCTTTCTCCTAAAGATAGTTGCGAGTTTATTTTCTCAACAACATTAGATGCATTAGTAAACATGTTATTTATATTGTCACTTTGGTTTATTAAGTTTTGGAGTGCTGCCTCAAGTGCTTTAACTTGAAGTGAACTTTCATTAAGGAATTCCATAACTTTTTCTTGATATTTCTGTGCATCTAAAGTGATAATCTTTAGTTCATCGCTTCTTTTCTGAATGATGTTTTTGTAAACTTCTAATTGTTCAGCTTCCTCTGATATTTTTCTTTCGCTCTTTTTTACAACTCTTCTAATATTTAGCTCCCAAAAGCCATTAACCCTCTGATAGTGTGCTAATCGTAGAAGATATGGCGTGGTTGCATTGAAATTTCCTGAATTGATATAAGAAATTAAATTTGATAAGTCATTGGATAAGTTTCCGTTTCCAATATCCCCTCCAAATGCGTAAGTTGTAGGTAAAGTAATGTAATTTGAACCTTCCAGTTCTTGTTGAAATTGGCTAAGAACTTTGATGACTAATGAAATAAAATCATTTATTGGTATTCCATTTATTAGTACTTCATTGAAGTCTTCTTCATCCTTGAAGTTTTCAGCGACCATTCCTTTAAATTCTGTAATTTTTAAGCCTTCAATGAGTGTGATTAATTGGTCTCTTTGAGATATGTTCATAATTTTCTTCCATATTATGTTTATTGAAAAATTTTTCTAATTTAGAAATTTGATGAGTACGGCATTGTTAGTCTTGCTGCTTTGTAGTGTTCTGATTCGCTTTACACGCCTAAATAATGAGTAAATTCTTACTGTAAATTACCATTAAAGTAAACCCATCTAAAAATAGATTGCATGTTGTCCAGTCTGCGATACACAAAATGTTCCACGGGGGCAAACAAGCTTGCAAAAGTCGCTGCCGCCAGTTTGCCGCAAAGATAAAAAAGATTTGTTTAATTTATTGTTTTTATTGTGTTTTATTTACCATTAAAGTGGTTTTGCAATACATCTCAAAAAGGATAGCGGCCAGGCTCGGGGCCTAATTTGCCCGCTATCCTCTTATCAGAACCAGACGCTGATCCGGATGCTATCAGCGCCAGCCTGTTTTCTCATGCGACACTTTTGCGACACTCATAAATAGGACAACAAAAAAGCCACCCTGAAAGGTGGCTTAAGTGCATGATTTTAATCATTAAATTTGGTGGCCCCTGCTGGGCTTGAACCAGCGACCAAGCGATTATGAGTCATATGAATAGCTTGTTTCATTATTTTCCAGCTTTAACCATTCCTGTCTTTTAGTTAATATAAAACATTAGGTTATGCTCGTATCTTCGTTTCATGTTGTTCCGGGTATTTGCTTTCAGTATCATCCTTACGTCACCTGCTACATCACCCAGAAAACGGCAAAAAAGTTCTCGTAAGGACTCTCTTTTGGCAGATAATTTAACGGACTCAATGGTGCGCGGCCTGAAAGCGCGCGACTCGGCTTATCAGGTTTGGGACAAAAGTGGTGAGCGTGGAGCAGGGCGACCAGGCGTGAAAGTTGAGCCATCCGGGCAGCGGGTTTTCTACTATCGCTACTACTGGGATGCTAAGCGCCACTTTATTCAGTTAGGTCGTTACCCTGAAATGTCGTTAGCTCAGGCTCGTCAGCTTGCGAAAGGTTATGCCGGTACGCTGAAGGAAGGGAAGAACCCTAAGGTCGAAAAGGCTGAACAGGAAATCGCGCTGGAAAAGCAAAAGCGTGCCGAACAGTTAAAGGGCAGCATCGAGCAGCTTATTCAGGGTTACACCAACAAAATGCGGGAAGATGGAAAGCGGACATGGCAGCAGGTGCTCTACCGTCTGGAGAAAGAAACGTACTCCTTTATTGCCAGAGATACGAAAGCTAACGAAGTCACACCGCTACATATCAAACAGATTTTGTCTGCCATCATTCAGCGCGGGGCGAGCGTTGAAGCGAACCGCGTGCGCTCTTATCTGATGGCAGCTTTCAACTACGGGCTCAAAGCGGACAACGATCCGGCCAACCACCAGCAGAACGTGATGTTTGGACTTGAGATGAACCCAGTGAGCGTCATCCCTAAGCAGTCGGCTGCAGAGAAAGCTGGAACCAACTGGCTGAAGTTGAATAAACTGCAACAACTGATGGGTGAGTTCCCCAAAACGCCCAGCGTCGGCAGCACCATGAGCTTGCTGCTTAACTTGTGTGTTTATACTGGTGGTCAGCGCCCGCATGAACTAGCTTCCAGTCGGTGGGATGCCGTGAACTGGGAAGAGAAAACACTGTTGATAGTTGCTGACGTCTCAAAGAACAAGCGCGACCATCTGGTTCCGTTAACGGATTCAGCGGTTGATATTCTGGAAAGGCTGAATGTGGAAAACGTTAACGATAGTCCGTTTATCTTCCCGCAGCGACTGGACGCAAGTAAGCATCTACGAACTGATAGTTTTGCTCAGGCCATCATCTATTATCGCGAACATTTTCCTGACAATCCGGTGTTTGTTGCGAGAGATTTACGGCGGACCTGCAAAACGTTGATGGGCGAAATCGGTGTATCTAAAGAGTTGCGCGACCGCATTCAAAACCATGCATTGCAGGATGTCAGCTCGAAACACTATGACCGTTATGACTACCTCAGTGAGAAGCGTAAGGCGCTTGAGTTATGGGAGAGGCGCGTTAATAGGATTGAACAAGCCATCAGCAATGTGGTGAATTTATTTCAGAGAGCATAAATATATAACTGGCCATAATGTGAAATTCTAGAATTAGATATGATAACCCATGTGTTTTTCAGACATATAATTATATGATTTCCACATCACAAGCCCCGAATTTTACATTATGAAGAACGTTATCATTGGGGCAAAGAAGTATAGGCGTATTTCACAAGAAGGTTGGGTTTAGATAAATAATCCATACCCAACTTATCCACTTGCCTGAGTACTTACTTGGTTTTAATCCAAGAGTATTGCCCGAAGTATCCTTGTTATCATATCTGTGACCTGCACCCCGTAGATTGTTACATGCCTATGTTAGCAACATCCGCTTCTGGCACAAAGCGGACTGGCTTGGACGCAATGTCCGCTATAAGCAAGAAGCGGAAATTGCTAACCTCACGGATTGTTAATCAAAAAGGCGCGGGTCATATTCCTTTGAGAAATATATTCAGAAAAAATTCCTAAGAATAATAAACTTTACGTCTAAATCTAATTTATCAAGCGAACTGAATTTTAAAGAATTACTCCCCAACTGGTTTAGATGGGGAATTAACTACAGGTTGTATTATTAATTAATAGCATAAACTATGGGTTGCGGTTTTTCCTCTCCTTTTCACTACAGTACAACCATTGAGCGACATTTTGCAAAGCTTCTGCGTTCGAGTGCGTAGAGTGTATTAGAACCCCATCGCTTTGTGGGGCAAACTTAAGAACCTGATGATCTCCCGCAGGAGTTTCTGATGATGCGATAAATACCTCAGGGCAGAAAATTAAGCGCAGGTCTCCATAGGCTATTCCTTTAGCCAAAGCCAGCCAAAACGAGAAAATGGCAACAGGCATTGCAGCTAATAATAAAACATGCGGAATATCTCTAGAGGGTCTTAGCCATTGGAAAATGTGAGATGAAAAAACGATTGTGAAGCTTACTAATAATGAAATCAGCCATGCTTTATCTTGTGGGTAAAACTTCCAAACTAATAGGCCAGCAAGAATGTGCAAAATGTAACTTATAAATGCTGACCAATGTATTAACTTTCGTTGACTTGTTTGAGCTTTTTTCAGTTGCGAGAATATTGCAAAACATCCTTCGTGAAGCGAGCTTACAAACCTTAACCCAGAGTCCGCCTCATCGCCTATAGCATGATAAATCTCAACATTGCTGAAATCCACACCTTCTCGTAGTTTGCCATCTTCGACCTCATTCAAAACTTCCTTTTTATATTTTTGAGATAGTTTGGCTTCTGCAAATGCGGTGATCGCAAATAAGAGAAATGAAAAATAGAAATTATATAGGCCAAAAGGTTTTAGAGTTAGGGCAAGCATAAGTTGGATTGAGAGAGAGCCGCTTATATCAATAAGATGCATCAATGCACCGGATGTGCGAGTTATTTTACGTCGATAAATAAAAGGAGGCGACAGAAGACAGACTCCCTCAACCTTTCTGGCGACGTCTCCAAACATATACGACATTTCTCTTACAATAGCAGCGCCATGGCTATGAGCAATAATGTAGTTATATTTGGCTGGCGAATTCTTGATGTGCTTACCCAATTGTAGTGCTGCATTTTTCCGGGATTTTTCAGTGTTTTTTCCATCCCAGACGAAGCGGGAAATTCCCAGCTTAGGGTTTACCTTATTGATTTCTTTACACAGATCTGAGTTTGATTGCGTCCAAGGTGCGTTAGGTTCAAAGGTACCATGAACGAGATGAACTAAAACATCCGCAGACTCAGTATCGGCAATTGTATTTTCACTCTTTTTTTTATTTGAAGATGAAATATAATTCCATGCGGATAAAATTCCTTTTTGCCAGAAAACATAATGCACAAGGGCGAACAATAGAACTATAACTACGGGTATTGTTATGAGTCCTATTATAATGGTTTTAAGTAAATACTGTAACGTTCCGTTATTGTGTGAAAAAAAATAGTATAATATTGATGATGTAAAAAGAATTAAAAATGCAAAAGTTGCCCCAGTCGCTCCTAATAGGAGGATGTTGTTGATTGTAATGTATTGCATCATAAAAATTCCTTTACTTTGATGATTGATGGTTATATTTATAAGGTTTTTTATGTTTTTTTACTTTAAGGTAAAACAACTCCACAAATTTACATAATTCTATCTTCCCGTTCCAGTCAATACTCATCCTTCCTCAAAATTCGTTGTTATAATTGATGATTTGTTTTCATGATTTGACTTAAAGTTATATATTCACAACTGATAACACACAGCCATCAATCTATTCAATATATGGATGGCCCCTCCGAACTCCCCGGCGCGACCAAGTTGCCAGCCCGACAGCCTTAACTATGTTGGCCCATAAGCGCCACCGAACTGCCAGAGGTAGCGATTCAGGCTATGCGGATATTGCCTGGTGGCATTAGCTAGGTCAACTTACAAAGCTGGTTTACAGTCCGTTATGAGGGAGAAGCGGACCTTAGTGTTTCAAATATTAGCACTTGTGGTTGCACAGTGGTAAACCCTTTAGTCAGGTGCTTACAGGCGCGCCGCATTTGGCAGTGGGGTTACAGTGCCATTTCAGGGATGATTTTAAGAAACTGACCGGTTCATTTGGCGGAATATCTTGGCGAGCGTCCCGCATGGGTCTGCGTCCTCTGTTCTTAGGCTGCGTGAATGTTTATTGATTTCAGAGGAGTTAAGGAAACATGGGTGTTAAATTTCGCACCTGATGATGTGTGTCATAGCTGCTATAGCCCTGTTTGTACTAATGTAATATTGACTCTTCATCGTATGGGTGGTAATGGTTTGTTACATTCATAATATGACAGGCAGTTTATGACTCTTCTGGTGACAGCTGAATGTGTTGACGATCTGTTGAAAGATATCCATCAGGCGATCCTGACTGACGGACTCTGGAATACTCCTACTAAAGGAGCAAACATTGAGATTCTGGGAGCCTACCTGATTCTCACCGATCCTCGTTGCAGAATAAGCAGGACAGAATCCCGCGGTAAAATTATCAGCTGTCTGGGGGAATTGCTATGGTACCTCTCAGCACAAAACGATCTCGATTTCATCCAGCACTTCATACCTCGCTACGTAAAATACGCTGAATCCGACGGTAAAATACATGGGGGATATGGTCCGAGATTATTTAGTATGCACGGGCTGTATAATCAGCTGGAAAATATCATCAATCTGCTGCAGGAGAAAAGAAATACTCGACGCGCACTGATACAATTGTTTGATGCCTCAGATCTGGTTACAGATAATCCAGAACAAAAAGAATATGCCGATATTCCGTGCACGATATCGTTGCAATTTATTGTCAGACAAGACGCACTGCATCTTTTTGTCTGTATGCGCTCTAACGATGCCTTTATGGGCTTACCCCATGATGTGTTCGCCTTCACGATGTTGCAGGAGTTGGTCGCCCGCCTTATCGGGTGCAAGCTGGGGCATTATCATCACTTCGTCTCGAGCCTCCATATCTATGAAGAACATTTTGAACAAATAAAAGCGCTACAGCAAGAAGGCTTTATGAGTACCTTGCCGGTGATGGGGGATATGCCTGAAATTCAATCCTTAAAGGACATTACAGTCATTCTTGAAGCAGAAAAGGCTCTGCGGGAAAATAAGGAATTTGATATTGATACTATGCCTCTGAGTGACTACTGGAAGGATCTGCTGCGCGTGATAAAGGCCCATTTTTTGTTGCGTTCACATACGTCGGCTCACGATGAGCTGGCTCGCCAAGAGCTGACTGCACTGAATAATCAGGAATACCGATTTATTTTTGACGGAAAAATATAATGAACAGACACAGTCAGGCCAGCGAGCTGGTCGCCGCTCTTCAAAAATTCAGTCGCAATGAGCATCTCCTGAGCGGACTAAGCTCTCCGGCTCACTATAATGTATTAGCCTTTCAAATTATCGACAGTATTCGCCGCATTCGCTATATGGCAACTCTGACATCACGAACCGATTATATGGATCCGCTAAGAAAAGAGCCAAACTCAGATTTATTTGATCCTCTTCGTGCTGCGTGTCTGCATCTGCGTGAGAACAATTATGACGAAGCCTGCTGGCTGGTTTTCTTGGCTACGCATTTTGGCCGGAGTAATAAAACTGGCTGGGTTTTGTGCCGCGATATTTACAGCGGACTGGGTACCCAGACGTGGACATGGGATGCCATAACGGATGACTTTGATGCTTTTGAACAGTGGTTTGCCAGCGTTTCTGATGAGCTGACTCTATACAGCAGTCTCAGGCAGTATGGTAACCACCGCAAATATGAAACGAAAAAACATCATTCACGTCGATCTATACCTGTCGTTTTTCGTTCTTATCTCGGATTCATCGGTGCAACATACAGCCACGAGGCCCGGTTTGCAGAAGCAAGGAGTCTCGCGGCTACACCTGCTACTCTTTTCGAATTGCTGTATTCAGGCCTGAATGCGGTGGTTTCATTCGGACGAACCGCCCGATTTGATTACCTGACTATGCTAAGAAAAACCGGGCTCATTGAGGCAGAACCGGGGCATGCTTTTTTGAAGGGAGCTACCGGCCCTCTTCAGGGAAGCCGGCTGCTGTTCAGTAATAGCAGGAGCGCCGGTGACAGACTAGAGACTCTGAATGACAAACTGGCAGAGCTTGCCGAAATTATCCCTGTACCTTATCTCAGGATGCAGGTTATTGAAGACGCGCTGTGTAACTGGCAAAAGTCACCTGATCGCTACGTCTATTTTGGTGGCTGAACTTGTACAATATCTTCTTTACTGAATCTCACCTTAAGCCGGTTAAGGTGAGAAAAAGGAACGTTGCCCTCATGTTGTAAGTACCCGAGTACAATCCCTTTTGATACGCCCATTTTCCGGGCCGTGCGGACAATATCCCTCCAGTGGCGAACACCATAGCGCCTGAGTTGCTGCCTATATTCTTCCGGAATGAGGACGTCTACCGCAAACTTATCGGCTTCTTTTTCCTCTTCTGTCGTCAGGCCTTCTTTACCTTCCGCACGGACCCGCACTGCCTCATGCAGAATGAGATGCCCAATCTCATGAAACAGCGTAAACCAGAAATGGTCATCAGTGAGGTAGCGGAAACTCATGACCAGCGTGGCGCGGTTTGGAGTGAAAAAGCAGGTGGCACCACTGGCCCGGCATCCCCTGGGTGTTGGCAGCACGATCAGCGAAACCCCGGCAGTCGCGAGAAGCTGGCGAATATGGGGGAGAAAAATGCCCATATCAGGTTCGTTTGTTGCTCTGCGAAGTTCCGGCAAAAGCGCCTGCAGCGCCTTTTTATTCCATTCTGCGCAGACCTGTTTTGCACTCAACTGTTCAGCCCGGGTCAGCCATACCATATCTGCGACAGGCTCAGTCGTTAGATTCAGTGATTTACGAAAGGCGATCAGTGGAGCATCAGAATGTATTTTGTGAAAAAACTCACTCACGGAGTGTATACCGAAGAACGACAGACAGTGCCGGAATTTACTTTCCCGCGTTGAGGTTCTCGGGATCCAGCCAAACTCCATCATATCGCGTACGGGCAATGATTCCAGCCAGTCGCTGTTCGTTTTCTGGATACGTTCTATTTGCTGGCGATAAGCATCTTCGCGCCTGATCCAGAAGTCCGTCGATACGCTGAACAGCTCTTCAAGTTTGTCGGCCATGGACGGATTCAGTCGGAGTTTCCCTTCAAGAAGTTGCTGACCCCGATCAAGTGACAAGCCTATCTTCTTACTCAGCTCCTCATCAGAAATCCCGTGTTCATCCATCAGATCTATAATCGTATCACCGGGTGGAGATACCCAATCAGGCTGGAAGTCCTGCGTTACCATCATTTCACATCACCTATGAACACTAACCGTATCCGGCTGACTTGGGACCAGTCAATCGTATTGTCCTGATTTTTGGGCTGAACCGTATTCCCGCAAACAAATCCCATTTTTTTATCGCCGAAAAGGGTAATTGTAATACACTCTTCCCCTTCCTCAAAGCATACCTCCGGCGAACCGACAGGCAACACTAATATGTTGTCTGCCACGGTGATATCGGAAAGGCGTGCGCGTAGCTTGGACGCCAGTTTTTCACCAAGGTTCTCATTTGCATTGTGCATATTCTCACAAAGAGCTCTTAACTTTTTGCTTTGAAAGGTAATGAACAAGGTTATCCACTTTTAATTTTTCTCATTGCTACGTTTATAGCAAACTTACCGTTCAAGCACAAAATGCGATGCGCCATCGCAATGGACTCAGCATATATTTAATGTTAATTGTAGAGCTTAAAATGATGGAGAAGTCGCGGGGATCATGAAAGATATACATCAAGAAACCAAAGCACTGAAAGATGTGTTAGCTGAAATGCAAAGGCAGGATGCCAAATGGGGAGCAGACCGCAATCTAGATCCTTTCATCTGGGGTGCCATCCTTGGGGAGGAATTGGGAGAGTTTCATCAGGCCGTTCTTCACGACCGTTTTGGGGGGAAAGCAGTCGGTACTAGCAGAGAAGAAGCTGTGCAGATTGCTGCGGTTGCACTGCAAATAATCGAATATTACGATCGCGTACAACCCCGCTGACACCCGGTTCATTACCCATTACCGACCATTTTCCTCTTGGCATCTCCTTGTCTTTTTTCTGCACTCCTTGACCCTCGAGGAATGAGTGTCATCTTCTTAAGGCGAGACTGGACGTCATGCTTGGTCCACAGGACGCTTTGACCTGCTCCCCGTTGATTAACATAAGTCATGCTAACTGATTTTTTTGCATTTTATAGTGAGACTGAGTACAGCTCTCACAAATGCTCTGGGGGTGGATAAAGCACCCCACGGGGAGATAGAGCAGGTATCTCGCATGGAATAGTCTAATGATGTGTGGTTATATTCTAAAAATCTAAACATTTCCTCAAGAAGCCGATATGACCCGCCCCTCCATGAAAGCCTTAGTAGATATGCTCAGTAAGTCTCCCAGTTCAACACCTCCCGACAAATGGCAGGATCTGGAATCTCATGTTCAGGACGTCTATCAGCAGCTACTTGATATCCAAGACAGTAAAACCATGGTCGCCCGCGACGTACAGATTTCCGGGAGAGAGGGCAGTAGCTATCAGATAGATGTTTACTATGAATTTGAAATGGCAGGTATCCGCCACCGTGTTGCGATCGAGTGCAAGAACCGCTCCCGACCACTGGAACGGGATAGCGTATTAGCCTTTCATGCCAAAATTCACGAGTGCAGCCTGAGCCACGGGGTCATAGTTTCCTCAGGAGGGTTTCAGAAAGGGGCACGCGAATTTGCTGAAAAAAATAACGTTACTCTAATGGATTACTCAGAACTGCCTTCGATAGGCAATCTTCTTTCACGAAGACTGGCAAACGTAGTTATTCCCGATGAGGATACGATAGGACAGCCTTTCTGGACCATTTTTAATACTGATGAATACTCTCCTTACGGGCAGATCCACCATAAGGAGGAAATCACGTCGGCTTTTCTTTTCCTATCCCGCACTCATGCCCAACGATTTCTGAAAGAGCAGAATTTGGACGAAAGGTGGCAGGTCAGGGGCATGGCTCAGCGGCATCTCACATGCTATATCCTGACCTGTGATGCATTTAACGCAAAATACTTCATTGCACGGCCCGGATATGCAGCTGGTGTACCTGAAAACAGTTTCTTGTTTGATGAAATAAGGAGAAAGGATCTGATCAGTGATTTCTATGAGGGTATTGACCTACCCAAGGAAGCAAAAAATATTCCTGGGTATCGTTCAATTTTTCGGTAATAAAAGGGCCGATTTTTATCATAATAAACCGCATACCTAGTGCTAACGGATAATTAAGTTCGGATTGGTATTGATTTGACAATATGTTTAAGGCATTTGACCTGTTTCCCATTGATTAATGATTTACCTCTTTAGCAATGTCCGCTCCTGGCACACTGCGGGCATTCCGGCCGGGTAGATCTAACTGGACGCGCGGCCAATTCAGTCCATTGCTACTATAGGAGTTGATTGCTGTATCAGAATTTCATCTATGAAACATGTATGGTACGTTGTGAGATCAATCCTTATTCCACTGAGTTAGCTGACGATTTCGATTGTGAAGGCAGCACCTGAAGCATGGTCGTATAGAGCAGTTACCCGATGGCGACAGTTGTTATTACACCGCCAGCCAGGCAAACGGCCGGGTGTTTATGGCTATGGGTAATGCGGTTTCCGAATCACTGATAAAGGACTGTGAGAGTAACGGCAGTAAGGAACGAGCTGAGAAGAACTTGCTGAAGAACAGCCATAACAATATCGTACCCGAACAGACTTCACTACCCGTAAATACCTACAAGGCATGTGAAGCAGGTGTGATGGGTCGGGCAACGCGCCAGTATTATAAATATGCCCAAGTTCACTTATCTAGTGTCGCCAGATATTTCGGCAACCGAGAAGCTATCACCCGGTTTGCCAAAGCGTATGATTATGGCCGTCTCAGTGCTGCCTTTCCGCGCGATTGTGTCAGCTACATCATTGGGCGTTAATGCTGGCAGGCTGCAGCTGCGCGTCCAGTTTCTGAAATGCCGGCAACTATCTTTAGCGCCCGCTGGCGCCGGTCGAAGAACTGCTGGCAAATCCCTCTAGATACGTAAACTCCACGCTAGCCTGGACACATAGGTTATTTTTTCCAGCGCGGGTAGCTCCGCTACAGATACGCAGTCGGTAATGTTCGGCATCTAAACGGCAGCTATAAGCGAACAGCGGACGTCATGACTCTGCAGTACTACCATAAAATTTACATGTATGAAAAATATCGTGGTAATGAAATAGGCAGCCAAATACTGTGCACGGTTCTGTCTCTTCCAAATGAAGTAGGTCTGCTTTGTTCGTCCTAACTGATTCCATTTTACGAATCTGCCGGAATGCATCCTAAAGGTAAATTCACTACACCATCAGATGAGAATTTCACAAAAAATAAGGATATGTATTCAGGTCTGTGCGTAATGAGCACTGATAACAGTGGGGCGCAGAAGAAATATCTATCTTCATCTGAATGATAAAGATATAGAAAATATGTTTAAGGCCATCGTTTCAGCACAAAATCGACGGCTATCCCCAGCGAAACTGGGGATTTTGATTCTTATTTTCTATAGTTACATAAAGGGTTTTATAAGACTATCCAAAAATTTCGTCATTTCATGTGCTGATATATAGTGCTTTATAACAAGCGATGTTAAAAAGGTCATGAAAAGGCTTACAAAAGTACCCATCATAATGTACTCAGAACGATGGCTGTCATTGTCATCTTTCAAGTCATTGAATCTGAATGCAGTTTTTATTGCCATCATGGCGGCTATCGCTGTATATTGTCCGTAAATGAAAAAAGTGAATATCATTACACGCTCTACAAACCCTATCCATTGCCCCCCTTTATTTGAGGAAAACGCCATTTTAGATTCTATATTAATATCAACCTTTGGTATTTCCCTTACAATTATCTCAGCACGTTTTCTGTAGTCCGTAAATGCTGTGTTGGCATCGGAAGATGCGCAAGATGCACTGTCCATTAGCTTATTAAGCTTTCCCTTAAGATTGTCTTCTAATATTCTAGATATATGGCTCTTGGTAACTTTGATGTGAGTTATTTTAGTTTCCGCCATTGCCATATTTAGAAATTTTTCAACGAAAAATGAAACCGGCTTCAAAAGGATAAGTAAACCACAGAAAACAAGAGCGAAACCTGCCATTCCTTTAATATGGTCGTGTCTTATTAAATTGAACTTCATTATTTCAAATGATTGGATAAATACGATCAATAGAATAATTGTTAAAAAATGAAAAATCTGATCTGATACAAAAAATAATAAATCTTTTTTTGGGTATTTATTCTTTAATTTTTCTTTCAAAGTATCAATTACTAAATGGATAAGTGCATAAGCCGTGCCAGTGTACAAAACAGGATAAGCAAAAAGGAAGATATTTCCGCCCATTAAGTAAAACCATATAGTGAGACTTAAAAGAAATGCCAGGTAATGCTCCCCGGCGTGAACCACGTATGCTACCATAGCTGCCTTTTTTCCACGGAGACCGGATTTCCTTTCCACCATACTTTTACTCGGCGTGTAAAAATCAACAACGAGATGAGACAAAATGAGTAGAAGAGCGAGGTAAAACATTTAAATTATTCCTGTAATGTATTTACGGCAATCCATTAATGACTCGATGACTCTTTCTGTTCCTGAGCGTTCGATTATCTTGTGTATATTCTGTCGGCTTTTTTGCGTCTTCTTTGCCAGTTCTGGCGGGTTAACATACATTACATCCAGAGCCTCTTTCAGAATCTCCGCCTGTGGCTTCGAAAGCATTGTTATCGTGTTATCTAGAAGGTTTGTAATGGATGACAAGGAAAACATAAGCGCCTTATGCGATGAGTTAAACACCATGTTTTTGGCCTTATGCATGGGTTCAAGATTTCTGCCCGACAGTATGTAAGCAACTTCATAAGCACTTTCATCGTATTGAGAATATTTGTTTAGCATTTCAATCGAAATGGAAAGCCTGGCATCCAGTTTTTTCAATTCGTATACATCCGTCAAAGAGATAAGGTAAGTTCGGATAAATGCGGCCATTTCTAGAATAGATTGCGGTGATTCAACCGTAATCTGGAATGAATCGCCCCTGAAAAACTCAGTTTTAGATACGCCATACCAGTCGTGTCGCGTAACTTCCTTAAGCATTGTTGTAGCTATTTGCCTGTATGTTATACCGCGATCCAGTCCACCCATCGAGGTTACCAAATCCCCTGTGATGACCCCCATATATCTGTTTTCCATCGTTTATCCCTTTAGGCTTAAGTATTCTTTTATTTAGCGTGACGATAAATAATTGTTGACATGATACTACTTTGTCATATTTTCTAGTCAACCAAAATGATTGACATTGGGCGTTATCAACCATTTTGGTTGACGTTCTCGTCAGCTAATCTGCGGTTTTACAATGGGAATTTGACTTAGAGTAGACGTGAAAGCCTAGCCATTTCTGCTCTTCTCCGTGTCCCGGCAGTGTTTGTCTGCAATCCGTTTTGACTTCCTTTCCATCCGACGCAGGGTTGAAGCCGACTTCGAGGTCCGCATCTGGATCAGTCGCTCCCGGATGGACGCAGAAGGATTGAAACCGCCTTCCCATGACGTGTGACTAATGGCGAATTCGCGGCAGATATCCTCTGATAGTTCCACTACATAAAGACCGTGCTTTGCATAGAGCTCCTGACGCTTGCTGTAATAACCTGAAAAATCCGGCCCGTCCTCAAAGTAGCTGTCATCAAGGTTAGCCAGCTCATTCCTTACCTGGGCGTGTTTGGATTCAATGCTGTGCAGTCTGTAGAGCATATCTGTGTTGAGATATTTATAATCACCTTTTACCGATGACATTTTCAGTTCCGGCTTATCGTATCCCATGACAGTTTCCTGAGAGGTAGGATCATATATCCCTTCATTACCCGAAAGAAATTCGCAGTCAGCAATATACTTATCGAGAATAAAAATTAGCTGAACGATAATGTAGCGTTCTTCTCTCTTTCGTTTACTTTTTTCGAATACGGCTTCTTTAACCGTGTTGTATACTAGTGGTGCTACAACTGCCGCTGCCGCACCAAGCAGCGTCCACGTTTCTTTTTCCAATCGGTTTTCCTCTGTCTTCGTGGAACTTACCCCTACCTTCATTACATTATCATTTGCCGTGGTCATTATTTTTGCGTGCGCCGAATGCATTCCTGCAACCTTGTTGAGAGGAGCGGCTACTCTGGCTACCAAAATGACGCTGACCTGCCCCCAGGATTAGATACAAAGCTCACTTAGTAACGTCGGATCCTTCACTATCAGAATTACCCTTTCTCCAGGCCGCCGCAAATTCAGACGGCGTCTGATAATTGAGCGTGGAGTGCGGGCGGCACTCATTATAATCCTGACGCCATTCACTGATGGTTTTCTGGCACGACTGACGTCACTGAACCAGTGTTCATTCAGACATTCATCGCGAAAGCGTCCGTTAAAACTCTCAATAAATCCGTTCTGTGTCGGCTTGCCGGGCTGGATAAGTCGCAGCTCCACTCCATGCTCAAAGGCCCACTGATCGAGCGCGCGGCAGGTAAACCCAGGGCCCTGATCGGTTCTTATCGTAGCCGGATAGCCGCGAAACAGCGCAATGCTGTCCAGAATACGCGTGACCTGCACGCCTGAAATCCCGAAGGCAACAGTGACCGTCAGGCATTCCTTTGTGAAGTCGTCAACACAGGTCAGGCACTTGATCCTGCGACGAGTGGCGAGCGCGTCCATGACAAAATCCATCGACCAGGCCAGGTTCGGCGGCGCCGGGCGGAGCAGCGGCAGACGTTCTGTTGCCAGCCCTTTACGACGACGTCTGCGTTTAACGCCCAGCCCGTTCAGATGATAATAAAGGCGGTACACGCGCTTGTGATTAACCTGAAGCCCTTCACGGCGCAGTAACTGCCAGATGCGGCGGTAGCCAAAACGCCTGCGCTCCAGTGCCAGCTCAATAATGCGCCCTGATAAATGCGCATCAGCCGCCGGACGCTGAGCCTCGTACGTAGCGGCAGGTCGACAGAGACAAACCTGTAAGACTGCAGGCACGACGTTGCGACAGACCGGTCGCATCACACATAAACTCAACGGCTTCCCGCTTCTGGCCTGTCGTCAGTACTTTCGCCCCAGAGCCACCTGAAGTGCCTCCTTATCCAGCATGGCTTTGGCAGGCAGCTTCCTGAGTCTGCCGTTCTCTTCCTCAAGCGACTTCAGGCGCTTAACCTCGGGCACCTCCATACCGCTATACTTTTTGCGCCAGGTGTAAAAGGTGGCGTCAGAAATGGCGTGCTTACGGCAAAGTTCACGGGCAGAAATCCCGGCTTCAGCCTCGCAGAGAATACAGATGATCTGTTCGTCGGAAAAACGCTTCTTCATGGGGAAGTCCTCATGTGGCTTATGAAGACATTACTAACATCGCGGTGTATTAATCAACGGGGAGCAGGTCACGCGATCGTTAGCACTTAACTTAAAGCTACTCACAAAACAGTTTTCTTCATAATTGTTCCAGTTTGAAAACACATTCTCACCAAGCGAACTGCTGTGTAAAAATGCAGGATACGCATTATCCGCATCATGCAAAATTACGGCTCAGCACCAACTAATTCGGTAACTGAAGACCACAGGTAGATAGCCCATCATTGTTTGAATGAAACCGATATTTTCGGCAAGAAGCCTTGCAGGAGCGCAAACCTGTCCGGACTGGAACAAATACAAATAAAAGGGAAAGAGAGTCACCATAAAAGTTGACGTCGTTATGGCTTCATGGGCGCATTGGATCATTTCTCCTGCCCGATTAAATGCCTTTTTTTGCTTCGTTTCCATTAAAGGAATTTCTCATTCTGCCGATTCAACGATGAGTGCTGTGTATATGATCGGTGCGCCTGAACCAGTCAACAACTTTAGGCTCTGGTTGATGAGGAGGGCTGCGGTCAGAATTTTTACCTGAGCGGTTACTGCCTACGCTGCGTATTACAGCCGCGCCAAATGGATCAATTCAAAAAGGATACTGCATGTCTGTTGCCAGTGAGACCTCTACGCAGGTATATAAAAAAATCTCGCAAGAAGTAGAACTAATTCTCGACAACCTGACTCTGCCTGTAAACGACCCTGCCTTACAGAAAGCCAACAGCAATGCCCGCCTTCAACTTGAGAGTTTCCAAGCGCGCCTGAACGAGGCAATTGACAGCCTGCGTTCTAATGCTGAATGGGAGACGTTTACCATCGCCTTTTACGGGGAGACGAATGCGGGGAAATCAACGGTCATTGAGGCGCTGCGCATCCTGCTCCAAGAGGATACAAAGCTCGCCAGGCAGGCAGCGTTTCGCCAGTTTCATCAGCAACATGATCTCTCACCAAAGGCGCTTGAAAACGCTGATCGGGCTTTAAAAGAAAACGAAGCATTAGCAGCCTCTCTAAGTCAGGCCCTGGCGGAGGTGCGAGGCCGCTACTTAGATCGCGAAGCTGAACTCGGTAAAGAATTGTCGCGACTGAGTACGTTGGTTGAGGATCAGAAGACGCGCTGGTCAACAATCCGTCGGCTACTGGCTCTTTGGATCTTATCTCAAGAGCAAAAGCAGTGGCGTCAGGTGAAACAGCAGCAGCAGGCATTAGAGGCAGAAATTCATCAGGAAACACAATCGCTTGCCGTGCAGAAAGCGGACTGTGATGCACAACGGCAGACGATGCTGAAGCAGCGCGTGCGGATGGATGAAAAGTTTGCCGAACTGAACGCGCTGGCAGACGGTGAAATCATCGGCACGGGTATGTCCGATTTCACCCTGGACGCCACTCTCTATCCTTTTGAGTCGTGCGGTCGGCGCTTTGCCCTGCTGGACGTACCCGGTATTGAAGGTAAGGAGAGCAAGGTGCGCGAGCAGATACAGCGCGCGGTCGAGAAAGCGCACGCCGTTTTTTACGTCACCAGTAAAGCCACGGCGCCGCAGAAAGGTGATGAGGATAATCCCGGCACACTGGAGAAAATCAGGTCACATCTCAATGCGCAGACTGAAGTCTGGACGTTGTTCAATAAGCGTGTAACGAATGCTATGGCGCTTGGAAGCCCCCTCGTTAATGAGGATGAAGCGCACAGTATTCAGGATCTGGACGACAAAATGCGCGAGCAGTTTGGTGAAAACTATCGTCAAACGCTGGTTGTCAGCGCCATGCCTGCTTTTCTCAGTCTGGCCGAACACCTGGTCCCCGGCGGGCCCAACGCGAAGAGTCGCGATAAGTTCCTGAAAGCCTTTACCCCGGAAGAATTGCTCGAAAAAACGGGCGTTTCGGCGCTTGCGCGCGTACTGACACAACAGCTTGTCGCCGACAGCAAGTCAAAAATTGCTCGCTCGAACATACAGAAAACCCGCGTTGTGCTGGATGACATTGCCGCACAGGTTAGCGTGCTGCAGTCAGACACCTACGCAAAACTTGTCCGACAGCTTAATGAGGACAAAAACAGCGCACACAATCAGCTTGATCACGCACTGAAATCACTGCGCCAGCGTCTGATTGACCGCGCGGAGGAGAGCGTTGGTCGTTTCCGCAATCATGCGCGCGAGCGTATCTATAAAGTGATTGACGGTGATATCAGTAACGATCGCTTTAAAATTGAGCTGGAGGCCATGATTAGCCTTGAGCACGCTTCGCTTGAAAAGTCTCTTCCAGGGATACTTAAAGCCGAACTTGAGCGCTTTCAGTCAGAGATCAGTGACATTGTTGCGCAATTTCAGCAGCACGCTCGCGGGATCCTTAATACCTTCTCACGCCTCCAGACGCACAAATTCAGAAGTAATATTCCCCTCACGATTGATATCGATAACAGCATCAACGTCACGGGACTTCTGGCAACACTCGCGGGCGGCGCGCTACTTTTCTGGAACCCCGCCGGGTGGCTTGTCCTCGGCCCGGCGCTGGCGAATCTGGCATTTGCGGCCTACAAAGCCCTGCGCAGCATGATCAGCTCCAGTTACAAAATGTCTCAGCAGAAGCAGTCCGCTGACAAAAATCTCAGCAACGTGGCTGCCCACATGAACGACGCCATTGTCGACGGCATTCAAAAAGCCTTCCCGGAGCTGCAAGAGAAAATCGCTGAGATTAAAGACATGCTGGAGGAGCCTGTGAAACAGGTTTCGGGCATCAATGAGATCCTGATCCAGGCCGCGGCCGGATTACGCCTTTTATCCACTGGAATTGATTTTTCTGGAGCGAAGTAATGGAAAAAACGCTGGATGTTTTTAAAGCGCAGCAGTCCCGCAATGTTCACATTCTGGATGAACTCACCGCCTTTCTTGAGCAGGGTGAGAAGGTCGGCGTCCCGGTCGATGTGCAGTTCATCAATAAAATTGAAGCGGCCAAAGAGAATGCCGCGAACGGGAAATTAAAAATCGCGCTGATTGGAGGGTTCTCCGAAGGGAAAACCTCAATAGCTGCCGCTTGGATGGGGCGTCTCGATAAAGCGAGCATGAATATCAGCCATCAGGAATCTTCCAACGAAGTCAAAGTGTACGACGTGGGATCGGACTTTGTCCTGATTGACACGCCCGGGTTGTTTGGCTTCAAAGAACAGTTCAACGAAGACACCCGGGCTGTCGAAAAATACAAGGACATGACCAAAAAGTACATCAGTGAGGCGCATTTGATCCTCTATGTCATGAACTCGACCAATCCGATAAAAGAAAGCCATAAGGCCGACCTTGAATGGCTCTTCCGTACCCTGAACCTGCTTGAACGTACGGTGTTCGTTCTCAGCCGCTTCGATGAAGTAGCGGACGTGGAGGATGAGGACGATTACGCCGCCAACGTAGAGGTGAAGCGCCAGAACGTGCGTGCGCGTTTGGACGACCTGATCGCGCTCACTTCCCTGGAACATGATGCGCTAAATATTGTCGCCGTCGCGGCTAACCCTTTTGATATGGGGACCGAATACTGGCTGGATAACCCGGAAAAATTCCGTGCGCTGTCTCATATCAGTGAACTGCAGGACGCGACGAGCGACAAGATAGAAAAAAGCGGGGGAGCACTGGCGCTGAGTGAAGAAACGAAAAAGAGTGTTATCAGGGATATCCTGACCCGGAAGCTGCCGGAAGCCATCGCGAATGATGTGCGTATCCGACAGGAAGTAGAAGACCTCTCATCCATTCATGTCCGGCTCAGCAAAGAGCTGCTGACCATGCAGCGCGATATCGCGGAAGCGCGCATCAGTCTCAATAACTTTGTACTCGACTACTTTAAAGATTTGATACTTCGCGCCCGGGGACTGAGTCTCGAAACCTATATGGAGTTTTTCGAGAGCGAAATCGGTGAGCAAGGCATCATCATTGATACCCGCCTGGACAACGAGTTCGCCCGCCGCGTGCAGTCCGTAAACAATGCCATCCAGAAGATGCATCTGGGCTACAGCGCTGAAATCGATCACTACAACGGCAATATGGCGGCGATGGGCAAGCAGGGTCTGAATTATGTCGTTAAGAGCAACTTAATTAACAGTGCAACCGTGATTGCCGCTCGTGATGGGGTGGTGTCCGTTGGTAAAATGGCCGGGTTAGAGCTGGGAAAATTGCTGAAGTTTAAACCCTGGGGAGCCATTAAATTTGCTAAAGGCCTAAACGGGGCGCTGGTGTTCGCCGGCGTGGCGCTGGAATTGTGGGATACCTACAGCCAGGCAAAGCGTGAGGCGGAGTTCAAAAAAATGATCGACTCCATGATTTCGAACTTTAACCAGCAACGCGATGGGTTAATCAGTGTGCTGGGAGGAAGTGGATTCGCACGAGATTATTTTACCGGTTTCGCACTGATGCAGGATGAAATGGCGAGCCTTGAACGCGCAATGCAGGCGATTCAGGAGCAACAGTCACTCTTTGCCCGCTGGCGTGCGGATGCGGAAGCGATTGATGCGGAATACACGCGCGTGAACGACTAAGCTTCGGGATAAAAGATGGACATTTTAGCGCTGGAAGCGTTGCTGAATCAGATGAAAAGCCTTCCACAGTCACGTAAAACGGAAGCGAATATTTTTTCCTCAGGTGCCCGCGGGCACTATGAAAATCCTGTCAGCGATGTGCTGGCCTTCTTTCTCGATCCTGACGGTGGTCACGGGCTGGGGCCACTGGCGGCAGAGGCGCTGTTCAGCTGCATGGGGCTGGCAAACACGTTCAACGCCCAACTGTCCGCACCGCCTCAGCGTGAAGTCAGCACTGGAAGAGGGAACCGGATCGACATCCTGCTTGAGGGTGAAGACTGGGTAATGATCATCGAGAACAAGGTCTGGCATCTGCAGAATAATCCCTTTGATGATTACCTCACGTGCCTTCAACAGGAAGCGTATCAGGGCAAAACGCCCCTTTGCGTGGTGTTATCACCCAAGGGTTGTGCGCCTGAGGGCTGGGTTGGGGTCAGTTACCGGCAGCTTACTGGTGCATTGTCTTCGCGGATCGGGGAAGCCTATATGGCTTCATCATTAAACAAATGGCTGGTCATACTGCGTGAGTATATCCTGCATCTGGAGTTACTTGTGAGCCACCCTGCTGTTACAACTGAAACTGAAGCGTTTGTTCTGACGAATCTCCATCGCATTGCAGAAATAGAAGAGCTCAAGAAAACCGTCATTAAAACGTTGTCCGGAGAATGCCAGCGTTACCTTACTGAACATTTCAGCGACAAGGGCTATGAGATCAAAGCCCGTCTGACTAACTGGTCTGGCTTTCCGGTACTGCGCTTTAAATGTTCCCACTGGTTCTCACCTTCAGATGTGGTTCTGTATTTGAACGGAACGGTGGATGAGTGGTTTGAAGTGATCACTTACGCCTGCGATCTTGAAAATGAGCAGATGCGTGAAAGAGCAATCGCGATGCTCAACATCGAGGGAAGTGAGGAAGAGTATGAGGAAGAAGCCAACGGAAGAATTTTGGGTTTCTTTTCCTGCCATGTCCCGCAGGAAACCCCTAAATCTGAATTGCTTTCAGATCTGGCAAAGCGGATGACGTTACTGGATAACTTTGAGCGTGAGCTCCGCTGATCTCTGTGGGACGGCAACCCGGCCCATTTTACGCCGGGTTTAAGAGGCCGCGCATGAATGACAGCGCGGCACCGGCTCAGCGTGGATTACGTTGTTTTCGATGTTACTGACGTTGCAAAACTGAATTGGGCACGGACGATTGTGACGTGCCTTGGCCGTATACGTTTTCAAATGATGCCTTGAAGATGGCAAAGAGCTTATTACATTAACTTTTAAATTTCTTAAATGGAGAATGTATGGGGTTGTTCACCTTAGAAGAGCAGGAGTTTCGAGCAGTGTCGAAAACGACGTTTATGCGCGAATCCATTCTTGAGCGCAGAGATATTCAGTCGGCCTTAGCCAGAAAGATAAGCCATTTCGTTCCTGACTGCATGGTCATTCAGGAAGAGTTTAATAACTGGGAGGACAGCCAGCGCAGGATCGATTTGCTCTGCATCGATAAAAATTTCAATCTGGTCGTCATTGAGCTCAAACGTGATGAGCAGGGCGCCCATATGGAGCTTCAGGCAGTAAGGTATGCTGCTATGGTTTCGCAAATGACTTTTCATGAAGCTGCTGAGTGCTACCAAAAATATCTCAATAAAGAAGGTATCGAGAAAAATGCAGAGAATGAAATCCTCAATTTCTGTGAGAGAGAAGAAAGCGAAATTGCTGATTTTAATACGCAGGTACGGATTATTTTAATATCAGCTGATTTCTCTAAAGAGGTCACAAACACAGTCCTATGGCTTAACAATAATGGCCTTAATATCAGCTGTTTCAGGCTCAGTCCGTATCTGCATCTCGACAAGCTGCTGGTGAATTTCGAACAAATAATTCCGTTGCCAGAGGCAAAAGATTTTCTTGTCCGACAAAAGCGTAAAGAGATAGAAGCCATGAAGGCAAATGAAAAATCTGAAAAAGATTATTCTAAATTTGTTTTTAGAGGCGCGACATATAACAAGCGTAACCTGGCTTTTGAGCTTATGAGCGACTGGATATCGGAGAATGAACCGGAGAACATAAACTCTGTTATATCGATCTTTGGAAAGGATGTTCATCGCAGCCTTATAAAGTCGGAATCAGACGTCACTCTGTCACGACGGAAGCGTTTTCATGATGCGTCCATTGAGCTCATCTCTGGTGAGACGGTGCTGATTACCAACCAATGGAGTATCGGCTCTATTCAGCGACTGATTACAACGTTTGAAAAACTTGGTTATAAAATAACCGCACAACGTCCTGAATGAGGCTAATGAGGGCAAAGAGCAAGACTTTGCATCAGAAATACCAGCTTATTTAACCGTCTTGCTGGTTGAGGTGTGCATGTCCTGCTTTCAAAACTAACGTGCTAAGCCGATAGCAGCGCACGCTTCTTGCCCTCGACTTTAGCCGATTAGACATAAAAGGCGCCCATAAGCCAGCCGTAGAGTTGGCGATAACCTTGGCTACGACTCGGCAGTCGTCTGGATTACTCGTGGCGATTCAGAAAACATAAATTATGTCACACTGAGAAAATCTTAAAAACAATAAGCCGAACGTCCGACTTTGGTACAAAGCGGACTTGCAACAGGGTACACCTTCTGAGGGCGCATAGTGGAAATTTGCAAGGAATCACTGACATCATAAAGTTTTAATCAACGTGAAGCTGCTCAGTGATCTTCGTCTCGGATTTTTCAAATACCAGCAGCTTACTGCCTTATGCAGACGCACAGTCACGTGCAAAGCCGATCATTTCATCATCAAGCGCCTGCAGTGCTAACTGCCGATGATTTCCAGTGCTGTTCACTAAGCTAAAACACAAGGTGTGTGTCTTTCTCACACCAGTCATGACTTGCTAGTTTTATATACAAAGGCTGATGGTAGGGTTTCCAAATTCTGATCATTGCGTTGTTTACCGTTTGACGATTTTGATCATTATCCAGTGATCAGAATTCATGATCATATTCTTCAGCGACTGTCTTGAAAAATCACATCCAAGGTTTAATCAACATTGGGTCAAAAAGCCCAATGGGAAAGTTAAATAGATACTGGCGGGAAGTGGTGACGTTCAAACCGTAGAAGTCTGCATATTCTCTTACGTTACAATTCCTTAGCCATGCATCACTGTAGTAGTTTTCAAAATGCTTCGCCCAGATATCACTCATTGGCTGTCGCGACAACTGACGATACGCTGTGCGTTGGGGAAGCTGATGCTCAGAGATGTATTCCTGAACCGTGAGTCGCTGCTGCTGGTGAAACTGCCGACGATGATAAACCCAGAACAGCACACGAATTGCCGCGCCACCGCATTTATGCAAATTGTCATACATCACACGTTTAGAGAGCTTACGTGCTTGTGCATATTGCTGCTGCGTTATGCCACTTAATATTGCTTCACGACGATAATTTTGTTTGTGGTAAGCCCACTGGATGCGCCACGTATCGCTCCAGAAGTTGTAGTCCTTGTAATGCACGTCGCACTCTATAGCAGGCTGCAGGAAACGCGCAAACAACTCATCCAGCGTTGCAGGCAGAGCATGCAGATGCTGCTTTCTTTGCAGCCGCTGTTCATCAGTCAGCGGCACAATTTCATAACCGGTTAGCCAATCAATGCCGCCTACATAAGTCTTCATCTTACGATTAAGTGAGTGGGACAGCGAAATTTTAGCGTTTCTGCTTGTTTTGTTTTCCATCTTTATCAACTTTCAAAATATTTACAGCCAGCACGCTAACAACCATGGATTAACCAGATTAGCCGGGTAGTTACACAAATAGCGGCTTGCGGTGGACGGATTAAGGTAATACCAGCGGCAATACTGTGAAACGCTGATATTGCATGGCCAGTAATAGCGGTAGTAGCGCTCAAAATGACGGTGCCAGTGAGGGCTGAGTTGAGCGCTTGCCACAATGCTATTGCCGTTACGCAGGCGGCCCCTGATTTTACTAAAACGCTGTAGCGCTCGTCTGAGCGCCTTCATTGGCAGTAAGGCTGCCTCATCCAATCGTTGGCTATCTTTCAGGGGCAATGTCGCAGGCTTACCAGCAGAAGGCTCTGCGGGAGTGAAAAGCGAATCCAGCTTTCCGGGAAGAGGGCAATGCGCTTGTGCCCGATCAAAATGGGCAATCTGAGTACGTAATTGCGCAGTTTTAGTGTGTTTAGCTTTTTTTAAAAATGAGTAATGCCGGGTTCCGGAACGCGCAATGTCTTTAGCAATTCCTTCCTTAGAGTGCCTCTTAGCAAAGTAACTCACCCGCAGTAACAATGCGGTCATGGCCTCAGTGTCATTCTTTCGAATTAAGTAGTAACCATGCTTTGGAAACCAGACTTTTCCGCCCGTCGCTATTCTCCAGCAGCTCTCCACCAGCTTGTTAATTTTAAGAGGATGACGCACGCAGTTGCCATCAACCATCAGTAAGTAATGATAATGCTGTGCTGGTGCCTGATTCTGCTCTCTGACCCAAAACACTCGGGCAAAGCTTTTGGAATATAACTTTCTAAATGTAGGAATCATCAACTGATGAAAGCGGGTAATAACGCGGTTGTCAGTCGTGTACTGAGGCAGATGAAAATCATATCGAATTGCCAGAAAGCGAGAGCAACTGCCATAGGTTCTATCAACTGCCTTGAACAAAGAATTCATGATCTTTACATCCTGCTGACACTCTTCAGGCATGACTGGCCAGAGAACATTGTCATACAGAAAATCGCCTTTAGCTCTGATATCCGGATAAACCGTACTTCGCGCAATATTATTAATTACCGGTTCCTGATGAGCTGAATCCAGACTGCCATTTTTGATGTTTATCATAGGGTTACGGCTGTATCAGGATCACGGATTCATAACGATTTGATGCGCTGGTTGTTTCAAATGGTTGCATCAGCAGATAAAAAGAAAGGCTGGAAATTCCAGCCCTGCTTAGAGGTTTAGCAGCAGTTATCGAGCCACTGTTCATACTGTGTGACTGTCCAGCCCATAGTTCTGCCTGCACGTTTTTTTGGCGCAGGAAACTCACCGCTGATTACCCAACGGTAAAGGGTGGTTCGGCTGCAATTCAGGAGGTCAAGCATCTCACAAATACGGATCAGACGTTGAGGGCCCGTAAGGTGACTGACAGTTGTTGATAAAGAATTGATGTGTTTCATGTTAAATCTCTCGGTAGCGAATCAATATGAAACGTATCTTAAAACCGAGAGGGTTAATGTCGTGGATACCTTAGAAAGATACCTTAGTGACCTTTGTTATCCTACTGATTAATAATATTTAATTTTCTTATTTTTTGCATCTGTCTCTTTTCAACCCGCAACTGATGAAGATCAGTCACGTCGCGTTCAAGCAGGCTAATCGCTTCCCGAAGAATTTTCAGGCATTGCTCTTCACTCATTGGAAAACACCCTTCCGCTGGCCAGAATAGCGGGATTTTATTTTCGACCAACCTTAAAAGCTCCGGTGCTTTTGGCAGTAAATCCTTTGATGGGATGAGCCGATTTTTGTCGTACAAACTGGCTATAACAGCGATGAAAAACTCTTCCCGTTTAGCTGCATAAGTTTCGGCTTTCTCTATAGGGGCAGCCAGACGTTTTTCCAGCGCCTCAATTTTTTCTTTAAGTGACAGGTTTTCAGCTTTCAAGTCCAAGTTATCTTGTTCAAACACCGGTGCTTCTGGCCTTGTAGTATCAAGCGGAACTCCAAGCGCGTCAGCAATTTCTGTCCGCAGAAAACCACAATCAGCCAGCTTATCAGTATTCATGACATCATCACTTACCGCCCGCAGTGCCGCCTCGGCATTAGGATAATAGTCAGGAGCACCTATGTTTGGCGCGCCATGTTTATCCAAGAGCTGGTATGGGGCAACGGGTGGAGTGTCATACCAGCTTTCATATCTAAACCAATACAGCGAAGGATGATGCTCTGAACGTCGATACTTTTTCAGCGCTAAAAGGCACAGGGCGTTATAGCTCTGATCTGGATAACGCTGTTTGAGCTGTTCAAATAGAGTCTTAACACTGATGAAGCGTTCTGTATCGGACCGGCGCGCGAGTTGCTCATTACGCAATTGCTGAATGGAATCGTCGAAACTCATGGCTTGTTTTTGTCCTGCAATCCTGGGGTGGGTCAGATAAGGCTGTCTTAATGATTGAATCTGGATGGCTGTCAGGCTTTTCGAAAAAGGAAATCAGGTTTCTGGCAACCGGCCAGCCAGACATTTAAACCTACACTACTTACGTCACCCAGCCATTCTCTTAAGTCACCCACTACATCACCTGATTCGCGTCCAAAGAAAAAGGAGTCATACGATTTCTCATCTAACTCCTTGTTTTATTTGGTGGCCCCTGCTGGGCTTGAACCAGCGACCAAGCGATTATGAGTCCCAATTCGAAGTGAGTTAAATCAGTAAGTTACTGATTTTCTATGTTTTCTCTAGACTGAATAGTGATGAAAAGTGGCATATAGCGTTGTGATCTGCTGCCACTTTGCTGCCAAATTTATTATAGGCTTTAACCATCTATGCTCTGTTACTTAAAAAACTATGGATTCCATAAGCTTTTACTAAAAAATTTTCCTTTATTATAAAGGATGGATATTATTTGTTCATGCATACTTATCGCTTTTCATTTTTTATTGAAAAAGTAAAATAATCCAGTTGTAGATAAAAAGATTAATACTGATGAAAATATAACCTTAACATAAGGCCATGCAGCTGCAGCTACAGGTGTTTTATCTCCTGCAAATGTTAAAGCTAAAAATGCCAAGACACATAAGAAACCAAATCCAGCCGCATTTTTTAAATTAAGTTTTAGGCAAAGCTCCTGCGAAACTGTATATAAGTCAAAGCCTTTATCGATTGAAGGGGGGGTGTCATCAAAAGATTCATTCTTTATTGGTAGTTCATTTTTTTTGTTGGTTATTTGATATGTTAAAAAATTTGAGTGTTTGAAAAATGGTACTGTTTTTATATTTAGGGGAACAAAAATATCATCATATTGTACTGATGATTCAACAGGATTGCAGTGAGCAATAACTACATCATCTGGAGTAGAGTTAAGGAGGAGTTTATATTTACTATCGTTTGGGTTGGCTATTCTTATATTTAGCGTGTATCTCTCTCCATGATAAACTTCATAGTAACAACCTTTGCTTTGATGATTGTATTTTGGTTTTACAGCAATACCTTTCGAATTGTAGATTCCATCGATATTGAAAAAAATCAAGTCAGGAAATGATTTTCTAACGTCTTCTATTCTTGATTTCCAGTTGCTATATTTATCCTCTTCTGAACATTCAATATATTTTAAGAATCGTGATTTGTCTCCTGCGTTGACAATCTTAGCATCAATGAAATCATCCAAAATCATTCTGACATGATAAAGCTCAGTCATTTCACTCCAATCAAAAGCTATAATTTTAGCTCGTCTAATGGATTTGTGAATTAAATCATCATTTCCATCATTGTTATTTTGAGTGAAAAATATATAAACATCATTACCTATCATGGATTTACGTTGCTGGTAAATTTGAGGATCAATGTATTTCTTTTTATATCGAAAATGTACAGTATCACCATTCTGTAGACTCAGAGTTTTAAAGATATCTGCTTTATATTGCTCTCTGGAATCAGAACTAAAAGCTGCGATTATTTTCATAAGATGACCTCGCCTAATAAGCATTCCCAACGAAATTTTTCTCTCTTATAAACTTCTAGATCATCCCTACTTATTCCATCCCTTTTAACCTTATCAGTCCAGCGATTATGCGGTAAAACTTTTGCAGCTAAATGCCAACCTGCGCCCCTTAATGATGCACCTGTTTCTGTAGTCAATGTATAGGTGATTATTTTCTTGCCACCCATCATCTTCCATATAGAGCCGCACCTGCTTATTAAAAATGAACAAGTTCCTTTTGGAGCTTCACTAATGACACATAAACGTGTTATTTCTGCTGTAACTCCGTCCATGTAAGTTGCGGAAACCGGATTTCCAACTATCGCGACACCTACCATTTCACCAGTAATGTTTTGATATGCAGCAATAGCCCAGCGTCCCGTATTTCTTGATGTCGCTCTATGGTGCCTGTGGTGAGAGGAAATAAATTCATTTGCTTTTTTTATTGTTATTGGTCGGACAGAGATAACTTTTGCCACATCTTTCACCTTATATTTTGGCAGCTTAAAATATGAAATTAATTGTGTATCAGATCTCAATAGTGTTCAACAATTTATTTATAATTGATTTATAGGGTTGAGATATATTGCTTCTGATAAATGGTCCGGAGCAAAGTGCGCATAACGCATAGTAACCTTGATGTCTGTGTGTCCTAAAATCCGCTGAAGCACAAGAATATTGCCTCCGTTCATCATGAAATGAGATGCGAAGGTGTGGCGTAAAACATGCGTCATCTGTCCTGCTGGAGTCTCAAGGCCAGCGCGCTGCATGGCTTTTCTGAACGCTGAGTAGCATGGTTTAAAGAGTAACTCTGCTTTCCTGCTTGATGGCAATTCAGCCTGAAATTTTTCAGTTATCGGCACTGCGCGGTTTTTCTTGCCTTTAGTTTTAACGTAGATGATCTGACCGGCGCGAATTTGGTTTCCCTTCAAGCCTTCGGCCTCACTCCAGCGTGCGCCTGTTGCCAGACAGATTTTCACAATCGTCGTCA
>Ga0308162_1000736_pt1 | contig 31512 bp, 29 predicted proteins | sample PhySR2_FD_201370 | JGI IMG/M metagenome (GOLD analysis project Ga0308162, IMG submission 201370) | Phyllosphere microbial communities from UC Gill Tract Community Farm, Albany, California, United States - DLSLS.R2 | ecosystem: Host-associated > Plants > Phyllosphere > Unclassified | place: USA... | reverse complement strand
AATGATCATTCCTCGCCGTCATTTAATGGTATGGTTAACTCAATGGTTGTCCCTTTGTTAACTTCACTTTTAATATCAAGCTTTCCTTCGATCATCGTTAATCTCTCCTTCATGCCTAAAATTCCGAATGAGTTTGGCCGATTTCGTGTAGACTTAAATCCCCGGCCATTGTCTCTTACTTTAACGATGAGGTTTGTGTTATTTTTTTCCATTATGATGTAAACACGTGTCGCTTCTGCGTGCCTAATTACATTAGTTAATGATTCCTGAACTACACGAAAAACAGTTGTGGTTACAGTATCACTAATGCGAGAAGATAGTTCTTTGGGTACGATTAATATACATGCGCAGCTATTATTTTTAATGAAATCATCACGAAGCCATTCGAGTGTGGGGATAAGTCCCATGTTAAGCGGATTAGGTCGTAGGCGTGTAGAGATGTCCCTTAATACCTTCAAAGTCGTGTCGACCAATTGCGTCATTTTTAAAACTTGCCTGTCGACTAAGGCTGGACTTTGTGCCTGCATACTGATTAATGACAAGCCATTACGAAGCGTTGACAAATATTGTCCTAATTCATCATGTATATCTCTGGCAATATTTTTACGTAACGATTCACTTCTCTTTTCCTGTTCATGTGCGAGTTTTTGTATCTGTTTGTGGGTTTCTCTAAGTTCTTTTTCTGTTTCTCTTAAACGAGTGATATCCCGTCCGACAATTAAAACGGAATCTATCTTATGGGAAATTCGCGATTCTGGAACACAATGAATATGTAATAAACGAACATTTCCATCCAAGGTAAACTCAATTTCAGATTCAATATTTTTTCCCGAAGCTAAGACCATTGATACAAATGAAAAAAAATCCGCACCTACAGAATTATACGAAAAAATATCCGTGAGATTCCAGTTTTCTGTATGGAAAAATGAAGACTGCATGACTTTTGTACCCAAGTAATTACTATAAGTACAGCTGAAATCCTTGTCAAAGCGAATGATTAAATCTGGAGAGTTTTCTACTAATGTCCGAAACTTTCGTTCTTCTTGAATAAGATGTTGTGTAACTCTGGTTATTTTTCGAACATCTCGCACAACGCAAAATACAAAAATGTCTGAATTAAATTGATAGCTAGTAGAATTCACCTCAACAGGTATGAGTTCATTTTTTTTTGTGCAATGTTGAGATGTGAATTTAATACCTTCCTGACGAAGGCTTAACTTCCACCACAAAGACAAAACATCACTATCGTTAAGCTCCTTATCAATTATACTAAAGTGTGAACACGTTATTTCTTCACGTGTATAACCTATCATAGAACAGGCTTTGGGATTTAAATAAACAATTTTTCCATTTTTATCTATGATATAGATGGCATCATTCATCGTATCAAATTTAAAATCGTGCCCTGAATAGCGCTGATTTTCTACTAAGTTCCGCTTGGTCTCACTTTTAGAGACTGAAAATGCGATAGGGGAGACGGCTACACTAGAATTAAGCCTGATCTGTGCCTGGTTAAAAAAAAATCTGCATAATCTGTTCATAAGACATCTCATCTCTTATTTTTAACAATAATACAACAATTCTAAGCCGATGATATATAAAAATATATGCAGGTAAATTTGTTTTCTAACAGACAATTCTGCTCTTTAACGTTTCTCTCAGGCGTGAAAGTCTGGACTTTACTGTTCCCACAGGAATGTTAAGAGTATTTGCAACGTCATGATAACTTCCATTTTGATCAATAATCATAATCAGCATCTCTTGCGTATCAGAACTTAACTTATCTATTGAATTGACTATAATAGTTAGTAACTGATTGTTTACTATGATGTTGGATGGGTCACTATCGACGATGAGTTCATTAGTAAGCTCCTCATTCAAAATCTCATGATTCTGTCGATTATAATTCGTTTTGTAATAGTTGCGTACTAAATTTGCTGCAATACCAAAAACCCATGTTTCAGGTTTTGAAGTACCCAAAAATTTGTGGCTGTTACGCAACACCTCCAGACAAGTTGTTTGAACAATATCCTCAACATCCTCATGGCTTGAAATCCGCTTACGTATGAAATTATAGAGTCGTCTGTTTTGATCACAAAGAATTTTTTCCCAGTCGATCTTAGATGCGCCATTGATATAAGATATTTCTGTATTATTTGTATGGTCTGTGTTTTCAGAATTAGTCATCATGTCAATTTTTCCTTATTTAAATTTTCATATCCTATATGGCAATATATATGCCAATTTTGTGTTTTCTTATTTGCATGTTATATAAGCTTTTTTTTGTATGGTGAGATTAATCTGAGAAAATTAATGCCTAAATTGGGATAGCAGGTGTGACATTTTTTACACACACTCTGAAGGTTTTTAATGTTGCTTTTGATATATAAGTTACGTGGGCGGAACTTAGGGTGGGTTTACACCACAAACGAAGATAATCTTAATAAGATGAGCGTATGCTATGTCGACTTTAAAGGTTCAATCTGCAAGATTTTTTCATCAAAATATGCACAAAGCCATCATTCGGTCAGAAAAGATGGCAGTAAAGAATAATAATGCTTATCTTCACAACAGTGCATCAGAAGCGTTCAGTCTAGAAGCCAATGAAGCTGACAGTAAACTCAAAAAAATTTCGGCGCATCCCGGTGATCAACTTACTGCTGAATCTCTTGCTGATACCTTTGAAAAGGTAGCAAATTTACATGCCGTTCGGGGGCACCGTACAATTAAACGTCGGGTAGTGCGCCTGACAAAAAATATCTACTCCGAAAACACATCTCATCTCGCCGAATCGCGTATGAGCATCAGTCGTATAGGAAACGTTATGGAACTCTATATGTTGATGGAAGATTACAATCAACAGCGTTTAGAGGAAATGTTAACCCGACTGCAGAGCAATCTTTCAACGAGAGAAAGAGACGTTAACCTTGAAGAGGTTATTTCAGTGGCTGGGGGGGATCCCGCCAGAGCACATGTATTACTTGGCATCATTCAGCGCAATAGTGATATTGCAGGCAACCATGCTATAGCTAGACATGTTTCTGAGGTCATGGAGCATCTTGAAAATGAAAAAGGCATCGAAGTTAGATTTGGTCGTAATAGCGCTAAAGCTCTCGCTGACATATCAACTAATGCTAATGAGAAACAGCGTTTTCGAAGAATATTTTATGACATTTTAAGAAATGTTTCGAAAAATACAGATTTAGATACAATTAAAAAAACACTTAGCAAAAAATTAGCCAAGGAAATATTCGAACTCTTTGGGCGTGATCGCTTTGTTGCAGGATTACGTATTGGTTTACGTGCACTTGGTGATGACATTGCAGCATTAAGCCCCTCGATATCGTTAAAGTCACTTCATATTCTTCATGCTGCACTTTTTCAACTAAGTAGGTTGACCTCACTCCAAAATGACAGCGAAAGTACTTTGCTGACTATACAGAGAAAATGGAAGCTAAAAACGAATGCAATACCGGACTTTAGCGAAAAGTTTACATCGCCTGATTTTAACCTTGATGGGATAGATTTGATGTTTACCTTAGTGGCTATGATTGACGGAGGTGGCTATTCACGTGACGTTATCAAGGCGGTTAATGATTACTCTGGAAACTATCCTTCTTTTCAGCTTCATTTCTCAAATCGCTTATTGAGTTTAATGCACAATGTGCCATTGGTTCTGTGGGGAGATCAAAAGAAACGTTATGATACATTTAATTTGATACGTGAATTTATAGGTCAGTTATCTGATATTGAAAGGAAGCAAAACTACAGTTTTTCTACACCAAATGGATTAGTAAAATAAATTTATTATTTAATAATTAAATCTAATGCTAAGTTAAAATTTCGGGGGCGAGATGAATAGCGCAGTTCAAATCCTTAATCGTATAGCAGTTACAGCAATGAAACGGTCAGAAGTTGTAGGTGCAATGTTCGCACTCGCGCTTGTTTTTATGCTGATTATTCCTCTCCCTCTGGAGCTCATTGATACTTTAATCGCACTGAATATCTGCCTTTCGTCGTTACTGGTTATGTTAGCAATGTATTTGCCTAAACCACTTTCATTTTCAAGCTTTCCGGCAGTTTTGCTCTTAACCACCATGTTTAGGCTGGCGCTATCGATATCGACGACAAGACAGATACTTATTCAACAAGATGCAGGGCATATTGTTGCTGCCTTTGGTAATTTCGTCGTTGGTGGTAACCTGGCTGTTGGTATGGTCATGTTTCTTATATTGACCGTTGTAAATTTTCTTGTCATCACTAAAGGCTCCGAACGTGTTGCAGAGGTTGCTGCGCGCTTTACACTGGATGCCATGCCAGGAAAGCAAATGTCGATTGACAGCGATTTACGCGCAGGCCTGATAGATGTAAAAACCGCTAAGAATCGACGTATTGAACTTGCAAAAGAAAGCCAATTATTCGGCGCCATGGATGGAGCCATGAAATTTGTTAAGGGCGATGCGATAGCCAGTCTCGTCATCTTGTTCATTAATCTTATCGGTGGCTTCAGTATCGGCGTGATGCAGTTGAATATGCAAGCAGGCGATGCTATGCATGTTTATTCTATTTTAACTATCGGTGATGGTTTAATTGCGCAAATTCCTGCCATACTCATTTCAATGACGGCAGGTATGATTATCACCCGGGTATCATCAGACAGTGATCCTCAGGATAACAGTATTGGTAGAGAAATCGCGGAGCAAATTACGAGCCAGCCCAAAGCATGGATGCTTGCAGCTATTGGTATGTTTGGTTTTGGATTACTTCCGGGGATGCCGACGAGTATATTTTTTGTGCTGGGTATTCTAACTTTAGCCATCGGGGGGGTTCAAGTTTGGACAACTAAATTTGAAAGCCGTTCACATCAGAAAATGGAAAATGAAGTCATTCCACCGGAACTCAATGGCAAAGAAGATTTGAGAGAGTTCAACCCAACTCGCCCCTATTTACTGCAATTCTCAGAAAGCGTGAGAGGTTCTAATTCGACTATAGAGTTGGTGCAGGCCATACGCCGTCTTCGTAATAGCATTGTTTATAATTTTGGATTTACCTTGCCTGCTTTTGAGATTGAATTTGTTGCAACACAACCGGCTGATGAATTTCGGTTCTCGGTTTACGAGATTCCACGCGTGATAGCATCTTTTAACACAGACAAACTCGCTGTTTCACATGATGATTTTAATTACATCGACGATGCTGTGAGGAATGAATTTACTGGGTCAGAGAGCCGAGATGAAAGTGATTTTTTATGGTTGCCTCCAGAGCATGAACTCCTTCTGGCTGAGAACGTTAAGCGTGAAAATGTGTATGAAAGAATAATGTCTCGTATGGAGAATGCTATTCATTTCAGTGCCGCAAATTTTATCGGATTGCAGGAGACGCGTGCATTAATGGGATGGCTCGAAATCGAACAGCCTGAACTGTCACAAGAATTACAGCGGGTAATGCCAATATCACGTTTCTCGAGCGTTTTACAAAATCTCGTATCAGAGAGAGTTCCTCTACGTTCAGTGAGAGCCATTGCTGAAGCACTGATTGAACACGGACAACATGAAAGAGATGTAAGCCAGTTAACCGATTTAGTTAGGATTTCTCTTAAAGAGCACATTTGCTATCAGAATAAAGAATCTGACGCACTGAATGTATGGCTTCTTTCACCTGAAACAGAAGAGCAACTGCGCGAATCCCTGCGTCAAACACAGACCGAGATATTTTTTGCGCTCAGTCAGGAACATGCTCTTGCATTTATCCACTTAATAAAAGATGCCTGGCAAAAAAATACTACTAACAAAGCTGTATTGCTTGTTGCACAAGATCTACGCAGTCCTGTGCGAGGATTGATACAAAGCGATTTGCATCATATTGGAGTGATGTCATTTTCAGAACTCTTACCAAACTTATCTATTAACGTATTAGGCCGTCTCGATATTAACGAATCGTTAGACAGCGGAAGCACGGAGTGAGGTTTCAACTATGTATGAACTGCGTGTTTTGAGTGGGCAGCATCAAGGCGCGGCCTTGCCACTTTGTGGTGATAAATGGTATATAGGCCGTGATGATAATGCTGATCTTTTTTTGCAAGATGATGGCGTGGGAGAAAAACACGCTGAATTGTTATTAAAGGATAATTGTTGGACATTACATTTAGCAGAATCTACTGGCTGTGATTTTTATGAACAGGGGATAATGGAGTATGTACTCAATGAAAATACGACATTTAGCGTAGGTGGTGTTTGGTTATGCATTACATCCTCTGAAACGAGTTGGGGGGAAATAAAACGACCTGATGCGGGGGAGGGAATAAAAAAAGAGGCAGAGAAAAAAGAGGGTATTCATTCAGAGCATAGTGTTAAAATAGCGAGTAAACAAACTAATGAAAATTACCGATATGCAAAAGTAATGCGTTTGGTATCTTTTACTATTATGCTTTTATTGAGTTGCACTATTTTAAGTTGGATATTACAACCAACTATTGCACAAACCGGGCGTGACGAAAACCAGCGTCCAGTTTTAGCCACGCTTCAAGAAATGCGTCCTGCTTTACTTGCCATGTTAAGAGAAAGAAATCTTATTCCTGGTGTCAAAATCGACATGCAGAAGGGGAAGATTGTTTTATACGGTGAGTTAAGTAAAGAACGTATTTTAATATTGGAACGCATGATTGCTCGTTTCCACAATGAGTATAATGCTATGCCACAACTCGTGAATAACACACGCCCATTATCAGAAAAGCTCCCTTTTAGGATTGTTCAGGTATCTACAGGGGGACATGCTAACATTGTTACTGATGATGGGAAGCGTGTTTTTATTGGTGATGATATCAATGGACTACATTTAGCTTCTATCACTGACAACCGTATACTTTTTACAGGTAATAAAAATATAGAGGTCAACTGGTGATGAGCGAGCTTAATGTCGACATTGATGCATGGTTCCAAAACAAGAAAGAACAAATAAATCGTTTCAACGCAATTAATGTTTTTGGACGCGTCACCGGAGTTGGTGGCATTCTTTTAGAGTGCCATTTGCCTTCTGCACGCTTAGGTGACCTTTGCATGGTTCAGGGGAAATCCGAAGAGCCAATAATGGCAGAGATTGTCGGTTTTACGCCTGATAACGTTTTGCTCTCAGCGCTATCTCAAGTCGATGGGATCGCACAAGGTGCCAGAGTTACTCCCTTGTATGTCGCACATAGCATTGTTACGAATGATAATTTATTAGGTTGTGTACTCGACGGATTTGGACGCGCGATAGAGCCTGGTGGCATTGATGCTTTTACAATCCCAGGTGAAAGTCAGACCTATACACAAGTAATAAGCGATCCACCGTTACCAACGGATCGTCCCAGAATCGATTCTCCTTTAGTAACAGGCATCAGGGCTATTGATGGATTGTTGACGATAGGTCTGGGTCAGCGTGTTGGGGTATTTGCCGGTGCTGGCTGTGGCAAAACTACGTTGTTAGCAGAATTAGCGAGAAACACGCCTTGTGATGTCATTGTATTTGGTTTAATAGGTGAACGCGGGCGTGAATTGCGTGAATTTCTCGACCATGAACTTGATGAGACTTTACGTTCCAGAACAGTGATGGTTTGTTCAACTTCTGATCGAAGTAGCATGGAGCGAGCGCGTGCTGCATTTACCGCAACCGCGATTGCGGAGTCATATCGTGATAAAGGCAAAAATGTTCTTTTAATTCTCGATTCACTGACTCGTTTTGCCAGGGCCCAGCGTGAAATTGGTCTTGCACTAGGTGAACCTCCCGGACGAGGAGGATTACCTCCTTCTGTTTATACATTGTTACCTAAATTGTTAGAGAGAGCAGGTAGGACAAATACAGGCTCCATTACTGCATTTTATTCCGTCTTGATCGAATCAGACTCAATGAATGACCCTGTCGCTGATGAGGCTCGGTCGTTAATTGATGGTCATATTATTCTGACGCGAAAACTTGCTGAAAAGGGGCATTATCCTGCAATTGACATTCTTGCAAGTCTTAGTCGTACCATGACAAATGTTGTAGATAATCATCACATGAAACAAGCGACATCAGTACGCAGGTTAATGGCAGCCTATAAGCAAGTAGAAATGCTTCTCCGCTTGGGGGAATATCAAAAAGGGAATGATAATTTTACCGATGCGGCGGTTGAGGCACAGGATTATATAGCAAATTTTTTACAACAATCTAATCGTCTGCCTTGCCCATATGATAAAACCAGAAACGAATTGGATGTGTTGAGTCATTATGCAAAAGTATAATTATTTTGAAACTGAAGATGGCACTATGTCTGAGTTTGATGATTATGAACATATCATCAAAGTTTTATTGCCAATACGTAAAGAACGTCTGCATAAGATCGAACGTATTGAGCGCGAACAGAAGAAATCGTTAAAAAAAAGCCAGGAATTAAAGGCTGAAACTGAAGAGGCTCTTGAGAGGAAAATATTCACTTATAAAGAAATTTGTCGCGTTTTCAATGATAAAAAATTAGGGTTGCAATCCTATACCAGGTTGATTTCCTCTCTGGATAAAGAGGACGATGCAAAAAAAACTGTGTTAGAACATGCTAATCGTGTTTCGAAGTTGCAAAGTGATGTCGAACTAAAGCAGGCGAAGGTTCTTAAAACTGCATTTGAGAAAAAAATGAGACTTCGTGATGTTGAGAAAATTGAATCGCTTCTTGATGTTATTAAGGAATTATCATGATTAATTCTAATCTGTTTTATTTAGAAAATCAGTTTGGTCTCGAAAAAAAAACGAATGAGGTTTATACAAATAATCAGGAAAACACATCAAAAGTTGGAACATTGCAGGTCGCTCGTAACAGACAAGAGGCTGAGAAAAAAAATATGCGCTTTGCGGATGAACGAACAAATCGTTTATGCCGTACTGGGGGGGGCAAAGGATTTAGTCAGGATCATGCTTCTCTCGTTTCTGAAGAAGAAGGTGGTTTATTCATGCGTTTACTTAATGATGAAGAGGACGAAATTATACCTCTTCTTCATGAGTTTTCTTCATTCCAGCAGCCTGTGACGAGAAGGGAGGATTATGAGAATAAATCTGCTCCTCATGTTCCCTTTACATGGGATGAACTGGACTCTGATATAGAACAGCTGATACAAACAGTTCCATATAATGAATACAAATTTTCAATTGAGTTACCTTGTCTTGGTGCCGTGGATGTTAATTTTAAACAAACTCATGATAATGGGTTAGATATCAGTCTCGTCTTACAAGAACAGGCTTACAAGGCACTGAATCCTTTTCGTGAGAAATGCCGACTTTCTCTGGACAAAAAATTAGGCAAATCTGTTCGTTTAAACCTTACACAAAAAATGCAGGTTTGCTGATGAAATCATTGACATTGCCGTTTATCAAACATAAGGAGCAGAGGCTTCGTCAGAGGATCGGAGCGGGACTACTCTGGTATTTTAACCGCCTTGATGCATTAGGGACAATTTATTTAAGCCTTTATCAAGGTGAAATGGACAAGACATTGAGCTATTGGCAATGCGAGTCTGGAGTCTTCGCCTTAACTGAGGCTGAAACTCTGCTCGCAAGCTTGACTGATGCCCCCACCTTTACTGCAACTGATACACATGAAAATGGCGACTGGTTTTGGTCGTGGTGGAATACGCATTTACCTCTAGAAATAACGAGGCTTTTCGGTTTTATAAAACCTTATACGACAACAAATCAGGAGGATGCATTAAATACCGTTGATAGCCTTATATTAAGGTTTGAGGTTAGGATAAGCCAGCAACATATTTGTAGTGTTGTAAAGATGTCAGAAAATGTACTTGAACAGTTACTTAATAAAAATGAATGGCACTGCACTAACAGAGTGTTGCCTGAAAGTCTTCCCATAAGCTTTCCTATCCAAATAGGAATGACAGTGTTAAGTATTGAGGCAATTTTAGGCTTAAGAATTAATGATTTAATTCTACTTAAACGTAACGATTTTACCCCTGAAGGAAAAGGCATCATTACCTGCGGTAAATTAATTCTTAAAGGTGAATTTTGTAAGCAAGCGGGTGAGATGGAATATTTTTATGTTAAAAATGTGGAGACTGCTACCGTGAATTTACATCCTGAAGAATCAGAAGAAACGACATACTCCTTCGAAAAGAGCGATGCGGAAACAACCACGAATCCAGCTTTTGCTCCTATACCATTGTCACTTTCTGTACGCTGTGGCGTACTGAAAATGACACTAGGTGAACTTCAGCAACTTGATACAGGATCATTGATACTTGTTGATAATGTTATTCCTGGAGAAGCCTTACTTTGTCATGGCGATTATAGTATTGCAAAAGGTGAACTGGTTGATGTCGAGGGCAAGTTAGGCTTTCAGGTTACAAATATATTGTCAGGTTCGGCACGTTCATTGCATGAGGATAGTTGATATTTATGCAAGATCTTTCACTTAATCCTATGACGCTTGCACTTTTTCTTGGTGCATTGTCGTTGCTGCCTATCATGTTGATAATATGTACAAGTTTTTTAAAGATATCTATGGTGCTTTTATTAACACGTAATGCGATGGGTGTGCAGCAAATTCCTCCAAATATGGCAATCTACGGTATTGCACTTGCAGCGACGCTGTTTGTTATGGCACCAGTTTTTAATGAAATGTCGGAGCATGTTAAAGCTGTGCCAATTGATATGAAGACACCTGAAAAGCTCGACTCTACAACACATAACGCTATTGAACCATTACAGCATTTTATGTTAAAGAATGCTGATCCGGATATCCTTACGCACTTACAAGAAAATGCACAACGAATGTGGCCGAAAACCATGGCTGATTCTCTCACACATGATAGTCTGATGCTTCTAATACCATCGTTTGTATTATCGGAACTACAAAATGGTTTCAAAATTGGTTTTCTAATTTTCATCCCTTTTATTGTTGTTGATTTAATTGTTTCTAATGTTTTACTTGCTCTGGGGATGCAAATGGTTTCACCAATGACGATATCCTTACCGCTAAAAATTTTACTTTTCGTTTTAGTAAGTGGTTGGACTCGGCTACTTGACGGTTTGTTCTACAGCTATATGTAGTGAGGGCTATATGGATATCATGACACTTTTTCGGCAGTCAATGTTACTTGTTGTTTATCTCTCTGCACCACCGCTTATTGTTGCGGTCATAGTAGGAACCCTTGTGTCCTTACTGCAAGCTGTGATGCAACTTCAGGATCAAACGCTGCCTTTTGCAATTAAGCTGGTTGCAGTGGGTTTCGTGCTGGCTTTGAGTGGACGTTGGATAGGTGTTGAATTAATTGACTTAACTCAAAGTGCATTTCAAATGATGCCTTATGTGAAGAGCTAGTTATGTGGAACAACCAACTTCATGAGATATTCACCTTTATCATTTCAGTCGGCTTTGGGATGGCGCGCATTTACCCCTGCCTGTTGTTATCACCTGTGTTCTCCTTCGGCGTTATTAAAGGTGGACTACGTGGTGTTATCGCCATAGCTGTTGCACTTTTTCCTGCCCCTGCTATTCAACAGTCAATGCTCCTTAGTAATCCCTCATGGTTTTTTCTTGGTGGTTTAGTTATTAAGGAATTAGTGATTGGGTTATTAATAGGTTTATTCCTGAGTATGCCATTTTGGTTATTTCAGTCAGTTGGTGCTTTGTTCGATAATCAGCGAGGAGCATTGATGGGAGGACAGCTTAACCCCTTATTGGGTGAAGACGAAACTCCACTAAGTTTTCTTATGCAACAATCGGTTGTTTTTTTATTGCTATCTGGACTTGGCCTTACTGTAATAACCCAGGTGCTATGGGATAGTTATTTGCTTTGGCAACCTCTTCAGTGGATGCCGTTCCCAGATTATGCCGGATTTAGAGTTTATCTAGAGGTGTTGAAAGAGGTTTTTATTGATATCGTTATTTATTCGGGTCCAATAGTCGTACTTCTACTTATGGTCGATTTTGCACTGGCTATATTGAGTATATATAGTCCTCAGTTACAGGCGACCTTATTGGCTGCTCCTGTAAAATGTTTGCTAGGAATGTTTTTCCTGGTTCTTTATATTCCGAGTTTAAATGAAATTGTTAGTCGTCACTTATATGATTTCAAAGACCTTGTTGTCATTTTAAAAAATGTACTTGGTAAAAGATAAGTAGGGATGATATGTCTGAAAAAACAGAACAGGCAACACCTCAGAAACTTCAGGAAGCGCGAAAAAAAGGGCAGGTTGGCCAGAGCCAGGATGTTCCAAAACTCCTTATCTGTGCCGGTTTACTTGAGACAATTTTTGCTTTGGCCGGCGATGGTATGCAAAGATTACAATCTATCTTTTCGCAATCCGTGATAAACATCAATGAGCCGTTTTTCACTGCTATCAAAGATGTTTTTTTATCTTCATTGTGGTGTCTGGCTTATTTCTCTGCTGTTACCAGTTCTGTGGTTGTTATCATGCGCATTCTAGGGGGGTGGATACAGTTTGGACCGTTGTTTGCGATAGAAGCTATTTCTTTTAAATTCGATGCATTAAACCCTGCGGGTCATCTTAAAAATATGTTTTCTGCAAAGCAGTTAACGTCTTTGTTTTTAAATATTTTTAAAGCTGCAGTTATATTTGCTGTCTTTTACTTTTCACTTGAGTCTGAGCTTTCCTCATTTATACAGTTGGCTTCTGTACAAGATCTTAATCAATTCTGGATTGCAGTGCTCTCGCTATTAATTAAGTTGACCAGAACTACGCTTGGTATCTTAATATTATTAAGTATTATAGATTTTTCATTACAGAAGTTTTATCACCTTAAACAGCAACGTATGAGCCACGAGGACATACGTAATGAACATAAGCAAAATGAAGGCGACCCGCATATGAAAGGGCACCGCCGACAGAAAGCACATGAGATTTTGAATGAGGATCCTAAACCGCAACGTGTTGTCAATACGGAAGATGCAGATATGATCCTTGTTAACCCCACTCACTATGCAATCGGATTATATTATCGTAATGGTGTGACACCTCTGCCTTTAATGTTGTTTAAAAGTGAAGGATATGAGGCTAAGGAAATCATTGCAGAAGCGCAGAGTAAAGGCGTGCCAGTCGTAAGATTTATCTGGCTGACCAGAACGCTTTACCATTCTGTTCAGGAGGGGGCATATATAAGTCGTGAAACTTTGAAAGCTGTGGCGCATGTTTATCGTGTATTACGTGAGTTTGAGGAGCATTATATAGGGGAAATAATTGAAATGGATGAATAGCTTAATTACTCTTCATTATTTTTTGTGCATTACAACAATGCGCAACTTTTATTCTTCTTTATGTCAAATGCACTTTTCTTCCATGACATTTTTTGATGGCTAAAGCAGAACGATCAAGTTTTTGTTATGCCTGGAACGTATTTTATTTTGAAACCACTACATTAGTAATCAGGATCGTAACTTTTCCAGGAGCGGGTGCTATGGCCTCTGTAATGCGGAATGTTATTTCTACTCTGGGTTTACGTAAAAACCAGCGCACTGAAACTTTATCGACTGTCTCACGTCGTCAGGAAAGTGTCGTTCAACAGCCTATGGCGCCCTTGCACTCAGGCGGAGGTACGCTAAACAGAACGCTGAGTGAGCATCCTTCAACGCTGGCAGAACAACTTCATCAGTCTGATTATGCTCCTGCCAAAAAGAGTAGCCGTTTCAAACGTTTTTTTAACAGTTCACTATTTCACAAAAAACGGGCACAACATCTTGCAGAAACAGGTGTTGAACCCCGCCATCAAGTTGACGCCAGCTATACTGGTTCTCCACCCCGTTTGCAACTTAATCTCCCGGATGAGGAAGAGAGCATAGAACATGCGCTTGATGCTTTATGGGATCGTGAACGCGCTGAAAACGGAGGGAGTACGTCTTTACAAACCGCCGCGCCTAAAACTGGGTCAGTAATAACAGATCCCTCAGCATCGATGTCATATCATGTTAACTTTGCCACGTCAGACAGACTTACTTCATCGGATACATCAGAAAATCTTAGTGAACTTACTAAAAATGCACCTGTTAAAATACTGCTCGAAGATAATCATAATGTTACAGTGATGAGTGAATGTGACGTTAGAAAATCACTTTTGAGCCAAACCATTGGAGAGGCAAACAGACATTATCAGTACACCGCATCTGATGCGGCTAATCTTCAGCACGCGCTTTTGGAAGACAGTGGGAGATTAATCTCTATTCATACTTTTCCCCATTCACTAATCGGCATTACCAGTAGTCAAGCCGAAGCAAAATTTCGTCGTAAGGATGCTGGCCGTCCTTTTTTTAGCCCTACAGGTCATCAGTCCTCAACGCGTGCCATTACCTTTAATGATGATAGAGATATCTGTATCTCAGAACTTCATTCTGGTCGAGTACACTTGCAGGCGAAAGTTACTTCTCCAGACAATGCTATACTCAGCCACCTTTCAGATATATTCATTCAGCGTGGAACTCAGCATTTATTCCGCATGGTTGACGGTGAAATGTATCGAATGGCAGAAGGGAATACAGAATGGAAACACTATACGCTTCCGGGTACAGAGACTGATAAATCTTCTATGCGATTAAGTTTGCAGCAAAATGCCCAACTTTTTTGTATCTATGATAACCATTCGCTGTTTGACATAGACTCGGGCTCGCAAACCTCTCCCATTGAGGAAAACATTAAACATTATTCTGTTTCGACAGAGGGTAAAGCATTTCTTCTCGTCAAGAGTGAAGAGGGACATCAACAAAGCATTAAATACTTGCCCAGATTCGATGCATCAAATAATGAGCATGTTACCTGGAAAATCCAACCATCGGGTTTAACCCTGAATACTATTGCTCATGCTGAAAATACATTGCTTGGTGTCGGCAGTGAAGGAAAAATTCATATTGCAACGACAGCTGATGCGCAAGACGTACTGCAGTTTGGTGCAGGGGAAAATCGTGTTCTTGAAATACTACTTCACCAAAAATTAAGCAAGGATGTTGGCGAAGGGTATTTTGTCGAGGATTTGATACATGGTAAAAATAATCGTTTGCATGCGGTTGTTAAAGACGCTATGGACAGAAAGCATGCTCTTGTTATCAGTCCTTTTATGGATGGCGAAAGCATACAGTCAGCCTGGAACTTAAGTGACAGCCTTGTTCTGAATTATAACAAAGGACTACCACAGATTTCGCCTGACCCTGAGCACATTGTCAGTATTAGTCAAGGTGGGCTGTTAACCCTTGATAAGGGAAAAGTGCATTTTTTTAATGATACCACCCAGGCTTGGGAGTCAACAGAAATTGAGGCAACGTCATTACGTTGTGGTCAGGATGGCCAGGCATGGATTACTACCGACAAGAACAATGTTAAAAAACTGAAATTAAATTTTTCCAGTAATAAAATACAAGCCGGGCAGAATGTCTTTGCGCTGTATCAGGTTAAGAAAAGCGTAAAAGAAGACACTGCCATGGTGGGGACTGAACCTAATCATGAGAGGGTTGCGACCGCCATACTTGATAATGGGCGCTTTGTCCAGCTTGGACATGATGGCGATCTGCATATCATTCACGTCAATAACGATAATCGTCGGGAAAGACACGCGCCATTAAGGCTCGGCAAAAATGCATTAAATCAGGCCATGTACAGCGCTGTGGCAAAAACGACTGAAGGTTTAGAACTGGATTCGGAATATGACAGTGTCAAAGGGGGACATGCAATTAAAGATATTGCTATTGGCCCGTCAAATCGCCTGTTTATTCTCAGTGACAAGGGAACGGTATTCAGTATAGCCGCTGAGCACTGGCTAAGAGGGCGTTTGGACGATATGAAAATTGAAAATGTACCAGAAGAAATCGATGACGATGGTAATGCCTGGAATGTGCTTCCAGATTCATTTCTGGTAAACCAACGTGAACGACTTTTATTGAAAATCGGCGAATATTTATTAGCGAATGATGGTGATGGCCGCTGGCGATATGTGGATGCCGAAAACGCACTTCGTAACACCTCGATGAATAATTATGCGGAGCGTTATTTCAAACGCATAAGCAGAGCTACGCCTGAAGGTAGGGTCGCTAAAACAGGTCTTACCTATAAACAGGAAGTAAATACTTTTGGGCAGACCGGACATGACAGTACGAAAGTGCATACGGGATTTCGTACCCGTCTTAATACTTTTGTGTTGCGCCCCCTCACTCGTCTGATGCCACTGACAAATGCCTATGCTCTAGTCACCCATAAATATGGTGGACGCAAAGGGTTGACTGCAATCTACGAGGAACAAAGTAAACAATTAGAAGCATTGAACCATATTCTGGATAAGCCTCCTGTCGATCCTGCAGCCTTGTCTCTTGACGAACAACTTGCTCTGATTAAGAGCCGACAAGGTGCACCGGAGTGGCTAGACGATGTGGTGACATTCAATCATATCCTTGCACAAAGCACGACGTATCAGGCTCGCCAAATTAAAGAGCGTTATGAAAAAGATTCGACTTCGGCAATAAACGAATTCAAGGCTTTTACGAATCATATGAATCCTGCCACACTGCGTAATAGCGATTTACTCAATAAATTATTGCGTGTTTTTAAGCATTACCCGGGGGATACGGCTAATCACGCCTCTCATTTGCTTAGCGCACTTGCAGAAAAAAAGGTAAAGCTGTCTTATCAAAAAGAAAATGTACCCTTTGGTATGCACCGTGACAAGTATGATAAAACCGGCCTGATAAAATCCCGTCTTATTCTTGATGCGGTCACACTTGTAAAATTACATCACATTACCACGCGCGTAGCCTCAGCACCTCAACACCCTATAGAGCAACGCCAGACTGAACTTGACAGCCTGAAGCAAGAGTTCAGCCGCCTGCGTTTAGATGAATGGGAAAACAACCCGATTAACCAAATTACTCGGCAGGGCTTTACGGACAATGACAGGCTGGAGGCAAACTACGATGCCATGAAAACAATGCTTCAGGCGTTTGCGCAACCGGAACATGCCGTCAATGTGACGGCCAGAACGGTGACACATGCCAAAGATCAGGCTGACTTAATCAGGCGACTTGATAAGACCGTACGAACGATGCAAAAAGGAGAAAGCCTGTCATTTAGTCGTGCTTATACAGTGACAGGCACCTTTAGCGGGGCGCCAAGCACGCATGCCGGCGGTATTATTGCTGCGGGCAGTATCCGCGGAAATCTTGCCAGAAATTACAATATGACGCTCACGCGTGGTGAGGGGGCGATTAACATCAGCCTGGGGCGTGATGGTGGAGGAAGTGTCACCGTTATCGGCGGGATCGGTTATAACGTACTAACGGATCATATGAAAGCGCACCCTATTCATATTGATAGTAATCGCGATTTGCTTCCAACAATACGTTTTGGCGGCGTGATGTCGGCAAGACCGCTCGATTTAAAAAAGCAAAACAGTGTTAGTTTTGATATTACGGAAGCAGATTTTCCTCAGTTTATACGCGGTCTCGAAGAGGGAACGCTTGATCCATTAACACTCCTCAATATGGGCGTCAATCACAGTGTCAAACATGGCAATGTCGCAACTGTGAGTCTGGACGCGAACTTCATTATAGAAGCTTCGGCGGGTTTTCCTGTTACGCCTAAATCCGAAAAGCATGTGATTTCCAACTTACGCACTGGGTTGATTGCTAATGTTGGGGGAAATTTGATGTCAGCAACGCGAGAAAGAGACCTAACACGTAAAGAGGGCAGTACCTCTTACGGCCGAAGCAATAACAGTATTCAAATATTTAGCAATGGTGTCGCAGGTGTCAGTGCGGCAATCCCTTTAGGTGTATCAGTAAGAGATGACAGGGGACGCATCCCGTTTTTTACCGCCCTTGGCGCATCAATACAGTTAAGCGTTGATAGCACAACCAAACACAACCTGTCTGTTACGACCAAAGTACCACGCGAGATTGCATCAACTGACATCGAAGAACTAACCAACAGTATTAAAGGCGCTTTTACTGACTCAGCTACGGTCCAGCTCCTGGAGGAAATGAATGGCCCAGAAAAAGATGATGTCAAACCCACCCTCACCACATTAGAAAAAATGACCAAGTTAAACCAGCACTTCACGCCAAGAAATATGCATACGCATAACAACTCACAGCGGGAGTCATTGCGTAAACTGGATAAACTGATACGTCAACATCAGGCCTGGCAGGATGGAAATTTATTACTGGATGGGGCTGAGCATAAAATTACTGTTAACAACATGAGCAAAGTTACAGGTGAAAGCGTTGGGGATATGTTAGCTCATATGATGAAAAATATACTGGGACCGGCAGATTTAGAATCGCTTCACGATATGATTCAGAGTGATGCAGAACTGGCCGCCTTGATTAAGACACTTCAGGATAATACGAGTGCCACTGCCGTTGTCACCTTCGAACTCAAGGATGAGGAGCGCGATGCACTGGAAGAGCGTTTACTGTCCGGTAAGAATGTTCCTGACGATCTCCATCGTGAATTGCTCTCGCCAGGCAAGATGCGTATTAAAGCAGTCGAATTTACTAAAAATCAGATTAAAAATGATGGCTTTGGCACACCTGCTTTTTTACTGGGGGGGGCAAGCAGCGCGTCCGTTTCAATGAAACGCAGCTTGGGTAAAATCAACTTTAGTTATGGTGCAAATCAAGACAACCCCGTTGGCTACAGTCTGGAAGGGCGTATTGCAAACGCCAACGAAGCGCTTGCACAAATGTTATTACAGGGGCAGCAGCAGCATTGGGGTCTAAAAGGCTGAGTAAGGAGGAGAAGATGTCTGCGACAGACAACGTGAATACATGGCTTGCGGCATGGGGAGCAGCGCATGATACGGCACTGTCATTAAATAATGGTGTGTGTGCCATTTTTAAAGATAAACAGGAAGCCGCAATTATTGAGTTACCTGCAGAGAGTGAGAGTTTGCTTTTTCATTGTAAAATTGAAACGTTGCACGAAAACGTGAAAACAACAGAGTGGTATTTGCGCGTGTTGTTAGCGCTCAACTTTGAAATGGACGCGATGCGTGGCTGCTGGTTAGCATTAGATGATAAAGATAATTTACGACTCTGTACACAGGTTGAACTGGCGACCCTAAATGAGCAGGCCTTCATTAATATGCTTGAAGGGTTTATGAATCAGGTCATGGATGTGGCTGAATTTTTGGCAGAAGTACAGTCTGCATCAGCATGATGGGAAAAAAACGATCAAGTGTGGTTTGCAAAAGTGTATTGTAGTAATGCTTTAATCCTTAATCCCCACATACCTCTCCGCGAAACGCCTTTAAGCCTGCCACCCGCCTTATGAGCGGGTTACAGGCTTATTGCTATCAACGGCTGTATGTCAGCTCACCATCGATCACGCACCCGTCGCTACAGAATGTGACTTTATTCGCCTGGAAACTATGCCCAGGTGCAAATAAAATTTCCTTCTCTCCAACAAAGCTTATGCTGGTGGGATTATGGGCATCCATACCATCCACATGGATACCGCGCGCATTATTCGCCGCAAAGTTAAAGATGAGGGAAGAGGGGTTCCAGTTATCATTACGCAACTTAGCCAGTGTCGTTCGTCTGAGTGACTCCGTTGCAGGATCGTCATTGCGTAAATCAATGGTATACATAGGAGATCCAAGCTCATCAAGTCGGTTTATACCTGAAAACTGTAGGGCCTGATCGCTGCTTGATGTGGTGCCAAGAAAACCATTGAATAAAAGTGCGTCACCGTTAAGAACTCGCCGTAATGCAGCGTTACTACTGATACGCGTGCCGTACAGATTATCCTCGGCTATCATCCCTTTTTGCACAGTGACCCCAGAAATACGGGGTGCGTGCGCTAAAAACTCTGCTAAGGCTGCCGTGGGCGCACGGAGATTTCGTTCAATGTGCGTTTTGGTATCGTTAAATTCTTCTGCTGTTTGTCCCTCAATACCATAATTTTCGTTAAAATTTTGTACAAAATGATTAAGATCTTGCTCACTGACCGGATTTTGATGCACAGCCGTTAAGTAATGCCGCAGTGAGGGATATCCCATCGCATTCACATTCATTAAATAGTTATCACCAAAATCGGCCTGATACCGGTCCAGAGCATCAGCAACCGTCGCAATATTTCTGCGCTGCGCGTAATGATGACTATAGGCAAGCGTTGTGTCGTGAAGCCGCCTCAGCTGGTCCGGATAACGATTCAATTCATGAATCGACAGACGTGTCAGATTATGTCTGGCCTGAGCGATATAATCAGCCTGATGGCGCAGGATGCTTTGATGCACATTCGCGGGTATCTGCATATTCCCACGCCGTAATACCGCATTCGAATTCGGGCCAGAAAACGCTGAGGTAAAACCATTTTGTGCTACCGCGGTAGTGGCGACCTGCCTGCCATAGACGGTGGCACGGTTTGCACCTGGGCGTCCCCCCATGGATGTCGGCGCAGCGCCAGAGGTACCCGAACGGGAGGGGGGCCGTTGCAGAGCACTATAACCGGCTGCAGAAGGTGGGCGTGGAGGCATACCATATCCTCCCATCGAAGGATGATGCGATGTCATGCTATAGCCTGAAGCAGAAGGGGGACGCGGTGGCATTCCATACCCTGAGGCTGAAGGGGGACGTGGAGGCATACCATAGCCCCCTGCAGAAGGAGGACGCGGTGCCATACTATATAAACTCTGTCCGGCATAAGGCATCTGACCAGAATGGCTAGCGTGTGGTTGCATGCCGTAAATGTTCATCGATGAAGATGAACTGCCTCCTTGTCGGGAGGGTGGACGATCGGGGTAATATGAGTATTGAAATGGGTTTTGAGCGCTACCGGGAACGCGACCAGACATAATCATTTTCCTCATTGTGTTAATAAAATCAAACTACTGTGTGTCATGGCGTCTTAACTCGTTCCATTAATATAATTAAAGTGTTTTTTCTCTGGTAAAAAAAAGGATATAAGGGCTTTATGGCTGAGCCTGATGTGTTCAATGAATTAAGGGAGTGAACAATAAATAGTTACGTCAGCCTTTTCTACGAAAAGCGAAAACATAAACAAAGCACGGGGACGGTTTTTTATCTTTTAGGAGGGGATTAGCGGCATTGTACATTGCGGCATCAAAGATGCCTCTTGTTATGTGATGATACGCGTCATCACTTACTGTTCGTTTTAAAATTCCCCCTGTAAATCGGAAAGGCTTTCACTTAAATCGATTAATAATCTTATAATATCGTGTGCGTCATCACCTGGTCTTAAATGATACATTATAATTAAGTTACCAGCGTCGTCACTGGTAATATAACAGCCATCAAATCGAGATGGCTGTTGATACCGTACCGTCAATGCATTGAAAATGGTTGCTGAATTACTGAAGTCAACGTTATGCCGTAATAACAATTGTGGGACATGGTCACCTGCCAACTCAAACGTCAGCTTGCGACTCAAGTGCCACCGGCAGCGTTCATTCCTGACGCTGCACTGGATAAACGCATTGATATCATTAACAACGATCATTGATTGACGGAGACGGAGGTGTAATCATAAGGGCCATTTCTCAAATCGGGTTGCCACCAAATGGTTAAGCTGTCAGGTTTTGAGACAGGCCGACATGACATTTCACGGCAACCCGGCAGCTTCGGTGTACTGCAGGCCGTAAGAATAAAGGCTGTGATAATGACTAAAAATTTCATCATGATTGGGTCTCACTTGAAACAAGATTCACTGAATGAGTGTGCTTTTTATGATGGTGAGTCGGTTTTTTCCCTGCCTGTGCAGACTGAACAGGTGAGGAACGAAGACTATTACGCTGAAGTAAAGACGCGCGATTTTGATATGGCGACGCCTCTGCATTATAAGCGATATACACTTCGGTGGATTCGCCAGGTTTTAGCTCTGAATGAGGCCATGCAGAAACGGCGAGCGTCTGTGCCCGGTGACAACTTGCTTCATCAAATCGTTGTGACTGGCCGGAAAAATTCGTGATAACACCGACCGTAATGGCAAAACTGTCATTCGAATACCATTGTTGGCGAGATTCCTGCCTGAAGGTCAGCGGTGACTGGCAGAGTGCATTCAATGAAGGGCCACTGTTAGCGACTTTCATTCCCCCAGGGAGGTGGCCTTCAGCCAGTTCACGCATTGCATTCTCAATCTCGCGTTTACTGTTGGCAAACTCGTGTCGACGATTGATATTTTGTAATGCATCGCTAACGGTTCCCCGGTTATCAGCATCAACATATCGAGAGGGATCAACCTGATCGCCAATGAGATGAGGGGTGATGATAAACAGACGTTCGCGTTGTTCTGTCGTGCGATTAGTACTGCTAAATAAACGTCCTAAAAGCGGGATCTTTCGTAAAATGGGGATACCGCTGTCACTGTCTCCGCTTTGTTGTGTATGAAATCCACCCATAACCAACGATCGTTTAGCCTGCACAAGCGCCTGCGTACTAATCACGCCATTTTCAGTACTTTTGGCCGAACCATCTTCTTTTTCGTTAAGTTTGCCATCCTCAACATCCACAACCAGTTGGACAGCTTCTTTACCTGGAATTTGACCAATGGAACGCGGGGTAACGCGAAGACTGGTACCGGCAGTCACCTGCTGAATATCCGCTACGCGCTCACCTATGGCGGTTATAAATGCTGTCTTACTAAAGTCAATGACGGCAGGTTGGTTTTCCAGCGTCAATACAGAGGGATTAGCAAGAATAGAAGCAGTTCCTTCACCTTCAAGTGCCTGAATATCTGCAATGAAACGTGTTGGATCAGTAATGGCAAGGGTAGGGGTTGCACCGCTTAATAATGACGGTCCCCCCGTGACACTGCCAAACTGGCCCTGCCAGTCCACAGAAAGACGAGACAGTTCATTACGATCTATGTCGACAATCAAAGCATCAATTTCAACGAGCTTTTGAGGTTTGTCGATCATATTAATGAGTGCCTGGTACTCAGCGCGGAGTTTTTTGTCATCCCTTACAAGCAACGTGTTGTTGCGGACATCGGCAGACACTTTACCTTGTAATTCTGAATGATCCGAGTCCCCATTATGTTCATGTGCCGCATTCAAACCGGTAACACGCTGCAGCATTTGATTGTAAAGCATATTGGCGCCATTCATCTGATTCTGACGTGCCATGTCGCCAAGGTCACTGCCCGCGTTCCCGCCCTGGTTATCCTGTACACCACCTGCGCTTTGGCTCCCACCCTGGCCCAAGAGTTCATTTAAAATACTTGCTACGCCCGGTACGACGAGTTTTTTGTCCCGGAAGTTAATACTCCTGTCTGCAACATCAGCATATTTAAGTGGAAAAGCCATTAAAGTGGTTTCTGTATTCTTTTCATCAGGTTCGGATTTTTTACTGAACTCAGAAACCAGATCGACATATTTCGGTGGACCTGTCACAAGCACAACACCATCATCAGGTAATTCTCCCCAGCCAAATCGCGGCTCCAGAAGTCCCACGCCTTCCAATGCCTGTTTGATATCCGGCGCTGCATCCTGACTGATTTTTAATCTACGGGAGGTTTGTGCAGACTGTGCACTAATATAAAGTGTATTGTTGTAAACAAACCATTGAAAATGATATTCAAGTGCAAGTCGGTTGAGGAAGGCTTCCGGGCTTTCTGACCGTAAGCGGGCAGTGACCGTTTCCTCGGGGAGCCCATCGATATTAATATCGACTCCATGGCCGTTTGCAAAATCCTGAAGAATCACATTGAGTGATGTTTGATCGGCCGAATAGGCATAAGCACCACTTTTCCAGTCATCTGGCGTACTGGCATAGCTGCTATAAATAGGGTTGGCACTAAGTGCGAGTGCAAAAATAAGTGGTGAGCGTAAGCAATGTGTAATGAGTGGTTTAAGTTTAAACACGCGTCTCTCCTTTTATCAGGACGCTGAATAGACAGTTGCAGGGAGTATCGTTTTAATAACGGCTTGCCATATTTCGGTTTGCTGGCTGATGTCATCTAGTTGTGAAAATAATTCCTCCGTTTTATCCTGATCGATACGCTGTATAAGATAAAGTGTCTGACTGGATGGGTTTAAACCCAGTGCCGCAGCGGTTAAACCAAACTTTTCAAGTGCAAACGGAGTTATCATTATTGGTAATTTTAATGTATCGTTGTTAACCTCATGTAAAGTAATAACGCGCGAGAAAACAAAAAATCCTCCATTGCAGCGTTCGAGGCACAAATGAATATCATTAAATAGTAGCTCAAGCGGTCTTTCAGGACAGTTAAGCCAGTTATCTACTTCCCTGTAAATATCATCTTCATCCATTATGTAATAGAGTCAATGATGGCTTTACGAATGCCATGAGTGAACTGAGTGTACTGTGAATTTGCCCAGTTAGCGTTTGAAACGTCCATAAACGCCATTTGGAAAGCATACATATCACCAATGTCGTATGGATTGTCATTCTGGTTACGGGCAAAATTGAAAGCATCATTTTGTGCTTTAACCAGATTGTGTTCCAGACGCCTTGACATTACATCACTACTCATTTTTCTCTCTCCTGTACTTGCTTAATGATTAAGTGGTCTGTTGATATTGACTGTTCCAACAGAATATTCCCAGAGATTAATCCTTATTCCTGAAGACGTTGCGTCATCTTTTTGCAAAGAGATTGCCAACTAATTGGTATTTCACTTTTTTCATTTTCCAGACGTAGCGAGACATTGGGGAGGTTTTGATCTATTTTGCAAGTCCAGTTCAGTTCCGGATGCGTGGCAAGCCATTTTTTTATTTCAGGGCTGATGTCTGATGAACAATAGAGCGTTGTGCCAGTATTAGTATCCAGTACTTGATTCAGGTGCGAAAGCATTGAACTGACTTTAATATCCATGGGTTGTTCGTTAAGTATTTGTGTAAGTGCATCAACCAGTAAATTTTCAAGACGTGGCAGAAGACGCTTTGACCATTCTTGCCGTTGTGTTTCCCATTCATTAAAAAAAGCTTGAATCTGCAATAAAAAACTTTCTTCTTGATTTTTACGTTGTTCTTGTAGAAGCGCTTCATGACATTCTATGGATTTTTCTTTGCTCAGAGCGGCTTCTTCATTAGCTTTTTCTAACAAAAGAATCGCCTGAGCTTTCGCCTGTTCAATAATGGATAAGCCCTTCTCATGCATATCCAGATCTTCCAGGTGAATGATGTTGCTATTCACCTTGGGCGCAGAGGGAAGTAATGTGACTTTCTTTTTGACCCACATAGTTTCAGTTCCCGTATTGTGGAAGATTCCATAAGGCTGACTCCCACAGTGCATTTAACCGTCCCGGGTGAATAGATTCATTGGGCGTCATGAGCTCACTTTGCTGAATTTTATGTTTGTCGAAACTAAAACGGAGTCTTGGCCAGTTTTCCATAGAAAGCTCTCTAAGCAGAACTAACGCAGTCGCTTCACCTGAAGTACTGTAATCAGCGCAGAGCCATTTCTCACATCGTAAAGCGCGCGATATACGGCGATAGTTAATTTTTTCGGCCGAACTGAATGTAAACTGGCGCTGATGAGGAAAACACATTTCATGAATGATATGCAATAGCGACGCGCGTTCCTGCGTATTGAGATTGATTATTTTTAAAATTCTCAAATGAACAGGTGGAGGAAGAGAGTCAGGAACACCAAAGACATGCGACATTTCACTCGCATGATGCATGCTAATTTGTTTTATAGCTTGATTCGGCAACTGGAAGACAGCATGGTTTTTCCAGCTATCATCCATATTAATCCACCATCCTTTATGCCACCATTCAACCCAATGATCAATCTCGTGCCCATTTGTCATCGCTATTTTTCCGCAGGTAATCCTGAACGTTTGGTAAGGCGTTTTAGCTTATTGCCGGCTCGAAAGAAAATAAAACTAACAACCAGAATAAGAACGATAAAGCCACTGATACACCACCTAACCGTATTATACTCATCAGGTGTCAGTTGAAATGGGCCGAGTTGAATAATATCGGTATGATCTTCGTATGTGAGTGCGGGAACAAACACGATTGATAAGTCTCGATCAGTTTTACCAGCCAAGCCAGGTATACTGGTTGAAACAAGCTGACGGATTCGCGGCTCAATACTATCGGGATCAAGTGTTGTACGATATTTAATAAAAACAGATGCTGACGCAGGTTGTACGGGCTCACCTGGTGCAATACGTTCGGGGAGCACGACATGAACCCTCGCGGTCACAACACCATCAATTTGCGATAGTGTTGATTCAACTTCCTGAGAAAGTGCATAAATATAACGAGCACGCTCTTCAAGTGGGCTTGAAATCACCCCATTCTTTTGGAAAACTTCGCCAAGGTTCGTTCGTGCTTTATGTGGCAGACCAACTGCATCAAGTATTTTTACACTTCGCTCAATTTCTGATGACTCGATGGAAACTGCAACACCTGTCTTGTCCATCTGCTTGTGAGCATCAATATGATACTGATTAAGTTCCGCAATAATATCGTTTGCATCGGTTTCGCTTAGACCACTGAACAACACCGTTGCGTCATTACACCCTGAAAGGGTAAATAACAGCACGAAAAATGATAATTTTAAGGCGATATTTTTCATCGTCATTATTATTGCAGGTTAGTTAGTTTATCGAGAGTTTGCGTCGCTTTAGAAACAATTTTGGCATTCATCAGACTTTCAATGTAATAGTTTGAGATGGACTCATTAGCTCTGCTCATTGCAAGCATATCAGAAGAACGAGAAGCATTTTTAAGGTCTTTAAATGCCAGGTCGCGTTTATGTTCATTACTAGAAAAAGTTTGTGATAACTCTGAAAAAAATTCTGATGAATGTGATATTGGTTTGATTTTTTTTGCTTCTGACTCGCTGAAATCGACCGCAAGTTCTGATGAAAAATAGTCAACGTCTGATTTTTTCGGTTCTGAGAATGTTGCATTTATTGTCAGGTCAGGGGCAACATTAGTATTCTGTATGGAGGTGACTTTCATTTTTTTCTCCTGACAAGCTTATTAAGAAAATTACGGGCTGCAGAGACAGCCCGTAAAGGAATAACTTAGTACTGTACTTTGTTCTGGGTCGCTGCGTTACCTGCTGTAATTGCGTTGTTAGCAATTTGGTTCAGGTTTTGCATTTCAGCACCCATCTGGGCGTTTTTGATACTGTTTGACTGCATTTCAGCCATTACGCCTGTCATGCCTGCTGCATAACCACTACTGCTGGCCATCTGACCTGCACCTGAAGCCGCACCGCCTGCAAAACCACCTGCCATACTTGCTAAACTCGTTGAAGGCATAGCTATATCCTCTTTTGAATTAATAGTTACGTTTTAATGAATACACGACATATTCAACTATTAAGTGGAGGGGGCTTTGTGTTAGTTCCATAATCATATTTAATTTATACAAAGTTCATTCGTTACCAATATTTAGCATTTTTATTCTGTGATAAAGTGTTCGCCGAGGTATGCCCAATTCATGTACAACGTTGTCAATTTTATTCTCATGACGTTTAAGGCAGTCTGTGATTAGACAACGTTCGATGCGGCGCAAACGATCTTTAAGCAATGTCGCGCCAGGTTCACGTGGGACAGAACTGTTTAAAGGTGAAAGCCCTAATACATAGCGTTCTGCTGCGGCCTTAAGTTCCCGAATATTTCCTGGCCAGGCATGCAATAGAAGCGACTCATCCAGTTCGAGTGAACGGGCAGGGACGGGTTGGTTTAATCTCTCCGCTGCTTCAAAAGTAAACCGCTGAAATAAAGGAATAATCAGCTCAGCACTTGATCTTAAGGTTGGGGTCTGAATTTTAATTGTTGACAAGCGAAAGTAGAGGTCTCGTCGGAATTTCCCTTGTCCGACAAGTTTAATTAACGGCGTTTGGGATGCCGCAATAACTCGTAACTTTAATTCAATAGGCTGAGTTGAGCCAAGCCTGCATACGCTTCGTGTTTCAAGCACGCGTAGAAGCTTGGCCTGTAATACTAAAGGCATACTATCAATTTCATCAAGAAAAAGAACACCATCGCCCGATGTTTCAATGTATCCGGGGCGTGAACTTATCGCTCCGGTATAGGCTCCAGAAACCACACCGAAAAGTTCACTTTCTGCAAGATTTTCCGGAATAGCCGCACAATTGACAGGTACCAGGGGCCCTTTAGCGCCTGAAAGTTCATAAATTTTACGCGTTAATGTATCTTTTCCTGTTCCGGTCTCACCTTCCAGAAGCAGGTCAACATCTAAAGGCGCGAGTGTTTCTATCATTTTGTGCAAGCTAGCATGGAAATCTGCTTCACCAGATTCAGTTTGGATGCTCGGAAAACAGGCGTCATTCTGGGCATCAGGGATTGCACACTCCCTGTTTTTTTCAGGAAAATCATATAATTCGTATAGTTTTTCTCGATTTGTAAGCATTTTGTTCACCATTCCCCTTGAAATTACATCAGGTAATCGGCTACCTGAATGAAAAAATTCCATACTCAAAAAATTAAATTAACGCTTATTTCTTTAATTTAGTTAGTTCCTATCATTCATTAGCACTTCGTGACGAACTATCAGTTTCCTCTGAACTTGCTGTAGGTGATTGCCTTTTCTGTGTAGGGATATCCTTACTTTAATTGGATTTTCTTTACTAGGATTAAGATGTTGTTGATTGCTTTCTGCGGGGCTACGGCTTTGGATGAACTTAGGTAGACAGTATTGAAAATAAGAAGTTAGTATGGTTGTTTTGTGGTGTATATACTTAAGTTTTTAATATTAACGGCGTAGTCGTGAGTGTTGGATGGCTACTAAAATTTATTTATAATGAAAGTATTGGTTTTTTTCTTATCTTTTCACGATGAAATGATGTAAGGCAGTATCGAAATCATACTGCCCGTAAATTAAATTAAATCACGCAGGGAGAATACCTGCACCGTTTTTGATAATGGCTGCGAAATTCTGAACCTTATCAACGTAAGTTGAATCACCGGTACCATATTTTGAAATATCGCTTAAATTACTCAGATTCACATTTTCAGGGCCTGAATTGTAAGCCCGTAATGCCGCACCATCGTCACCATTAAATTGTGCTTTCATATCTTTCATATACAACGCACCTGCCATAATATTGTCATCAGGATTGTTGGGATTTGCATCAGACTTAAGGAGATCTGGATATTTTGTCTGCAGATCCTTGAATGTGTTTTCGTTAACCTGCATGAGACCTGCATCTGTCAATCCGTTGCCACCGTTCGTTGATGAGGCATTGATAACGCCTCTTGATTCTTGATAGATCTGGCCTGCCAGCACTGCCGGATCAATTCCTGATGCTTTGGACGCTTTTTCAATGGCACCTTCAAAAGGTTTGAGACTTTCAGGTAGATGCAAACCGGATGATGAGACACCACTATTCCCCCCAACGCCTGATCCTGCTGGTTGAGAAGGAAATGAAGTTCCGCCATTTTCCTCTGAATTCCCTTCTTCAGGCTGATCAACATCTTCAGACTCATCAGTGTCATCTGAGCCATCTACATCACTCGCACCTCCAGTGGAGGGGGACTGAACACCCCCATCAACACCGCCGGCGTTGTCATTGTTTTTTTGAGAGCTTTGCAAAAGTGATTGCATCATCTGCATCATCATTTGCATGAGTTGCATAATGGTTTGAGAGAGCTGTGCAGAATTACTGTTATTATTGTCAGTGTTAGTTGTCGCCTCATTATTAAGTGGTGTCCCTGCATTACCACCAAAGTTAATGTTTCTGTTATTCACAGACTCATTATTTTGCGTAGGATTATTCTTGTTATTGTTTAGAGTCAGCGTGATCTCACATGAATTGACATGTGAAGGGAGAGAGGGCTGAGCATTGTTACCAGAAATAGTATTCATTTTTTATCCTCTAAAGATATTAACCATGTCCTGACCTCATTAGGTCAATTTTAAGTAGGTTAAAAAATAATAAAGTTCCAGGTTCGATGTCATTGTATTCATAAATAAGATTTTTTAATCATCTCTGCATTTTTCCCTGGAATTGTTTCCCTAACCAACTGGCCGCACTTGTTATTGCATTTGGAGTTTCATGAATGGCATGACTCATGTCGTTACCCAATTTCTCGCCCATAATTTCTACGGTCGGAACAGCCGCATAAATTGGTGCTAATCCTAAAGTGTTTACCAGATGACTCATTGCTTGCGTTGAGGCTGAACTGAAATGAGCACTGCCCATGGCGGCCATCACTGCGGATCGGGCCCAACTGACGGCGCCAACGCCACCTGCCATAATCGCGGTTTTTCCCAAGCCACCTGCCGTTGCCAACGCCCGTAATGCTGCAGGTGAGTCGGTTATGACATCCAGTGGAAAAGAGGCGGCTCTTTTTACCCCACTAGTGACACCGTCTTTAAAAGGTGATGTGTTTTTAAGTGCGTTATATTGCTGAGCCCAGTCAACACGTGAAAAAAGATATTCGGGACCAATCCGGTTTTTTTTTAAATTGACTTCATTGTTAGTTACACTCATGAGTCCGCCAGAAACGATACCACCAACCGCAGAAAAATAGCTGTCTACCTGTGCAGCGACTGCCGGGCCTTTCCAGGCTGATACACCTGAATTTAAGCCAATGCGTAGTGCGTTTCTTAAGCTATAGTACTGAATGGAAAGACTGTTTTCTGCAGCAAGCGCAGTTTCGGTTGGCTGTTTTTTATGAAATATTGTTTGCATCACGGGTTCAAGTTCATTCTCTTTTGCTTGCATCCAGGTGACGTCCGCAGTCATTCGATTCAGAAGAGAACAGCCAAAAGTATCTGCAAGACTTGCTTGCATACCGGCATTCATGCCAAGAAGCGCAGCATGATGCGCAAACGATGATAGTACAGGAAATGAATCAATCGCCATCGATGAAGCCGCAAACGGAATGGATCTTACCGCACCTCTCAAAAACTGATTAGCTCTGTTTAACCGTACGCCTTTCAGAATTGTTGCTTCAATACTTTCCGGCGTTTCACCCATACTATGCAATTGCTTTGTCCTGGTTAGAATCATTTTATCCAGCGCATTACAATTATCAGCATCGATATGCTTTTCAAAGATGCGCGATAATCTACTGTGTATCGCTTTTTCATTAGGACTGAGTGCGCCTCTTTCCGTTGCGTCGTTAACAGAGCCGGTAGCCACTGATTGCGTCGATTCATGATGTGATATCGTTGTGGGCATCGAATTTTCAGGCTGATATTCTACTGCATCATAATAATGTTCGGTTTGGACGGTTCGTGATGAGTCGTAAGACGTTCTCATATTAACTTTCTCATCTTTTTTTGTTGGTAGATGAATGGGATCTAATAACTGTTTTTATTTATAAATAAAATACTGTGACTAAATGAATTTTTAATCATTCGCTGCATTACTATGTTAATAGTTCACATCTTAGATGTGAAGCGTCGACGTCGTTCAAACCTGCATTGGGAGACTGGCATCATTTTTTATTAATTAAAAGTATTTTGAACGGGCGTTGTTTTTAAATATATTTCAGGCTATAAGGATGCCCGACCGCGCGGTCTGTATTAATCGTACCGAAGTCCGGCCTTCACTTATTTATTGTCAGATTGCGGGCTCTCTGAAT
>Ga0308162_1000734_pt1 | contig 31534 bp, 29 predicted proteins | sample PhySR2_FD_201370 | JGI IMG/M metagenome (GOLD analysis project Ga0308162, IMG submission 201370) | Phyllosphere microbial communities from UC Gill Tract Community Farm, Albany, California, United States - DLSLS.R2 | ecosystem: Host-associated > Plants > Phyllosphere > Unclassified | place: USA... | reverse complement strand
TACCTGAGCCCATTTATCAGAATCTTGTGAAGGGTAATCCGGAATGCGCATATGAATTTACTCTCCTTAAAAAACTTCAGTAATGAACCAGTCCGCCATCTACAGCATACTGGCTGCCGGTAACATAAGATGCGTCATCGGACAGAAGGAAAAGTGCAACTGCAGCTGCCTCTTGTGCCGTTCCTGCGCGGCCTAAAGGAACATGGCTTACAACGAAATCTTCAAATTGCTGACGTGACTCTTCTGGCATAAAGTGCCTGAAGTTAGTTTCAATCGGACCTGGTACCAAAGTGTTGGCGCGGATACCACGTTCAGCAAACGCAGATGCCCAGCTTTTGACCATAGCGATAACGGCGCCTTTCGTCGCTGCATACAGGCTTGTCATCGCCGCTCCTTCATATACAGATGATGATGAAGTCACCAGAACGGATGCACCTGAATTAAGTGATTTGGAAAGAGCTGCCAGCTGTAGCATTGGACCGCGCACATTAGCGTTCATCATACGATTGAAAGAGTCTGCCGTTACAGATTCCGGAGAGCCTACCTCTGCATAGCCGGCATTAAGCCATAATCCATCAAGTGAACCCCAGCCGCTGATAGCTTCCTCCAGCCTGTTGATGTCAGTTTCGCTTGCAGCATCGCTTTTCAGAATAAGCGATGTCACAGGAAGCAAGTTACGTGCACGTTCCAGCCTTTCTTCATTAAGCCCCGTAATGGCTACGTGGCCACCTTCAGTAACAATACGCTGAGCGCCTGCTAGCCCCATGCCATTGGTGCCACCTGTGATTAGTATGCGTTTACCCTGAAATCTTCCCATACTTATTCCCGTTATTTAGCTGTGGAATCAGCATTTACCTTACGTAAAAAACACTATTCGTCATCTGTTTCATCACGCAACTATGGGAACGACTGGATTGCCTGGGCTTCCGCTTCTGGTACAAAGCGGACTGATGATCGGTTAATGTCCGCTATGAGCGAAAGGCGGGCTTAGGAAGTTGTTCCACAGCTGAGGGAATTGACCTCAGAGAAGTCGCTAATTAATTAACAGAGGGCATCTCAGTTGCGCCAGGAATTAATAGGGCGCTTTATGCGGAGACGGCCTGTGCCCTGATTTAAGGCAGAAACTGGGGCACCAGGATAATTATTCATTGCTACTATGAACGGGTTACTATCTGTTCAGACAAACGTCAGAGAGGATGTAATCAGGTGCTGACTTATATCACATTAGGTACAAATGACTTTCAGCGATCGGTGGAATTTTATGACGCTGTTTGCACAGTTCTTGGTTATTCACGTTTGTCTGCCTGGACAGAAGGCTGGGCAATGTGGGGAGATGAAAATAATCCGGATGAGGGATTCCGCTTTTGTATTTGTCCTCCCTTTGACGGACATCCCGCAACGGCCGGAAACGGAACAATGTTCGCATTCAGAGCAGATAACGCACAACTTGTCAGACGCTTCCACGTCGCTGGCCTTCTTGCAGGAGGAGAAAACGAAGGCGCGCCAGGCACACGAACCGCCTACGGCCCCGACTTTTATGTTGCCTATCTGCGTGATCCAGACGGACATAAATTGGCATGCGTGTGTCAGCATTATTACCCTGAAGCAGATGAGTACTCAGCTGAAAAATAGTCACGGCAATGATAAAAGTTCACCATTTCCAGCGGTGACTAAATCAGCCGTCAAAACCGGCGTTCCTGCCAAAATATCACAATTCATTACATGTCAGCACAGTCCGATTCTGTCAAAGAATAGATATTTCGGCAAAATAAGGTCCACTTTTAAGCGAATACTCTGTTTACGAACTTTCATTTCAGCTCATCTGGACTTTCCATCAACAACTTTTGTGATCCGCAGTAAGCTCGAGGTCATCATAATTAAAATGGCCACACGAAAAGGGGAGTCAGACATAAACTGCCAGATAAGCAGTTCAGCTTTTAACGCCCGTATATGGCACTTTTCGCATATTAACCAGCCTCGCCGCGGAATAAGCGCAGCAGGCCATCATTAAAATTAAAGCTCAGTGTGTGCAGGCTGAAATAAGCCCGATCAGGCCGGAGTGTTAAAAGAGGCCAGCATCAGCTTTTACCGGTCTGGTGGCCTCTCCGTGATTCTGTTGAAAAAGGTCAGACGTTGAATGTCTCAACCATACCGCGCAGGGCATGCGCCTGCTGAGACAGCGACTGTGATGCTGAAGACGACTCCTCCACCAGTACTGCATTATTCTGCGTCACGCCGTCCATCTGGCTCACGGCTATGCTGACCTGTGAAATGCCCTGCATCTGCTCCGAAGAAGCCAGAGAGATGCTGTCCATCGCTTCAGCAAGCTCCCCGACCATGCCGACAACTGCCTGAATGCTTTGGCCGGTGGAGGAGGCCACACTGACTCCGCTTTCAATCTGCTCAACGGCATGTTCAATCAGTGTCTTGATGTCTTTCGCTGCAGTCGCGCTGCGTTGCGCCAGCGTACGCACCTCGCCAGCGACGACGGCAAAGCCGCGGCCTTCCTCACCCGCCCGCGCCGCTTCCACCGCAGCGTTCAGTGCCAGAATATTGGTCTGGAAAGCGATGCTTTCAATAACGGATGTTATATCACGGACTTTTGTAGCGCTTACGGAAATGTCCTGCATGGTCGCTGACATCAACTGGACATCCGACCCGCCCTTAAGTGCGAGCTGAGCCGTACCACGGGCGGACTGCGCAGTCTGCTGTGCCCCGGCCGTGTTGCTCTTCACTGTCGCGGTCAGTTGTTCCATGCTGGCTGCGGTTTCCTGCAGCGCGGCGGCCTGCTGTTCTGTTCTGGAAGACAGCTCGGTGTTGCCCTGAGCGATTTCATCGGCAGCCAGCGCTACCGAGGCAGCGGTTTCCTTGATTTGTGACACCAGACCGCGCAGATTTGCCTGCATTCCGTCAAGAGAGGCCAGCAGGCTTGTTGAGTCGTTGGGGCGAAGCATCACGGGGGCGGTCAGGTCACCTGCCGCAATGGCCGATGCCAGCGCCTGGGCCTGCGCGGGTTCACCACCCAGCTGGCGCATCAGTACCCTGATAACGACAATGCATGCACCCACACTGACAAGAATGGATGCTCCAGTCAGTAAAATCAGGATGAGAGATGACTGCGATGTTGAAGCGCTGTTCTTCGCCACCTCAGAAATACTGGTTTTCTGTTGTATCCCTGTCACGACAAGCAGATCACTGAGCATTGTATCCTGTATGGGCTGAACTTCTTTTGTGAGGCAATCAAAAAATTCTTTGTCACTATTGGTCAGACCGAGCTGGCTGGCCTTTGAGAAGATCGCAAAAAAAGTTCCTTCTGTATCAGTCAATCTTTTAAAAGCTATCCTTCCGGTCGGAAGTGAATCTTTTTCCAGCAGATCTCCCAGTGCCTGGCGGTTGGCCTTAAACTGGACCTGTGTTTCCTGCATGCGCTCTGCTACAGGTTTCATTGCTACAGGATCATTCAGCAGGCCAAGCGTTCTCACGTCGATGGCCATCTGTCTTAATTCACCAAGCATGTTTTCCGCAATCTCATACTTTTTCATTTTGACGTTTACGATCATGTCCATACCTAAACGGGCCCGGTTCAATGCATGAAGTGCAGTCCCGGTGCAGATAATAAACAGAAGAATGAGCAGACCAAAGCCTGCGGTCAGACGGGTAGATATTTTCATATTTTTCTCGTTAATAAAAAATGTTGCTGTGTATAAGCTGGTGCTGGTCTTAACTGATGTTCAGCGAGAACATATGCTTAAGCCTGTCAGGCGGTACTTAACGCAACTTTCGTGCGGGGCTGCAGGCTTTTGATACTCCGGGAGGAAGTGGCTGCTGCACCTCCCCGACAGACAAATCATTCTGTTGGCTGACTGACTACATTTCCCGCATGCTCAATGCCCTTAACCCTACAGATGATTAGTCAATCAAAGCCTTTAGCCAGTCGCGTAGAAACCTTTATCTTTTTTCCGGATTTATATCCGTGTGAGACTCTATCGGCCGCAGTAGCGGGAAACTAAAGACTCATTGGAAAATAAATTGTGTGCAATTTAATTGGTGACGATTTATTTCTTTTGTTACATCTTAGTGCATGTTTATATGACCTTAATCCGGCCGTGATTTATCTTTTTCGGCGCCATGGTGCCTTTTACACAGTGCGATTCAGCGCGCGTATGCCGGCCGTTAATCCCAGCAGGAGACCGCTATGAAGTACAATGGTGACATTGACTGAGATAAATATTTCCGACTCCATAAACTGGAGCAGCAGCTTAGCTTTGCGCTTTACTCCGCTTCGCTCAGGGAGCAGGTTTTACCAGCCAGACCCTGAACGGCAAGGGCTAACCTATGCATAGTGTCTGACGGTTCAGGTCCGTTGGGAAAAGACGGTATAACGGTGTCTCGTTTGGGTCAGCGCCCGCCGTTGGACTCGGGTACCCTCAGGCACCTGCTTAAGCGACTTGCTCAGGGAGGATTTATCAGTCACACGTGAAGTATCGGTCACGTTGAACGCAGGGTAATCATCTGTCTCAGTGAAGCAAGCGGGGTAGGCAGAAACTAAATCACAGAAATAACGTTAGAAATGAATTGCGCAGGGGCATTCCGATTGAAACGCTGAATAGCCCGGCGGCACTAAAGTCCGCTATGAGCGAAAAGAGGACGTAAGTTGCTCTCACGTTTTCGGTTATGCATTCTACGTCATCTTGTATCGTTCAAAAAATGCGGCAAAACTTTCAATAATCAAGCTAAGTACTGACACATTTAAGGAATCATTATGCCTGGAATAACGCTCACATTGTCTGGTTGCAAGGATCAAAAATTAACCAAAGAGTGTGTACTTTTAGCTACTCAAATCACATGCGACATATTGAAGAAAAACAGCTTCGAAACAATGGCCATAGTACGGCATGTGGACGATGATGACTGGTTTATCGATGGCAAGAGTCTGACTGAATGGGGGAAAAACTCATTCAGACTTGAAGTTACTGTCGTGGATGAAACCTGTAGCAAAGATCAGAAAGCAGCGTATCAAAAAGCAATTTACAACGCTATGGAACAAGCTATCAGTAACCTACATCCGCAGTCAAATGTGCATATTATCGATTGTAAAGCTGCTTCATATGGATACACAGGGATAACGCAGGAATACAGATTCCAACATAAAGATGAGTTTTACTAATCCTGAATTTTCCGCTACCACGCTAATGTGGAGCATGTTAGTTGCGAATTCAAACGCCAATGTGCTCTTCTGGCACGAAGCGCACATGTGGTAGGGAACGTCCGCGAAGAGCGATAAGCGGACGTTTAACTGATGACGCCTGAGTCTCTTCACTCTGCTAAACATAATATCCCGACCAAGGATCATACCGGCTTCCACATTATGTTATGTTTAAAGCCCGCCCAGAACATAAGGACAACAAATAATGTTATTCAATAATAAAAAATTATTTATTACTCTCTTATCCCTCTGCACATTTCAGACTTATGCAGCACAATGCACAGCGGAAATCTTAGCTAAGAACAAACTGAACAACTTCATCCTTAGTAGCCAACAGACAAGAACTGGAATTCCCAAATCTATATTAATCACTATTAATAGTCCTGATGGGTATCTCCGCACATCGATTCAAAGCAACTTTAGTCAATGTGGTGAGCTAATTGACGGCCGTATGGAGGAAGTCAAAACCTCCACAGGGCAGAAGACTGTTTTCAGGGCAACCTCTGAAAGCCAGTTGAATAAAACGGAATTTGGCTGGCACATCCAGCTGGATTCAAAAGGGGTCATAGCCGATAAAAACAGTCAGAAAACCACTCAGGTATATCGGCAGACACTTGAGGGAATCTACCAGCTTAACGATAAAGGAATTATTAGCCGCGCGGTAAGTCGTTCGGTTATCGCGGCCACACAACCGGAAGATAAAGACAAAACCGCAGTGAGCACAATCGACTACGGCTTCAGTTCATCAGGACTATTGGCAAGCGCAACAAGCAAAGGAAGTATGGCGATAGATAATAATACGGTTGTATATAGTTATGATGTTAATCAGCGGCTGATCAAAACTCAATCACCATCAACAATTGAAGAGTTTGGCTATGATAACGAGGGCCGTGAGTTGACCATGAGCAAGACCCAGACCTATTTCACCATCGAAAAAAACCTGGTCACCTGCGAGGAGTGGAACTCACATAGAGAATGCATTCGCGCCAATATGGATATCACGATCACTCCCACTGATCGTACAGGTAAACAGTATGTGAACAAGCATAACGCCGTAATGACGGCGAAATATGAATACTGGAACTGACCCTATCACCTGCTACATAAGGCGTCAAAAGGGTATGGGATCCGAATCAGGGTTCTTTATTTCATCCAGACTCCGAACTGAACCGCCTTGGCTAGCCCGGTCGAATGGCTGGCTTCCCGTTAATTGATCCAGCATCATTTCAGCAATGTCTGATTCTGGCACAAAGCGGACATACGTGCTGCAAGGTCCGCTTTGAGCGAAAAGCGGACGTTGTGCTTAAATCATGATAGCTTTGAATGACTGAATGACTGAATGATTGAATGATTGAATGACTGAATGACTGAATGACTGAATGACTGAATGACTGAATGACTGAATGACTGAATGACTGAATGACTGAAAGGTGACGGTTAATCCAGGAGACGTAAATGTGTAGCAATTCCCCACCTGAGAGTGTCACATCTGCCATTATTCAGGTGGAAAACGGAGTAACTCGCGTTGGGTTGTCCAAACCTGTGAAAATCATCCACAGTTCCACTTTTTAGAAGCGCAAGCAAGCCCTGAATGACCTGCCCGTGAGACACAATACATATTGTTTGATGATGTCGTTTTTTTTCCAGATTGGATAAAAAATGCATAATTCGCTGCGATGCATGTGAGAGAGACCCCCCCCCTGGCGGACAATACTCTGCATCAAGTTTGAATAATGCCTTTGCAGCGTCCGGATTGTGTTGCGAGAGCTGTACGGTTGTCATGCCTTCAAAGTGACCAAATGCCTGTTCTTTCAGAGCCAGTTCAGCTATCAGTGAGCAACCAAAGCTCTCAGCTAGGCTCTGCCCCATGTGCCAGGCACGGCCGAGCGTAGAAGCGTAAACACATTCTACCTGGTAATCACTCGCTGCAAACGCTGCCAGTAAGGCTGATGTTTGGCGCTCCCCTCGAAGAGTTAATGCGCTATCACTATTGCCCTGAATAATACCTTTCACATTCCACTCTGTTTCAGCGTGTCGAACAAGTATCACTTGCATCATTAAAGGGCCATAAATGCTGTTGATTTAAGTACCAAAATAAACGCATGCCCTTAATATGCAAGAATTTTTCTACTCTGGACGGAAAACAGAAACACGTGTAAATGAAAATTGTTCTGTTCAATATCAGGAGTAATACATTGAACGAAGTTAACGTCCGCTTCTGGCATCAGGCAGACTTACGACAGGCTAACGTCCGCTATGAGCGAAAAACGGACCTTACGCATCCCTGCTAACATTGGCTCTGAGCGGTGGGAGTTGAACTTTGCGATTCATGGCGAATTCCCTACCGCCTTAGCAGCCAGCCTGATTCACCATAACCTATAGATTACTAAAGCTAATTAATCTGTCCATTGTTGCCGTAGTAATGAAAAAAACATGATGTTAGAAACCGGATTAATGGTCATAAATCACGTTCTTATGCTCAACACCATAATCGTAAGAGGTCTTTATGCTGATAGCGCAGGTTTCAGATATTCACGCCTCACCCGAAAATGATCACCTGCTTCGGTTCGACCAGGTACTGCACTGGCTTGCGCATCTGCAACCTGACGTACTGATAATTACAGGTGATCTAACGGATGGGCATTGGCCGGAAGGTTATATACAGATCGCCGCCCGCCTGAATCAGCAGGAGTACCCTTCGTTGATCCTGCCGGGTAACTCAGACGACCGCAGTCTGATGCGTTCTGTTTGGGGTGAGAACAGATGGTTGCGCAATGCCCAAGGAGAGGCCTTGCACTTAATCCATAACACAAGTGATCTTCGCCTGATTGGTTTAGATTCGACGATTGATTATAAGGATTACGGTAGTGTGATTGACCATCTGGAATGGTTGGATAATCAACTTAGCGACACAGGCGGCCCTCCGTCATTACTGTTTATGCACCATCACGTATTTGCATCTGGTATACCGACGCTTGATGAAACGATGTGCAGAGGTCTAACAGAAATGGAAGATTTGATTAGACGCGCCCCGGCCAGACTACTCGCTATTTCTACAGGCCATGTCCACAGACCAATAGCGGGTATGTTTGCGGACGTACCTGCTTACATTTCTGGCTCCGTCTGCCCGGCTAATCCTGTCTGGTTTGGAGTAGTAAACGTTCCTCCTGCAAATGACCCGCCAGCATTAATGATTCACCGCTACGTCAGTAACTCTTTTACCAGCCATCACGTTTGCGTTTAGCTGGCATACAGAAACTCAAAGATTTTCTGAACCCCAGTGATTAACACATCATGATGCTAGGAATCTCCGCTTTGGGCACGCAATTACCAGCATCAGACCGTGACGAGCTAAGCGCGCAGATCTTCATAGGATACGATGACATGCTCTTGGAAAGCAGGTCTCAAGGCGATATTTTCATAATACGAACGTAATCTGGGCAAAGGTTTTCGGACTGCGTCTATGTCGTAATAGCGGTATAACACATGACCAAACTGGATGTCGGCCAGAGAGAAATCGTCGCCAGCCAGAAAGTTGTGTTTTTCGAGCTGCGCTTCTGCGAATAAAAGATTTCTCTCTAAATTCACCATCGCTTCTCTGATTGCATTTTCGTCTCGATTTTCCTCCGGTGTCCGGCCAACACGCCAGAACACTGGAGCGGTAAAAGCCATCGCGACATACATTTTTGACCATTCAGCCCATCTATCAACGCTAGCTTTTTTCGTGTCATCAGAAGGCCAGAAGCTTTCTGCTCCGTAGCGATTAGCCAAATAACGGAGAATTGCTCCCGTCTCCCACAGAGGCGGAGCAGAACCATCATGCAGAACCGGAATGGTCCTGTTTGGATTAAGGGAAGAAAAAAAATCCGTCACAGTTCCTTTCTACTTATGCCCTATGTCGTGCCTGACATACGGCAATTTCATTTCTCCAATGCACCACATCAAAGCCTGAACATTCGAAGACGTTTTTCGACCTCATACAGTTAGCATTAGGATTCCTTTTGTTTTTATTATTTAGAGCAAATTACCACAGGCTCCGCCGAATTTTTTGTCCATTTATTAACATATCTTGGCGGTGGGAATGTCCGCTTCTGGCAAAAAGCGGACATAGCACTCAAAGTATTCAGGTCATTATTCTATGTGTTATCTCTGGAATCAGTATTGGCCGTATCTGAATCATGGGCCTTATGGCCCAGCATGCCCCAGACTAAGACCGCACAAATAAACGTTACTGCAGCCAGGACCTGAAACAGTAATGAATAAGCATTGTCATAACTATTCTGGACTACCTCGCGGGGAATGCCGGGTAAAAGTGCGATGGCCTGCTGAATATTACCGCCTCCCAGCCAGGAAGCTGCAAGGTGAATCTCCTGTGGCGAAAAACCTTGCACGGTTTTGTTAAGGTTCAGATCGTTCATCTCAGTGAGAAACGCGGATACCACCGCAAGAGCGATACCTTCTCCTGCAACACGAACGGTATTGAACAGGCCCGCCGCCATGCCTGCCTTTTCAACCGGAACGGAAGAAATGACCAGTCCATCCATCAGTCCCCACGGTAATCCCGCTCCCGCCCCCGTTATCAGCATCGAGAAGAGAAGAAGAGTTGTGCTGTTACCACGTAACGCGTGACTGAGGAAAAGTAACCCGGCAGAGGCGAGCATCAGCCCTGAGGCTGATAATACTGCCGGCGAAAACCAGCGCGTCAGCAGGGCTGAACAGTAAGGAACTATCAACATCGGAGACGTGAGTGCCATAAGATAAACCGCGCTCTGAGACTCGCTTAATCCACTCCCGCTCATTAAATGCAGCGGAATAATGATTAACAGAACAACGTAGCAATAGCAGGTGGCTACCGGCAGCAGCAAAACCCCGACAAAGCGCGGACTTCGCAGCAGGGAAATATCCAGAACAGGATTGCTCACGCGCAGGCATCGCACGATAAACCCCCCGAAAAGCAGTACAGAGCTGAGTAATAAAGCGAGTGTGAGAAGTGATAAAAACCCGTGTGTGGGCAGCAGCATAACCGCCGTGGTAAACACCATCAGCGCCGCCGTAAAAAACACCAGACCTGTTTTATCCGAAGGGGACAGACTGCTCTGCTGTGACAGAGGCAAAAACATCATACCGGCGAGCAGCACGCATCCTGAAAGCACAGCAAACAGAATATAGACCCAGCGCCAGGTGAGCGCATCCGTAACGAGCCCAACCGCCAGCGGGCCGAATGCCAGGCCAGCGCCAAAGACGGTGCCCAGCAGGCCGAATATGCGGGTCCGGTCAGCACCGGCATAGAGCCTGGCCAGCAGAGCGCTTCCGCTGGCCAGTAACATGGCCGCTGCCAGTCCCTGCATACATCTCAGCATACCTGACATCATCAGGTTATTCGTGAGAGCCGAGATAATACTGCTGAAACAAAATAGTGCTGCGCCAGCGATAAAAACCGGTTTTCTCCCGATGGCATCTGCCGCTATGCCTGCTGTCAGCAGAAAACTGCCGAACGTCAGCATAAACCCATTCGTAAGCCACGATAGCTCCCCGGGTGAGCCACCCAGCATGCGCTGTATGGCTGGCGTTGTGACCACACCCCCGGTAAAACTTAATGGCAGAAGCGTAGCCGCTATAAAAATAGTAAGGGCTGCTGCGGTTCTCTGGGCGCGACAGAACTTGCTGGCTGCAAATGTCATGGTGTGACCTTAATTATCCGGAGAGCTGATGAATGAAAACTGCTGAGATGTTATTGCGGACAAAAGCGCGGATAAATAGACTGCATCTACCTTCTGAACAGACATTAAGTTAATAATCAATGGACAGCCTGACTTCTCTTACCTCTTTTGTACGGACAGCCGAGACGTTGAGCTTTGTGCAGGCTGCAAGACTACTGGGTATTTCAGCGTCAGCGGTCGGTAAGAACGTTGCCAGACTTGAACACAAACTGGGTGTGCGGCTTTTTAATCGAAGCACAAGGAAGGTAAGTCTGACCACGGAAGGGTCAGCACTACTGGTCAGGTGTAAGCATATTCTAGAGCAGCTCCATGAGGCCGAATCAGAGCTGACAAACAGTGCCGCTGAACCTGTGGGAAAACTTCGGGTTTCCCTGCCCGTAGCAGGCTACAGGCTACAGGCTTCTGCTTCCCGCACTTTCCGCATTTAATCGACGTTACCCGCTAGTCGAAATGGACCTGGATTTTAGTGATCGCCTGGTGAATATCATTGATGAAGGGTTCGATGTGGCGATACGCAGCGGCGAGCTGGCTGACTCCAGGCTGACCGCCAGAAGGCTGGGTGAATTCAGCTTTACTCTCTGCGCCAGTCCCGGCTATCTGGAGGAAAAAGGCATTCCGGCATCACCTGCAGAGCTGGCGGGGCACCGGTGCATTCTTTTTCGCTTACCGTCAACAGGTCTGCTTCAGCCCTGGGAACTGAACGGTCTTAGCTCCGGGGCTGCACTCAGCGCTGCGTCGGTAATGACGGTGAACAATATTGAAGCTGCCATTGGCCTGAGCCTGGCGGGAACAGGCATCAGCTATCTGCCCGACTTTATCGTCCGCGAAGCGCTGGCAGGAGGGCAGCTCAAAGAAGTGATGCAGGGATGCTGTACAAAGCAGGGGCATTTCTCCGCCGTGTGGCCATCGGGCCGCTACCTCTCACCCAGAGTCCGCTGCTTTATCGACTTTATTACTGAGTCGGGTTTATCCGTTTAGCCTGCTCACGAGATTCAGCCTATCGGGTTAATAATCACTTTAGGTGAGAAATGAGTTTTAATATGTCTGCTTTGGCATAAAACGGACTAACGGTAGGCTAAGGTCCGCTATGAGCTATGAGCGGAAGTTCGCAATAGAGTCGCCATGGACGTTGCTAGCAATACCGTGTGTCAATCAACGGGGAGCTGATCACAATGGAAAGACATCTCAGACTCCAGATAGAATGAAAGCCCGTCGCTATAAAAGGTGGCGGGCTTGATTCACTGTAAACCTTATTATGGTGGCTTAGATTAAAACGCCGCCGTCGATGACGATTTCTGAACCCACCGTCCAGGCAGATTCATCAGAGGCGAAATAAAGCACCGCTTGCGCTACTTCCTGGGGCTTACCAAAACGACCTGCAGGGATAGTTGCAACGATATCTTTCATCACCTGCTCATGATATTCCACCGGAATCCCCGCCTTATCATAAAGCGGTGTATCAACCGGGCCGGGGCTCACGGCGTTGATACGAATCCCACGGGGAAGCAACTCGTTAGATAGTGTTTTCGACATGTTAAGCAATGCTGCTTTCGTTGAGCCGTAAACTGAAGAATTTACGGGTCCTGTATGAGCATTTACAGATGTATTAAAGATCACTGATGCAGATCTGGCGAAAACGGGCAGCAGAGACTGCATCAGGAAATAAGGACCTTTGACGTTGATATCATAAATGCGGTCGAACAGTTCCTCTGTCCATCGTTCAATTGGCATATACATTGATATGCCTGCATTCAGGAAAGCGATATCCAACTCACCAAAGTGTTCCTTTACAGTGTGAGCTAGCGTTTTTTGCGCATTTACATCAGCGGAATCAGCGCTTAACACTAAAACTTCATAACCCAGTTCTGCTTTCGCCTTTGCAATTGAATCCGGGTTAACCCCGGTAACAATAACGCGTGCACCTTCTGCAACAAACAGCTTCGCTGTTTCAAGACCAATACCACTTGTTCCACCTGTAATCAGTGCGCGCTTGCCTTGTAATCTGGACATCTGAAAATCTCCTGCTGGCTTTAACAACGGATCGGCGAATAACCGACAGGAAGACAATATATGCTTATGCAAACTGAGTGATAAGATTGTATATTTGAATATATTTCATGCTTTAAAAGCATAAGTGAGCATTTGAATGGATAAATTACTTTTGATGAGATGTTTTGTCCGTACCGTTGAAACAGGCAGCTTTTCTGCAGCTGGCAGAGATTTAGGTTTAGGCCAACCAAACATTAGTCGTCATGTAGCAACCCTCGAAGAACATTTGCAGACCAGATTACTTCACAGATCGACCCGCAAGCTCTCATTAACGCCTGAAGGCGAACGTTATTGTCTGGAAGCAAGGCGGATTCTTGAGGCTGTCGAAGAGTCAGAATCTTCTTTCAGAGAAAATGTTACACCCACTGGGCTGTTACGCGTTGCCTGCCCCACAGCACTGGCTCATACATTCTTAGTTCCGCACATCCCGGATTTTTTAGAGCGCAACCCTGAAATGGCACTGGACCTGCAGATTAATGACCGCTATATCAATCTCGTTGATGAAGGGGCTGAGCTGGCCATACGGATTGGCCACCTGGAAGACAGTGCTATGCATGCCCGCAGGCTTGGCTTGTTTGAGCGAGTCTGTGTTGCTAGTAATAAGTACCTGACTAAACACGGAACCCCTGATACGCCAGAAGATTTAAAAAAACATGAATGTCTGATCTATACCCTGCTGACAACAGGCGCCACCTGGAGATTTCAGGATATCACTGTTCCTGTTTCTGGTCGGCTCAGGGTCAATTCACCTGAAGCAGTACAGAAATTTGTCAATGCGGGAATTGGAATCGCACAGGGCCCGGAATGGTTGTTTAAAGAGGGACTGGAAAGTGGCGAATTACAATTATTGCTGACGGGTTACACTGCGCCGCCCGTTCCCATTCAGGCCGTTTATGTTGCCAATCGACTTTTGCCAAAACGGGCGATTGTATTCATGGATTTTGTAGGAAGAATTTTTGAAAAAAATCACGCCTTCAAGGTTTGCAATCCCGTCAAATGAGCATGATATACAGAACATTACTGAATTTTCAGTAATATTGAGCCAACCTCCGGCGGTTTCTCTTAACCTCAAAATCGGCTGGGAATAGCGCGATGGCACGCGGTTTCACTATGCTCAGGCAGTTCTATGCGTCCGCTTCTGGCACCAGGCAGACTGACGACAGGCTAACGTCCGCTATGAGCGAAAAGTTGACGTCAAAATGATAGCGGCAGGGACGTTCTGCCATAATAAATATAACAACCCGCTCGCGAACCCTTTTTGGTGTTGATTTTTCAGACAGAAGTGCAGGGCAGTATAAATCCCCGGTTTTTAATGCAACCAGTCTATGCACGTTTTACTTTTTTGATTGCCATTTTTACTAATCAATACAAGGCTAAAGCGTAAAATGCGATAACGGTCATAAGGGAAAAGAACGTAACCGGATCCGTACCGGCTTCGTATACGTCATCCTGATAACTGCTGAAAATTTGGTGAGAATGTTCAACGAGCCACGCCGTCAGCGGATAGAGTGGCATCCCGTAATGCGACACCATAAAGGCCACAATAAAACAGACGAAAAAACCCGCTGCTTTTCTAGCGAATTTTGCAGTTTGCAAAGTTACTTTCTCCCTGAACGTCAACGTAGACGTATGCCATCAAGCTGTTTCGCGAACCCGGCACGCGAATTGTTTTTCTCCGGAGCCGCCTGGCCGAAGAGGATGCAGGCGGAAACCGCCGCGGGCAACGCCATTGATGAAGATGGAATCACTCATCGTTCTCGAATTAAAGAGCGCAAACCACTCTGAATGATTTGAATTGTTCCAGGTGTCGACGACCTATCATCTGATCCGGTTAGCGATACTGCCTTCAGGACGTGGAACAATCCAATAGCGCCCGACCGGAATGGCACTATCAGGCTTGTAGGTACAGTTTGGATCATTGGTATAAGGCTATTGGCCGGAAAAGACCGGGAAGGTACCCACGCCGTAAACGTGCAGCTTTGCCTCGCCGCCGCCCTTTGTCAGATCGTCGTAGGTCATTCTCATTAACTGCATTAAACGCTCCCTGTAGGTTATAAGGCATGCCAGTGAACCGGGCAATGCTGCCATTCATTTATAGATAAGTTAACGGGCAGGCGGGCGCTTGACAGCCAGTGTTCTTCTGCGAGCCAGACAGCATTATTTGTCATAAGACGACTTGCCGCACCCCGTCATAGGCATTCGGCGCGATCCTTCAGCACAAATACAAACGTCCGCTTCAGGCACAAAGCGGACATTTAATAGTACGTTTGCGGGTTCCCCCAGCGCAGACTCACTTTTTATTTATCGTCAGTGCTTATCTTGCCTTTCTTCCAGTCGACCTACATTCCCAGACTGGCCAGCAGGTCATCCACATCATCCTGACTGGCAGGGGTTTCTGATGCGGAAGCGGGTGTAGACGGTGCAGCGCGCTCGGAGGTGGCATGGGAGCCGGTATTATCACGGATGACCTGTATCAGCTGCTGCTCAGCCTGATTTAGTACGGCCATCATCGCCTGCACAATCTGTCCTGTGAGATCCTGGAAGCCCTGAGACATCATGATCGCGTGCAACTGCTGTTGTGTCAGACCCGTGACACGGGGGACGTCATTCAGCAAGGCAACGGTATCCGTAGCTAATGCCTGGGTCTGTTCTTTGTCTGACAGCGTCCCGGAAGTGGCATCCCAGCGTTGTGTGAGTTTCTCCGCTTTTTCTCCCAGCTCAGTTTGCAGAGGCTGCGTGATTTCCACGCTGTTGATCACGCCCTCAGCTGCTTCGCGGGTCATTGTGACGACATAACCCAGTCTTTCACGGGCGTTCGGGATGCTTCCCGCCACATCGGCAATGGTTTTATCAAGCCCCAGCTGCTGCAGACTGTCGCGAAGCTGCCGCAGGATGTAGCCAGCACGCGCCGTAATTTCGCCAATTTCCTGATGATTGCTATGGGTGTCGGATGGTGACATGGATGTTTTTTCCTGCGTACAGAGTTTCGATACCTGAGGTTATCGGCAGCTCGCGGCGGTTTTTTAAATTTCCCTGGAATTTTTCCTCAGGTCAAAAGTGGCATGATGCAAACAAGACGGCACAGGCTGAACGTTATCAGGTGTTGGGAAGGCAGAATATGTTGTGGGAAAACCCTTTTTTCAGCCTGGAAAGGTTATCAGGCATCAGGCAGAAGTTTGAAAAAGTACACTTTGATGGATTGATCGAAGGAAGCTAAATGATTAGCATCTTCTCTTTCGGAGATAGAAAATGACTGTTAACGATTCCCTCCTCGCATTCTCTCTCGCAGCACTGTTACTGACCCTGACTCCCGGCCTTGATACGGCACTTATTCTGCGCACCGCTTGTGCTGAGGGCGGCAAAAAAGCTTTTCACGCTGCGCTTGGCATTGATGCTGGCTGTTTTATATGGGGCGCGCTGGTCGCGTTAGGCCTTGGGGCCCTGCTGGCGGTTTCAGAGATGGCTTACACGGTGCTTAAAATTTGTGGCGCGGTCTACCTGAGCTGGCTGGGTTTACAACTGCTGATTCGTCCCCGATCATCTTTCAGTGATGGCGATGAGAACAATGGTTCTCAGGGAAATTGGTTTCTCAGAGGAATGCTGGGGAATGTGCTCAATCCTAAAATAGGCATTTTTTATGTCTCTTTTTTGCCGCAGTTTATACCTGCCGGCCACTCTCCTTTAATATGGACGTTCATCCTTGTGGGCATTCACGTACTCATTGGGACGATGTGGTCAGTCACACTCATTTTATCCACGCATTTTGCGTCAGCCATATTGATGAAAAGTCGCGTTGTCAGAATCATGGACAGAGTAACAGGCGGCTTATTTTTATGCTTCGCGGCTAAGCTTGCTATCAGCACGAGATAGCGTTGGGCAGGCTGTAATGTCCGCTCAAGGCAGCGAGCGGATATTTACCCTAACCGCTACGTTGTGCGCGAAAGACTGGCCTGGTTAGCGCTTACTCGATTTATTCCAATGGATAACATGTCGTCCAGTTGTAGTTGACCCTTGCCAGTTTTAAGTCTCCAGCAACATCGCCAAAATTAACAGCCTGGCGTTCGATAATAAACTGCCGCACGGATGCAGGTAAAAAATCGGCGCCATAGCGCAGAATGGTGCTGTGCCAGAAAAGGGCGGGTAATGGGCTGCCGCTGTGACGCAACTGCAACTCATCTTTCCAGCGCGAATCCAGAATCTGTTCGCAGAATGACTGGCGCATGGCTATTGCGGGACTGTCAGGGATTCCCGCAAGCAACAACTGGCTGGGCAACGCCACCAACCGAAGATCTCGTATAACGATTTTCTTCGCATCAAACCTGGTCCAGATCTTCGTCAATTCTTCCACTTTTTCTGGCAGTGGCTCGTTTTCGTTAAGCAGCGGCGGGGTCAGGGGCAGGAAGGTAAAATGTAAACCCTCCTTTGGCTGAACGTCGGCAAGAGGATCCTCTTTTACGAGATGGTGTAATTCGCCAATAAGTCGTAAGACATCAAAGGAAACCCGTGGCTGTATGCCTGAGGCAAGGGCCAGTCTGACAGGATCGTAGTAGTTTCCATGTTTGATTTCCCCGGTTCCTGCATTTTCCGCCCAGATGGAGGCAGTGTTTTCGTTTGTTGAGCGATAGAGGTTTTGCAGACTCATCGATGACATGACAGACCTTATGTCGTTGGAATAAATACAGGCTTTTTTCATGTTATTCCTGGCCTTTATTTTACGCTATTCGATTAATCCTTAAGTGACCTTCTGCCCTTAAACGGACAACGAAAGGACAGATCAGGACAACAGAAGGCGGACGTATAGAATCCATTTACTCTCTCTGATATTGATGATGCTAAAGCACGCCTGTTGATGGAGAAAAGATGAATTTTTATAGCAGCAAGGAATTTAATGGCTCAAGAGCCTGGGACTCACAGCATATTGCCAGCTTCGACAATGTCAGCGTGAAACTTCACTGGACCGATCAGCCTTATAAGTGGCACATCAACGACGGACAGGAAGTTTTTGCTGTCATGGATGGGTGTGTGGAAATGCAATATAAGGAGAAGGGAGAAGTTAAAAGCCGGGTACTCAAAGCGGGTGATATCTTTTACGCCAGTGAAGGGACAGAGCACATTGCCAGTCCACAGGGCATCGCCCGCGTGCTGGTGATTGAAAAAGAGGGTTCGGTTTAATCAGGGAGATTCATTGCCTGGCCTGATAACCCGTGACAAAACGGGATATCTCTTCTCCCAGACTGAGCAGAAACGATTCGCGTGAAGGGTGGGTGTCTGTGATGTGCGGTGGCAGCGTATTCATAAAAGTAAAATGACCGGCATCTTTAACCACGCAAACATCGGTCACCGTTCGATTATCTAATTCTGATTGGATGAACAGCGCTTGCGATGGCGGTGTGAGCGTGTCCTTCTCACCTGTCCAGATCTTCACCGGCACTTGCACGGAGGCGAGTGCCGACGGCGCTCTGAAAAAATCCGCTGGTGGGGCTAACAGCATCAGTTGATTCAAGTCCTGACTGCCGGAATAATTCACCTTCTCTCCGGTGCGGGTCCACGCCGTCGCCCCGGCATGCATCAGCAGAATCACGGTGCCGAGGGAATGCCCGACACCGGTAATCGACACATAGTGTTGACCAAACTTTTCCTGAGCCAGGGCAAGCTTCTGGCTACGTTCCAGCAAATCAGCCTTTGAAGGCATGGCTGAGGTTGACCGTTCGAAATGCGGCGCGACCACTGAAATGCCATTCTGCCAAAAGGTCTGCAAAAGCTCCAGATGACGGAGTGGACTCCCGCCAGCACCGGCCGCGAAAAGGATGCAGTGCCTGGCCTCCTTCGCTCTCAATAGCGTGATCTCAAAATCCTTACCGGCATTGCTGATGAAAGAAGTTTCCACTTTCGCGCTATTAATCATAAAGCCGACTCCCTGCTGAAACGTCAGTCCGGAGATACTAACCCGTAACGGGTTAAACGATAAGCTTTTGCCCGTTTCAGGATCCGGACTGCCAACCTTGCCGCGTTTACTGTGATGCCTCTGCCAGTAAGGCCGCCTGCACAGCAGGGCGCGCACTGATCCTCGCCCTGTAAGTCACCAGCGCAGGCCAGCGATCCAGTTCAATGTCAAAAAATTTACACCAGCCCAGCACGGTAAACAGGTAGGCATCGGCAACGCAGAACAACGCTCCCATCAGGAAGGCTTTTTCAGCCAGCGTAGCCTGCAGATAGTCGAACCGCCGGAACAGCTTCTCACGAAAAATCGCCAGGACATCGTCGGATAGTGTCTTGTTGAACAGCAGCGCGGACCCCGCATGGATTTCACTGGTAATAAAGTTTAGCCACTCCTGCAGTCGAACCCGCTCCCAGCTCTTTGCTGGTGGTGCCAGCCTGCTTTCCGGTTTCAGATCGGCGAGGTACTGCACAATCGCAGGCCCTTCAGTCATTATCTGCCCGTCGTCCAGTTCCAGCGCAGCGACATAGCCTTTGGGATTGATAAGGCGAAAGTCGCGTCCGTCCGCGGTGAGCTTGTTCCTGTTGTCCACTTTTACCAGCTCAAAGGCCAGTGCCAGTTCACGCAGTACGATGTGAGGCGAAAGCGAACAGGTATCCGGGGCGTAGTAAAGTTTCATCTGTCCTCCTGTGAAATTGAAAGCGGTCTGAGATTGGCCTGTCTGAATACACTGTGCTTAATCTGCATTCCACTGTAAAATTAATGCTTAATAAATTAACTATTAGCTGGACTACTGATAATCGTGATGAATCTTCAACACTGGCGTCTGCTGGTGGCGGTGGCTGATGCCAGCAATATTTCGCGCGGTGCTGAAGCGACAGGCATGACCCAATCCGCTGCCAGCCAGGCAATTGCCCAGCTGGAGTTGTCACTTGGGTTCCCGGTTTTCGTGCGTGAGCGTCGGCACATCGGCGTCACCGCGCTAGGTGAGCGGGTGATTGAACATGCCCGAACCATGCTGGCACAGCTCATTGCGATCCGTGAGCTGGCTGAAGAGAGTCGGGGGTTACAGGGCGGACGTATCCGGCTTGCCAGCTTTCCCTCTGTGACCTCAACACTCCTGCCTGGCCTGCTGCGGAGCTTTAAGCGTCTGCATCCCGGCATGGAGGTGGTGGTGCTCGAAGGAACAGACGAAGAAGTTGAGGCGTGGCTGGCAGCAGACACAGTTGAGCTGGGGCTGGTGATGAATCCCGCCCCTGGACGTGCTGCTGTAATATTAGGACAGGACGCCTGGGTCGCGGTTATGCCGTCCAGCTATCCGCAGAGTGGGCCGAACGGCATAACCCTGCAGGAACTGGCAGACCAGCCCTTTGTACTTGCGACAGGCGGGTGCGTGGTGAATGGCAAAAGCCTGATCGAACAGGCGGGATTTCAGCTCTCCGATGTGCAGGTAAAAGTCCGCGACTGGATCAGCGCCTGCCTGCTGGTGCGAGAGGGAATGGGTGTCGCGCTGGTGCCGGCATCTGCCCTGCCAGCGGAGCTACGTGGCCTGTCTGTGGTGCCGGTAATCCCTGCGATACACCGTGAGTTCGGGCTGGTCTGTTCGCCCTCAGGAAAGGCTTCTGATGTGACGCAGGCACTGCTGAAAGGCGTGCGAAAAGGGCGGGGGCAGGAAGCGGCTACGTGACCCGCTGGAACAATCGATATCGCTCAGAATTCACGTAGCTGGTCGAAAAGCTGGTAAAGACGCGGCTGATCCACAAGTAAAGCGCCTTGCTCGCCCAGCTTCTGCTCCAGCGCATTCAGAATATCGAACAGCACACAGTAGATCTCTTCACGTTCCACCGTCTCGATCGCCTTCGAACGCCGGTCGATGAGATTAAAGGCTTCGGTGTAGGCGGTTACGGCGGCGGACAACAGAGCTGCCACATCCATGCTGCTATTGATATTTTGTGTCGCATCCCGCAGGTTTTTGTAAGCCAGCGCCGCTTTTTTGGCATACGTGGCCGAAATATGTTCGCGTCCATCCCAGTCCCGGAACGGATTATGCAGGTTCTCAGCCAGCCATTCCGGCTTACGGGCTTTACTCAATGAGAGATCCAGCCCCTGCGTTGTCGCCTTTTTATAAGCGGTTCTGACGAAACTGACCACATCAAACGGGACGCTGGTCATCCACAGGCTGGAGATATTCGGCAACTGTTCTGGCCCGGGAAAGTCGGCCGCGCCAAAGCCAAAAATGTCAGAGAGAGTCAGCATCTGCAACTGTGGCAGCGCGGCAATGCTCTGCATATGGCTGACCACGCCGGGTTTTCCCCAGAGACGCAGCTCAGTCAGACAGGAAAAACGCGCAACCACAGGTGCCAGGTCGATCTCCTTAACGCCAGTCAGTGACAACGCCCCTAGCCGATCCAGACCCTGCAGTACCGGCAAACCCTGCGAACATTGCAGGCACAGATTGCGTCCCTCCTGATCAGCCTCTACCCGAAAGCCTGATGAAGGCATAGCGGTGAGTGACAGCAGCGAGAGATCAGGATTCAGACGCACGCGGCTTACGCCTTCAGGGTGTAGAATAAAACGCGACAGACGGGTCGCCCTGACATCGATTTCGCTGACTACAGCGGATTGCCAGTGCAACTCATTAATGAAGTCATGCTGCTGGATATAGGCCATTAGTTCCGGAGTGCCATGGCGGGTTTCGAGGGTCATCAGACAGGGCAGGCGATCCAGTTCAGAGAGATCGGTCAGGGTTTGCAGGAGGCTGTCATTGATGCGGGTGGTATCCTGGCGAAGTGTCTGACCACCAACAACCACGTTGCGCGCGCCTGAAGCGGCCTTAAACCGGGCCCGGCTGACCGTGTCGATCTTCTCCCAGTTTCGCTGACGAACCAGACTGTCTCCCACGTCCCAGCCGAACTTATAGGCGTTCACTTCCTGATCTGCCAGCGGCGGCAGATTGGCAATGAGCACATGTCCCGGTGGGACATTGGCGGAAACATAACCGTGATCGAAGCTGTCTTTAACAAAATAGTAGCTGCAGCGCAAAGGTTGCATATGGCGGGCTTCCGCCCTGTCAGGCAAATGATCACCTGCCCAGTCGAGCTGGAGTATGGCTGCAAGGACTTTGCCTCTGGCATTAGCAGGCTGCTGGAGGTGTGTCACCTGACAGGCGACATACTGCTGCAACTGCGGGGAATACACGCTGTAGATATCGCCGACCTTTGCTTGCACTCTCGCTCCTCTCAGTAAGGAATTTTACAGTCAAAAATCTTAAGCCGCAGGCATCCTGCTCAGGATCGCTCTTTACCGAGGATCTCAGATCCATCCAGCACTCTAGCCTGGCATGACGTTTTAACGAAATGCTGGCGCGTGAACATTTTTATGTTTTTTTCGCGGCTGACGCTGCCTGCCCGGAGGCATGCCGGGCAGGTATTCAGCTTACAGACGGTTACCGGCCTCAACCAGTTCGTTATAGGATTTTAAAACGCGCATCGGTGACCCCGATACCATCCAGCCCGAATTGCCGCTTCCTTTCAGCAGACTCTGCTCACCCGTGCTGTAAGGTGTTTTATCGCGAATCCGCCGCATGCGATCCTTGCAGTCTTTCAGGAAGGTTCCGGCATTTTCCTGGAAGATGGACCAGGTTAATGGCTTACCTGCTTCGCTATCCGTTGCCTTTCCTGCCTCAGCCAGCAACGCACTGTAAGCATCAATCGCTTTTGTCATCCCGGCCACGTCGGGAGCGGGGGAGGTAAACAGGGTAGCCAGCGGTTTGGCCTGAGTGACTAATGCCAGTCGGTAGTAGCGACTATGGCGGCCCTCAGACTTTTCAATCTCAACGAGTTGCGCAGCAACGACCTCATTGTTCTCTTTTTCAACTTCGGCGCCGAACTGGTCGCTGGATTTCATAAAGCGGTCAAACGCCTTCATGAGTGGCGGATGCATCTGTTTGCCTTTCGCGAAGCCATCATCCTTATAATCTTCCTGACTGTAGTAAAGATGAGCCTGCGAAACCAGCGGCTGCAGCGTCGTTAAATCCGCCAGATACTCTGTAGCTGCTGCATCCAGCGCTGGCATTTTGGGACTGGCCTGGGATGCTTCATTGATAGCTTTAGTACATTTTTCCAGTTCGTAAGGTGTGACCTGGCCCAGTACGTTGACGTTGCGCTCTTTGCCGGTTGGCCCCTTTTCAGCATTCGCCATCCAGCTCACATAGCGCAGGGCGCTATCGCGAACCGATCCATCTGTCGTGTTAAAGCAACCCACATAGGCGTTTAATTTTGTAGTGAGTTGCGCAGCGCTATCCTCCGCTACAGCCCGGGGTTGACTCTGCGGGGCTGGCTTTGCATCCGCTTTGTCACTGTTGTCACATGCTGCCAACGGCAGCACAAGGGCAGTCACCAGCATCCCAAGTATCATGGCCCTGCTTGCTCTTTTAAACACAATCGTTCCTTTAATTATGTGGTCAGAAATACAGACTGGAAATGGATGTTCGCATTGGCTCCCTTATTCGCTGTGATGAGGGAGCCGATGACTAACGGGTTATGCGCTTTGTGCCGCTTCTGCCGATTCTTCTTTCAGTAACGCCCTGACTGTCTGATGGCGATGCCAGTAGAGGCCGAGAGTGTTTTTAAAGGCTTCTATCTCTTTCTTCAGGCCTGGCAAGGGAATCTCACTGCGTTTCTTGCCTTTAGCGTTCGGCTGCTCATGCTGCACGTAGAGCTTATCCCGACCGAAATTACGGATAACATTGATGTTTTTAACGTTATCCCACTCCAGAAGTTCGGCAGTTTTCGGTGAGACGATGCCCTGCCAGGTAATGACAATCTGTGAGCCATCTTTCAGCATGTAAGGCACATTGGGGAAATGCTTTAGTACCAGCGCGGTTTCCATTTCACCTTCAGGCTGATATCGCCAGGCCAGGCTCTCCTCATGTACCGAGGAGAAGTCGCGCTCATACTTCTGCCACAACTGCTGTTCGATCTCATTGGCAACCGGCATCAGATCGACCCAGCTCTCGGCCGGGGAATCGGCGGCGACCGTTGCATAGTCGGCTTCGTCGATGTTGTATCCAACGTTGCGCATCCTTTCTGCCAGCGGCGGGTGTGAATCAAACGGGTGCGGCACATTCTGTTCTCGGACAATGCTGATAAAGTCCGGAGAGGCGACATGCTCAGGCAGACCGGCAGCGATAGCTTTACTGATCCCCAGTTCATTTTCATGCAGCGTCCGGTTATTAAAGAAGTTTCGCTCAACTTCACTGCGGTAACTGGCATAGGCCGATACTTTGATCAGCGATTCGATAATCGCGGCGGGGGAGACCAGCGTTGACGCATTGCGATCCGCCACAAACTCACGTTCACGGCTGTTACGCTGCCACGCCAGCTCAAACAACATGCGATAGAGATAAAGTGGATAATAGACGATCAGTGTTGCCAGATTCTGACCCATCAGCTGCATGTAGAGGTCAAAGCGATGCAGCTTCGGCCCCAGCAGTGCGCCGGAAGCGGTGTCGCCTTCATGAAGATGTGTCAGCTCATGGACCATCACCCCATCAGCCTGCGCAACGGTGAGCTGACGCAGCAGCGGAATACTGACATAGAGTTTACGACCGGTGAGCGGGTGCCCATTTACGCTCAGCGGGGCTTCCGTCACGTAAAAGTTGGTATCGATGCCCGCAACGATATGATCGGGTGGTGTGGTGCCTACTCTGGCGGCCAGCATATCAATCTGTGACCAGAGTGCCGGAGCGGCTTCACGTGTTACCACTTCACCTTCGATACTCTCTTCCGGCGGAAGCTTTTTGAAGATGCCTTTGATCATGTAATACATGCCGGCCAGCACCAGCAGGCCTACTGCCATCACCAGCTTTAGATAGTAGGTTTGCGTAAAGAACGCGGTACCCCAGAATGAGAGCCAGACCAGCATACCGCCCTGCACCATGACTTCCAGTGAACAGGCAAGCATCAGGAATTTGCGCGCCAAAGCCAGGCTGATGACCTGTCCCTGGCGGCTTTTAAAGGCGAGGGCGCTGAACAGCAATACCATCAGCAGGACAACGCCGCTGCCGATCAGCGTCCAGATTGCCACCTTATCCATCATGTAGAACTGCCACAGCTCGGATTGCGGTGCGCAGACGGCATTTTTGTAATCCTGCAGATTTTCATCGACCGGACCGCAGACGCTGGACGGCGGGTTCTGCTGCAAAAATGTCTGCAGTTTGCCGGTATCCTGACGTTGCTCCTGCGCATCGTTCATGAAGAACTGGGTGTACTGCTGGTCGAGTTGCGCATTGCCGTATTCAGCAAAAACCAGAGTAATAACGGGAACGAGAAACAGTGTGAACAGCAGCCAGAGAAATACCTTCAGATAACCCTTTTTCAATTCCGTTAATGATTTCAAAATAATAACATCCTGTATGTCAGTGAAAGGGGAAGCTGCTTTTCAGGAAATTCCTAAAAGAATGACCTTGACCCGATTATATTTCTCGGGGGTGTTTGCGAGCTTCAGCGATATGATAATTGATGCAAACTGCTATGAGCCAGTCAGCGCCTGTTCTTAAAAAGCACAGAGAAAGAGTTAATGGGCTTATCAGGTTGCCAGCAGGTTTTTCTCCTGACCGGTCCCTCTTGTTGCGCGCGACAGCAATAATTTGAGTTAATATACATTATTTATTTTGGTCAGCCTCCGACATGAGGTTTAAAAGCTGCCTGACTACTGACGGTATACCAGATTTTATATTTTTCCAGTGGCGCTGAAAAAATTACCAGCGCATACCTTTAAAGGGATTCCAGCCGTTATCGCCTTTTTTCTCTTTCAGGTAATAATTGTAATTCGTACTCATGCCGTACAGTGCATTAAAGCCATAGCCCAGGCCGACCTGAAGATACCGTGGGAACTCCATGCCCGCTATCGCTAAGGCGATGATCAAAATAGTATAAACAGCCATCATAATTAAAATCAGCATGATATTCTTCTTCCACAGGCCGAGTACAAACAGATAAATCGGACCGAAAAGGAAGGCAATGAGATTCATGTTCACTCTCAATTTTTGCCTGAAAGGCAGTTGTTTCAATGCCTCTCTGTAGCCGGGTGTACTGGGAGCACCATGACGGTCAAAAAAATCAAAGCGGGCCTGCCACTTCTCGCTGTACTTTTTAGAAGTATTTAATTTATCAATATTTTCAATGGGTTTATTCATTTCTTCCTCAATGCCCTGCGCAAAAATCTGGCGATTCCGAAACGGTTTCATGCGGATGTTAGCAACAACGTTTCTGCTAAACGCCCGCCGGAACCGCAGATGAGAATGTTCAGAAAGAGTGATGCATAGTCGTTAGTGATTCGCACGAAAATAATATTGCAACGTAACAAATGGCGCTGCTGCACTTTAGGTGCAGTATCAATGCTATATGTGCGTGATTAAGCATAAACAACATCAGGAAATAACCCTGGCAGCATCAGGCGCTTTATAATGAAACAGGTCGATACGCCCTGATCGGGTCAGAGAGAATATTAGCACCAAAGAAAATATCGCCACAATGATAAAAATATGTTAATTTCCAGAAAATCATTGCTCGTTCCTAACCCATTTAAAGGATATAAAGATGATCGCCTGGAGCGGAGTCGGGTTTTTTGTCGCGCTATTAATTTGTGCTGCCTATTTGCTGTGTAAATGGGCGCTGGATTTTTATTACTACGACGGTTTCTTTGTCGCGCATTTATGGGCAACAGGTGCGACCCTCATCATCGCGGCCCTTTTTTGTGCGGTCTTCGTCTGGGCGCTCCGGCAGGAAAAATGGCTGGACTCCATCGCAACGGCGACGAAAAGTGAGCCGATGATGGCCCCCGAAAAAACCCACAACTTCTTTTTTATCCCCGTTCTCTACTGGCCGATTATTCTGTTTCTGCTCGGCTCAGGAATTTGTATTTACGACCTGACCCGATAATACCTCTGCCTCGCTGACACCTGATGGGGTGTCAGTGAAATGGAAATATCCACTACACGAAGGAATTCACGGTGAAATTACGTCAATCATTAAACATTATGGGTGCCCTCTGCCTGACCGCTGCTCTTGGCAGCATCCCGATGATCGCATCAGCAGCCGAAGCGAAAACAGCACAGGCGGCAAACACGCAGACTCAGACGATCTCTTTGCTGGATGGCAAACAGACTTTCAAACTGCAGGGCTATGAAAAGCAGCCTGTGCCGGGCGGCGGACCAGGTACCATGTATGTGAACAAGCAGGAAAAACGCGTATTGATCATTGGCGAAGAAGAGATCCCGGTGATTGCGCGCGGTGGCAGTGATGCTGATTTTCTTGAAGGCGGGAAGTCTATCAAAGACAAGCAGAAGCAGGCTTCACCTTCTTACACGGTGATCAGTGAGAAAACTGAGAATGTGAACGGTCTCCCGGTTTATCATATTGAAGCCACCGACAAAATGGGTGGCAACGATGTGCAGCAAGCTACTCTGCTGGCGGCCGCCAACAAGAAATTCACTGTCATTCAGGTAGTTTCAAACCACAAAGATAAAGCTGGCCACCTGAAAGCGGTTAACAACATTCTGGGTAAATAAGCCGTGATAGCGGGTTAGTGAGAGAAGGGATTGCGGGTGAGTCCCTGTGTTTGCTCAGAACATGCCAGTAATGCCTTCTCTGTACCCACTATTATTCCTGACCTGAAAATATAAAAGGCCGTTTCCGGCCTCTCGTTATCTCCCTCAGACACTCACTTCAGGCCGCGCGTACCTGCGGCATCTCGATATCCGCGCTGATACGTGCGCCTACGGCATCAAACACCATGCAGTGGTGTGGATGGAAGGTAGGACGCAGCGTCTGATAGGGACGGAAATGCACATCGCCAGGCAGCAGCATCTTGAAGCCGTCGTGGCCGTGGCTCTGACCAAAAAGATAGGTGTTGTTGCCGAGTCGCTCAACCACCTCGCAGTGGAAGTCGATATTCAGTGGCGCATCGCCACTGATCTGCAACTGCTCCGGCCGGATGCCCAGCGTGATCTCATCACCTGGCTGCAACGGGCGGATGGGCGAGGGGAGTTGTAGCCGGTGTTCGCCGTCATTAATCACGGCAATCAGCCCGGCTGGGCCACAATGCTCCACGCGTGCGGGCAGGAAGTTCATCTTAGGTGAACCGATAAAGCCCGCGACAAAACGGTTGATCGGATTGTAATAGAGTTCCATCGGTGAGCCGACCTGTTCCACTTTGCCGTAGTTCATCACGACAATCTTATCAGCCAGCGTCATCGCTTCTGTCTGATCGTGCGTGACATAAACCATAGTGGTTTTCAGCTCCTGATGCAGCTTAGCAATGTGCAGCCGCATATCGACACGCAGCTCTGCATCCAGGTTCGACAGTGGCTCATCAAACATAAACACCCGAGGATTACGGACAATCGCGCGGCCAATCGCAACACGCTGACGCTGCCCGCCGGAAAGCTGTTTAGGTTTACGATCCAGCAGCTGCCCCAGCTGCAGCGTCTTCGCCACCATCTCCACCTGATGCTGAATCTGCGCCTTTGGCAGCCCGTTCACTTTCAGGCCATAGCCAATATTCTCCGCCACCGTCATATGGGGATAGAGTGCATAACTCTGGAACACCATCGCGACACCTCGGTGCGAAGGCGCGACATCATTCATTACCTCATCGCCAATCAAAATCTCGCCTTCACTGATCTCTTCCAGCCCGGCAATCAGCCTCAGCAGCGTGGATTTACCGCAGCCTGATGGACCGACGAAGACTGCAAATTCACCGGCCTCGATATCGAGCGCAATATTTTTCAGCGTTTCTGTTTTACCAAAGCGTTTGGTGACGTTTCTCAATCTGATACTGGACATGCTGATCCTCACGGCAGGAGATTTGGCGGCTAAAATGTACGACGTATAACAGTTGGTCTTTTTTCACGTCAGCCCTGATGATGCCTGCGCTGACTATAACGTTCCGCCAGAGTGCGCCCTATCGCTGTTTTTGATTTCTGTAATACCGATCACACATTGGTGCAAACGGGCTGGAGCGCAGCACCTGTTCCGCGTAGCGTATGGCACAAATGCGATACGTTATTCACGCAACATATGTCCGCTGATTCCCTGTTCAGCATGTGTCTGAAAAAAGAACAACGGTAAATGACGACTTAGAATGTCATACCTTCACACGAGGCCAGCAATGAAAATCAAAATCAGCGTTACGCTACTCCTGTCAGCATTGATGCTAAATCAATCCGTCTGGGCCGCTCAGCAACTCACCGTCTGGGAAGATATTAAGAAAGCAGACGGCATCAAAACGGCGGTTGCCGATTTTCAGAAACAGTTCGGCGTTGAAGTGAAAGTACAGGAGATGCCGTTTGCACAGCAGATCGAAAAGCTGCGTCTGGATGGCCCGGCGGGAATCGGCCCGGATGTGCTGGTGATCCCTAACGACCAGCTCGGCAGCGCGGTGGTGCAGGGCTTGCTGGCACCGCTGAAAATCGACGCGGCAGAGCAGAGCGCTTATACCCCGTCGGCGATGGCGGCTTTCACACAGAACGCCGTGGTCTATGGCGTCCCCAAGGCAGTAGAAACCCTGGTGCTGATCTACAACAAAGATCTGCTGCCCGCGCCTCTGAAAACCCTGGATGAGTATCGCGCTTTCTCTCAGAAGCAGCGCGAGGCGAAACAGTATGGCCTGCTCGCCAAGTTTGACCAGATTTACTACAGCTGGGGCGTGATGGCTCCGATGGGGTCTTACATCTTTGGTAAAGACGCCAAAGGCGCCATTAACACCAAAGATATCGGGCTGAACACGCCAGGCAGCGTGGAGGCGGTGACTTATCTTAAGCGTTTCTTCAGCGAAGGATTGCTGCCGGGCGGCATCATGGGCGACAACGGCCTGAACGCAATCGACTCACTGTTTACAGAGAAGAAAGCGGCGGCGGTGATCAACGGGCCATGGGCTTTCCAGCCTTATCAGGCTGCCGGGATCAACTACGGCGTGGCGCCCCTGCCATTGCTGCCAAACGGCAAGCCGATGAGCTCGTTCCTGGGTGTAAAAGGCTATGTGGTGTCGACCTGGAGTAAAGATCAGGCGCTGGCGCAGAAGTTCCTCACCTTTATCAACCAGCCGCAGTATGTGAAAGAGCGTTATCAGAAAACCCAGGAAATCCCGCCGGTGACTGCGCTGATGAACGATCCGATTATCAAAGATGATGAGAAGGCCAATGCGGTCGCGGTACAGGCGGCACGTGCGTCAGCCATGCCAGGTGTACCAGAGATGCAGGAAGTGTGGGGACCGGCCAATGCGGCGCTGGAGCTGAGCGTTTCCGGCAAGCAGGAGCCAAAAGCGGCGCTGGATAACGCAGTGAAGCAGATCACCATGCAAATTGAAGCAATGCAGGCCAGCAACCAGTAATGCCGGTTCGCGGGATAACCGTACAGGATAAGGATCAGGGTGTGGCGATATCTTCCGATGAACATCTGGTGACGGCTAAGCGACCGCGTCGTCATGCGACGACCGGTGCGCTGCTGGCACTGCTGCCTGGCTGCGGCCAGTTTTACCATCGTCAGTGGGCGAAAGGGCTGGGCTTTCTGATTCTGCTCAGCAGCTTTACCGGCGTCTTTCACGATTTTCTGCGTGAGGGATTCTGGGGGCTTTATACGCTGGGGGAATCGGTGCCACGCGATAATTCCATTTTCCTGCTGGCAGAGGGGATTATCAGCGTGCTGATTGCCGCCTTCGGCGTGGCGGTCTGGGGCGTGTCGGTGCGCGACGCATGGGTCAACGGCATTAAGCGCGATAAAGGCCAGCAGCTTAACAGCGTGCGTCAGCAGTATCAGTTACTGCTGCGCGACGGCTTCCCCTATCTGATGATTTCGCCGGGCTTTATTCTGCTGGTGTTCGTGGTGGTGTTTCCGATTCTCTTTGGTTTCGCCATCGCCTTTACTAACTACAACCTCTACCACACACCTCCGGCGAAGCTGGTGGACTGGGTAGGGTTTAAAAACTTCATCAACATTTTCACACTGTCGATCTGGCGCTCCACGTTCTTTGACGTGCTGCAATGGACGGTGGTCTGGACGCTGCTGGCGACCACGCTGCAGTGCACCGTGGGCGTGATGCTGGCGATTCTGGTCAATCAGAAAGACCTGCGCTTTAAGCCGCTCATTCGCACCATCTTTATCCTGCCGTGGGCGGTGCCGGGCTTTGTGACCATTCTGGTGTTTGCCGGGATGTTCAACGACAGCTTTGGGGTGATCAACAACGCGATTCTCGACTTCTTTGGCATCGCGCCTAAAGCCTGGATGACCGATCCGTTCTGGACCAAAACGGCGCTGATCATGATGCAGACCTGGCTCGGCTTCCCGTTTGTCTTTGCGATGACCACCGGTGTACTACAGGCGATCCCGGACGACCTCTATGAGGCGGCCATTATGGATGGTGCCAGCGCCTGGACACGGCTGAAAACCATCACGCTGCCGCTGGTGCTCTACGCCATTGCACCGATCATCATCACCCAATACACCTTCAACTTTAATAATTTCAACATCATCTATCTGTTTAACAACGGCGGTCCGGCCGTGGCGGGATCGAATGCCGGAGGAACCGATATCCTGGTGTCGTGGATCTACAAGCTCACCA
>Ga0308162_1000727_pt1 | contig 31725 bp, 23 predicted proteins | sample PhySR2_FD_201370 | JGI IMG/M metagenome (GOLD analysis project Ga0308162, IMG submission 201370) | Phyllosphere microbial communities from UC Gill Tract Community Farm, Albany, California, United States - DLSLS.R2 | ecosystem: Host-associated > Plants > Phyllosphere > Unclassified | place: USA... | reverse complement strand
TCGCCGCGGCCGCATCATCGCGCTGTTCATGATCGGCCTGCCGCTCTCCAGCGTGATCGGCGGGCCGCTCTCCGGCTGGATCATGGGCCATTTCGACATGCGCCACGGGCTGCACGGCTGGCAGTGGCTGTTTTTGCTGGAGGGCATTCCCAGCGTGCTGTTGGGCGTGCTGACCTTCTGGCTGTTGCCTAACACTTATCAGCAGGCCAAGTGGCTGACGCCCGAGGAAAAACAGCGCATCGCCGACGATCTGGCGCGCGACGACGCCGAGGCCGATCACGGCAAGCACAGCTTCCGCGACGGATTCTTCAACCTGAAGGTGTGGATGCTCGGCGGCATCGACTTCGCTATTCTGCTCAGCACCTACGCCATGGGCTTTTGGATGCCGACCTTCATCAAAACCGCCGGCGTTACCGACATCACCACCATCGGTTACCTGACGGCGATCCCCAGCGTCGCCGCCCTGCTCGGCATGCTGCTGATCGGCAGCAGTTCCGACCGGCTGCGCGAACGGCGCTGGCATATCATCGTGCCGTTTATCATCGGCGCGCTGGCGATGGCCGGCAGCACCTTCTTCACCCACAATGCGCTGGCCACGGTGCTGCTGTTCTCCATCGCCCAGGCGGCAATCATCGGCGCGGTGCCGGTGTTCTTCAGCCTGCCGGCCACCTTCCTGCGCGGCACGGCGGCGGCGACCGGCTTCGCGCTGGCCTGTTCGCTGGCCAACATCGCCGGGCTGGTGAGCAATTCGCTGATGGGGCTGGCGCTGGATCTGACCGGCAAGAGCGGCGGCGCGCTCTGGGCCTTCGCCGGCTGCCTGCTGCTCAGCTCGCTGCTGGTGGTGGCCCTGCCGGCCAAGGTGGTGAACCGCTGAGCGTTAATAGAAAGGGGAAAGGCGCAAGACAATGACAATGATGATAAGGGACCGTTGTCTGCTTTGATTCTTGCGCCGTTTTCTCCCCTATAACATGGCATGTCAATAACGACGATGGGCTCTGGGTTACCCCACCAACAACGTTTTTGCTTCCAGATAAGCCTGCATCCCCCATTTGCCCATCTCGCGGCCCAGCCCGGACTGTTTGAAACCGCCAAACGGCGCTTTAGGTTCATGATCCAACGTGTTCAGCAGAACACGCCCGGAGTCAATCTGCTGCGCCACCCGCACCCCGCGTTCGCGATCGCCGCTTAACACCAGCGCACTCAGCCCGTAGGCGGTGTCGTTGGCGATCGCAAGCGCTTCGGCCTCATTGTCGTAAGGGATGATCACCAGCACCGGACCAAAAATTTCTTCCCGGGCAATGCGCATCCGGTTATTGCCCGCAAATACCGTAGGCTTCACGCACCAGCCTTTATCCATACCCGATGGACGGCCAACGCCGCCAACCAACAATGTCGCCCCTTCTTCCTCGCCCAAGCGGATATAATCCTGCACCCGTTGCCACTGTTTTTGGCTCACCATCGGGCCGATTTCCGTATTTTCATCGCGCGGATCGCCCGACCGGACTTTGCCTACCGCGTCGGCAATCGCCTGTTCAAACTCCGCCTGACGGCTGCGCGGCACCAGAATTCGCGTGCCTGCAATGCAGGCCTGGCCGCTATTCATAAAACCGGCGGCAAGCGCCAAAGGCACGGCCTGCATGACATCCGCATCGTCCAGGATCAGCGTCGGCGATTTGCCCCCCAGTTCCAATGTCACCCGTTTCAGCGATTCTGCACCGCTTTCTACGATATGTTTGCCCACCGCCGTGGAACCGGTAAACGAGATCTTGGCAATATCGGGATGTCGATTAATGACCTCACCCACCACCTCGCCTCGCCCGGTGATAATGTTAAATACTCCGGCAGGAATGCCCGCGTCGTGCAACGCTTCGGTGATAACCCGCGTTTGCATCGCGCTCATTTCGCTGGGCTTGATCACCGCGGTGCACCCTGCCGCCATCGCCGTCGCCAGTTTGTTGCAGATAAACCCGGCATCGCTGTTCCATGGCGTAATCAGCCCGGCGACGCCGACAGGCGTCATGATGACCTGCGCCTTACCCGCCTGTTCCGTAAACTCGAAATTTTCCAGCGCGTCGATCGCCTGAGCTATCGCGTCCGCCGGGTAGCTGGCCATCCAGCGCCCACGAATTTTGGGCGCGCCATATTCCATCACGACGGCGTCCATCAGCTCATCTTCACGGGCCATAACCGCTTTGTGCATACGGCGCAATACGGCAAGGCGTTCCGCCTTACTGGTCTTGGACCAGTAAGGAAATGCGGCCTTGGCTGCGGCAATCGCCCGCTCGGCATCCACCTCGTCCGCCAGACGCACAGTGCCAATCACGTCTTCTGTCGCCGGGTTAAACAGCGTGAAGCGTTCTTCACCGTGGGGTGTCACGAATTCACCGTTGATATAAATGCTGTCAATTTTTTGCATGGTGCGCTCCACATGTTCCGATTAGTCAAACGAGTATAGAAACAGATGATCAATACGATAAGTGGGTCTATCCTGTACGAACTGTACCGATAATCGGGATAATCTATGCATCGCAGTGGACTAACAGAGTTGGAAGTCGTGTTGGCGGTGGCGCAGCGACAAAGCTTTCGCGCCGCCGCACGGCAATTAGGCATGTCGGCCACCGCCGTCAGCAATGCGGTGGCCGGGTTGGAAAGCCGCCTGAAAATACGTCTGTTTAACCGTTCGACCCGCAGCGTGGCGCTGACGCCGGCGGGCGCGCGTTATGTAGAACGAATCGCCCCCGCTCTGGCCGAGATTCGGCGTGCATCAGAAGAGATCGCCACCCAGCCCGACGCGCCAACCGGCACGCTGCGCATCAGCGCACCGCAGGAGTGCGTCTCCCTGCTCTACGAACCGTTGATCGAAACGTATTTGCGGCGTTACCCGCAAATGCGGCTCGATATCACCAGCGAATCAAGAATGGTGGACATTGTGGCGGAAGGTTACGACGCGGGGATCCGTTTGGCGGAGTCCGTCCCGCAGGACATGATCGCCGTGGAGCTAACGGGAGATATCCGCATGTTGGTGGTCGCTACACCAGACTATTTCGCTGAACATGGCATACCGCAATCGCCGGAGGATCTGTTACGGCACAAAAGCGTCGGGATGCGTATGTCACACGGAGGGATTTACCATTGGGAATTGGAACGCCACCAGCAGAAACTTCGAGTCAACGTACCGCCGCGCATTGTATTGAATGAAATGCGCGCCATTCATCGTGCCGCATTGAGCGGTGTGGGGATTGCCTTCATTTCAGATTGGTTTGCCCGTGAAGATATCGCATCAGGTCGTCTTATTAGCGTACTGGACGAATGGTGCCCAGCTTTCGGCGGATTGCGTCTCTATTATCCCGGCAGACGACATGTGCCTCCGGGGCTCAAGGCATTTATCGATTTGGTGCATGAAATTCAGGCCAGGTAGCTTGTCTTCTCTCTGTCGACCAGAAAACGGCACCGCCAAACGTCGGAATGCGACCGGCATTTGGCGTGCCGTTGGTTTACTCACTCTCCTTGTTCATACCCTCGGGACTATTCGTCCTTCAGCCCGCGGTTGATCAGCATCGGTTCGATGCTCGGCTCTTTGCCGCGCCAGTCGATGTACAGCTTCTCCAGATCCTGGCTGTTGCCGCGCGACAGGATCATGTCGCGGAAGCGCTGGCCGTTTTCGGCGGTCAGGCCGCCGTGTTCGGTGAACCACTGGAAGGCGTCGTCCGCCAGCATTTCCGTCCACAGATAGGCATAGTAGCCCGCGGCATAGCCGTTACCCCAGATGTGCTGGAAGTAGCTGGAACGGTAGCGCGGCGGCACGTAGCTGAGATCGACCTTGTCTTTTTGCAGCGACTCGGCCTCGAACTTGTCCACGTCCTGCTGCGGCTGATCGGCGGTCAGCATGTGCCAGTGCATGTCCAGCAGCGCGGCGGACAGCAGCTCGGTCATGCTGTAGCCCTTGTTGAACTTGTCGGCCTTCTTGATCTTGTCGACCAACGCCTGCGGCATCGCCTCGCCGGTCTGGTAGTGCTTGGCGAAGTGGCTGAACACTTTCGGATCGCTGACCCAGTGCTCGTTGAACTGCGACGGGAACTCGACGAAGTCGCGCGCGGTGTTGGTGCCCGACAGGCTCGGGTATTCCTGATCGGCGAACATGCCGTGCAGCGCATGGCCGAACTCGTGGAACATGGTGATCACGTCGTCATACGACAGCAGCGCCGGCTGCCCCGGCGCCGGTTTGGTGAAGTTGGCGACGTTGTAGATCACCGGCTTGGTGCCATTGAGCTTCGACTGATCGACGAAGTTGCTCATCCAGGCGCCGCCGCCCTTGTTGTCGCGCTTGAAGTAGTCGGTGTAGAACAGCGCCAGCGATTTGCCGTCCTTGTCGAACACTTCATACACCTTAACGTCCGGCTGGTAGACCGGAATGTCCTTGCGCTCTTTGAAGCTGATGCCGTACAGCAGGTTGGCGGCGTAGAACACGCCGTTGTTCAGCACGTTGTTCAGCTCGAAGTAAGGTTTGATCTGCGACTCGTCCAGATCGTACTTGGCCTTGCGCACCTGTTCGGCGTAGAACTGCCAGTCCCAGGCCTGCACCTTGAAATCGCCTTTCTGCTGGTCGATCACCGCCTGAATGTCTTTGGCTTCACGTTCGGCGCGCGCGGTGGCCGCCGGCACGATGTTGCGCATAAAGCTCAGCGCGGCATCCGGCGTCTTGGCCATCTGGTTTTGCAGTTTCCAGGCGGCGTAGTTCGGGTAACCCAACAGCTTGGCCTGCTCGGCGCGCACCTTGGCCAGTCGGGAAATGGTCTGGCGGGTATCGTTGCCGTCGCCCTTCTCCGCCCGCGTCCAGGAGGCGTCGAACAGCGCTTTGCGGGTATCGCGATCTTTCAGGCTCTGCAGCAGCGGCTGCTGGGTGGTGTTCTGCAGCACCAACAGCCACTGTTTCTCCAGCTTGCGCTCGGCGGCCGCCTGCGCTGCCGCGGCCAGCTCACCTTCGGACAGACCGTCCAGCTTCGCCTGGTCGGTTATCGCCAGCGCGCCGTTTTTGCTCGCCGCCAGCAGTTTGTTGGTGAACTGGGTGCTCAGCGTCGCCGCTTCCTGGTTCAGCGCTTTCAGCTTGGCCTTGTCGGCGTCCGACAGATTAGCGCCCGCCAGCTCGAAGTTCTTATAGGTGACTTCCACCAGCCGACGCGACTCCGGATCCAGCTTCAGCGCATCGCGATCTTGATAGATGGCCTTGATGCGCGCGAACAGCTTGCCGTTGAGCATGATGTCGTCGTTCAGCGCCGCCAGCTTCGGCGAGGTTTCTTCATCCAGCTTCTGCAGCGCATCGCTGGTATTGGCCGAGGTCATGGCGCCGAACACGTTCATCACCCGCGTCAGCAGCGAACCGGCCTGCTCCAGCGCCACGAAGGTATTTTTAAAGTTAGGCTTGGCCGGGTTGTTGGCAATCTTCTCCACCTCTTCCCGCTTTTGCTTGATGCCCGCTTCGATCGCCGGCGCGTAGTCGCTTTCCTTGATCAGGTTGAACGGCGGCGCCTGGAACGGCAGACGGCTTTGATAGAAGAACGGATTCTGAGTCTTTTGCTTGTCGTGCTGATTGGCTTCACCGGTCACGGTAGCCTCCTTCGCCTGGCCGCTGGGCAGCGCGCTATGGTCGGCGTGAGGTTGGGTTTCTGCTGCCTGTGCCTGCGAGCCCAGCGCCATGCCGATCGCCAGCACCAATGTGGATAAACGCATCAAATCGAAACTCCTCCATGTTCACGGAATAAGGTCTCGGGGAATGGCTCCCTCAGAGTCATCACCTAGCTTAGGCGCAGTTGGCAGTTTGAGCAAAAACAAGTGATTAGAAGTTAACCGCCTCGCCGACCGCGGCCAAACGCTTCTTTGACATCTTTATTTTTCATCATCGACACATAGTCACAAAAGGTAATCATTTTATGATTAATTAATTCAATACCATGATAAATAAAGAGGAATCATAAAATACCCTGTTGACTTATCAGGTTACCCAATGTAACTTGATGTAAATTTTGATTAATGGAGCTAATCAAATTGCACCTTATAACGGAAATAGTTCTTATTGTCATTTTCATCCTCATTATCAGTGCGATCTATAAAAACGCGAAGAAAAAAGGCGTGCGCACGTACCACATCGTTATGCTGTTCTTGATATTTCCCCTTGCCGTATTTTTAGACTACTGCCTGCAGCGCCAGGCGATCCTTTTGGATACGGCCGCCCTTAAAACCACGGCCAGTTATGGTTTGCCGATGGCGATTATTTTTTCGCTTGTTTTATCTATCACCTCTCGCAAGAAGGAGTTTAAATGAGAGCCTTAACGGAAGTTGAATTGTCATGTATTAACGGATCTGACGGCAACGATTCTTATAATCCGACTTCGCTCATTGTCGGTAGCCTGAGCACAATAGCGAAATTACCCACCCCCGTATCCTTAGCCGTGGGCGTCGGGACGGAAATAGCTATTCAAGCCGCACCACACATGCCGGTTAACGTTGCTATTCCACAGGTTCCTATGGGCCCAACCTGGAATGGCAGTGGCGGTGGCCGCCCTTCACCTTCGTCTTCACTTTCAACACCGGATTCATCAAATTAAAAAAACAGTCTTATTATTCCTTGTGCAATAAGGCCGGGATTTAACTTACTCTGCACCAATAAAAATAACGATTAAAAAATGACAAAGCTCGCCATGCTTCACGAAAGCTTGATCCCTTTCGTCGCAAAAAAGACAGGTTCTCAATTACTCTGGCACAATGCATTAAGCCCTGCTGAACAAGACGAACTGAAAAAAGAGACCAGCTATCTCATCGAAGAAAATAATCGCCATGCTATTTTTGATGATGGTACGCCGCGCTTAAACGATGAAAAAGTCTTTTTCGCCGAACGTTATGGCGGCGGCGCTATTTCGCGCAACGGCGGCGGAGCACGCTGTGGCTTTGATGGGCGTTGGCAGGTTAAAGGTATTGGGGCTAATGCGTTAGTCGGTCAAGGGGCAAAGCATGTCGATGGCGAGTTGACGATGACCGGCGCATTATTGGAGGCATTATGGGGGAACGTCATGGCCAAACTGCTGCCTTACGGTGCCGTGCCCAATCAGGCGATCTTGGTGACCGATAGCCCCTTAGCCGCCATCTCTCCTGAATCGGCGAGAAGTCCCCATAACCGCAAGGCGTTGCTGGTGCGTGAGCCCGTCGTGCGCCCTGCACATTTTTGCCGCGCACCCTACTATCATCCTCATGATGCGATGCAAAGGCAGCCTTCGGATATTCAGCGGGTCGAAAAGCTGATTGTCGCCGCGCCGGCTTTTCTGCCTCGTCCCCCGGAGTTTGACGCCGCAAGCTGGTTGGCATTGCCCCAGGAAGAACAAGCATTCTACGGGCTCTGCGAGCTTGCCCGGCGTCTCGCGACGCAGATCGCGTACTGCCGCACCCGGCATTTGGTGATGATGACCTCACCCTCCAATTGCGATATGGCCGGTAGGCTGCTGGACTTTCATGGTGTCCGCAGTGTTTTTCCCGCAGAACGTCGCGATCCCGGGCGCAGCTACATTCAACACAACAAGCTCAATGAAGACGCCCCTTTGTTGCTGAGAGGCTTGCAAGATCTCGCTTTTTATTTAGCCAAGCATCAATTCGGCCCGGCATTTCTCGCGGCAGCGCACCAAGGCATCGGTGCGGCCTTCAACATGGCCTATAAACGAGCCTGCCTGCTGGATAATCTCGGTATGGCGGGTTTTGACCCTGCATTTTTACAACGCCTGCCTCTCACCGCCGAGTGGTTCTCCTTAGGCGAACGCTTGCAAAAAATGTTCGATTTGGCTCCCGGCGTCTTTACCCGTCGACAAGGTCTTGGCCTGGGGAATGCTCATCCGGCGATTGCCCTATTGCACCGGCTCATCGACGCACCCGTAAGGGTTCCCGCCGAACAACAGGGTACGACCGCGGAGGAGAGATTTTCTCTGGCGTTCCGTCGGTTATACGCGCAATACCTTCAGAAAACATCAGCAGCTCAAACCTCCGCCGGATTACAACTGGCGATGAAGCAGACCGTCACCAGAAGGTTGGGTTCCCGCACGTTCATGCGCCGTGAAGTGATTTTTCAAGAAATTTCCGGCTGGCGCGGCGAAGTCAGCGAGATCACCGAACAATTGCAAACCTATCTCGACCGTTTCGAGCGCCAGGCGATCAACGTATTACAATAACAACGCTGAGGATATTTCGTGAGTTTTATCAAAGAAAACCAGCAGGGTAAAAGTAGGTTCAGTCAATACGAGAGCCTGGGCTTCGCCGTTAACTGTATGTTGATGAATAAAAATTACAGTTTGTACCATATAAAAACGTTGCAGCTATGGACTCAGGAAGCGATTAATCAAAACCAATTTAAAATATTATTCGACCATTTGGATAACCCGATAGGGTATATAACCTGGGCCTACCTGAGAGATGAGACGCTGAGTCGATTTATTAACGATCCGCAGTTTCTTCTCCATAACTCAGAATGGGATGAGGGCGGTACGCTGTGTATTTTAGATTTTTGCTGCAAGCCAGGCAGCGCGCATTTATGTTTGGAACACCTTAAAAGAGTTCACCCCATCGTAGAACGCCGCACGGTTGTGTGGCGCTCCCGCCGAACGGGCAGACTGATGACTGTAAAAAATAAAGAAAAATAATTGTCAGGGATGAGGCAATGAGCAAACATCAATTACTGGATTCACAGGCAGGATTTTACTATGGCACCAAGATCGGCGATGATAAATCGAGCTATAATATCGCGGAATATGTCGAAATAAATCACACTCTCGATATCGCAAGAATGAAACGTGCTATTCATCGTGTCATCAGCCAAACCCCTACGCTGCACGTTCTGTTTGATGAGAATAACGGCACGCCTTATCAATATTCCGTCACCGCCAATATCTCAGTGGAATGGGTAGATCTTTCGCAGAGCGCCAACGATATGGCCACCGCTATCGAATTAATGGAAGCGGATGCTAAGCGCCCCTTCTCGCTGAACGCAGCGCCATTATTCAGACAAAAAATCATCAGGCTGGGTGAGAAACGCTTTCTGTGGTATTTCTGCAGCCACCATCTGCTGCTTGATGGTTACGGCACTTATTTGCTGATCCATCAAGTGGCGCAGGCCTACCGAGACCAGACACAACAACCGCAAGACGTACCGGCGATCGATGCCTTGCTCAGGGCTGAATCTGAGTATAAACAGTCAGCCGCCTATCAAGCAGACCGACATTTTTGGCAAGCGGCCAGCGCCTCACTGCCAGACCCGATGACATTAGCCTGCGCCAATATTCCCTCGGGACAGACCATCCGCCATGTGACGTCGTTGCCCTATCCTGCCGAGCGCCTTGCGCTGCAAACCGAACATCCTTCCTGGCTGGCGCGCACTTTTGTAGCGGTGATGGCGTATTTGTACCTATGTACCGGCGAGAAGCAGCAAACGATCGGCGTCCCTATGATGGCGCGAACAGACGCCCTGTCGAGGCAGGCGCTAACCTGCAAGACCAACGTTGTTCCTTTGACTCTCGATATTGAGGACACCGCTTCATGCCGACAGTTGGCGCAAACCATTGAACACGCGCTCAAGCAACTCAAGAAACATCAAGCGTTTCGTTACGAAGAGATAAAAAGTCTGAGGAGCGTCGCCAGCCGCTCGCCGTTGTTCAACATCGTGGTCAATATCATTCCCTTTGAAGCGGCAGCCTCATTCTCTCCCGCTCAGCGTAGTGAAATCCGTAACTTACGCTCAGGAGGCGCGCAGGATCTGGTCTTCAACATGCGTCCCGATCTCGATAACCAAACGCTGCGGCTGGAGATCGATGCCGACTCAGGGCTTTACGATGCGGCCAGTCTGGTGCGGCACAGCCAGGGGATACAGACCTTGTGCACCTTGCTGTACGACGATCCGGAAAATCTTTCCGTCGCGGCATTGCGACAACGTTTCCCGCTCTCGCTGCTGGGTAAAACAGCCAACGACAACGTGGTCGATATCATGCAGCGTATCGATCGTGCCGTCGTTCAAGCGCCGCAACGCACGGCGATCCTCACGCCTGAACACGCTTCGTCATCGCTCAGAACGCTGTCTTATGCCGTTTTGCAGCAGCAGTGGCGTGCGCTGGCCGATGTCCTGGCTCCCGTTCGCGCCGCACATACCGTACTGTTGCTCGACTTGCCGCAAGGGCCGGAGGCCATCATCTGCATGCTTGCTGCGTTGCAATTGAAAATGCCTTTCGTCAACCTGAATGCCAAAGGGGATGGAGCGGCTTACCGTCAACTGCTTGAACAGTTTAGCGACGCTATCCTGATTACCGATCGCACGCGTCCCTCCGTTCATTCCGAGCCTGGCGCATTGGCGCATTGGCGCGCATCGACACTCAATATGCCGACGGATTTCGCACACTTCACCGTGTTTCGCCGGCAAACATCGACTGAGGCGCCGGCGTTCCCGGTCGGTACCAGCTATATCATGTTTACCTCCGGTTCGACGGGAATGCCTAAAGGCGTGATAGGCGCCCGACATGCTCTCAACGTTTTTGTCGATGCGGCGATAAAATGCTATGGCATTCAACCGCACGAACGCGTGTTGCAATTTGCGCCCTTGCATTTCGATGCCTGCATCGAAGAAATTTTCATGACGCTGGGGGCCGGCGCCCACCTGTGTATCGCCCCCGAGACCGTCAAGCACAGCTTTGCCGCTTTCTTCACATTCTGCGACGATCATCACATCAGCCTGTTGGATCTGCCGACCGCCTACTTTAATGAAATGCTGTTCGCCTCCGGCGGTGAACAGACGCTACCGCCGGCCGTCACTACCGTTATCATCGGCGGCGAAAGCCTTTCACCGCGAGCCAAAGAACGCTGGTTCGCGCACTACCCCAAAGGCAGGAAGTTATTCAACTCCTACGGCCCAACCGAAACAACCGTGGTGGCGACGGCCGCAGAAATCAAAAACGATGGCGCCGCCGTGACGATAGGCACACCGCTGGATGGTATATACACGGCGATCGTCGGCGAGGATCTCAGGCCGTTGCCGCTCGGCTGCAGCGGCGAATTACTGATAGCCGGAGCGACCGTCGGCCTGGGATATTGGCATCAGCCAACGCTGAGCGCGGAAAAGTTCGTCACCCTTGAGGCCAACGGCCATCTCATGCCCGCCTTTCGTACCGGCGATATCGCCTGCCAGCGTCAAGATGGGCAGTTGGTGTTCCTTGGCCGCAAAATTCGTGAAGCGAAAATCGCCGGGCAGCGCGTCAATATGGGTGAGATAGAAAGCTGTCTGGCCCGCTTGCCCTCCATTGTCGAGATTGCCGTACTGGCCAAAAGCGGCGACGCGGGAACGGAACTGTACGCGCATTATCACAGCCGGCAGCCGCTCAGTGAGGCAATGCGCCGCACACTGTACGGCGAACTGCCCAATGCCCATATTCCTCAGCGCTTCGTGCATCATCCAACGCCGCTGGTCAAACTGGCTAACGGCAAGATTGATTATCGCACCCTGGAGAGACAATCCCGGATGCCTGAACCCACACGGGAGTTGCGTTCGACGACATTCAACACCCTGGTGCATGAAGTTTGGCTGGCGACGCTGGGCAGTGACGATGGCGACTTCTTCACGCTCGGCGGCGAGTCCCTGCAGGCCATAAAAATCATTAACGTGCTTAACGCCCACTGTCGGTTGGATCTGAACCTGAGCGACATTCTTGAACATCCAAGACTCGCCGATTTCTGCCGACACCTGACGCAGTTGGCCCATGCACGCTATGGTCTGGATCCGCAGCATCTGGACATCCGTTGCGCTATCGGCCGCTGTCTATCAACCGAGGCGCCGACCAGCAGCAGGCTGTTTATTCAATCTCCCGAAGGCACAGATGAACGGCTTTTATTGGCCGCCCTTGCCGACAAACGCGGTGTGGACATTCTGTCACCGCAGGCGCTGCCGTTGCCTGCTGAATGGTCGCTGAACGCGGCCATATTCAACGTACCGAACGAAGCCACTCAATATGCCAGTTGGCTCGATGCACTTTCGGCCCTGCTGCACACCCTGCTCGGCCGAGTTAACCACATGATCTTTATGCATGATACGGCCGGCGGAGCCAGACTCACGCAGGGCCTGCTACGCGATTTCCGGCATGAGCGACTACTGTTGCTGCATAAAGTCGATGCGCGCCGCCAAGCCGTCGACGCCGGTGTTACAGAGTTGATAGCCCTCTCTGCGCGGCTGGGTTATTTCCCGCACATTCGGTTCGATACGGCCAATGAGCGATTGAACGGCTGCGTACTGAGGATCTTCGGTTTCGATGATGGCGAGAATATCGACCATCGCGCCGCCTTCACAATGGCGCAGCGGAGAAACCCGGGAGTGCAGTTGTGTAGCTTAGCGCATTGGCTGAATTTGATTTCCGCCCACAGCGACAAACGCCCGAATAAAAGCGGTCGAACAGCGAAAACTATCGACGTCAACATGGAAGGAGCGCACTGATGAGCGTCATCGGCTTGATCAATCTGATGGAAATGGCGAAACAGGGAGCAAAATTCGGCGAGCTGTCGCCTCGACGCCAAACCATCGAGCATGTTGACGCCGCCGCACTCAGTGCGGTGCAGGAAGACATTACCGCATTTTTATCTGTCTGTACGCCAGACAATTCAGAGCGGCACACCGGCGAGAAGCCTTGTTACACCGTCAATCACTACGCGGGCCAATACCTGTGGCTGTATGAAAACTTCACCAAGAACAGCCCGCTGTATAACATTCCGATCGCTAAAGAGATCCTGGGGCCCTTTGAACCCGAGCGTTTGCTCGCCGCGTTGAAAAAACTGCTCAAGCGGCACGGTGCGCTTTGCGGCCGCTACCGGCTAGACGGTGAAGCCATCACCGTTGACATCGTGCATCCTGATGAAACCATTTTCGAACACAGCCTCGAGGACATCAGCAGGCTGAACAGTGAAGAGCAGCAAGAAAATATGCTGGCGGCGCTTAACGCCCAGTGTACGATTCCGTTTGACCTCGCGGCTGAGTATCCCCTGCGCTGCCGGATCTTGAGAAAGAGCGCGCAGCACCACTATCTGTTCTTGACCTTCCACCATTGCGTGGTCGACGGCTGGACGGCCAATTTGCTGGTGGATGAACTGAGCCGTGACTATCAAGCGTACGAAGAGCATTGGCATTATGACAACGGTCAGGCGTTTTTCCGCTATCTTGAAGACCCTTTCCTCGCCGTCGCCAATGTCGATGACAGCATGGCGTTTTGGCGCGATGAACTGGATGGTGCGCCGGAAAAACACGCGCTTGAATACGATATCGCCATCACCGCGGCAGGCAAAACACAGAATATCGTCAGAACATCGCTGACGAACGAACTGCAGCCGGCCCTGGCCCAGTTAGCCAAACATAACGGTACGACGCTGTTTACGCTGTTGCACTCCGCCTTCGCGTTACTGATTGCCAGAGAATCGGCGACGGATCGCGTGGTCATCGGTAGCCCGATCGCCAACAGGAACGAGCCGACGTTAAACGACGCCGTTGGCAGCTTCGTCAACACGATCGCTCACCAATTTATCATCACTGGCGACGACAGTTTCACCGCGCTGCTGCAAAAGAACGCCAATAAATTTGCGCGCGCTTTCAAACATCAGGGATTGCCCTTCTCTTACCTGGTTGAACAACTCAAGCCCACGCGCGGCAAGTTCCACCCCATTTTTCAAATCATGTTCGTCTGCCAACATCGCAAAAGCAACGAGCTAAATCTTGGCGGTGCGCAGGTTAACACCCTGCCAAGACGCTATGCGCCGCCCAAGTTTGATCTGGTTCTGGAAGTAATTTCTGGCGCAGAGGGCATTCAGTTGGAGTGGCAATACAACGCCAAGCTGTTTACGCCGGAGCGTATTAACGGATTGGCGCAAGCTTACGCATTGCTGTTGCAGCAAATTGCCTGCGATCCTTCGCGGGCCGTCGACCACTATTCGCTGGCGCCAATGGCCGATAACCGGCAATTGCGGCAGCTCTCCGTCGGGCAGGCGATGCCGGTATGCTTGCGGCAACCTCTTTCCGATCGGCTGTTACGCGCTGCCCACCAGCATGGGGATCGCCCGGCGTTGTTCGAGGGAGATCAGGTGTGGCATTACGATCGGCTATTGCGGCACGCCGGCCTCGTGGCGCATTGGCTGAACGCCCATACCGCTCCAGGCGCGCTCATCGCCATCGATCTTCCACGCGGCACTCATCAAGCTATTGCGGCGCTCGGCGTGATCCTCGCCGGACGCGCCTACTTGCCGTTGGCCGAAGGATTACCGGATGCCCGCGTAGCGGCCATTATGCGAATATCGGGTTGCGCCTGGGTTTTGAGCAATCGGGCTCACCATCGCGCCCGCTATCCGCAGACAACCCGCCTTCAGGATCTGGAGGCGCTGTTTTCTCCCTCTGCCACAGGCACAGCAACCTTCCCATCAGGCGAAGCGGAAGCACTCGCCTATGTCATTTATACATCGGGGACGACAGGTACGCCAAAAGGCGTGGCGATGGAACACGGCGCCGTCACCAATACCTTGCTGACCATGAATCAACTGTTTAACGTTTCACATCGTGACAACGTATTGGCGCTCGCCGACCTGGCCTTCGATTTATCGGTCTATGACCTGTTCGGCAGTTGGCTAGCCGGCGCATCGGTAACCGTGTTATCGCCGCACGACGCTAAAGAGCCGTCAGCATGGCTACATGCGATACGCCAGCGGAAAATCAGCATCTGGAACTCGGTTCCCGCCATCTTGCAAATGCTGGTGCAATACTGCGCACAAGAAAACATCCTGTCGCTGCCTCAACTGCGGCATATCTGGCTGAGCGGCGATCGTATCTCTCCGCGGCTGATCGCCGAAGCACATCGGCTTTGCCCCAACGCCACCATCACCAGCCTTGGCGGTGCCACCGAAGGGGCAATATGGTCAATTTATCATCCACTTACACGAGATACGCACTACAGAAACGCCATCCCCTATGGAACCGCATTGCCGAATCAAAGCATGTGGGTGTTGAATGAAAAACTCGAGCCGTGCGGTTTCGGCGTTACCGGCGACATTTATATCGGTGGCGTTGGCGTTGCCCGCGAGTATTGGCGCGATAGGCAAACCACCGCCGGCAGCTTTGTTCTTCTCCCAACCACCGGAGAACGCGTGTACCGCACCGGCGATCGTGGCCGTTGGCATCGCAGCGGTTACATCGAATTCCTCGGCCGCGAAGACCAACAGGTGAAACTGCAGGGTTTTCGCGTCGAATTGGGTGACGTCGAATTCGCGCTCAAAAGCAGCGAACTGGTCGCTGAAGCGTGCGTCGTCTGTCGCGATGAAACCAGGAACGGCACACCGTATCTGGAAGCCTATTTCACATTGACCGAGGCGGGGAAAGCCAGTGTCCAAGCGGAGCAAAGAATACGCGAGCAGGTTACGGCCGCATTGCCCGCGTATATGGCGCCATCCCACTATCATCTTATTGAACGTTTCCCGCTTTCACGCAACGGCAAATTGGATCGCACCTTGCTATCGCCAGGCACCGAACGGAGCCAGGCCAGCGATGTTGTTCCCGCCGCGTCCGCGGAACTCATGCTGCTACGTGAGTTGTTGGCGGATACGTTAGGCTGTGATCCAGACAAGATCGACCCCTATGCCAGCTTCTTCAGCAATGGCGGCAGCTCGCTTTCCGGCATTACGTTTTTGGGTAACATCAAGCGCGCCCTTAATGTGGAATTAACCCTGGCGGAAATCCTTGGCTACTCACAGCTCGATAAACTTGCCGAGCGTCTGCGCGATAACGCGCCCCTGCCGTTATCGATGTTGTCCGGCGCAGCCGATCGCCCCTCTCTGCCCACCTTGTATTTGGTGCATGGTGCCGGTGGCCAGGTACATCAATATGCAAAGTGGATAAAACAACTTTACGCCTGCGCCAACATCATCACCATCGCCAGCCCGGGGTTGGCCGCGCCAGGCGCAGACGACACACTCACCCTGCAGCGATTGGCCGCCTCCCATTTGGCGGCCATACCGCGTGCCAAACGCGACACTGCCGTTATCGCCGGCTGGTCATTGGGCGGCCAATTAGCTGTCCATATGGCGGCGCAGGCTACGGAACAAGGCGCGCCCTTTGCGCATGCGGTGCTTGTCGACAGCGGTTTGCCCACCCAGCACCCCTCAGTGAATCGAGGTTTCAGCGTGGCGCAAAGTTACCTCAGCCTGTTCGACTCTCTCGGTATTGCGCGCCATTTGTGTCGGCATCAAGAAACGAACGCGATAGACAGCTTCGCCAACGAGATAAAAATGCACTATGCGCTGAATCAGAGCGTGCTTGCGGAGAAGATCACGCTGGAACATGCCGAAGCCTTTTGTTGGGCGCTGAAAAAATCCTTTGATCTGACGAATAACGCCGGCCCTCTGCCACAGATAGCGATACCGCTGACGCTTTGGCTCAGCCAGCAACGTCAGCGTAAACACCCCAATCTTGCACAACGCTGGGAGAGGCAATCCTCTCATGACGTTCAACTCAATTATTGTGCAGAAACGCATTACAGCATTTTAAACAACGCTCAACTTCTTCGAGCGCTGACGCGGATGCTGCGCGCGTTGTCCACATCATTGGAATAACGCGAGAAGATACCCCTGGCCAATCAAACCTATCGAGGCACTGATGAAATTACCCAGCAGTTGGATTTTTTTGTTCTGCTTTTACTACACATTCATGGATATTTTTTATTCGTTATTTTTTTCCGAAGACAGGAGGTTTACCAGCACAATCATTCAATCCTTTATCTTTTCAACCTTGCTAGTGGCATTTTTCTGGTATCGGAAAACTGCAAAAACCAAAAACCAATAATATAAGGAAGTCGTTATGAGAGAACTTACGATTAATGAAGTGAACTTTATCGCAGCCGCTGGGGATTTCAGCTATGCGGAACTGGGCGGGGCCGTCGCGGCCGGCGCGGTTGGTGGCGCGATGACCGGCGCCATGGCTGGCGGTGTCGGTGCCGGCCCAGGCGCTGTTGCCGGTGCCGTTATCGGTGGTGCCGCCTATACCGCAGGCAAAATGGTGGAATCCATGTTGGGTGGCAATAAACAAACATCGACGAACAATCCTGCCGACAGTAACTAATACAGGAAGATTCGTGTTCATCATATGAAAAAGTCACTTATTGTATTGTTCGCCATTTTAATTGGGCTTGTTGCTGGCACGATTGCGGATTATTTCACCCTCAATCGCTTCTTGAAATACGCCCTTATCGCCGTTGCCGTTATCGGCACGCATAAATTGCTCAATAGCGATCGCGGGCAACGCTCGGCATGATAAACGTGGCTTATTTTAAAATTTAATGATTAAGGAGCAAATATGCGCAATCTTACCTCTGAAGAATGTTCAATCATTTCCGGTGCAGGAGATCGCAGCGGTACATTGACGGTTTCCGCGGAAACGGTCGGCGCAGCGATCGGCGGTGGCATCGGCTCTATCGGTGGCGTGGCGGGCGGCGTTGTCGGCACCATTGTCGGCGGTGCTGTCGGTAACTATGTCACCGGCGATCGTGCCCCCGGCTCTGTTGGCCCATCAGGCATTCCCTGGGGCGGGAGCAACGGCGGCGGTACCATGTGGGGGAACAACAACAATACCGATTCGAACTGATCGGGGCCCTGCCAGCCACACGGCTGACCTCCCCGGTTAACGTTGGCTTCAGCGCCTAAAGCGTCATTTCATGCCAGGGTTATCGTTATGATAACCCTTTTTGTCATGGGCCCACCACAGGGTGAGCAGCGCGGTTGGCGTAGCGAAAATGTCGAGATGAAGAAGCCAGGTGAAGCGAAGCTGACGTTACCCGAGTTGAATGACTCTATCCGCAGAGGCAATCGTCGATGGACGGTGCGCAATAATCACGCGGGTAATGTTCAGTTGTGAAATAGCGCGGTTAATATGTGTTTCATTATCGAGATCCAGGTGGCTGGTCGCTTCGTCCATAAACAGAATGCTGGGGCGACGATAGAGCGCACGGGCTATCAATAAACGCTGTTTCTGTCCGCCAGAAAGGCTTCCCCCCAATTCGCCGATCAATGTTTCGTAGCCCATCGGCATGTTTTGAATATCATCATGCATATTGCAACGCCGTGCGCACGCCTCAATACGTTTCAGATCCATTTCGGCGTCAAATCCTGAAATATTTTCAGCGATAGATCCCGCCAGCAGCTTGTCATCTTGCAGCACGCAAGCGATACATTGGCGATAATTATTAACGCCAATGTTGCTGATATCCATACCATCGACCAGCACGGCTCCTTCATCCGGCGACAGCAACCCACACATTAACTTCATCAATGTGGTTTTACCCACGCCGGAGGGGCCGACAATCGCCACGCTTTCTCCCGCGGCAATGCTGAGATTCAAATCCGTGATAATGGGTTTCGCCAAACGATCATACTGGTAGCGCAGATTCCGCACCTGAAGCTCTGCGGCGTTGCCTTTTGTGAAGAGCTGACGCGCGGGCATTTGCGGTTCCGGTGACGAAAGCACAATGTCCGCCACCCTTTCATTGTGCAAGCTTAACATTCGCAGCTGAAGCATCATGTCGATCAAGCTGCTGGCACGCTCCGAGAACTGCCCACGGTAGGCGTTAAACGCGATAAACATGCCGATCGTCATTTGATTGTCTATGACCAATGCCGCACCGAGCCAAAGGATGATCACCTGATCGCAGGTGGCAATAAACGCCCCCAAACCGCCAAACATCATGTTTAACTTGGTCAGCTTGATACCCGCATTGATCGTTTCTACGTTTAGATTCAGCCAATACTGTGAACGGGTTTCAGATAACCCCAACGCCTTTAACGTACTGATGCTATATAACGTCTCCATGAAATGAGACCCGGCCCGCGCGCCCTTCACCAACTGCTCTTCCGACAGCTGCCGATAATGTTGATAAGTCGACAGCCTGAGAATGACGTATATCGCCGTAAAGCCGAGCACCACCCAAACTAACCAGCCGCCATAGAGCAGCATCATGACAAATACCCCGACAGACATGATGCCATCAATAATGCTGCTGACGATGCTGGTAGTGAAAGTCGCTCTTATCGTATCCAATGAGCCGAAACGGGATTGAATATCACCCAACTTGCGCTTCTCAAAGAAGGAAAGCGGCAATTTCATCAGATGATCAAACACTCCCGCCTTCCATTGCACGTCTATCAACGCGCCCATGACGATAGAGATCCACGAGCGCAACATGGATACGCCGGTGCGGAATAAAATAAAGAACAGCAATCCTATACATATCAGCGCTAAAAGATCATGATCGCCGGCCAAAATCACATGGTCCATGACCAACTGCGTACCAACGGGCAACAGCAGATTAACCGCTTCAATCACGATCGACAGACAGAAGATCTTTAGCAAGGCTCCCTTAAGGCCGCGCACATTGCTCATCAGCTTACGAAAGCGCAATCTGCTTTGCTGTTTGATCGGCTGAAATTCACTGTCTGGCCATAGCTCAAGCGCTACGCCGGTAAAATGCCGCGACAGTTCATGCAACTCCAGCACTTTACGGCCAAAGGCAGGATCATGGATCACCGCCCGCCCTCGGCTGACACTGACAAGCACCACGAAATGCTTCATGTCCCAATGCAGAATACAGGGCATTTTCAACGCTTTAAGCTCATCGATATTCAGCGATAACGCTCTGGATTGCAGCTTGAGTGCGCTCGCGATGTCAATCAACGCGGAGAGCGTCGCCCCGCGTGAAGAAAAGCCGTAGCGGCTGCGCAGATTAAACAGATCGATTTGCAAACCATGGTAATGGCATACCATCGCTAAACTGGCCAGCCCGCATTCCGAGGCTTCAGTTTGCAGGATCTGCGGCACTTTGCGGCGCAGCGACAAATTGAGTTTGCCCTTTAGCGCGTCTAAATAAGATTCAGTCATTGATTGGCCCCATCAGGCTGTTTTTCATATCGTAGAAAGGTGAGAACATCCATTGATATAGAGGCCTTTCTTCCAGAAACAGCGTGGATTGAGCCCGCATGCCGTTAGTGAGCTGCAACGCTTTGCCCTGGTAACTGATATGCGTTTTATCCAGGGAAACGGTCACCTTGTAAAAAGATGCCGTTTGCGCGCTGGGTTGATGCACGGGAGAACTGCTGTAAGTTGACATTTCTTGAATGGAGGCCGGTACATAAGCGATGCTTTCTATTCTGCCGGGAAACTGACCGAACTTCTCATACGGGAAAGCGTCATAGCGAATGTTAATGCCGTCCCCCGCTGAAACATAAGGCACACTGGTGTTCGGCAACCATAAAACTAGCTGATAAATCGCGCCATTACGTGGAATAATCTGTACCAAGCTGTCACCGCTATTGACCATCTGACCCGGCGTAACGCTGAGAGACTCAATGCGGCCATCGCTTGGGGCGTTCACGATCAATGCGCCGCTGGCATCGGCTTCCGCTAACTGCCGTTGCAAATCATTGCGCTGAAACTGGTACTGCGAAATTTGGTTATCGAAATCTGCCGCGCGCGTAACGATGTCACTTTCCAAATTCGTAATTTGCAACGACTCCTGAATGTGTTGACTATGCAGGTTTTGGAACAGACTTTGTTGTTGATAAAATGAATAGGTTTGCCCGCTAAGCTGATCCTTGGTAATCAGACCGCGTTGCTGATATTCCTTATAGGAACGCATGTTGTCCTGAGCAAATGCCACCCCCTCTCGTGCATTATCCAACAGCTGTTTGGACTGCATATGCGCCAATTCATACTGTTTTTTTTGCGCGCGTAGATTTTCCAGCGTCATACGCTTGTTGTCTTGCAACTTAAGAATGATGCTGTCGACATGTTTTAACTGGTTTTCAAGCGCCAGGCGCGTATTGGCGCTCACTTTCCCGTTATCCGTCACTCGGCTGACATCAATCTGATAAAGACGCTGGCCTTTTTTAACCACATCCCCCACTTCGACGAAGCGTTCTGAGATAAAACCCTGTTGGGGCGCAAACACGTTGACTGAGCGGGGGAAGGTGGTGATTTCACCATAAACATTAATGCGGCGTGTATAATGACTGAATATAAGAAAAGAGAGGAAAACAAGAATAAATAAAAACGATAAAAGACCAAAGCACCAGGCAGGCAAGCCGTTTATCAATAAAGCCTTACCCGCCCATTTCGCCCGCTGATGATCCGTGGCTTCCTGTCGAAACAAATCACGCATGACATCCCTTTCCAGAAATAAAATTCAAGCCAGCCTTGGCTCGTAAAATGCGGAAGCATATCGAAAAACAGCAGCAGAGATTAAAACAGATCTGTTGTTTTTAATTAGCGATATCGTAAAGATAATTATTCTCATTATGATATCGGGCGTTCCGAATAAATGCAATGTTTTTTACGCACTTACCCAGCCACATAGCCGTATATCACTATGCATATCAATAAAAAACCAATAAAGAGCCTCCTAATCAAATAACTCTATTCATTCTATCTCTCGCCATATGTAATAGGCAGCGGCGTGACCGCCGGATCGAGCAGCAATGTGGATAAACGCATCAAATCGAAACGCCTCCATGTCCACGGAATAAGGTCTCGGGGAATGGCTCCCTCTGAGTCACCTCCTAGCTTAGGGCAGTTGGCAGTTTGAGCAAAAACAAGTGATTAGACGTGAGCCGCCTCGCCGACCTGCTGTATCAGAAAGGTCAGCAGCGCGCGCGTTTTGGCCGGCAGATAGCGGCGACCGGGGTAAACGGCATACAGCTGCAGCGGCGCCGGCGGCAGTGCCAGCGGCACCTCAACCAAACGGCCATCGGCCAGAAACGGCCGGCAGCCGAGCTCGGAGAGCATGGCGAACCCCACGCCGGCCAAGGCCGCCTTCAGCGCCATCTCCCCGCTATTGACGCGATAGCGCGCATTGACCGGGACGGTAACGAAGGTTCCGTCCGGGCGGACGAACTGCCACGGCATGCCCTTCAGCGCATCCACCGTGCTGATGCAGGGCAATTGCGTGAATTGTTCAATCTCCGACAACGGCGACCACTGCGCCAGCAACGCCGGAGCGGCCACCACGATGCAGGGGAAAGACGCCAGCGGCTGCGCGACATAGTCGCTGTCGTCCAGCATGCCCCGGCTGATCATCACCGCCAGATCGACATCGTCGAGCAGCGACGTCATACCCGCCAGGTTAGTCACGCAGCTGATTTCGATCTGCGGATGCTGCAGGGCGAACGCCGCCAGCGGCTCGCCCAACAGGTATGGCCCCACTTCATTGGGCACGCACAGGCGCAGCGGCCCACGCAGCTGTTGCTGCCGTTCGCTGAGGGTTTGCGCGGTGTGTTCCAGCGACGCCAGCAGCGGCTGGGTGCGTTCATGCAACAGTTGGCCGTTCGGCGTCAGCCGCATCGAGCGAGTGCTGCGTTCGAGCAATCGCTGCTCGAGCTGGCGCTCCAGCTGAGAGATATAGCGGCTGACGTTGGAGGTCGGCATCGCCAGCGCCCGCGCCGCCCCGACGAAGCTGCCTTGCTCCACCACCGCCACGAAGATGCGTAACAGGTTTAAATCCAATTTATCGCGCATGATTATCCCTGATTTGATAACAAACCATGCCATTTCTACCATCTAATCCCGATCAACGCCAAGCGCTACACTGCCGGCCTGACTCTGCAACCGATAGATGCTTATGACACCCACGAGAAAGCTGACGGCGATAGCGCTGGTCATCGCCTTTATTCAGTTCACCAACGCACTGGAATACATGGTATTCAACCCGATATTCCTCTACATGGCCGCCGACTTTTCCGTGCCCGTCAGCTTCGCCGGCTATGTCAGCGCGGCCTATACGCTGGCGGCGGTGATTTCCGGCATCGGCGCATTTTTCTGGATCGGCGGCGTTGAAAAGCAGCGCTTTCTGATGCTCAATGTCACGCTACTGGGCGTGACCACCTTATTGATCGCCACAACCCAGCAGTTTTACTGGCTGTTAGCGCTGCGGCTGCTGGCCGGGCTGTTGGGCGGCACCACGATGGGCGTCGGGATCGGCTTGCTGCTCAACGCCGCGCCGGCCGCGCTGCACAGCAGAATGCTGGCGACGGTGATCGCGTCTTTTTCGCTGGTGAGCATTGTCGGCATGCCGGGCATGCTGTACTTGTGCGAAGTGGCAAGCTGGCGCGTTGCGCTGGCGGCTATCGGCGGGCTGTGTCTGCTGGCGGCGGTGTTGGTGGCGCTGTTCGTTCCCAGGGATGCGCCGCAGCCACAGGCTGCCGCGCCCGTCACGCTCGATCGCCGGTTGTTGCTGTTCGCCGCCGCCGCCGGCCTGACGCAGTTCAGCCCAATGCTGCTGATCCCGGTGCTGGCGCCGCTGCTCACCCAGCGGTTACAGGTGGTAGACGCGCATTTGTCCTGGCTATTTTTCATCGGCGGCGTGGCCGGTTATCTGGCGACCGTGCTGGCAGGCCGCTGGCTGCAACGCTTTGGTGCCGTGACGCTGACGGTGGGCGCCACGCTGTTGCTGCTGGGCAGCCTGTGGCTGGTGGCGCGCGGTGGCGATCGCGGTGAACTGTTCATGGTCGCGTTTCTCGCGGCGGCCTATGCGCGGCTGGTGGCGATCTCTTCCCTGAGCATGCGCTGGCCGGACAATCGGCAACGCGCCGCCTTCGGCGTACTGCAAACCGCCCTGATACACCTGAGCGCCACGGTGGCCTTCTTGCTCTCCTCCACGCTGCTGAGCGGCGGCCTCACCCCGCTCAGTTTGCAACGTCTGTTATGGCTGTGCGCGCTGAGTGCCGTCGCCGTCGCACCGCTCAGCGTTTGGCTGCAGGCGCGGCTGTGTCAGCGCGACGCCTCATAAACCACCTTACCATTCACATAGGTGCGATAAATGTTGCGATCGTCTCCCAGGGTCATCAGCACGAACCCTTGCTCCGCAGACGTGGCGCTGTTGGCGTAGCGCAACTGCTGCAGCGGCGTGACCGCCGGATCGAGCACCACGAAATCCGCCTCTTTGCCGACGTTGAAGTTGCCGATTTTGTCGTCCAGCGACAGCGCGCGGGCACCGCCCAGGGTGGCATGATAGAACGCTTCTACGGCGGCGAGCCGGTAATGCTGCAGTTGGCCGACCTTGTACGCCTCACCCAGCGTGCGTAGCATATTGAAGGTGGTGCCGGCCCCTACGTCGGTGCCGATACCGAGCTTCACCCGCTTGCGCCAGGCCTGCTGCAGGTCAAACAGCCCGCTGCCGAGAAACAGGTTGGAGGTGGGGCAAAAGGCGATTGCCGAGCGGGTCTCGCACAGGCAGTCCCACTCCTGCTCCTCCAGGTGCAGGCAGTGGGCGAACACGCTTTTGCTGCCGGTCATGCCGTAGCGGTGGTAAACGTCCAGATAGCTTTGGCTCTGCGGGAACAGCGCTTTTACCCAGGCCACTTCCTGCGGATTCTCGCTCAGGTGCGTCTGCAGCCAAACGTCGGGGAATTCTTCGCGCAGCCGCTGCACCTGCGCCAGCAACGCCGGCGTACTGGTGGGCGCAAAGCGCGGCGTAATGGCGTAACCGAGGCGGCCTTTGCCGTGCCAGCGTTCGATCAGTTCACGCGTTTGGCGGTAACTCTGCTCCGGCGTTTCCAGCAGCGCCTCCGGCGCATGGCGATCCATCATCACCTTACCGGCGATCAGGCGCATGTTCAGCGCTGCCGCCTGGCTGAACAGCGTATCGACCGACTGCGGATGCACGGTGCCGAACACCAGCGCGGTGGTGGTGCCGTTGCTCAGCAACTCCCGCAGAAAGAAGGCCGACATCGCATCGGCGTGCTGCTCGCAGCCGTAACGGCTTTCGGTCGGGAAGGTGTAATTGTTTAACCAGTCCAGCAGTTGATCGCCATAGGCGCCAATCATTTCGGTTTGCGGATAGTGGATATGGGTATCGATAAACCCCGGCACGATCGGTTTGTCGCGATACTCCGTGACCGCGAAGCCCGGCGGCAGCAGCGCCTCGCCCTGCTGCCAGCTGCCGAACCAGACGATGACGCCGTCGTTCAGCAGCAGCAAACCGTCGGGAACATGCCGCAGGCGTTCCTCGAGCTGTTGCGGCGCCTCCACACAGGCGGCGATATCAAAAAAATTGCCACGAATAGCCGTGGTGAATTGCAGTGCCATTATTTTCTTCCTTGTGACGGCCGGCCAAGCTCACCCGCGTAATAACTTGCGATGATGAAACAAGGCCTTTTTTACCCAAACATAAAGACCGGATTAAGCATAGCAAGCCGTGTGCCAATAGGCGGTCATAAAATATATTTTTATTTAAAAACAGAGTAATACTAATTCAACCAAAGAAAACCAACCGATGAAAAAGAATAAAACGCGTGGCGGTCTTCAACGGCAGACGAATAGCAACCGTTTGCTTGCCGAAATAACACCGCGCCGCTGCACCTTTATTGGGCAAGCGGATAATTTCGCGGCCGTGACGTTTATTCCAACACGATGCAAAGCGGTCTGGCCCATTCCGCAGGCCACCCGACAAACTTGAAACGATAACCATTCTCAATTATCATCCGCGCATCTTTTTGACCAGCAATGCGAAAACCATGTCCGCCACCGCTTCCGCCCCGCACACCGCGCTGTCGCGCCTTTACGCCACCCATCATGCCTGGTTGCAGGGATGGTTGCGCAGGCGGCTGGGCTGCGCGTTCGACGCGGACGATGTGGCGCAGGACACCTTCATGCGCCTGCTGAAAAGCGACGCCGCGGCGACCCTGCGCGAGCCGAAAGATTTTCTGGTCACCGTCGCCAAGCGGGTGATGGTCGATCTGTTCCGCCGCAGAACGCTGGAACGCGCCTATCTGGAGATGCTGGCGCTGATCCCGGAAGGCTACGCCCCGTCGCCGGAGCAGCGCCAGAGCCTGCTGGAAAGCCTGCAGCAGATCGACGCCATGCTCGATGGCCTGGGGCCGAAGGTAAAACAGGCCTTTCTGTTGTCGCAGCTCGAAGGTCTGGGCTATGCGGACATCGCCGCGCGCCTCGGCGTGTCGGTCAGTTCGGTTAAAAAATACATGGCCAAAGCCACCGAGCATTGCCTGCTGTTCAGCCTCGAAAACGACGTTTATTCATGAGCAACGCCATCACCCCCGAGCAGCGCCAGGCGCTGAAAATGGCCGCACACTGGTATGCCCTGCTGTGCGACGAGCACGTCACCGAACGCCAGCGCCAACAGTGGCAAGCCTGGCACCAGCAGCATGACGATCACCGCTGGGCCTGGCAGCGCGTCGAAGCGTTGCAGAGCCAGCTGCAGGGCGTGCCGGGCAAATTCAGCTATCGCGCGCTCGATCGCGCCGGCCGTCAATCGACGATCGATCGCCGCACCCTGCTGAAAAGCCTGCTGCTGTTGCTCGGCGTGGGCGGCGGCGGCTTCTTCTACCGGTCGCCGCTCGGCCAGGAGCTGCGCGCCGACTACCGCACCGCCACCGGCGAAATCAAACCCATTGTGTTAAGCGACGGCACCCAGCTGGTGCTGAACACCGCCAGCGCGGTGGACGTGCATTACGACGATCGCCAACGACTGATCCGCTTGCACGCCGGGGAAATCAGCCTGGTTACCGGACGCGATGCCCGGCCGCTGTGGGTGCAGAGCCCGCAAGGGGCGATGCGCGCGCTCGGCACCCGTTTTTTGGTGCGCGAGAGCGGCGGCGAAACGCGCCTGACGGTGCTGGAGCATGCAGTCGAAGCGCAGCTGGCGCAAGACGCGCAACAAAAGCGCCGGGTGAACGCCGGCGAACAGATAAGCTTCAGCGCGGCGGCCTTCAGCGATAAGCAACCGGCTACGGCGGAAGACGGCTGGCTGCACGGGGTGCTGAGCGTCAGCCAGTGGCGGCTGGACCGGGTGATCGCCGAACTGGCGCGCTATCGGCGCGGCCACCTGAGCTGCGATCCGGCCGTTGCCGGCCTGCGCGTCAGCGGCAGTTTCCCGCTCAACGATACCGATCGCGCCCTCGCCCTGCTCAGCCAGACGCTGCCGGTACGCCTGCAAAGCTTTACCCGCTATTGGTTGCAAATCGTCCCCGCCTGATTTTTTTAAATGAAAATGATAAAAAATCGCATTCTTGATTGTCCCTTTTGCTTTGCTCATCCGACTCCCAGGAAAACACTGCAGCAATAAATAAAAAATGATTCAGGAGAAGGTATGAACAACGCTTGGGGAAAGGTAGCTCCGGCTTCGCTTTGGGGAAAACGTGCCACGCCGCTGGCCGTGGCCATTGGCCTGGTCTTCGCTGCACCGCAGATGGCGAGCGCCGCCAGTGCCGCTGCCGCCTATCACATTCCGGCCGGTGAGCTGGACGGCGCGCTGAACGCTTTCGCCGCGCGCGCCGGCATCGCGCTCTCGGTGGACGGCGCACTGACCGCCGGTAAACGTTCGCCGGGCCTGAGCGGCAGCTACGGCGTCGATGACGGCCTGAACGCCCTGCTGGCGGGCAGCGGCCTGCAGGCTAAAGCGCTCGGCAACAACGGCTACACGCTGGCCAAACTGCCGCAGCCGCAGAAAGAAGAGGACATTACCGTGGTCGGCGACTGGTTGGCGGAAGGCCGCCAGATCGACGTGTTCGAACATCCCGGTGCACGCGACGTAGTGCGCCGCGAAGACTTCGTCAAAACCGGCACCACCACCGTGCGCGAAGCGTTGAACCGCGTGCCGGGCGTAGTGGCGCCGGAGAACAACGGCACCGGCAGCCATGACATGGCGCTGAATTTCGGCATTCGCGGCCTCAATCCGCGCCTCGCCAGCCGCTCCACCGTGCTGATGGACGGCATCCCAGTGCCCTTCGCCCCTTACGGCCAGCCGCAGCTGTCGCTGGCGCCGATCTCGCTCGGCAATATGGACGCGATTGACGTGGTGCGCGGCGGCGGTGCGGTGCGCTACGGGCCGCAGAGCGTCGGCGGCGTGGTTAACTTCGTCACCCGCGCCATCCCGAAAACCTTCGGCATGGAGGCCGGCATGCAGGGGCAGCTCAGCCCGACCTCGCGCCAGGATCACCCGAAAGGCACCGGCAACCTGATGATCGGCGGCACCGCCGACAACGGCTTCGGCGCGGCGCTGCTCTACTCCGGCACCCGCGGCAGCGACTGGCGCGAGCACAGCGCGACCAAGATTGACGACGTGATGCTGAAAAGCCGCTACGCCCCGAACGAGGTGCACACCTTCAACAGCCTGCTGCAATACTACGAAGGCGAAGCGGACATGCCGGGCGGCCTGAGCCGGGCGGACTACAACGCCAACCCATTCCAGTCGACGCGCCCGTACGACAAGTTCTGGGGCCGCCGCCAGTTGGCCAACTTCGGCTATCAGTATCAGCCGGATCAACAGCATAAGTTCGACGTGCAGAGCTTCTACACCTACACCCTGCGCAGCGGCTATCTGGATCAGGGTAAAAACCTGACGCTGTCGCCGCGCGAATACTGGGTACGCGGCGTGGAACCGCGCTACAGCCAGAGTTTCCGCTGGGGCGATTCGGCGCATGAGGTCGGCGTCGGCTACCGCTACGTCAGCGAATCCACCCACGAGCTACGCTACACCAGCAAGGCCAGCACCGGCAGGCTGCCGTCCACCGCCAGCCCGTACGATCGCGACACCCAGTCCGGCACCGAGGCGCACGCCTTCTATATCGACGATCGCATCGACATCGGCGACTGGACTATCACGCCGGGCATGCGCTACGAGTACATCAAGTCGTATCAGAACAACTACATCAAGAACAACCGCCTCGACGTTAGCTATAACGCACCGCTGCCGGCGTTGAACGTGATGTATCACCTGAACGAATACTGGAACCTGTACGCCAACACCGAAGGCTCCTTCGGCACCGTGCAATACAGCCAGATGGGCAAAGCGGTCGACAGCGGCAAGATTGAACCGGAGAAGGCGCGCACCTGGGAGCTGGGCACCCGCTACGCCGGCGATGCGCTGACCGGCGAGATCGGGCTATTCCTGATCAACTTCAACAACCAGTACGACTCCAACCAGGTGACCGACAGCGTGACCGCGCGCGGCAAAACCCGCCACGCCGGGCTGGAAGGCAGCCTGCGTTACGATCTGTCGCAGCTGACGCCGAAACTGGACGACCTGACCGCCTACGCCAGCTACGCCTACGTCAACGCCACCATCCGCGAAGACGGCGGCTACAAGGGCAACCAGGTGCCGTTCTCGCCGAAGCATAAAGGCACCCTGGGGCTGGACTACACGCCGGGCAACTGGGCGTTTAACCTTAACGGCGAGTTCCAATCCAACCAGTTCGCCGACAACGCCAACACCGTGGCGGAAAGCGCCGACGGCAGCACCGGCCGCATTCCCGGCTATATGCTGTGGGGCGTGCGCGCCGCCTATGATTTCGGCCCGGAAATGGCCGGCCTGAATCTGGGCGTCGGCGTGAAAAACCTGTTCAACCACGAGTATTTCACCCGCGCCTATGACGACAATAACAAAGGTCTGTACATCGGCCAGCCGCGCACGATCTATCTGCAAGGCTCGGTGAAGTTCTGATCCCCTACGGCGGGCGCACCTCAGCGCGCTCGCCGCTTCATTCACAACGTGACATTGTCACCAATCCCGATCTTTCCATCTTGCCCAAGCGGCGAAAAATAAGTCGCTTCTGCCGCCAATGCGCGTAATATCGACGATCCGCCCTGATTTATGGGCGCGGATTTTTTGCCGTTCTGGCCTGAAAAGCGAGGGAAAATAAGATGAATCATAATGACCTTTCTCAGTGCCGCGTGGACACCGACCGTTTGTTGATTGCCCCCTTTACCGCAGCAGACGCCGACGATGTTTACCAGGCGATCACCCCCACTCTGACGCGCTTTATGACCTTTGAGCCGGAAGCGTCACCGGAAGATTTCGCCAACGTCTGGCAAGGCTGGCTGCCGCTGATGCGCGAAGGCGAAGAAGTGATCTTCGTCGCCCGCCGGCGCGAAGACCGAGAGTTCGTCGGCGTCGGCGGCGCACACAACCTGCGCAGCCACACCCCGGAGCTGGGCATCTGGGTCAAAGAGAGCCTGCATGGCCAGGGTTACGGCCGCGAAATCGTTGAGAGCATCGCGCGCTGGGTCAGCGAACGCTTTCAGCCGCAGCACCTTATCTACCCGGTGGCCGAACAGAATACCGCCAGCCGCCGCCTCGTCGAGTCGCTGGGCGGCGTGCTGGCCGGCCGTTGCGAACGCGTCAAGTATGACGCCGTGGTGTACCACCTGCCGCCTCAGCGCTAATCAGCATCGGGCCGCCGGCCCGGTGTGACCTTTTTTGCTTTCCGCCGTGATAACCGCTGCCACTGCCTGCGGCTTTGTGCTAATGATAGAGGTATGTAGGGTAAAAACAGTTGAGGAACAGCAACATGATTATTTTTGTTACCGGCGCCACCTCCGGTTTCGGCGAAGCCATTGCGCGCCGTTTTATCCGTGAAGGCCACCAGGTGATCGCCGCCGGGCGCCGCCTTGAGCGTCTCGAAGAGCTGCAGGACGAATTAGGGCAAGCGCTGCACATCGTGCGGCTCGACGTGCGCAACCGCGCCGCCATTCAACAGGCGATCGAAGCACTGCCGGCCGAGCTGCGTCAGATCGACGTGCTGGTGAACAACGCCGGGCTGGCGCTGGGGTTGGAGCCGGCGCACAAGGCCAACGCCGATGACTGGGAAACCATGATTGACACCAACGCCAAAGGGCTGGTGAACATGACGCGCGCGCTGCTGCCGGCCATGGTCGAACGCAACGTCGGCCACGTGATCAACATCGGCTCCACCGCCGCCAACTGGCCTTACGCCGGCGGCAACGTGTACGGCGCCACCAAGGCGTTCGTCAAACAGTTCAGCCTGGGCCTGCGTGCCGATCTGCACGGCACGCGCATCCGCGTGACCGATATCGAGCCGGGCCTGGTGGGCGGCACCGAGTTTTCCAACGTGCGCTTCAAGGGCGATGACGGCAAGGTCAATAAAACCTACGAAGGCGCCGATGCGCTGACGCCGGAAGACATCGCCGAGTCGGTGTTCTGGGTCGCCACGTTGCCGGCGCGCGTCAACATCAACACGCTGGAAATGATGCCGGTCAGCCAGTCCTTCGCCGGGCTGAACATCCACCGCGGCGCCTGATCCCTGGCGGCGGGAGGCGACTCCCGCCCTGTTTCCTCAGGCCGCGCGCCAGCCGGAAACGATGATCAGCATGCCCACCAGCGCCACCCCGGCGCCCACCCAGTCCAGCGCAGACAGCTTCACCCCATCCACCACCCGCAGCCACAGCAGCGCCGTCGCCACATACACGCCGCCATAGGCCGCGTAGACTCGCCCGCTGGCCGCCGGATGCAGTGTCAACAGCCAGACAAACAGCATCAGGCTTAATGCCGCCGGCAGCAGCAGCCAGGCGCTGCCCTGCTTCTTGAGCCACAGGTAAGGCAGGAAACAGCCGATAATTTCGGCGAGCGCAGTGGCGAAAAACAACAGCGTGGTTTTTAACATCGGTCGCAGTTTTCTCTCGATAAAGTAAACGAATCGGCGCTTGGCTGGTGAATTCCAGGAACGCAGTGGTATATTTGTCACCACGCCTGCGGGCGAGGTAACGCCAGTGCCGCCATCATCAGGCGCACTCACTCATAAGGATGAAACGATGAAAACATTTTCGACCCAACGACTGCTGCGCGGGATGCTGCCGGTCGCCATGCTGGCCGTTATGGGCGCCTGGCAGGCGCCGGCGCT
>Ga0308162_1000716_pt1 | contig 32015 bp, 28 predicted proteins | sample PhySR2_FD_201370 | JGI IMG/M metagenome (GOLD analysis project Ga0308162, IMG submission 201370) | Phyllosphere microbial communities from UC Gill Tract Community Farm, Albany, California, United States - DLSLS.R2 | ecosystem: Host-associated > Plants > Phyllosphere > Unclassified | place: USA... | reverse complement strand
ACGCCAATGAATACGATCTCAATATAAAGGGCTGGGCTTTACAGGGAGATAACTATAAGGCCGGGTTAACTGCTGGTTATCAGGAAACGCGTTTAAGCTGGACGGCCTTTGGCGGATCCTACAATTATGATAACGGCGCTTCTACCGGTGATTTCCCAAGAGGCGAACGTGGTATTGGCTACAGCCAGCGTTTTTCCATGCCGTACATTGGCTTTGCGGGCCAGTACCGTATTAACGACTTTGAATTTAATGCCTTATTTAAATTCAGTGAATGGGCCCGGGCGCATGACAACGACGAGCACTATATGCGAGATCTTACTTTCCGTGAGAAAGCGACTAATTCGCGATACTACGGAACATCGGTGGATGCCGGATATTATGTGACCCCAAATGCCAAAGTTTTTGCCGAATTCACTTACAGCAAATACGAAGAAGGCAAAGGCAGTACACAGATTATTGACAGATTTTCCGGTGATTCAGGATCAATTAACGGAGATGCGGCTGGTATATCAAATAAAAACACTACCATTACCGCGGGTCTGCAATACCGATTCTGATCCAGAGCTTTGCGTCATATGATTGTTTAAACATAAAGCCCCCACGGGCTTTATGTTTTTCAAAAAATCACCAGATGCATCAATCCTGAAAAGAGGGCTTTGAATAAGCCGTCAGCCAGTTATCTGTTTCAGCGATAAACGTCAAGTACGGCGTTGCTTCTCTAACCGGATAAAATCACCATCAATTTTTGTCTTATTACCCCAGCCGAGTTGCATATAGAATTTCGCCGCGCGGCTATTTCCATCGGTTTCAAGCCAGGCAATATCGTGATGCCTGAACAGCTCCTGTTCCGCAAGCAGGGTCAGTCTGCGACCGATGCCTTTGCCTTCATAGGCAGGAAGAACAAAAAGACCATAAAGACAGCCTTTCTCCGTTAAAATCATCGAAAAACCGATGACTTCATCATCTTTTGTCGCAACCCATGTGCAATGACCTTTTTCGATCATGTCGCCAACAGTACTTTCGGTGATCCCCATCTTCCGCATTTCTTCATGGCTAAGATGATTTTCGATAACAGATGTTCTGACAGTGAAAATACTCTCAACATCAGATAATTTGGCTGGTCTGATATTTATATTCATTAATCTTATTCTCTTTATGACAAAGATAAACGTCGATGATAATGCAGTTATATCCTTAAGATCCGAATAACACAAAGTGACATTGCTGCTGAAGATGATGACCGCTTTTCCGCTCTTAACAAACCTTATATCAGTCTCCTGTTCTCATAATTTATACCGTCCAGACGTCACGCCAAATACACGGCGATATAAGGTGATAAATGCACACACATTGTCGTAGCCCAAATCCAGCGCAATTGCCCTTGCGGACTGACCCTTAGCCAGACGTTCAAGAGCCGCTCACGCTGTCTACATTCAGTGAAGCTAAAGCCGGTTTCAGCGCTGAATCAATGCGTGACTGTCCGTGGCGATAGTCCGGCCCATGTCGCCCATGTCTGAAGGCTACAGTCATCGTCTGCCCGGTCTGAGCGCGCGCATAATCTTAATGAGTTGGGCAACCAGTAGCATGGTCAGACCGAGACTTGTCAGAGGAAGCGACAGGGTTTCGTCGATAATGACTCCTGCCAGACGTGACTGTGAAGCAATAAAAGCTCTCTTCCCTGTTTGCCACTATGACTGGCGGTTGATCCTGCAGAAGCTCATCGGTTTGGGCCGGGCATCTTTGTCTGTCAGTACATGTGTTCAGTCGCCTGATCGGCATTACCCCAAATGATGATCAGATAATGATGAGCCATGACTAGCGTTCACTGCTAAGGACGCTTATCCACAGAGAGTTGAAGAGTTAAAGGCACATTGATGTCTGGCGGGTTAGCGAACCTGAAAATGGCTTTCACGGCTGCGCTTTTACGGCAAAGTTGATGAAAAGGCTGTAAATCCCTCGTAAGCTCGCCGGACGAGAGGTGTTTCCAATAAATCGCCGAAGATCAGACAGATAAAAACGTTATATCATTATTTTTATAGCGGTTTATTTACTTTTTAACCTCAGATAACGCTGACTTTTAACGACTTCCCCACCAGAACCCAAAAAAGCTGCTAAACCTAAAGGCAGAGATACGCGCGTAAAGATTAGGGTTATCACGAATTCCCCGATTTAACTCCCGTCAGAAAAATACCAATAAAAAATCATCTTTTAGCCCACAACAATGGGAAGCAGACAATGTCGGAAAAAATATCGCTAACAATGCAGGTTAATGGACAGTCGCAGCAGATGCAGGTCGATCCGCGTGTCACGCTGCTCGACGCGCTGCGCGAACATCTGAACCTGACCGGCACCAAAAAAGGGTGCGACCAGGGACAGTGCGGTGCCTGCACGGTACTGATTAATGGTCAGCGTGTGCTGAGTTGTCTGACGCTGGCGGCGCAGGCGGACGGCGCAGAAGTCACCAGCATTGAAGGGCTGGCTTCCACCGAGGGCGAACTGCACCCGGTGCAGCGCTGTTTTATGGAAAATGATGCCTTCCAGTGTGGCTACTGCACGCCGGGTCAGATCATGTCCGCCGTCGCCTGCATCAAAGAGGGCCACGCCGGTTCGGACGACGAGATCCGTGAATACATGAGCGGCAACCTCTGCCGTTGCGGGGCTTATCCGCACATCGTCGATGCCATTAAACAGGCCGCTGCAGAAATGGCGAAGGAGACCGCATGAATGAATTCAGCTGGAAAGTCGCGCAGTCTCCTCAGGAAGCCGCATCCCTCAAACAACAGTCAGGAAGCCAGTTGCTGGCAGGCGGCACCACGCAGCTCGATTTGATGAAGTGTGGCGTCTTCACGCCACCGCAGTTAATCGGTATCAGCGGATTAACAGAGCTTAAAAATCTGCAGTTTGACGACGATAAAATCACGGCCGGCGCGCTGGTCACCATGAGTCAGCTGGCGGATCATCCCGACTGCCAGCAAAGAGCGCCAGCCATTTATGGCAGCCTGTGGCAGGCCGCGTCGCCGCAGATTCGTAACATGGCATCCCTGGGCGGTAATTTACGTCAGCGCACCCGTTGCGCCTATTATCGCGATCCGGCGACCTTTACCGCCTGCAATAAACGCAATCCGGGTTCCGGCTGCGCCGCACTGGATGGCGTCAACAGCAACCATGCCATTCTGGGTGCCAGCGACAGCTGCATCGCGGTCTATCCCGGCGATCTGGCGGTCGCGCTGGTGGCTTTTGACGCTATCGTGGTCCTGCAAAATCAGCAGGGCGAAACCCGTCGCATCGCGATTGATGATTTCTTCCTGCTGCCGGGTAACATGCCCGACCGTGAGCACGATTTGCGCGATGACGAAATCATCATGGCCATTGAAGTGCCGCAAACCGACTCTCTCCGGCACTCTCACTACCTCAAAGTTCGCGACCGCAGCTCCTATGAGTTTGCTGCAGCCAGCGCAGCGGCAGGCTTCACGCTGGAGAACGGTGTGATGCGTCAGGTGCATATCGCCCTGGGCGGCGTCGCGACCAAACCCTGGCGGGTACGATCAGTGGAGCAAGCGCTGGAAGGCCAGCCGTTTAATGAAGAGACGGTGTTCCAGGCAGCAGAACTGATTACTCAGGAAACGCAGGCGCTGACCCACAACGCCTATAAAGTAAAACTGGCGCCGCGTGTGATTGCACGCGCGCTGATGGCAGCAGGAGAAACCGCATGAGTGACGTAAACGACAAAGCGCGTCCGGATTTAGTCAACGCGGGCTCAGCGGCAGAAAAACCTATTGAAGGACTGGGCGCCCCTCGCTCGCGGGGCGACGGCAAAGTGAAAGTGACCGGTGAAGCGCGTTATGCGATCGAACATCAGCCGGAAAATCCGCTCTATGGCGTGGTGATCCAGTCTACCGTCGCCAGCGGTCGTATCAGCCGGATGTCGACGGAAAAAGCGCAACAGGCGTCTGGTGTGCTGGCGGTCTATACCCACCTGAACACGCTAAAGATCAACAAGCCCACCGCGATTGCCGACGGCGGCGCGGCGCAGTCAACCTACACCCCGATTCAGGACGATGTGATTATTCACAACGGCCAGAACATCGGTCTGGTGGTGGCGGAGACGTTTGAGCAGGCGACCTATGCCGCCTCGCTGGTGGAAATTGAGTATGAAACCTCACCCGCGCTGATTTTTGCTACCGATGAGGGCGTCGAGCCGAAACCGGTCTCGAAACAGGATATCGATATGGGCGATGCGCAGGCGGCGATGCAGCAGGCCGAGGTGCGTCTGAGTCAGCGCTACACCACCCCGCGCGAATACAACATGCCGATGGAACCACACGCCTGTGTGGCGCAGTGGCAGGATGGACGCATTACCGTCTGGGAGCCGAGCCAGTGGGTAGCGGGCGCGCAGGTGGAAATCGCCGAGTGGATGGGCATTGAGGTTGAGGACGTGCGCATCATCTCGCCTTATGTCGGCGGAGGATTTGGTTCAAAGCCGGTGCCATACACCCACGTCGCGCTGGCGAGTGTGGCGTCGCGGGCGCTTAACCGCCCGATCAAAGTGTCGCTGACCCGTCCGCAGACCTTTACCGGCTTCGGCGGACGTGCCGCCACCTCGCAGCAGCTGGAGCTGGGCGCATCCCGTGACGGCAAAATCCAGGCGATTATCCAGCGCAGCTTCAGTGAAACGTCACTCATTGATGTGTTCGCCGAGAACTGCAGCAAAGTCACCGCCCGCATGTATGCGGTGGAAAATGTCTCCGCTCAGCATCAGATCAGGCCGATCAACACCGTCACACCTGGCTGGATGCGTGCGCCAGGCGAAAACCCCAGCGCCTTTGGGCTGGAAGTCGCGATGGATGAGATGGCTTATGCCCTGAACATCGATCCGCTGGAGCTGCGTCTGCGCAACTGGGCAGATAAAGATTATCAGCTCGATCTGCCGTGGAGTTCACGCCGACTGAAAGAAGCCTATCAGAAAGGCGCGGAAGCCTTTGGCTGGGACCAGCGGATCATGACGCCGCGATCGATGCGCGAAGGACGAGAGCTGATTGGCTGGGGCATGGCCTCCGGCACCTATCCGGTCAATAAGCTGCCGGCTGAAGCGAAAATTATCCTGACGCCGCAGGGGAGATTTGTGGTGCAGTGCGGCGGTGCGGATATCGGCACCGGAACCTATACCATTCTGGCGCAGACCGCTGCCGACATTCTGGGCGTCGCCTCTACCACCATTGAGGTTCAGCTGGGTGATACCGAGTTGCCGCGCACGGGCGTAGCAGGCGGTTCGCAGCTGGCGGGCAACGTAACCGCCGCAGTGGACGACACCGCTAAACGTATGCGCGACCAGCTGCTGAAGCTGGCCAGTGAACTACCGCACTCACCACTGGCGGGAACGCCCGTATCTCAGCTCACGCTGAAAGGCGACGGGGTGCAGCATACTCAGCGCAGCAATCTGGCCGTGTCATTCGCGCAGCTGGCGAGTCTGGCACCGTCGGAGAGTCTGACGGTGAAAGGCGGAACTTTCCCGGACGATATGTCAGAAAGTGAGCGCGACAAGATGGTGCGCAACCTCAATGATGGGACCCGTCCTGAAAAATTCTCAGCCCACAGCTGGAGTGCGCATTTTGTTGAAGTGCGTGTCGATGAAGATTTCGGCACGATTCGGGTAAAACGGATGGTGGCGGCGCTCGACAGCGGTCGCCTCTACAATCCTAAACTGGCGCGCAGTCAGTGGATTGGCGGCATGATCATGGGTGTCGGTCAGGCGCTGATGGAAGAGGGCATTATCGATCCGCGTAACGGTCGGGTGATCAACAACAACCTGGCAGATTATCTGGTGCCGGTTAACGGCGATATTCCTGACATTACCACCATCAACGTTGGCGAGCCGGATTTTGAGGCGACCACGATGGGCGGTAAACCCGTGGGTGAACTGGGTATCGTCGGGGTGGCGGCAGCGATCAGTAATGCGGTATTCCATGCCACTGGCAAGCGTGTACGCGACCTGCCAATTACGCTCGATAAGATTATCTGAGCCGGTTCCTGGCCTGCTGACAGCAGGTCTGATTGTCGTTTTGCGGGCGTGGGCTGGAGCCTGCGCCCGTTTTGCACGCTGAGCGGAGAAAGAGAGTGAAGATAGCGTTGGTCGTACTGGCCGCCGGGCTGAGTCGCCGTTTTCGCCAGCAGGCAGGCGAGCATAAGCTGCTGGCTGATCTGGAGGGCAAACCGGTGCTGCAACACACACTGGAGCAGGCCGCTGCCAGCGGGCTTGACCTGTTCGTGGTCACACGTCCCGACGCTTCGGCAATTCACAAGCTCTGCACGCAGGTGACTTTAGTGCTCTGCGACAGCGGCGGGCTTGGCGAATCAATCGCAGCGGGAGTTCATGCCAGCCGCGACTACGACGGCTGGCTGATTGCGCTGGGCGATATGCCTTTCGTGACGCCTGAAAGTTATCGCGCCGTCAGCGCCGCGCTGGCGGATGCGCCGATCGTCAGGCCGTGGATTGATGGCAGGCCAGGCCATCCGGTGGGATTTCAGCAGCAATGCTATCCGATGCTGAGCGTGTTGCAGGGCGATGCCGGGCCGCAGGCGGCGGTGAAGTCACTGGCCATTCGGCTACCGCTTTACGATCGCGGCTGCCTGTGTGATATCGATCTCCCCGCCGATCTCCAGTTAATAAAGGAATTTTCATGATAACGCTGGATCAACGCGTAATTAATGCGGCACTAAGCAGTTGCCAGTCGGGCCAGCAGGTCTGGCTGTGCACGGTGCTACGCACCTATGGCTCTTCGCCGCGCGCGCCTGGCACGCTGATGACGGTTAACGAAACCGGGGCGTACTGCGGCTCACTGTCGGGCGGATGCATTGAAGAGGATTTTCTGGCGCAGCTGGCGGCAGGGGCCTATCGCGCCAGCAGTCAGCGGGTGCGATACGGCGAGGGCGGTATTCGTCCTGACGTTAATTTGCCGTGCGGCGGCAGCCTGGAGATCGTCATTGAGTTTCTGCCGCCTGATGACGCCACCCTGGCGCTGCTGACGGCAATGCAACGCGCGCTGAGTGGACAGCAGCCGATGGTCAAAGTGATTCGGCCCGGCGAACGTGCGCAGTGGGAAGTGATCGCCGCCGATCGCGAACTGCCCGCGCTGGATGCCCGCGAGGAGCAGATGTTACTGCCGGTTGGCGCGATACCGGAACTGCTCATCGCGGGCTACTCCAGCGTGGCGTATGAGTGCATCCGGCTCGGGCAGATCCTCGGTTTTCATGTGCGGGTCTGTGAGCACCGCCCGGAGATGCTGACGGAACTGGAGAGCCACTTCAACGGCGCAGATAACGTGACGCTGGTGTCACAGCATCCGGCGCGCTGGCTGGAGCTGAACGGTGCGCACGCTGCGGTGGCGATTGTGGCATTAACCCACGATCCGCGCATTGATGACCTGACGATGATGGAGGCGATTGCCACACCCGCGTTCTATATCGGCATCATGGGTTCGGTCAAAAACAGCGAGAAAAGACGGGCGCGACTGCAACAGATCGCGGGTATGGATCGTGCCGAACTGGACCGCATCCATGCGCCCATCGGCTTGCCCATCGGCAGCAAAACGCCGGCGGAGATTGCACTCTCTGTCATGGCCGATATCGTCCGGGTGAAAAATCGCGGGCAGTCAGCCGCCTGATACCGGGGTCGCCACGGGCGCGAGCCGATAGAGGTAGCTTCCCGAATAGGGGATCGGCAGGAAATCACGGAACAGCTGCTTCAATGTCTGCTCAGGTTCGACATCGTGGAACAGTTGCGGGTAGAGCGTGATGGCGAAAAATTCTGTTGCTACGACGTGCCACGGACTGAGGTAAAAGTTGTGCCAGATGGCGCCGGCATGACCGTCGCGCAGTGCAGTGAGTTGCTTCAGCGCATTCTGCTGACCGGTCAGCGCCAGCAGGCTCTGCCGCGTTTGTGCTGGGGTGACGGCGGGGCCGAGTTTTAAGGCTCCCGCTTCATCGGCGCTGCCGGTGCCGGTGGCGAAGTAATAGTCCGGCTGGGCCGCAATCACACTTTCCTCACTCAGCCGCCCGAACACGCCTTTGATCTGCTGGCTGGCAATGTTATTGCCACCAGCAAACTTCAGCAGCTCACCCAGATTGCCATTGACCGACGTCACGCAGCATTCACTGCGCCGCCCGAGATGCAGTTGCAGCAGCACGGACGGTTTCGGACCATGGTAAGCCGCCAGCCGGCTCGCAATGCGCTGCATGTGGCTGCGGTAAAAGCGATTAAAGTCAGCAGCACGCTGGGGCTGGTTCAGTACCTCACCCAGCAGCGTGATGCTACGCTCGGTATTTTTCAGTAGCTCAACCCGCAGATCGATTTTCACTACGGGTATATTCGCCGCCGCGAGCATCTTCTCCAGAATGGCGCCATTTTCACTGCCGCGCGCTAGTTGCGGCAGGATCACCACGTCAGGCTTGAGCGCGATCACCTGTTCTGGATTCATGTCATTGACGCCATCCAGACCCAGTACCGGAATCTGCTCCATCTGTGGAAACTGGCGGGCAAAAATCTGCCAGGTCTGAGGATCATACTTTTTCAGATCCTGCGGCCAGCCAGCGATATGTGTTAGCGGATTGCCTGGCGTCAGCAGCGCAACACTGTAGAGCATCCGGCTTTCACCCAGCACAATACGCTGGGGATGATCGGGGATTTTCACCTCATGACCGGTGATGTCGGTCACCGTGCGGGCATGTGCGCCCACGCTGACCAGCATCACGCTGAGCAAAAGCAGCGCAGAACGTAGCGATTTAAAATTCAACACGGGCCTGTACCATCATATTGCGGGTTTCGCCTTCACGGACACGCAGATTGCCGCCGCTTGAAGTGTAATAGTGCTGATTAAACAGGTTATTGATATTCAGACGCAGCTCAGTCTTTTCGCCGAACAGGTGGTTTTTCCACGCCACGAAGCTGTCGGCCACCACATAGTCGGGCAGAGTGAAACTGTTATCGGGGTCGCCCGCACGGCTGCCGACATAACGCGCACCGCCACCGAGCCGCAGCGAGCCGGGCAGGCTGCTGACCTGCAGCTCATGACTCAGGTAAAGCGCACCTGCATGACGCGGGGCGTTCTGCAGACGATTGCCGTTGTTTTCCGGATTCACCCGATCGCTGACAATTTCTGCCTGATCATAGCTGTAGTTCGCACTCCAATCCCAGCCAGGAGCAATCTCGCCGTTCAGCTCAAATTCAGCGCCAGTCGATCGGGCTTTATCAATCGCTCGCGTGCTGCCGTTGATATTCAGCGACATCGCCCTTTCATCTATCCGATACAGCGTCACGGTGGCGAGCAGTTTTGGCGAAAGCTGCCATTTACTGCCGACTTCCCAGCTGGTGCCCTGTTCCGGTTTGCCAACGTTGCCGTCATCATCCACATCGGTGGAAGGCGTGAAGGATTTGCTGACGCTGGTGTAGAAAGAGAGGTCTGGCATGAGTTTGTAGATCACGCCCGCCTGCGGCAGAAACTTATTGCCCTCGTCGTTCAGGGTCTCCACCTGCGGATTAAAGGCGCGCGAGGCGCGCTGCTCATAATGCTGATAACGACCACCCAGCACCACAATCCAGTCCTGTGTGAGCGAAATACTGTCTTTAGCGTAGAGCGAACGGCTATGAATACGGTTCAGATTATTAGCACCCGCGGTGTTTTCGGTGCTGGCGTCTGTGACGGGTGACAGCATGTCATATTCGGGATTGAAGTAGTTGAACTGGCGATTGACCTTGCCCTGATACTGATGGGCACGGTAAGTCTGATTCATCTCATAGTCGGTGCCCACCACCAGCGCGTGCTGCATCCCCAGGATTTCCGGGTTGCCCAGCAGATCCCAGCTCACATATTTGGTTTTGTGGTTAAACCCGCGATTGGCATCGGCGCGACGTGTGACCACGCCGCTGCTGGCGTTCACCGCCGTCACGCGCACTTCATTGTTGTCATAGCGCCGCTGGTTCCAGCCCAGCGTTAACCGGGTGCGCCACTCATCATTAAACTGCCAGTCATAGTGGGCATTCAGGGTTTTGTTATGGCCCCAGGCATGGTTTGCTTTGTCATCCAGACGATCTTTATAACCGATGTCGATCGGCTTGCCGTCGATAAAGGCTGTGCCGCGATCGTAGGGAATGTCATAGCGATAGTCGGCATAGCTGATCAGAAAGCTTGCCTGTTCGCCGAACCATTGAAGTGACGGTGCCAGCAGCGTGTGCTCTTCACTGCCAAAGTTGCGCCAGTAATCCTGATTCTGCTTTTCGGCGATCAGCCGGAAGGCGAAGCCGTTACCCAGCGGGCCGGTGACATCCAGCGTGCCTGCGCCACCACCTTCGCTGGCATAACGTCCGGTGACGCTGGAGTGCCAGTTGTACTGGGGCTTTTTACTGACCACATTGATAATTCCTCCCGGATTTTGAATGCCATACAGTAGCGAGGACGAGCCTTTCAGCACCTCAACCCGTTCGGTTGTGGCATCAAAATTGAGTCCCTGACTGCTGCGGATGCCATCCCGGTAGACTGAACCATCGGCGTTACTGCCAAAACCCCGTCGTACAAAGCCATCTTCGGTGCCTGCCAGCGTGTTCGCCTCCGAGACGCCGCTGACAAAGCGCATCGCATCTGCCAGTGAACTGGCCTGGAAATCCTCCAGTTGCTGGTGTGTCACCACGCTGACTGATTGCGCCTCATCGAGTCGCGCGGTGGGCATTTTGCTGGCAACGCTAGTCTCGCTGGCGCTGTAATTTCCTTCTGCGCTGGCATCCGCGGTCACGGTCATATCCGGAGCGCTGTCGGCTGCTGCACTGACCTGCGGCAGCATCATGCTGCCGCAAATCGCGACGACCAGTGCAGGGTGCCGGGCCGGATATCGTGTTTCTTTGTTTTTCATTTTCTTTTCGTGTCTGTTACTGGCAGTTTCTGAAGCTAATACGCCCTGATGGCTGTCTGTCATGCAGGGCTTCCCTGGAGGTGGTCTGCAATAGGCAGCGCGCTAAGCAGAGGAGAAGCGCATCAGGATTTTCAACTCATTACGCCGTCCGGACGACAATACTTCTCATCTGTAATTGAGAATCATTCAAACATCCGGTAATGTAGTAGTAAACATAATTTGCAGAGTTTTCGCTACATTTTTGCCGTATCGCTTTATGTTGAGTGACAGGTTGGGTGGTTATTTTATTCTATTGAAATGCATGATTATTTATTCATTACTGGTTAGGGTTAATGCGCTTAATCCCCATCCTTTACAGGTGAAATGCAAAACAGCAGGACGTTTTCACTACATTTTCAGACTATGAAATATCCTCCTTTAACCAGACCCGTAATAAGCCTTTCAGACCTATAACGCCACCAGCAGGAGCAGCATGAAACAGAACAGGCCGGTTAAAAACAGAGTGGATGTGGTGGCAGAGCGTCTTCGTGCCCGCGAAAAGCAGCTCTCACCTCGTCTTCTGGCCGTGGCGCGTTATATCGACCAGCAGCGCGAAACGGTGCTCGAAAGCACCGCGATGGAGATCGCCGTGGCGAATAACACCTCTGATGCCACCGTGATCCGCGCTATTCAGGCGCTGGGCTTTAGCGGGCTGCGCGACCTCAAACAGACGCTGAAAGCCTGGTTTGGTCCGTCGCTGACCTCTGAAGATAAGATGATCACCACCGTTAGTGAGGTGACAAGCGACGTGAACAGTGCCATCGACTTTGTGCTGAGCGGCCACCGGCACGCCTGTGAGGTGCTGTCACAGCCGCAGAATCGGCTGGCGGTGGCAGATGCCGTGGCACTGCTGGGCGAAGCGCGGGAAGTGGCTATTTTCGGCATTAATGCCTCGGGTATTCTGGCGGACTACAGCGTGCGGCTGCTGAATCGTATCGGTTTGCCCGCCTTTTCCCTGAATCGCGCCGGTATTGCGCTGGCAGAACAGATGCTGGCGCTGCAGCGTGGCGACGTGCTGGTGATGATGGCGCAGCAGTCGGCGCACCGGGAAGGAACTACGGTGGTACGTGAAGCGAAACGGCTTGATATTCCGATCATTCTGCTGACCAACGCCACCGACTCTTTTTTTGCGCGGGAGGCGGATGTGTTGATCAATGTGCCTCGCGGTGGCGAGAAGGGACGCATTCCGCTACACGGCACGATTATGGTCTGTCTGGAGATGCTGATCCTGTCGGTGGCCTCGACGCTGCCACAGCGCACGGTTAAGACGATGAAACGGTTACAGGATCTCTATCGAGGGCTGAAACCCGCCAGCAAAAAGTAGCCTGTATCACTAAGCGGTGATCGGGATTTCCTGATAGATGCAGTGTCACGGCTTTCTTTAACTCAAATTTCTCCGCTTTGCGACGGCGATCGCGTCTTTTCTTCTGCCACTTTTCTCAGACGTCTACGCTTACAGCTTGCCGCGCCAACGGGTGCGGCGCTTACTTTCATTTTAATGTTGATTTGTGCGGAGCTGCTGATGAAACCCCTTCACGCGCAATACCTTTTTTGCTGTGCGACCCTGAGCCTGATGTCCCCTCTGCCTGCACTTGCCTGGAGTGATCTCACCGTGTTTGGCGATAGCCTGAGTGATGGCGGCAACGTAGGACGCTTTACCTATGATGGCGCGACCCATCCGCTTTATGACGAGATCCTGGCACAGTCGCTGGGTGATTCTCTGCGTCCCTCATCCCAGGGAGGAAGCAACTATGCCGAAGGTGGCGCCGTTGCGGTGCCGGCGATCAATCCCCTGTTTAATACCCAGGATCAGCTCGATAGCTACCTGGCGGCGCGTGGCGGACGGGCCGATCCGAACGGTCTCTATATTCACTGGATTGGCGGCAATGATTTAGCAGCAGCGGCGCTTGCGCCTCTTGCTGCGCAGCAGATCGTGGATAACAGTGCCAGTGCAGCGGCCTCACAGGTCAGCCGGTTGCTGAATGCCGGCGCCGGAACGGTGATTGTACCGACGGTGCCGAATGTGGGAGCAACGCCTGCTTTATTGCAGGCGATACTGCAGGTGCTTGGCCCAGCCGCGCAACCCGCTACGGCGGCGCTGTTTCAGTCGCTGAGCACGACCACCACGCCTGATCGGGCCGCAAGAGAGCAGGCGATTGAGACCGCGCTTAACGAGGCGGCCGGACAGGTCTCTTCGATTCCGCTTATCCGCGATGCTCTGGCGCAACAGCTGATTGCCGCCTGGCAGTTACTGAGTCAGGAGGCGGCAACACTTACCGACCGTTACAACCAGGCTGAGGAGCAGGGGCTGGTGGCGGCACGCGGCAACATCGCGCGGGTGGATATCAATGGCCTGTTTAATGAGGTAATCGATAATCCGCGTCTGTATGGACTGAGCAATACGGCTGGCATGGCCTGTCCGCCCGGCGTCTCATCCATGGACTGCACCTCCTCAACGCCAGGATTTTCGCAGTCACAGCAATATCTCTTCGCCGACCGGCTGCATCCCAGCCCGGCAGTGCATGCGCTGATCGCCGATTATATTGAGTCGGTGCTGAATGCTCCGCTGCAGGTGGCGGCGCTAAGTCAGGCACCGTCGATGCTGGTGGGCGATGCGCATAATACGCTTGATGGACATCTGCAGCAGCAACGTCAGCAGCCCGCCAGCGCTGGCGAGTTTACTGTTTTCGGCGGTTACGCCGGGCAGCAGCGTGATTTCCGCGGCGACAGCCTGCTGGATGGCGACGCCACCAGCGCCACCGGCACCGTGGGGGTGGGCTATCAGCTGACCGATCACTGGCAGGCCGGAGCCTTGCTCTCCACCACATCGCAACGGCAGGATCCCTCGTCGCGCTTTGATTACCGCTTACACGGCAATCTGGTGGCGCTCTGGAGTCAGTTCAATTATCTCGATGGCGGATGGATTAATGCGGATGCCCATTATGCCGATCTCAACTTTGATGATATCGAGCGTCAGATCAGGCTGGGACCGGCGACCCGCACGGAGAAAGGCAGCAGCGACGGTAAAGTGCTGGGAATGCGGGTGCAGACCGGCTGGGATTTACCGCTGGGCCGCTATGTCTCAACCGGCCCGATGGCCAGCTATGCGCTCGACTACACCCAGGTCGATGGCTATCAGGAAGAGGGCAACAGCAGCACCTCTATGCGCTTTGGCGACCAGACGCTGCACTCCCAAATCGGTTCGGTGGGCTGGCGCATCGACAGCAAAGATTTGCTGATCAATCCCTGGGCGCAGGTCAGCTACAACCATCAGTTTGGTGACAGCGACTCTGCTGTGACAGCCGGACTGAAGTCGACCCGCACCGCCTTTACCCGCAGCAGTGGTCTCCGTGATGATAACTGGATCGATATGGCGGTTGGGGCGAGCGTGCCAATTGGCGCCTCAGTCAATGCGTTCGCTGGCGTCTCAGCAGTGGCAGGTAACAGCGACACACATCAGGTGACATGGAACGTCGGGCTTAACGCCCGCTTTTAAGCGTGCAGCTTTGTTCAGCGTCGCCAGTCGTTATCGCAGGAGGAGAGCGGCGGGCGACGTTGACATGGAGTTCCAGCCTCATCACTTCTCCGACACGCTCAGGTGTCTCAGTCTTCTGAAGCGTGTCGTTTTCACGCCTCTACCCGCGCTGCAGTGTGATAACGTAACGGCTCAGTTCAGGAGCCGGAGGCCATCATGATTGTCAGACAGGCATCGCCCGAAGAAGCATACACGTTATGGAACATTCGCAATCTGGCCATCCGTCACGGCTGCCAGAACGCCTATCCACCCGATGTTCTTGCCGCCTGGACGCCGGACCGCATGCCCGCCAGCTTTCCCGCGATGATCCGCGTGAATCCTTTCTTCGTGATTGATGGCCCGGACGGCGTGCCGGTGGCTACGGGATCGTTGGATCTGGCCGCCGCGAGTGTGGAAGCCATTTTTACGCTTCCCGACTTTGCCGGACAGGGAATGGCGGGCCTGATCATCGACACCATCAAAGCGGAGGCGCTGCAGCGTGGCTACCGCCGATTAACGCTCGAGTCGACGCCAAACGCCGTGAGCTTTTATCAGCAGCATGGCTTCCGTCAGCTGGGAGAAAGTCTCTATCCGTCAAAGCTGGCGGGCTGCGCGTTGCGCTGTATGGCGATGGAAATTGACCTGTAATTGCGGACAACCGCCGGACGGGCAAAAAGCGGCAAAAGTTTCCCAGCCAAAGACTTCGCAAGCCCCCGCCGGTAAGGTATAGTCCGCGTTTTTTGGAGGAATCATGCTGACTGGCTCATCAACACGTCTTAATAAATACATCAGCGAGAGCGGTATCTGCTCCCGTCGTGACGCCGATCGTTACATCGAGCAGGGCAACGTTTTCATTAACGGCAAACGGGCCTCTGTGGGCGCGCAGGTATTTGCAGGCGATGTGGTGAAGGTTAATGGTCAGCTGATTGAACCACGCGACGAAGACGATCTGGTGCTGATTGCGCTAAATAAGCCGGTGGGAATTATCACCACCATGGAAGAGGGCGAGCGCGATAACATCAGTGACTTCGTCAATCACAGCAAGCGCGTCTTTCCGATTGGCCGCCTCGATAAAGATTCTCAGGGCCTGATTTTTCTCACCAACCACGGCGATCTGGTCAACAAGATCCTGCGGGCCGGCAACAACCACGAAAAAGAGTATGTTGTTACCGTCGATAAGCCGATCACTGATGAGTTTATTGCCGGGATGAGCGCGGGCGTGCCGATGCTGGGCACGGTGACCAAAAAGTGCAAAGTGAATAAGGAAGCGCCATTTGTCTTCCGTATCACGCTGGTTCAGGGACTGAATCGCCAGATCCGCCGCATGTGTAAGCATTTTGGATTTGAAGTGACGAAGCTTGAGCGGACGCGCATTATGAACGTCAATCTCAAGGGATTGCCGCTGGGGGAGTGGCGCGATCTCACCGACGACGAACTCGTTGAGCTGTTTAAACTGCTGGAGAACTCCTCTTCAGAAGATAAACCGGCGAAGAAAGCGAAAGCCCCGGCGAAAGTGGGCACCGCTAAAAAACCGCAGAAAAGTGCCGCGAAACCGCCAGAAAAAGCGGATGCTAACGGTGCCTCACGCAAGCGCTTTGTCCAGCCAGGGCGTAAGAAGAAAGGGCGCTAAGACGACGGGATGCAGAGAGCGACATCCGTGCTCTCTGCATTTTCACTTACGTATTACGGGATAATTCGCGCCGCCCGAAAGCGGGCAAACAGATCACAGAACATCTCATCCGTTGCATGATAACCCTGAAAGCCTGCCCGCCGCAGCTTGCTGCCGTCGCCAAACATGTCGTAGTTCCAGCCAAAAACAAAATCAGCAAAAGCACCGTCACTCAGCGCCAGAATATCGGCCTCGGCCAGTGCGTTCTCAGCGGCGATTTCCCGCCACAGCGCACGATAGTCCTGAAACATCTGGCGGAACGACAGTGAAACCGGTGGGGCGATTTCCAGTTCAAACCATGCTGCAATTAATGGCCACAGCTCACTCCAGCGCCACAAATCGCCATTGTTGATGTTAAACGCCTGATTGTGCGCGTCAGGGCTGCGCGCGGCCCAGATCGTGGCTTCGGCCAGCAGTGTCGCATCGGTAAAATCGACTAAGCTGTTCCAGGTCTCCAGCGTACCGGGAAAGCGAAAAGGCAGTCGTGCTGCGCGACAGATTGACGCATAGATCGCCAGACTGAGCGCCAGATTCATGCTGTTCCCAGGCCGATCGCTGCCGACGACGCCGGGCCGTGGTGCGCTCCAGTGCCAGGCTTTACCCTGTTGTTGTGCGTTCAGCCAGTTCAGTTGTACGGCGTTGAACTCGGCACCGGGCACGCCAGGATCGCTTTCCCGCGCCGGAGTCTTAAACCGGCCGAGATGGGCGCCATACACTTTGTATCCCTGCATCAGGCTGACATGCTCAAGCGGGGCGATATCTTCAATAACCCGCACCAGATTTTGCAGCATGGTGAGATTTGGCCCGACCATCGACGCCCAGTCAGCGGCATTCAGCCATGCGCTGTAAAAGATATGGGTGACATCAGTGAGTGAGGCCAGCCGTTCATCGCTCTGCTGCCTGTCGCGCAGATCCACCGCGATAATCTCGGTTCCGCATACCGCTAACTCTGACCGATGCGTCAGCGCGGTCACCTGCCACTGAGCTGCCACCAGCGCCTGGCTGAGTTGCTGGCCAATAATCCCGCTGGCTCCTGCCACCAGCGCAACCTTTTTATCCTGCGTCATTTTCATGATCATTACCCTATTAAGCGAGAAGCCGCATTCTCACCTGCGTTTTATTCTGATTAAATCCCCTTAACCGGATATCACTTATCAGGAAAATCAATAAATGCAGAACAAACTGACAGCGATTCAGACCTTCGTCCGTGTAGCGGAAGCGGGATCTTTCTCGGCGGCGGCACGGCAAAACGGCCTGAAGCAGTCAGCGGTGAGCCAGCAGATCGCAGCACTTGAGGAGGCATTGGGCGTGGTGCTGCTGCACCGTACCACGAGAAAAATGGCGCTGACGGAGCAGGGTCAGCATTATCTGCAGCAGGTCAGGCAACTGCTCAGTGCGATGGAGGAGCTTGAGCAGCAATTGCGGCCGGGTTCGCAGCCGCTTCACGGCAAACTGCATATTCAGCTGCCGAGCGGCATAGGGCAGCGGTTAATGCCGCATCTGATCGCCTTCCAGCAGGCGCATTCCGCGCTGCATCTGAATATTGCGCTGGAGGATCGCCTGTCGGATCTCATCGCCGAGGGGGTAGATGTGGCGATCCGCCTTAGCGAGTCACCGCCCGCCACGCTGGCTGCCCGCTCACTGACCATCGTTGAAACGGTACTGGTGGCCTCCCCGGCGTGGATAGCGCGAAACGGCACACCGCAGACGCCCGATGACCTGCGACATCATCCCCATATACGTTTCAGCGGTGTATCGCCCGATGCGCCGCTCCAGCTTATTTCCGCCAACGCGAGAGTGTCTGTGCCGGTGGAGAGCGCGTTTCGCTCTAACAACAGTGATGCATTGATGCAGGCCCTTGAGGCTGGACTGGGGATTGGTGGTTTACAGACACTGATTGGCGCAGACGCGCTGGCCTCCGGCCAACTGATGAGAGTGTTACCGGACTGGCGGCTTCCCGACCGTTATCTCTACGCAGTGTTCCCGGATGCCCGTTTTATTCCGGATAAGGTCCGAAAACTGGTGGCGAAGGTGAGTGAGGTGCTGGTGGTGCGGTGATAAGGGTGATTTCTGACTGGACGAACGCACAAAGCCAATTCATCCTGTTTACCCCAAATCAAACAGTGAGTTTTTCCCCCCACAGACTTTAATGTGGTCACATTCAGAAGAACGACACTTTTAACCCTGATCAGGGCGTGGCAGGATAAGCGCAATCTATCAAGGAGTGTGCCTGATGTTACTGAAAGGTATGAACGATCCGCTGCTGAAAGCGTATCAGCATCCCAAATCACGGATGATGATCAGCCGTTTCAGGGGGCTGGCGGGGGATCGAAGACTCAGTGACTGGCAGGCATTCTGTATTCTGGTCACCGGCTTTACCAACTACTGGTATGTGCATGCGGGTCACTATGCCATTAATGTCACGCTGACCAAAACCCGCCAGTTCGACTTCCTGCAGGACTTTCTGCATTTCACGGTCACGCTGGATGGGTTGATTGGGGATGAACATTTTCGTAGTCCGGACTTTGTGCTGCCGCATTACGATGTACCGTATGAATTCTGCCGCTGGCGCAACAAGCGCGGCTATGACGCCTTAACGACCTATGTCAGCAAACAGGGTGTTAAATCCCATAAAGGAATGTTCATCGCCTCGGAGGGCGCTTCCCCGGAGGAGCAGGTGATGAAATGGGAAGGCGTCGTCAACGTTTATGACAAAACTTTTTTTAGCGTCGCTAATTTCAACACTACCCAGGAATTTTTGATTAAAGATATCAGTAAGTCTATTCAGGAAGGATTACGGAAGCACCTGAGTTTTTACCGTGATCTGTTTCACTATATCTTTCCGACACCTGCCGAGGCGCGGTTACAGGCACGTGATGACAGGCGCTATCTGGCTAAAAAATAGCGCCTGGACATCTCTATTCAGGTCAGGGAGTTAGCGGCTGGAAGGCTGCACACTGCGCGGTTAACTGACCTCACAGCGGCCGTTACCACTTCATCTCGCCGGTGTTTACTTTGGCGCTGAGTTCCAGCGAAGCGGGCTCCGCCAGTTCCGGCCAGGCGGCTTTCATGGTGGCAATCACCTTTGCTGAGGTTTTGTCATGTGACAGTGCCGCTTCAAAAATTTTCAGGTAATTCAGAGTGAAATCCACAGCCTGCGAACCGGCTGGACGTGTACCGAGGTAGTGGCCTGGAATAACAGTCTTCGCATTTAGCGTCTGCATTTCGGTCAGAATATGACGCCACTCCGCGCGGCTCTGAACGGTCTGCGTGTCAGCCGTCCAGACGTGAATGCCTGAGGAAAGTGCGGTACCACCAAGGATGGTGCGCGCAGAGGGGATCCAGATGTAAGCGGCATATTGCTCAGGATGTCGCAATTCCAGCTCTTCGCCGTCGACGCTAAAACGGGTCTGATGCGTTACTTCAGGCACGAACACCTTATCCGGCGCGCCCTGCTTCATCTGTGGACCCCAGTATTTCAGCTTGGCGTCATGCGTCTGCTGGATATGTTTCACCACCGCCGGCGCGGCAACCACTTTTACATCCGGCCAGGCTTTAACAATCGGCTCAAGACCAAAGTAGAAATCGGGATCGCCAGAGGTGATTACAATTTCCTTAAGCTTTTTTCCGCTTTTTTTAATCATCTCAACCAGTTTCTCACCGTCGAGCGTGCTGAACTGCGCATCAAACAGAATCGCTTCGGTTGGCCCTGAAACCAGCGTTGAGGAGACAGGGAAAATGCCCTTTTCCTGCGGATTGTAGGTTTCCAGTTGCAGGGTGGCTGCACTGGCGGAGGCCGAAGCCAGAATCAGCATCACAGGTAATAGCGTGGTTTTCATTGAGTATCCTCAGAGATAAATGCCCGCATCATGCAGGTGTATCGGGCGCTGTTTAGTATCAGTGGCGCTATTTTACCCATCAAGCTATCTGTTAGAATTCCCGCAATCAGAGATGCTGAGTTTCATAATCCGAACAGGTGGGTGTGATGGACAGAGTGACGGCGGCAGCCGTTTTTAACCGGATTTGTGAGCTCGGTAGCCTGAGTGCCGCCTCACGTGCGTTGGGGATTTCCCGCCCGATGGTCAGCCGCTATCTGGAAGAGATGGAAAAGTGGGCGGGAACGCGTCTGCTACATCGCTCTTCGCGGCGACTGACCCTGACGCCTGCCGGTGAGGCGATTCTGCAAAAAACCCGTCAGCTGTCCCTCCTTTCAGAGGCGATCCAGCAGGAGACCACTCAGGGCATTCCGGCCGGAACGTTACGCATCGCCTGTGCCCACTTTACGGCACTTCATCTTGTCGGTCCGGTGATCCCCGATTTTCTCGCGCGTTATCCCGCACTGCGCATCGAACTGGAAATCAATAATCAGCCGGTGAGCCTGATTAGCGAACGCATCGATCTCGCTGTTCGCATCACCGATGCGCCAGAGCCGGGAGCTATCGCACGTCGCCTTGGGGAATGTCGCTCGGTACTCTGCGCCTCACCTGCGTATTTGCAGCAGCGAGGCATTCCTGAGACGCCGGACGATCTGGCAAAGCACAACTGCCTCTACTACAGTCGCTTTGCCGGACAGAGCTGGCATTTCACGGCGGCGAAAGGCGAGAAAATCGCGGTTGCCGTTAAGGGGAATTTCAGTGCTGGCATCTCTTCACTATTGTGTGACGCGGCGATTGCAGATTGCGGGATAGCGATGGTGCCCGAGCAGGAGGCTCGCCACGCACTGGAAACGGGTAAGCTGATGACGCTACTGCCCGATTATGAGCCGCAACGCATTGGCATCTGGGGGCTTTACCTGTCGCGCGAGCATCAGTCTGCCGCATTGCGGCTGATGCTGGATGAGCTGCAGAACAGCATGCTGAGTAAAGATCGTAACTGAGAAAAATGGACGCCTTTATGGATGATAATCAAAACCCCTATTGGAACCGCATGGTCCCAGAACTGACCGTCACTGACTTTGCCGCTTCGCTGCATTTTTACACTATGGTGCTGGGCTTTGAGGTGAGGATCCAGCGCCAGCAGCCTGACTTCGCATACCTTTGCTATGGTGAGGTTCAACTGATGATTGAGCAGTTCCATCCAAAGGGCTGGAACACCGCCGATCTGCGCTGGCCGTTGGGCCGGGGCATAAATTTCCAGATCGAAGTGGATGACATTGAGGCTGTGCTTACACGTTTGGAACAGCACGCTGTTCTGCTCTATCGGCCGCTTCGGGATACCCACTATGACATCGGCGAGACTACCGCTTGCCAGCGGGAGTTTCTGGTACAGGATCCGGATGGTTACCTGCTGCGCTTCAGTCAGTATCTGGAATAAGCTGAAAATTTGTCTGGAAATATTCACATTCACGAGGCTGGAGTGAGTAAATTAACTAACTGTGGGTCTGTTTTTTATTTATTCATTCCGAAATAAATTAACACTGCAAAGTATTCAGTATGAGATGTTTGTTATAAAGACTTTCTCATCCTGCTGCGTTAGTGGTTTCTGTAGCGCCTGGTGGATCACCAGGATGAATCGTAAGCGGTGAGAAAGGGAGGTTATCAATGCCGCTTGCTATGCGGATTCTCGAGGTTTTTTGTCAATATCATCTGCTGAATATAAAAAATGAGTGAAAGTATTATTTACACTATGCTCATTTTTACTGGCAGGATTAGGATAATGCTTAATAGCACTCTCTTTATGGATGTCATTGGGCCAGGTATCTGGAGATTTACATTTATTCTTTCATTCAGCACTTAATCTTTGAGTCTGTGAGCCGATAACAGGTAACACATACTCTGGAGATCGAGAAAAATGAAATCATTTTTAATTATCTGCTTTACCACGCTGCTGATTAGCCTGGCCGCTCAAGCGACTGCAGATTCAAATTCAGGTACTATCACCTTCAGGGGAGCTATCACTAATGACTCATGTAATATGAATATCGGCCAGAATCATGTCATGTTTGACTGTTACGATCCCGCCCGTGGCACGACTGTCGTGACTACTGTTAACCTGATGAACCTCAAATCCCTGACCGGCCTGCCGGTAGAAGTAAAGATGGAATGGCTTAACCCTGAGAAAACCAAAGGAATTATTCAAGTCAGCTATCTGTAATTCTGACAACTTATTTTACTGTTAACCTGATAACGCCAGCGCAATCTGCGGGTGGTAGCACGTATGAAGTGAGTAAAGGATAAGGCCCCGATCTCAATAAGGGTTAATTATTCACTCACATATTCCGTGATGAAGAGTGAGCGGAAAGTACACCGTGAAATTCAGGTAAGCGTATTCAATCGTCCATGCTGATGAGGCAGGCAATTTTTTAAATCCCTTTCTTTTAAGGGGATGTTAGGTTCTGAATGCCTTTGCTGATGAATAAACAGAAATGCCCACCTTTAATTGCTAAAGGTGGGCATTTTCTCAGTGAACGTGCCTGAGAATTACGAAGGATCAGAAGAGCGCTGAGTAAAGTACTTCGTACTCTGACGTTTCTCCTTTTTACGGCGCAAAACCAGGCTGGTGGTAATTATCAGCAGCGTTAAACCACCGGTTGCCAGTAATTCAGTCTGATGCTTCGCATCAAACAACATGATCACCAGCACCGCCACGATAAACAGGATAGTCACCCACGTCAGACCCGGGAATAACCACATCCGGTAGCTCAGCACTTCACCCGCTTTCTCGCGCTTTTTACGCAGCACCAGGTGTGATGCAGCAATCACCAGATAGACCAGCAGTGCAATCGCCCCGGACGTTGCCAGTAAAAATTCAAACACCACGCTTGGCGCAAGATAATTAGCGATCACCGCCAGAAACGCAGCTGCAGTAGAAAACAATACCGCAACCCACGGCGTGCCGCTGCGATTGGTGCGTGAAGCGGCAGCCGGTGCATCTTTACGGCGTGACAGCGAGTAGAGCATGCGCGATGAAGTATAGAGCGCGGAGTTGAGACAGCTGCATACTGCCATCAGCACCACCAGGTCAACGATAAGGCGAGCGTGCGGGATGTTCATCGCCGTTAATACTGTCTGCCATGAACCCTGTTCCACCAGTCCTGGCGTGTTCCAGGGCACCAGCGCGACCACAAAGAAAATCGACAGCAGATAGAACAACGCAATACGCCAGATAACCGAGTTAGTGGCCTGAGTGATCTGCTTGCCGGGGTTTTTTGATTCGGCAGCGGCAATCGTGACGATTTCTGTGCCCATAAAAGAGAACATCGTTGTAAGGATAGCCGCCACGACCGCGCCCATCCCATTCGGCATAAATCCGTGCGTGTCATAAAGATGTGACAGGCCGCTGGTATTGCTGTCAGGCAGCAGACCAAATACCGCCGCACCCGCCACACCCAGGAACAGGATGATAGCGACCACCTTGATCAGGGCAAACCAGAACTCAAACTCACCGTAATTTTTCACGCTGAGCAGGTTGGTGATGGTCAGTAGTAAGGTGATGGCGAAGGTGAACTGCCAGATAGCGACCTCGGGGAACCAGGCGTGCAGAATGGTGCCTGCTGCATTGGCCTCCAGTGGGATCACCAGCACCCAGAACCACCAGTAGAGCCAGCCGATGGTAAATCCGGCCCAGCGTCCAAGCGCTTTATCCGCGTAGGTAGAAAACGAGCCGGAATCGGGTGAGGCGACGGCCATCTCGGCCAGCATACGCATAATCAGGACCACCAGCACACCGGCTGCGGCATAAGAGATCAGCACTGCGGGGCCCGCTTCAGAAATAGCGTGGCCGGAGCCGACAAACAGCCCTGCGCCAATCACGCCAGCAATTGAGAGCATACGCACGTGGCGCGGTTTCAGGTTTTGAGCCAGCGAATCTTCATTCGCACTTTGAGTCATCGTCATGTAAACGTCTCCAGGCGGCGTCCGGCCAGTGTGGCCGGACGAACGAGGGATGAACTTGCGTTGACGCGCCAGCAAAATCAGGCTGGGACGACGGGATTTCCGGCAGATGTGACACAGTGATCGATCACTGTGGAGAGTATGGTCAGCGCCTGGCTGAACTGAGCATCAGGGATGGTGAGTGGGTAGAGGAAGCGGATGACGTTGCCTTTGGCTCCGCAGGTCAGCAGTAGCAGGCCCTGTTCCATCGCCATCTTCTGAACTGCCTGCGCGGTGCTGGCCTGATAGAACTCCATCGCTACCATTGAACCCAGCGCACGCACTTCGGCAATGTCCGGATATTTGCGCTGATACTCATGCAGCTCAGTTTCAAGCCGCGCACCGAGGTCAACCGCGCGCTGGCAGAGTTGCTCCTCTTCAATCACATCCAGTACCGCATGGGCCGAGGCAATAGCCAGCGGGTTGCCGGCATAGGTTCCACCCAGTCCGCCTGGCGCAGGAGCATCCATCACCTCAGCACGACCGGCGACCGCAGAGAGCGGCATCCCGCCAGCCAGGCTTTTCGCCATGGTGATGATGTCGGGCTTGACCGGATAATGTTCCATGGCGAACAGCTTGCCGGTTCGGGCAAATCCGCTCTGGACTTCATCCGCAATCAGCAGAATGCCGTGACGGTCTGCCAGCTCACGTAACTGCACCATAAATTCTGTGGGTGCTGCGTGGAATCCGCCTTCGCCCTGCACCGGCTCCAGCACGATTGCGGCGACGTCATGCGGCGCAATGTCCTGAGTGAAAATTTCGTCGAGGCTGGTCAGTGCGGCCTCAATGCTGATCCCCTGAACCGCGCTGGGATAACGTGCATGGAACACCGACGGCGGCATCGGACCGAAATCCCGTTTGTAGGGAGCCACTTTGCCGGTCATCGCCATGGTCATAAAGGTACGGCCATGGAATGCATTGCCAAAAGTGATGATGCCGTGACGGCGGGTATAGGCACGCGCCACTTTCACTGCATTTTCTACCGCTTCCGCGCCAGTGGTGAAGAAGGCCGTTTTCGCTGCACCGACGATGGGCACCCGTTGATTAATACGCTCAGCCAGAGCGATGTAGCTTTCATAAGGGGTAATCTGGAAGGCCGTATGGGTAAACTTTGTTAACTGATCGGCAATAGCCTTTTCAATGCGTGGATGGCGGTGGCCGGTGTTAAGGACTGCGATGCCGCCCGCGAAGTCGATCCAGCTGTTACCGGCCTGATCCCATAAGGTGGCGTTCTCTGCCCGGGCAACGTACCAGTCGCACAGCGTACCGATACCTTTAGGGAGAGCCTGTGCTTTGCGCTGCTGCATCAGGTTATTTTTTTCGCTCATTTCATCCACCTCGTTAATATGCGTGTTTACATTTCCCGACAAACACGTTTATTTATGCCTGAGGCGTGGTGAGTTGCCAGAGCCAATTGTGAGAGGAAAGGTGGAGCCAATTGCGACTGTTGTACGCAGATCATCTATTAGCGAGGTTACAGTTTTTAAGAACTGGCTCATTACATCAGCGACTGCTGAACTGCATGCAGGCCGCGATCGCTGAAGAGGTGTTTCCGCGCGGAAGCCGTTTGCCGCCAACCCGTGATCTGGCGCGTGAACTGGGCGTGTCGCGAAACACCGTTATGCATGTCTATGAGAGCCTGATGGCGCAGGGGTATGTCACCGCGCGAACCGGCAGTGGCACCTGGATTGCCGAGACGCTGCCGGAAAATTGTCTGCAGAGTGATGCGATTGCCGACCTTCAGGCGGTGAAGGCACAACGACCCGCGACGCTGTCGAAGCGGGGTGCCAGTTTGCTGGGACACGCTACAGCATCGCCTTACCAGTGGGGCGCGTTTGTCCCCGGCGCGCCCGATGTGACCGAGTTCCCCCACAAGCTCTTTAGCCAGATTCAGGCGCGACTGAACCGCGAACCTGACGTTCACCGCCTGGTTTACAGCAGCGGCGGTGGCTGCCCTGATTTGCGCCATGCGCTGGTGGACTATCTGCGGGTGGCGCGTTCCGTTCGGGCCGATGCTGACCAGATCCTGATTACCGAAGGGGTTCATCAGGCGGTAGATCTGGTGACGCGGGTATTATGTGATCCCGGCGATCGGGTCTGGATGGAGGAGCCGGGCTACTGGGGAACGCGCAATCTGCTGCGCATGAATGGTCTGAAGATCCGGGCGATGCCGGTGGATGAGCAGGGACTGGTGCCGGACAGCGGCCCACCGCCAAAGATGGTGTTTGTGACGCCGTCGCACCAGTATCCGCTGGGTGTGCATCTAAGCCTGGCCCGTCGTCAGGCATTGCTTTCCCTGGCGCGCCGTCATCAGAGCTGGATTATAGAAGATGACTACGACAGCGAATTTCGTTTTTCGGGGCAACCTCATCCTTCCCTGCAGGGGCTGGAAGCCGATGCACCGGTCATTTACATGGGCACGTTCAGTAAAACGCTCTATCCCGCGCTGCGGATCGGCTACATGGTGGTGCCGAAACCGCTGGCACAGCCATTGCGCATCGCGGCGGCAGAACTCTATCGCGGTGGACATCTGCTGATTCAGCGGGCGCTGGCGGAGTTTATCCGGCTGGGCCATTACATGGAACATATTCGCCGGATGCGCCTGCTTTATCGGCAGCGGCGGCAATTTCTTTGCAGGCTGATTGAGCGCTATCTGGGACCCGCCTTTTTACCGGCATTCAATCATGAAGCGGGACTGCATCTGGTGATGCCGCTGCCTGCGGGCGCTGATGACGTGGCGATCGCCGCAGAAGCCTTGAAGCGCGGAGTTAAAGTGCGGCCGCTTTCGCAATATTACATGCACCCGCAGGAAGAGCGGGGATTGCTGCTGGGTTACGCCTGCGTCAATGAGCGACAGTGTCAGGATGCATTTGGCACCCTCAAAGCCTGTCTGGCGTCTGCGGGTATTAAATTCACTCCGCAGCGCTAGCGGACTCAGGGCCTGATTTTAATGGCGGCGATTTTACGGTCGCTGCTTTGCTAACGCGTTGACATTTAATCAGAGTCACCGAGAATACACCTCTTTGCGCCCCGACCAGACAATACTGGAGTTCATCATCGTCTTTTACCCCTTTACTGCACCGGCCAGAACCGCAATTAAGCGATGCGCCACGCTGGCTGCGGCGTTGTTGCTGGTCAGTTGCGCCTCTGAACCGCCGAAATCGCTGGTGACCCCTTTTCCGCCCGTGACCAAACAGCCATTACCAGCATCCGGCAAGCCAGACCGCCCTCAGGTGCATGAGCCGGTGCGGGGCGTCTGGTTAGCTACGGTATCGCGCCTCGACTGGCCGCCGGTTGCGTCGGTCAATGGCACAAGTCCCGCGCAGCGTATCCGCCTGCAGCAGCAATCGCTGACTGACAAGCTCGATAAGCTGAAAAGCCTGGGGATTAACACGGTCTTTTTCCAGGTCAAACCCGATGCTACTGCGCTCTGGCCCTCAAAAATCCTGCCATGGTCCGATATGCTGACCGGCAAAATCGGCGACGATCCGGGCTATGATCCGCTGCAGTTTATGCTGGATGAGGCGCACAAGCGCGGTATTAAAGTTCATGCCTGGTTCAACCCTTACCGGGTGTCGGTGAATACCAAATCTTCAACCGTCAGCGAACTAAATCGCACGCTGTCACTGCATCCGGCCAGCGTTTTTGTGCTGCATCGCGACTGGATCCGCACCTCCGGCGATCGCTATGTGCTCGATCCCGGTATCCCCGAAGTGCGTGACTGGATCACCAGCATTGTGGCCGAGGTCGTCGCGCGCTACCCCATCGACGGTGTGCAGTTCGATGACTACTTCTATTCCGAATCTGCCGGTTCGCTGCTCAACGATAATCAGACCTTCAGCCGTTATGGTCAGGGTTTTGCAAGCAAAGCGGACTGGCGGCGTCACAACACTCAGCAGCTGATTGAGCAGGTATCTCGCACCATCAAGCAGCTGAAACCGGAGGTTGAGTTTGGTGTCAGCCCGGCGGGCGTCTGGCGTAATCTGTCGCACGATCCTGCCGGTTCCGATACGCGTGGCGCCGCGGCCTATGACGAAGCCTTTGCGGATACACGCCGCTGGGTACAGCAGGGCCTGCTGGATTACATCGCGCCCCAGCTCTACTGGCCATTTTCCCGTCAGGCTGCCCGTTATGACGTGCTGGCAAACTGGTGGGCGGAGGTGGTTAAGCCCACTAAAACCCGGCTCTATATTGGTCTTGCACTCTACAAAGTGGGTGAGCCGTCAAAAATTGAGCCTGACTGGACGCTTCAGGGTGGCGTACCTGAACTGAAAAAGCAGCTCGACCTGAATGAATCAAATCCCAATATTAATGGCACTATTCTGTTCAGAGAGAACTATCTTAATCAGCCACAGACTCAGCAGGCGGTGAGCTATCTTAAAGGCCGCTGGGGCGGCTGAAAAAAATGTGACAACAAGATATCTGAACCCGGCTTCAGATAATAAAAAACCTCGCAGAGCGGGGTTTTTTATTATCTTTATCGCGATTATCCTGCTCCTGCTTCCATTCAAGGCCGCACTTTCTGCAGGACCATTTCCGATCAGGCTCTTTTATGGGGCCCGTATAGTTGCAGCAAGGACATGTTCTCGGTTTGTAGGCTATTAACATAATCATGCTTAACTGAAGCCCATCCTACCGGCCGCGCTGATAGCCTGAGTCATGACGGGATCGCATTTTCAGATGAAGTAACCCCGGAACTATCACTGCCCATATTGTCGCGATTAGCCCGGCATAACCAATCGCCGTAACAAACATAAGTCGTTGCTGCGTGAGCTGGAATAGAGCTTTGGTGGTGCTGAGGGCGAGAAGAACAGTCCGCATTCAAAAAGCTTTCTCGATGGCGTCAAAAAGTTCTTCGACAATTTGACTCGCTGAGCGGAAACGCTGCGGTAAACATAAAAAGCCCCTGCTGTGCAGGGGCTTTTTTTATTGCTGTACTATTCAGCAAAACGTATCCGTCAGGCGTACTTAAAATATTTCTCATGTTTCCGCCTTCGTTGTCGATAACCTGATTGCTGGCTGAGTGATGATTTCACTCAGCATTTATTTTTTCTTTTAAGTTGATAAGGATATTTATGAACAAGCTTTGTGTTGCGGCGTTGTTGGCTCTGAGTTTAACCGGCTGTGCGCAGCAGACTTTCGTAATGAAACAGAATCAAGTTGGCGCGGCGACGAAAACCACCAGCCAGCCGTTCTTTGTTTCAGGCATCGGTCAGCGTAAGAGCATTGATGCGGCGCAGGTGTGCGGCGGCCCGGAAAACGTTAGTCGGGTTGAAGTGCAGCAGACGTTTGTTAATGGCTTACTGAGCGTGGTGACGTTTGGTATCTACACGCCACGTGAAGCGCGCGTTTATTGCGCCATCTGATAATGCATCAGGCCGGTTCGCCGGCCTAATCATGCGCCTGTTATTAAATCGCATTAGTATATTGTAACTATTAAATTCTGCTATCGCACCGCTGCGCGGCTTGCCTGCTGACGACTTTACCCGAAACGAGTTCAGGCAACATCGTCCAGCCTGGTAAAAGCAGTGGTAAGCAGTTGAGGCATGTCAGTCCGCTTTGAGCGGGAAACGGATATAGCCCTTAGATGACGAATGATAATGTCGCCGCGATAAGCAGTTATTTATCATGATAGCTTTGCTATGAGTCGTTTTCCGAGTCTCGCCTCATAAGATATTCGTCATGAAAAAGGCCATTAGCGTAAAGCGCAGCAGTATCAGTGGCCCAGTTAGTGAAACCGTACGACTGATAAAGTGCACATGCGGCATGATTCGTTGTGACGACGGAAAGCTTTAGGGTTCTTACTGAGCTTGCAGCTTCTAGCGCAGCCTCCATTAGCCCTGATGATAGTCCCGATCCCCTCATCCCGGCACGGACATACATCCCCCAGATAGTAGCGACATGACTCAGCTTTGGTGAGGTACTGAAGCTCAAACCAATCAGGCCCTGTAAGGTGTTGTGAAGGTCGAATCCGCCAAAAATATGATTGGTTCGCAATTTTTTAGCAAAGAATGTTGCTGGCTTCTGGCTCCAGTCTTCGTAAGACGCGCCAAAAGCGTCCGGATGAAGGAGCAATGCTTCCAGTCTTACTCTTCTGAAATCTTCCAGATCGCTTTCATTGATGCGACGCACCGTAAATGCTTTCACTTCAGGCTCTCTCCCGCCGTAAATTTTTCGCTTCCACTAAAAGCTCAACTTAACATGCGTTTTGCAGTATTTTTTTAAATGCCTGGGGCGTTAATGCCCGCTATGAGCAAAAGCAGAAGTGCCGCAAATGGCTTGTCCTAATACTGTATGAGAAAAAAATTGGTTTTACAGATGACTGGTTACAAATTCAGGCTCATAAAAGACAGGGAAATTCACCGATCTTGCAATAAAACAGACTTTATGAATTTCATGATTAATAGCCAGTGCTAAGTCAAGATCAGCGCCCTCCGCGAGAGTAATTTTAGGTCTCAATACTGCCGAAACAAAGCGACCAGCACCGCTCTTTAGAACTTCACCTGTAGCTATGGGGGAATCTTCATACTCCAGAACAGTGATCCCGGCATCTGAGGCAAGGTGCAGATACCAGAGCATGTGGCAGGCAGAAAGCGATGATACCAGGAGGTCTTCAGGATTCATTTTACTGGCATCACCTCCTAGTAACGGATCGTTGGAGCAATGGATGATTTCTTTGCCGGTTACAGCGATGTCCCATGTCCGCGCATATGTTTTATAGCCCGATGTGCCCGTACCCAGATTCCCTGTCCATAATATGCGCGATGTGTATTGATGCTCCATGTTCATGACTCTCTTATTGATGATAAAAAATGGGCTCCCACCAAAATCAAAGATATGAGCCACTTCTGCTGTTACTAAACAACTCTACCTTGGCTCATAAAATCATCACAATCGAAATAATGTTCGCTTCTGGCACAAAGCGGACGAACGTCTGGCAAATGCCCGCTATGAGCGAGAAGCGGACGTCAACGTGATGGCGGCAGGAGAATCCTGCCAAATTAAACATAATAATCCTGTTACGCAGTACTTCAGCTGGCAACATAACCAGGCGTCATTTACTATCTGAAACCTATGGATATCAACCTTCTTGGCTTTATGCCAGCGCTTCTCCCTGTAGCACTGTCACCAGGAGCAAGCTTCACCCTTGTTATGAGCAGTGCTATTGCAGGCGGTCGCAGGGGATTGCTCAGGACTCTTGTCGGGACAGCTCTAGGAATTTATACCCATGCTGTTCTTATCGGGCTTGGTATAACTGCAGTGATCATATCCTCTCCGGCAACGTTTGCTGTGTTGAAAATTTCAGGGACCGTTTATCTTATCTGGTTAGGAACAATGCTCATCCGCAGCGGTATAAGGGCAAGTCATGGAGGTCTTACTGATACAAAGCATTCGGTAACGCTGAGAGAGGCGTGGATAGCTAACGTATTAAACCCCAAAGCCATCATTTTTTACCTGACAGTTGTTTCACAGTTCGCAGGAAAACAGGGGGGGATCAGCAATTATCTAACACTGGCATCAGTACAGATAGTGGTCATGTGCGTGTGGCTTTTACTTGTCAGCCGGACGCTGGTCTTTTCAGTAAAGAAAACCGATCCCTTAATGCTTAAAAAATACGTCAACATTGCTGGCGGGATGCTGCTTATTGCCTTTTCCGTACATGCCTTTATCCATTAATAAATCGGCTCACTGCATCGCCTCATATGTAACATAAAAGTTCTTGGCCGCACCCCCGCAGAGGCCCTCAGCGCGTTTCTGAGGTCTGAGGGGCGTTTCCGGCAATTCCTCTGTCCATATCGTGAAAAAATGCCCTTGATGATTTCGGCACGTCTGCATGGCTATGCAGTGAGAGCTCTTCTTCAAAGATCAATGCATGTAGATGTTGGATACGTCCGTTTTTGGCACAAAGCGGACATGAATCATGTATAAAACTCGTTAAGAGAGAAATTGATATTAACAATCTTTCCTACCTCTTATGAGGTAATTAATAACATCAGCATGGGCTAATTACTGGGTGACAGGT
>Ga0308162_1000708_pt1 | contig 32235 bp, 24 predicted proteins | sample PhySR2_FD_201370 | JGI IMG/M metagenome (GOLD analysis project Ga0308162, IMG submission 201370) | Phyllosphere microbial communities from UC Gill Tract Community Farm, Albany, California, United States - DLSLS.R2 | ecosystem: Host-associated > Plants > Phyllosphere > Unclassified | place: USA... | reverse complement strand
AAGTAAACAATACAGGACAAGTGGTCGCTTTTGTGGATGTATCATTTAAGTCGGTTGCTTCTGGCATATTTGATATCAACTTTATCCGTGGCATTGAGGCTTATCTCATAGCTGGCTATCAGGGAGCCTCGACTTGTTTAAGTGTGATTGAAATCCCTTGGGCTAAACCCATTTTAAAGGCGCATCACAGCGCCTTTTATTTTGAGCACAGTTTAGGGTTAAGCAACCAGGCATTACTTGGCTTTGAAAAGGCTGCCTTGCTGTACCGCTCGGTTCAGCTGCAGCATGAAAAAAGTACCGGGCTGGTCAGCTCTGCTGATTTCGTCTGGCAGGAAAATAAGCGATTAGCTAAAACTCGAACCTTGGTATTTGAAGAGGGCAACAAGCTCAGGATTGACCGGACATTTGATTGGGTGGATCTAGTTCGCAAGAGGAAAACTTTTACTTATTCGTATGAAGTGGCGCGAGTTTTTGAAAAGCATTTTACATTCGAGTGGGATAAAGGTCTTGAATTTATTACCAGCAGCCACATTGCATGGGATAAAGCTAAAGCCATTCATTACCGCAAGCATCCGGTTCAACCCTGGCCACAGCCTGAGCTTCCTGAATACGTGGGCCGTACTGACCTCAACTTTACTTGCTTGTGCAGTGAACCAGATCCACATAACCTTATTTTAAACTTTGGGGCAGATGACTGTATTCCAGGACTGCCGCCAAAAAACTGGTGGTATATCGTGAATGAATTATCCGTAAGCCGTCTGGACAATGGCCAGAACATTCTGGTCTATGATGGCAGTTACAGTACAGATCGCAGCCGCTGGTGCTGGTCATATAGCCTGAGCGTACCCGTGTCTGAAATACCAAAGCTCGAACCGGTTAATGGTCAGCCCGTGATTTTAAGAGTTATGGTGAATGGTACCGAGCATCACATGCTGCTTGAAAACCGCAGCCGCTCACGTCGCTTTGCCGAAATCACTTATACATTAAGCGGCCGCAGCCAGTCCGCTTTACTTGATGCGCCATATTCTCCAACCCGGTCATTTACCCAGGAGAATGAAAGGACCGCACGGCAACTCTGTCAGTCTGAACTGGATCGAGTGAATAGCTCAACAACACTGCAGTGGGAGCTGATCGACGAGCTGAGCTGGATTATTCCAGCGGGCAGCTTGAGCTATTCAAACATGACCCCCATTGCTGTAATCAAAATGATTGCTGAAAGTGCAGGTGGCTTTGTCTACAGTGAGAAGGGCAGCGATACCATCACTATAAAGCCCAAGTACAAAAAAACATTCTGGGATTCAATCACGGTTGAAGAATATGACCGGCTGATCCCTGAAAGCTTGGTAACAGAACAGTCTACCGATTATGAGCCTTATCCTGATTATAACGGCATCACGTTAACTAATGACCGAACCGGGCTTACCGGTCAAGTTAAGCGTACTGGTACTGCAGCTGATACGTTACTTGAGACGGCCAACAGTCCATTGTATACAGTTGAGAGTATGGGGAGTTTTGGTAAGGCAACTCTGGCCAAGTCGGGTCTGGTCGAAACACACAATCTGGTGATGCCGATTGGCCCGGATGTGAGCGAATGTGCACCTGGTGAGCTAGTCGCATTTAATGCTGAGTGGTGGGGCATTATTGAGGGGGTCAATGTGTCATTTAATCATGCTGTGATTAACCAGAGCATCAAAGTCGAGAGGGTAAATCGTGAGTAATCCATTACAACGTTTAATCGACTTATTACCCAAGGCTCCAGAGTTCATTGGCACCATTACCTCAGCAGATCATCCCAATTATAAGGTTTTAGTGGTCGATGGTAGCGGATTGGTCCTGTGCACCAGCAGTACCAAATACTCAACCGGTACCCGGGTATTTGTATCTAACAACGAAATCAAGCGTCCAGCGCCTGAAGGCAGGGTCATACAGATAGAAATTTAAGAAAGCTAAACCAGTTTAAGCACCCTACGGGGTGCTTTTTTTATATCTAAAAAATGAGGGAGAGCTCATGCAGGAGCATGAAAAGACCGTCCTGATGCTGGTTTTTATCGGCGCAGTTATTGGCTTGGCCAAACTGCTGGCATCAGATGAAAAGCTGACAACACGGCTGGTATTGGGCCGTTCCATTCTGGGATCAGCATCTTCAGTACTGGCAGGAGGTGTACTGCTACAGATTCCAGATATTCATCCACTGGCACTCATTGCCATCGCAACAGCCTTAGGAATTATGGGCAGTTCATTTATCGAAAGCTGGTTAAAAAACAAAGTAACTCACTGGAGTGGAAAATGATTTTAATGAATGAAAATGCATTGAGATATCTTGCGGTAAAACTACCCTATCTGGGTGCGGTCATTTCACTGCTGCTCTTTGTACTGCAATGGGCACTGGATTATCACATTATTCCTTTGCAGTACCATTTTATTATCACATGTCTGGTATTGCCGGGCTTGGCTCATATCGGTAAAAAATTTGCACAACCGGAACTTGCTGAAGGTCCACAGTTGACAGGTATTAATACGCTGCTGGCTGCTACTCCACAGGTTACCCAAAGTAATGATTTACCCTGGATCATTGAAGCTAAAAAGCACATTGGTTTACGTGAGAATACCAGCAAGACAGCCCATAACCCGACTATTCTAAAATGGCTAAAGAGTCTTAAAGCGTGGTGGGCTGAAGATGAGACAGCGTGGTGCGGCACTTTTATTGCATGGTGCTTAAAACAGGCTGGAATAGCTTATCCAAAACACTGGTACCGTGCACTGGATTATGTGAATTATGGTGCACGTCTATATAAACCGGCGTATGGATGTGTGGCAGTAAAAACCCGAAAGGGTGGTGGCCATGTGTGCTTTGTGGTTGGACGTGACCAGAAAACTGGCAAGCTGGTCTGTCTGGGTGGCAACCAGTCCAACATGGTCTGCTATGCACTGTATGCCGAATCCGAATTTCAGGAATTTCGCTGGTATGGCAAAACTTCACGACCGGCTGAGCATCGCTATAATCTGCCTCTTATGTCAGGAGTAACAGCGACTCAGGTTACTGAAGCCTGACTGTTTATAAAAGGCCCGCTGAGGCGGGCTTTTTGTGAGTTGGTTTTCTTACTTTTTAATATTATTTAGAATTTTTAAATCTAAATTGAAATCTACTGCTCTACCTAGACGTGCAGAATTTCTCATCTGATAAACTTGAATAGTATAAATGCCAGTTTCTGGCAGAATGATCTCACCTGTGGAGTCTGCTGATGTCGAGCCAATATAAATTGCCTCCGCTTCACCTGGTTTGTCACCCGGAGCATAGACATTAACGTAAGCTAGGTCTCTTGTACTTAAAATATTAAATTTTAAAATTTGTCCACGCTGAGCACGCACTGTATATCGCGCATCATTATACCCTTTAAAATTCCCCTTAATCTTTGTGCCATACGTACCTTTTTTAAAAACTATAGGTGTTTCGACAGGTTTTGCAAATGTATGAGCTACTCCAATTGAAGACACGACTAAGATTGCAACTTTTAAAATATTTTTCATATTGGCATCCAATTTAAGTTTAAAAATATAAATATTTTTGAATTGGTTTCTATTTTAAATTTCAATCGAATCATTAATGTTTAAATTCGTTTATAACAAGTAATCAATACCTATAGGATTTGGTACGATTACTTCAGCTGCAAATAGTAACTGTTATCTGTAATAGATGGTCATTGAGGTTGATACTTTTATTACCGTCGTCTTGGACAATGAGTGCCATTCCCACCTGGTAGGCAATCACAAGCACTACCATCCTTATCCCGATCTAATCGCTTATAACCAGGTTTCTTGGCATTGAAATAGTTTTGTGCTTCTTTGTGCGTCTTAAAGTCAGCGCACTTTACAGCGAAAGCAGAAGTAGTCGATAACCCCAATAAAATTATCATTAAAAATTTCATTATATTCATCCATCATTTTTTTCTTAAACTTATCACAACTTTTATGTAGATTATCTGCTTTCAACTAAAGAAGAATAAAAATGAAGGTTTCAAAGGGTTTCTGGGGAATGCTCTCAGTCATATTGGTTGTAGGTATAGCTTTCTACAGTTATCTAGCTATTGCATCCAAACCTGAAATATTAAATGGGTATAAAGAAGGTAGTGAAGAATATAAAGGTTATACCTTTGCAAGAGACAACCAGCTCAAGTCTAAAGAAGAATGCTCAATAGCAACTATAGAATTTCCAGAACTTCCCAAAGTCAGTGTCAACTTTATGAGTGGTTGTAAAAGTTATTTTAAAAAGCCTTCCAAGTGAGGGCTAACTATTTGTATGAATTATTTTTTATATATTTCTAATACTAGAAATATCACTTATTTTAATTAAAATAGATAAGACTATGATTACTATATGAAAAACTATACTAGGAAAATACAAAATGCTTAAAAACAAAGCCGCCTTGAGTAGCTCTATTTTTATCAATAAAATTTAATTTTTCTATTGAAATATATAAGAATTATTTTAATTGATTTCATTGTTAATAGAAGTCTAGATAGTAGCTAATATATAAAAGTAATTAAAAGTAACTTTAGGTTAAAAATGTAATTCTTATGTTTTTAGTAATTTTAGAATTTTTTGTTTAATAGTTAGTTAGTTTTTTAAACAATTTACATTTTTTTATTTTGAAACATTAGAAAGATATATCGTTAGCACAATCAGGTATTCTATATAGGCTAGATAGAATTCTAGTTGTTAATTTTAAACTTATAGGAAGTATTATAATGACTAATCAACAGAATGATCAACAACGTCACCAGAACCAGCAAGGTCAGCAAAACGATCAACAACGCCAAACAAATCAACAAATGCCAGGTCAGCAGAATCAACAAAACGATCAACAACGCCAATCAAATCAACAGATGCCAGGTCAGCAGAATCAACAAAACGATCAACAACGCCAATCAAATCAACAGATGCCAGGTCAGCAGAATCAACAAAATGATCAAAATCAAAAAAATATGTAACATATAGTATTATATAAAGTGAATTTGATTCTTTAGCTAGTAAAGTCCTCCAAGTGAGGGCTTTTTATAAAACTTAAAAACTATATAAGCTTAAATTTCTTATTCACAAAATATAAAGCTAATATGATTCCTAACCAGAATAAGTAATCTAGAATAAAGTAGTCAAAGAGGAACTCATCTAGATCCCAAAAAATAAATAATGCGCTTATATTGTTACCAGGTGAGGTGAAATCTCCATCAATTAAAAAGACAAATGGAAAGCCGCCTGCGAGTCTTGGTACTTCCTCAATTCTGTCTACAATTGTACGTTCAACAGGGATATATCTTTGATAAAGCAAAGACATTGAGGTTAATATAAAAGCCAAGATACCGAAGTAGCATGCATACAATATTTTTCTCATAAACTTAACCTAAGGCTTCATTATAATTTTAACAAGATTTAGATTACCTGAATTAGGGCCTTTTGATAACTTTGACCCATATCTGAATTTTCTTAATTACTATATTGATTTTTATTTATGCGTTACAGTTTGCATTACAAGAGTTTTTGTTATTAAATTAAAATATAAATAACAATTATTTATAATTTTAATTAGATGCACGCCGAGCGCACCAATTTCCTGTTTTACCCCATCCGATGAAATCTTAAAACCATTAAAAATAAGCAACTTACATGATTGGGTTGTTTGACGCTGTCCGATGGCGTTTTAGGATACCGTAAAAAGATGCCTAAATTAGTTATCAGTCTAACCGACTCAAAAATTAAATCTGCAATATCAATGCAAAAGAAATTATTTGAAAAAATATAAAGCTTTCAGATGGTGGTGGTCTTTATCTGTTATTAGATAAGAAAGGTGTGGCATATTGGCGTTTTGATTATGTTCGCCCAATTTCGGAGAAAAGAGTCACTATTGCGATTGGTATTTATCCGAGTTGTACATTATCCAATGCTCGTGCATTATTTTTTAAACAATAGAGTTTGTTAGAGATTTTTAATGAGTTAAACAGTCACTATCTCAATCTTGTTCTTATAAACCTATTAAGTTTTATCAAGAGAAATACAACTAAAAAGTTAATAAGATATTCAGTTGGGTGGATTAGAAGTATTCCTAATGTGAGCTGAGAAATTGAGAAGAAGCTTTAGTTTTTTTATGAGCTATAAGTGCTTGTACAGATAAGAAATTTCAAAGATTTGAGAATTTTCTTAAGTCATACATCATAGCTTAAGAATTTTATAAAAATAAAAAATATAAGTAATTGAAAAAAATAATATTAAAATTTGGCATGGGGATTCTATAAAGCTTATGTGGAATATGAGGATTTTGGTATGCAGCCATTAGATGTAAAACAGCTTCCTTGCTTCATTCATGTTACAGGGACTCAGTGGGGAAAATATATCAAATTTGAATTTTCGATAGGCGATCCAGAGTTAGCTGTAGAAATAATTAGATACAGTCAATCTGCTCATCCAATGGAGTTTGAACAAGCAAATCTCCAAGAACTTGAGCGTCAATGACATTTTTTCTAATTAACTAAATTAAACCTATTTGCAGGGTTTCATCATCTATGCTGATATCAAGTTCACGCAATTGGTAGTGATATTCAGACTGATGTTTCTTAGGCTTACACTCACCTGCACTAAAAACTCCAAGCAAGTTGAATTGACGAGTAGATAAACCCCATCAAGACTTTTTTGTTAGCTAATCATAATCTGCTTTTTTCTACATAGCTTACAATAATCCAGTGTTGTCCAATCTAAGCCATAAAGTTTAATAAGACTTTGAGCAAAGCTTGTAATCATATAAAGGAAGTCAGAACAAAAGTTTGATCATTAAAACAACATTGAATAACTAACAGACTTAATTGATTATACCTTGAATTAATTAACACTATTTTTTGTGACAAAAAATGTCAATAAGTGAAAAATTTTTATAATAAAAGACAACAAATATACTGTTAACAAAAATAATGTGATGTATTTCATATTTTTATGTATTTTTTTATTTATTGATGTAAAAATTAAATGACATTATGTTTAGAAATGTATCCAAAAATGATTAAATCCGAAAAAAAATTGAGTTTGAGTCCTTTATTCTTGTTATTGATCTCAGGATTGACAACCTATTCTTTCGCGAATAGTCAAGCTCTAATTGCAGATATGAAAGTGTTTCAAATAGAGGAAAACCAAAAAGTAAAAAAAGAATTAAAAGCAACAGATCAGGTAAAGCCGAAGGCATTACTCGAGTACAAGGTTGAATATTCAAATGTGTCTAGTCAAAGCCTGAAAAATTTAAAGTTAAATCTTCCACTACCTACAGATGTAACTTACACAGGGCAAAGTTTTTCCAAAGACACTTATGCTTCTATAGATGGCAAAAGTTTTACTAAAGCACCACTCACCCGTATAGAAAATGGCAAAAAAGTGAATACCCCACTGGCTGAATATCGCGTTTTGCAATGGAATGTGAGTGAGTTAAAACCAAAACAGAAAATTACTGTTTCTGCTCAAGTCGAAGTTAATACATCTAAATAAAATTTTTAATTGGTCAATATCGACTTTATTGTTGGGTTCTTTATGAAAAATAATTTTCAATTAACTAAAATTGCTGCATCACTGGCAGTAATGGGTGGGGTATCGTTGCTGGGTAGCCAAGCTATGGCTGCTGCACCTTTAGCTGGTACGAATATCAGTAACGTTGCAACTGCATCTTATACTGATAATACCGGTACAGAACGTGTGGTAACGTCTAATGAAGTAAAAACGCTGGTCGCTCAAGTCGGTAGTTTTACACTTGAAGCTAACCGTGCTGCTCAGACAACAGCAAATGGTCAGGTAACTTTTTCACATATCTTAACCAATACAGGTAACGGATCGGATAAATTTGCGATTTCGCTTACCGATATAGATGATACAACTACAACATTTGATTTCGAAAATGGCAAGTTTGCAATATATATTGACCGCAATAAAGATGGGGTTGCGGACAGTAAAGTCGCTTTAACAGCTACTGACCGGATTGAACTTGCAGCAGGGGAATCTGTAGGTTTAGTTGTGGTAGCAACCACACCAAGCACGGCGCTTGCTAATCAGCTTGATAAGTTACAGGTATCAGCGACAGCACAGTCAGTTGCTTTATATGATTCAAGTGCGATAACGAAGAGTAATATAGACACTACCACCATTACTACTGGTGCAGTAATGCAAATTACCAAAGCTGCCAGTGTAAGTGTGACTCAAGCAGGGCAGGAAGTTGAATATACTTTAACTTTTAAAAATACAGGTAATGCAACTGCAACCAATGTGGCAATCTTTGACGTATTGCCCGCTACTGTCCAGTTTGTTGCTGGATCTGCACGTTATAATGGCAGTTCAGTGGCGCTCACCGATGCAAAAGACGCTTTAGACAAGTTTGAAGTCAGCGGAAATAAATTCCTTTTCAATATTGACAGTGTTGCAGCAAATACCTCAGGCAAGCTTACTTTTAAAGTTAAAGTTTTAGATAGCACCAGTGCCGGAGATATCAAAAATACTGCCTATGTCGATCCAGATGGTAAGCTCGGTACTTCTGGTGGACCGAATATTCCATTAATAATCACAGATGTTCCAGATAACGCACCTACTGATCCTACGACTGTTCCATCGAATCCATCGATTGTAACTGTAACAGGTAAATTTGATGGGTCGATTAATGACTCTGTATTAAACAGCTTTAAAGATGGCACTATTCCAGGCGCTCCAGTGGATGACCGTATTATCTTGGCAGGCAAACAAGGTGTTCCTGTTGTCTTCGGTGACAGCACAACAGAAGGTGACATGATTGTTGTACATAACCGCGGCAATACAGCAGATTCTTATACGCTTACTGTAGATAAAACAAGTTTACCGGCAGGCAGTATTGTTGAAATTCTTAAAGCAGACGGGAAAACGCCCGTAACGTCGAATAATACCGGTCCAATTGCAGCTGGTAGCTATGAGATATATATCGTTCGCGTCACTTTCCAGAACGGCGCAGTAGTCAATAATAATCAAATTATTTTGACCAGTACTTCTGATGCGAACAAAGGTACAGATAAGTTAACTCTAGTTGTTTCCAGCTTACAGGCAAATACGGTGGACTTGATTAGTAAAGCTGATTCAACGACAGAACTGGGTACGGGTCCGGGTAATTCAACATCTGTAAAAACTGTAACTACACCACCGGCAATACCAGCAACTTTTGATATTACGATCAAAAATACCGGCAACATTCCAGATAATTACATTATTAATGTTCCAAATATCCCTACAGGCTGGACTGCTGAAGTTTTTGAGAAAGATGGCTTAGGCAACTGTACTGCAACTAAAGTGACCAATTCTGGCAACATTGCCAATGGGGCTGCAAAAAGTTTCTGTTTAATCGTGACGCCTTCTGCCGGAACGCCTGCAGATATGGTTACTGGTAAAGATATTAAAGTCGAGATTTCCTCGCCTGCTACTGGTACGAAGGATGATATTACCTTTAATGTCAAAGTGGCTGAACAACGTCAACTGACCTTTACTCCAGACCGTCAAGGTCAAATTGCACCGGGTGGTACAACAGTATACAGCCACACATTAACCAATACGGGAAATGTACTGGAAGGTGAAACCAAATATCCAGTCGAAATTAACTGGTCTTCTACTTTATCAGGTATGAATACCTCAGTTTACGTTGACCTGAATAAGAATGGCATAGTTGATGCTAATGAGCTGGTAATAGGGGCAACCGCTGCGGAGCGTAATGCCTCGTTGACTGCCTTATTGGCACAAACTAATAGTGCTGGTTTATCACAAAATGAGTCAGTCACAATTTTGGTCAAGGTGGAGGCGTCAGCCACGGCAACAGCGGGTGAAGCTGATACGACGATTGTGACGTTCAAACCTACAGGAAGTAACAAACCTGCGGATGTGATTGTAACGGACCGCACGGTGATTAACTTAGGTCAGATTCGTTTGGTTAAGACTCAGGCGGTAGCAGACTGTACAACGACTCCAACAGTTTATGGAACAACTGATTTACAGGCAAAACCAGGTCAATGTGTGTATTACAAAATTGTAGCCACCAATGATGGTAATGCGAGTGCAACCAATATCGTGATTTCCGATATGGTGCCAAGTTATACCAAGCTATTTACAGGATCATTGAAGCCCGCGTCTGCAATTCAAACCAATGGTCAGGTGAGTTATACCGTGAATACCTTGACTCCAGCAACATCGGCAACTTTAGAGTTTGCGGTAAAAATTGATGATAGCGTAACCACTCCATAATCTTTAAAAAACTTTTCTCCCTCTTTTTTCGAAAAGAGGGACTCGATTCGTTTGTTCTAATTATTTGTATTTTTGGTTTTGGGGTGTGGCAATGAAAAAAGCAATGAATAAAAAAGTGGAGACATTATCTTTGTCTGCACTTGCGTCTGCTTTGTTCTTTGCACAGCACGGTCATGCTGCGATGCCTATGGCTGGACAAATGATTCAGAATATTGCTTATGCAAGTTTTGAAGTTAGTGATTTGAACGGTGGGCAATTACTGCAAACGACTCAATCCAATGCAGTCAATATCGAAATTGCAAAGTTTTATGGTCTTGAACTATTTCCAGATCAGCTCCAGCAAGTAGAAGCGGGTTCAAAAGTCATCTGGTTAAATCAGGTGACCAATACCAGTAATACAAATGCGTGGTTTGATTTTAAAACCGCGCCTGTTAACCATTTATCCAATTTAAAAATCTATTTAGATGCCAATCAAGATGGTATTCTGGATATTTCAGATACCCTGATTAAAGATGCATTAGAATTACAATCCAATCAAACTGTACACTTATGGATTGTAGCAGATACCTCATTGCAAACTCCCGATCAGTCCATGTTAGAGCTTCCTTTAACCGCACAGATTCGTGAAGAACCGCAACAGCAAAAAACAGTTCAAGACCCTATACAGGTCTTTGAAGCAAAATTAAAAATAGAAAAAGCTGTAGACCAACAACTGCTTAACATCAATCATCTGGAACAGACCCTGAATTATACTTTGACGGTAACCAATTCAGCATCATTACCGGTATCTCCTGCAACAGTCACAGTGGATGGACAGAAACAATCATGGGTGATTGTTGAAGATCCTTTGCCGGCAAATACTGTTTTTGAAGATATTCAGGTTTCAGATCCGGCTTCTAATACACTGGTTTTGCATAAGTTAGCAGAAGGGCAATATTCAAGTCATTTACCTCAGGATAAAAGCCAAATTGGCCATGGTGTAGTTGCTTATAAAAAACCGTTTGCAGCTGGTCAAAAAAGTGAGATTAAGTTAAAGGTTAAAACTCAACCAACCATTAGCTATACCACATTGGTGAATGGAGCGTATGTTCTGCATCAAAAGGGGCAAGTGGATCAAAAAACATTATCCAATAAAGTTGAAACCAAGGTTGTGGGTCAGCCGACTTTGGATAGCACCACAAATGATTTTAAAATTAGCTTGTATACGGGCAAGGTTAATGAACCGATTTATTTAAAAACCAATGCTGCGGTTTGTAATGCCAACCGTTTTAGCAAAGAGCAGGCACGCATTCGTATTCAGTCTAAATTGACGGGTGATATTGTTATTATTTCTGCCATAGAAAGTGGCGAAAATACCGGTCTGTTCCAATTTAGTTTAGCTACTGAAGAAAATACAGAAAAAAATCTGAATGATGCTGTTTTACAAGCGCTTAAACGTGATGAAGTCACAGCGAGTCTGGTTGGATGTATCGACGAGCAAGGTCAGGTCACTACACCGATTAATGATATTTCAACGCAGATATTGATTGATCCATACGGCATTATTTTCGATGCAAAAACTAAAAAACCTGTCGCTGGGGCAACAGTAATATTGGTTGATGAAAATGATCAACCTGTAGGCAATAATATTGCTTTTGAAGTTGACCGTACCACAGGGATTTTACGTTCAATTCCTGCAAAACAGATCACATCTGCGACAGGCGAGTTTGTTTATCCGCAGGTGATTCCTGGTAACTACAAGTTATTGGTTGATACCTCAACAATTCCGGCTAGTAAATATAGCTTTGTCAGCGACCAAGTGGTGTATCCGCTGAGCTCTTTTAACGGCATGGCGGTACATTCGCAATATTCTTATGGCGGCATATTTACTCTAGCATCCAGCAGTCCGGCATTGAATATTGATATTCCGATTGACCCGCTATTCAGCCAATCGGGTTTGATGGTACAAAAAACAGCACGTGATAGCAGTATCGAGTTAGGTGATTTCACCAATTACAGTATTACCGTAAGTAATCAAGGAGATGTACTGGCACGTGATGTCAAATTGCAAGACAGTTTGCCACGTGGTTTTAGCTATGTGCCGAATACCATGCGTATTGATGGCAAACCAGTGGCCGACCCGGAAGGTGGTAAAGGCCCTTACTTAACGCTGGGTCTCGGTAATCTTGCAGTCAATGCCAGTGCTAAAATTGAATACCGTGTTCTGGTGGGACCTAATGCTTTAAATGGAGATGGGATTAACCGGGCTCGTGCAGTGGATGGTTCTGGTCTTAGTTCGAATGAAGCACAGGCTAAAGTTAAAGTTCGTCCGGGTGTGTTTAGTGCCGATGCGTTTGTGGTGGGTAAAGTTTATAACGACTGTAACCGTAATGGCATACAGGATAAAGGCGAGTTGGGCGTGCCGGGTGTTCGTCTCTATATGGAAAATGGCAGCTATGTCATCACGGACCGTGAAGGTAAATATGACTTTTACGGCGTATCGGCAAAAACCCATGTACTTAAAATTGACCGCACGACTTTACCTGCCGGCGTAGAGTTACTGACTCAGACCAACCGAAATGCCGGTGATCCATCCAGCCGCTTTGTCGATGTCAAACGTGGCGAATTGTATCGTGCCGATTTTGCTATGGCGGATCAGGCAGATGCATATTCCGCACCCTTAACGGATGTAATAAAACAGCGTCAGGAAAAAATTAACAGCAGCAATTTAAATCTTGAAAAAGCGATTAACAAGCAACTCTCTATTGATGCACCGAGCTATCTGGAAAGCAGTGCCCGTTCAGAAAACACCCAAGGCTGTTTAGCAAATGATAATGATCAAAATTGCTTACTGAATTGGGGGGATTTTGCTGCACAAAAACAATCGCAATTGTTGATTGATCCGGTAAAACTGCCTGTTTTAGTGAACCTTGAAGAATATTTAAAGCGTAGTGACAACAATGCTTTAGAAATTTTAAACTTAAAAGAAGGACAAGTTCTACCTCATGCACAAACCACGATTCAGATTCAAGGTGCAGCGGGCGCAACCCAGCGTGTTTTAGTCAATGATATGGTGGTGGCAGATAAACAACGGGGTAAACTAGCTATCCTGGATGAGCAACGCAAGCAAGGCGTTGAATATGTCGGAGTGGCATTAAAAATCGGTAAAAACAGCATTCGTGCTGAACAACTGGATTTTGCTGGCAATGTGCGTGAAAGCCAGCACATCCAGGTCATTGTTCCGGACGAAATTCATCAGCTGAAGTTACAGCATGCGCCAATCCCGGTCATGGCTAATGGCCGTGATGTGATGCAGCTGCGAGTGCAGTTGCAAGATAAACAAGGTGTCAAGGTGGCTACCCGTACCTCAGTCACTTTAGAAAGTGACATCGGGATTATTGATCTTCAAGATTTAAATCCGAATGAACCGGGTATTCAAAGCTTCATTGATGGCGGTGAAATGGTTATTCCGGTTCTTGCACCGAATGCGCCTGCACGTGGAAAACTACGTGTCAGTAGTGGTTTACTCAAAGAAGAAATCGATATTCAGTTTCAGGCCGATTTACGTCCGCTGATTGCCGTGGGTTTAATTGAAGGTTCAATTAACTTTAATAATTTTGATAACACACAGTTGCACAGTGTGAATCGTAATGATGGTTTTGAAGATGAGCTGAATGAAATTGCCGAGTGGGGTAATGACACCTCATTGAACGGCCGCACTGCAATGTTTCTGAAAGGAAAAGTCAGAGGTGACTATCTGTTAACCTTGGCTTATGATTCTGATAAAAGTTCCAAGCAACGCCTGTTCCGTGATATTCAACCTGATGAATATTATCCGGTATATGGTGATGCAGCAGCAAAAGGCTTTGAAGCCCAATCGACTGGCAAATTATATGTACGCTTAGATAAAGGGCGTTCATATGCGATGTATGGCGACTATATCACTCGTACAGAAAAAGACGAAGGTCTGGCGTTGGGACAATATAACCGTTCATTGACGGGACTTAAAGTTGGACATGAAGGCGATAAGTTTCAAGCAGCAGCATTTGTAGCTGAAACCAGATCTCGTCAAGTGGTCACAGAAAATCGTGCACTGGGGATTTCTGGTCCTTATAGTCTGGGTCCAATTTCAAATGAACTTGTGCTAGACAATAGTGAAAAAGTCGAGATTATAACCCGTGATCGTAATAATCCTGGTTTGATTATTGCTAAACAAAGCCTCACCCGTTTTACTGATTATGAGGTTGACACCTATAGCAACAGTATTTACTTAAAGCAGGCTGTCGCTATTGTGGATCACGACCTGAATCCGAATTTTATTCGTATCACCGTGGAAGCGGATGAAATTGGTAAAGAATATCAAGTCGGTGGGATCAATTTCAGCTATGCCATGAAAAGCCATTTAAAAATGGGTGGTTCATTTGTGCAAAGTAATGATCCGTTAAATCAGGAACGGATTGCCAGTTTAAACACCGTAATGAAAGTAGGCCAATACGGTAAATTAATTGCTGAAGTGGCGCAGTCTAAAAACACCGACTCTACAGCAGATCAGCTTACTCAAATTAATAGCAACGCAACTCAAGATAAGAACCAAGGTACCGCTGCTCGGATCGAATTTGAATATATACCAAGCTTTGCTCATGTTCGTGCCTATCACCAGCAGGCCGAAGAGGGATTCCAGAATGATGCAGCAACCATAAGTGCAGGACGTAAAGAAAGTGGTATTAAGGCTTCCGCACCGATTGCAAAACTGGGTTTGGCACGAGTTGAAGCCATTCGTACTGAAGACCAAGATAATCATGGTGTGCGTACCGGATTGTCTGCCAGTCTGGAACGTAATTTCTTTAAAATTCTCGCGGTCGAGTTAGGGCTGCGTCATTATGATGAAACCAGTGCTGCGGCAACTTTAGCAACTAAAAATCTGGGTCCATATAACGGCACGACCGGGCGTATCAAATTTACCGGTAATCTGCCGTGGAAAGGCGCATCAGCTTTTATTGAATACGAACAGGATTTATCCAATTCTGACAAGCAGGTTTTATCGGTGGGGGGAACGGCTAAAGTTTTACCCAATACTGAAGTCTATGCCCGCCATGAAGTGATTTCAGCAATTGATGGCTTGTACTCCATCAATAGCACAGAAGAAACCAACAGTACGGTGTTTGGTATTTCCAGCAACTATATGAAAGATGGTTCAGCATTCAGTGAGTATCGTGTTGCAGATGGCATCACTAACCGTGAAGCTGAAGCAGCATTGGGACTACGTAACCGCTGGCAACTAAAACCGCGTGTATATGTCAGTAGCAGTTTTGAGCGTATCCAGTCTTTATCTAAAAATGAAAACAATAGTAATAATGATGCGACTGCACTGAGTCTTGGGCTTGAATATTTAGTTCATGAGAATTGGAAAGCGACTACCCGTTTGGAAGGTCGCCGTGCGGACACTTCAGATACTTTCATTAATACCATTGGTTATGCCTATAAGCTCTCTGATGATGCAACCGTGCTGACTAAAAATACGCTGAACTTTGTCGATAATAAAGCAGCAGATCAGGGGAATCACTTACGCAACCGTTTCCAGCTCGGTTATGCATGGCGTGATTATGATCAAAATAAACTCGATATCTTGTCGAAAATTGAATATTACTATGAAAATAATGCCACTGATTTAGAAGCGGAATTCAAGCGTGAAGCCTATGTGACTTCTATTCATACTAACTATCATCCACAGCGCCGTCTGACTTTATCGGGTCAATATGCAGCAAAATGGTCTGAGCTCAATGAGAGCTATATTACTAGCAATGCTCTAACGCAATTGTTCAGCGGTCGTATGATTTATGACATCAATGAACGTTGGGACATGAGTGTACAGGCAGGTGTTTTATGGGCCAACCGTGGTGTAGGGACACGTTATTTAGTCGGGACAGAATTAGGATATTTACTTGCGACCAATCTTTGGGTTTCAGCAGGTTATAACTTTATGGGTTATCAGGATGATGAACTGGCGAATACCAGTTTAACCGGTGAAGGTGCATATTTAAGATTCAGATTCAAGTTTGATGAAGATCTGTTTAGTCGCCGTTCGGCAAACACAAATTTTGCTTTAGAGCCAGAACAGGGACGATAAAACATGAAACAACTGATTGGACTGCTTACAGCTTTATTTTTAGGGAACAACTTGCTATATGCTGAACCCTTTTTAGCTGCTGATGCTCGGCATCAAATTAATACGTTATCTACTACTTTACAACAATATACTGATGCTGATGCACTGGCTCGTTATCACGCTTACAAGGCAAAAATGTGGCTAAGCTATGCGGTCAATCAACAATCCGAGCGCAGTTTAAGCATAGCTGGACGGGAGGCGTTACAACAGGCTCAGCAGATTGTCAGTAGATTGCAATCTAAGCAAAATTTAAGTTTAACCACACCCATCTTAAGCGTATCACAAGTCATGCGGCGGGATCTGTGGTGGCAAGTAGAGCATTTAAAACAGCAGGGTGCCATTAATAAAGCACCAGAAAGTCTGGCATATGCAGAGATAATGCTGGTGTGGGCCGCAGCAGAATATTGTGAGTTGGGCTGGAGACATGCCCAAGAACCTTTTAATGCCGCACAACAAGCTTTATATCAGGTGATTGAATCTACCAGTATACGGCTTACAGATATCAGCTGGCAGCCCGAGCAGTTGCCTTCATTGCAGCAGCTAAATGGAAAGGGCTGTCAGGGAGTAAATTCTGAATTTTGGCCTCTAGCTAAAGTACAATTAAATCAACAATCTAATAGTTTAAAAATCAATAATATTGTACATTTTGCCCGAGGCAGTTCAGATTTAAGTCCAGCCAGTCAGACAGTGCCGCAACAATGGCGAACCCAGTTAAAACAATATCCGCAATTGTCTGTGGTTTTAAAGGGGGATACCGATCGTCATACAAGCCCAAGCTATACCATACAGCTGGCACAGCGCCGTGTTCAGGCAATGCAAGATTATCTTGGGTTACTGGGTATGGATAGTGCAAATATTACGACTGAAGCCAAGGGTGCTGCTGATTTTCAAACTGATACAGAGATCAAAATAGCTGAAGCCAAAAGCCGTCGGGTGGTTCTGCATGTTGCAGATGCACAGGCGATTGAAATTGAATATCTGCCACATTGGCAAGATTTACAAATAGAGTCAAAACAGCAGAAAGTAAAGGTGAAATAACAGTATGATCAAGCGATATTTACCTCATGTTTTGACATCTACAGTTTTATTACTCGGCGGTATGGCTCAGGTTTATGCAGCGGATACCGCAGCAGATACCAATAAAGTTAAAATTCAGCGTAGCTTTATCAATTTAAGTTTTAATCAACCAGGTGTTTCATTAAACCCGGGGACAACCCAATTTAATGAAAGCGCGGTTGAAGGTTGGTTAACCACTCATCCTACTCCAAAACTGATAGAAATTTGGCGAGGAAGGGGAGCTGCAGCTACGAGTTATACAAACTGGAATACGGTAAATAACTCTCCTATGGTCAATCAATATGCAGAGTTAAATGCAAGTGCAAGATCCGCGCTTTATCAAACTGTTTGTTTGTTTAAAGATGAAGAATTCTCTTGGAATTTTAGGCATGCAGCCCGTTCCGATTTAAGCGAGCAAACCACATTTTATATCGGAAAAGTTTCAGCTGACCGTTTCAGTTTTACTGTAAATCAAACTATCGGAACGAGTCAAACGGTTACGAATTTATTTGAATGGAAAAATGCGAATTCTACTGGAGCGAAAGCCAAAGTAAATGTAGCGAGCGGGATCTATCAATTTATTTTTGATGCGACAAAATTTGGTTCAAATGCAACCTTGGGCAACTTTATTGATGATATTCAATTGGGTTTAAAACCTGCTGTTGAATTCAGTGCTGCTTCGGCACGTTTTTATGAAGGCGGAGACGCAACAGGTAAAACCTATTCCGTACCTTTTAATATTGTGGGGCAAATTTTAAATCAGAGTGATATGCCCACCCTGCAATTTAAAATTGAATATCCAACAGGCTATACTCAGACCAAAGCGATATATGGCATAAATTACAGAATATATAAGCAAACTGCATCCGGCTTGGTTGAATTGGGTTCAGCAGATAGTTTGGTGACCACAAACCCAGACAAAGTGACCTTTAATTACGCCCCAGTCTATAACTCTACCTTGGATTATACCAAAGGGGTTCAGGTGAATGATTTGGTGATTAAAATTTTTGGTAATACCCAAACCAATACTGATATCAATCTACCCTTTGAATTTGCGCTGGATGCTAACAGTAAAGCTGTTTCTACCAATTTGAGTACCTGCGGTAATGTCACTGCAGATATTAAATTTGATCTCAAGATCCAAGAAGATGATATTGATTTAGCGGTTGTTAAAAGTTTAACACCAGAATCGGTGATTCAGAAAGATAACCTGATTTCTTATCAGCTGGATGTCACCAATAATACTGCCGTGCAAGCAGATGGAGTAGTGCTGCGAGATAATTTCAAAAATTTACTCCAAGTAACGAGCGGTGATGCCGTAAATCAAACTAATCTGATCTGTGAAGATTTAACCAATGGTACCAGTAAGGCTTGTCCTGCGACATGGACAGATACCAATGCACTGACTGCACTTCTTAGCAATAACGCAGGCAGTGGTTTAAGTTTGGGTGATATTCCAGCCAATGCTAAATACCGATTTACCGTTAAAAATTTAAAAGTCACTGATACAGATACTTCAAGTGTGGGTTTTGTAGAAAATACAGCCATTATTGAGACCACAAAGATGCAGGATCTGATTCCTGAAAATAATACTTCAACCGTGAAAACACTGATTGCGACCAAAAGTGATTTATTTAACAACATCAGTAATGCCCCTGCGACCGATGGAGCAGCAACTGGTACGGGTATATTTATCATTGGAAAAGAGGGTAGAACCGGTTCCACCCCACTCTGGACTCAAAAATCAGAGAGCAGCAAAGTTTATTTCCCACTCAATATACAGAATTACGGCGGTCTGGCACAAGATTATCAGCTATACGCATCCAGTACTAAAGTTGAACCAACATTGAGGACGGGCGAGTATTCAACCTTGGTTAAAAATAGTATTACTCCCTTTACTTCTGGTTTGAAAATTGAATTTTATAAAGCGGATTTTGCACAGTGTAAAAATAGTGTAAGTGGTCAGCAGATTACTCAATTGAATATTGCAGCCAATAGCACCGTACAGCTCTGCGCAGTTGTGACCGTTTATTCTTCTGTGACAGCGACCACCAATATTTGGTTTGCAATCGAGTCGCTTCAGTCGGGCATGGCTGACATTATTCTGGATGCTGTAATTCCCCAGTCCAAAAAGCGTACATTGGAATTAAGCAATGATCAAAGTGCACAGGTAGGGATCGGGGGAAGCTATGTATTTTTACACCGTCTGACTAACTATGGAGTGGAAAATGAAACTAAAGTGAAGGTCAGTATTGACCCGGTCAATCGTACCGATGGCTTTTTATATACCTTATTTTTGGATCATAATGGCAATGACACGCTAGATGCAAGTGATACTTTACTGTCCGGCACAGAGACTGAATTAAGCAATATCATTGAGCAGAATAAATCAGTTACTTTATTGATTAAAGTTGAAGCCCCATCAATGGCCAACAATGGTATGAGCAGTCAAGTTAAGCTGATCGCCAAGCCGAATAATGTCGGGAAAGATATGCCATTAGTTGATTTAAGTAATATCGACTTAATTACAGTCAGTCCGAATCAGTTAAAAATTCTGAAATCACAATTCAAAGTTGAGAATTGCAGTATGGCAAATGTTTCGGCAGTGATAAATGCGACGTATACCGTACAAAATGAAAACTTGAAACCGAATCAATGTCTAATTTATCGAATTATGGTGAAAAATACTGGCAGTACGGCACTAAGCAATGTAGTGATTAACGATATGTATCCCGCTTATACCCAGCAATGGGCACTTTCAGGCATATTGCCAATTGTAGGAAGTAATGGTCAAAACATTACTGATAGTAGCAACAATACAATTGAAGATGATGGCACAGCTAAAATTAAGACGTTCTTAAAAGAGCTGTTATCACAACAGGAAAAGTCTCTGTATTTTGGTATCAAAATGCAATGAGAGGTTTAACATGATAATGATTGTCTAATTTATGATGTTCCTATCATGGTAGTGCCCTGTACTCACGTGATAGCCATCTAAACCATTTTCATTTTGTAATTTCCAGTTGCCTGCAAAGGTATAAGCTGATTTACCTTGCAATACTTCAAGCTCACCCGTTGGTGACTGCTCAACCATTAAATCAAGAAAGACCTTGGCATCACCTAAAAAATCCTCCAAAGAATCTGTCGCCTGACTGTCTAAGCTGACAAATACGAAACCGCGATAACTGGAAATGCGATCTTGTTTGAGACCATGTGTGGTTTTATCGAAGTGTTCGCAATATTCACTTGGAGCCTTGACTTTAATTAAGCGACCATCTGAGTTATAGGCCCATGCATGGAAAGGACAGGTAAATGTAGCTTGTCGTGATTGAGCAATATATAGTCCGGTGGTGTAGTTGTAGCACCTGAAATCAATACGTTTTGCAGGCCATATCGGCCAGCATTATCATTGTCAATATTCTTTAAAATGAGTTGATGGATATTGCAAATTTGCGATTCAGAAAAAGGTTCTTCCTTTCTAATAATGTCTTTAACGTAATAAATGGCATTTCTATGGTTAATTGCCTCGAAGTACTCTCGTAAAGCTTTTCCACCGGTAGTAATGCCTTCTTAGTACAACTTTGGTTTCTAATAAAATAAGTGTATTGCCTTCAATAGTATTGGAATGATAAGTCCATCGTACAATAAGGTCTTCTTGTAAATTTTTTACTGTTGCAGGTGATAGCGGGGCGATGCTGATCTAATTTATTTTTTAAATCATCAATAATTTCAAACATGACCTGATCCCTGAATCTTAATTGATTAATGATACCTGAAAAATGGAGCACCTAAAAACGTAATGATATAATGTATCATAACTAAAGGATTGAATATGATAGAATAATAAGATAAATCCAAATCATGTATGTGGGAAATAAAATCATTAGGCATTTGATGTTATACATATGATTAAAGTTTTTACGGTATTTAATACGGTAAATAAAATTTTTAAGTATAAAAAGTTAAATACTATCAAGAGCATACTGATGGTTTCTGGTGCGCACCGAGCGCACCATTTTTATATATGATAAGAATCGATAACATCCTATAAGCCTTGCTAGATAAGGCTTATTAAGAAGAATGACTATGAACAGCCGAAATGATGGCTTATATATTATGTATAACGGTATTTTTACCCTGCAATCATATAAAATTTTTCTTATGAAGGATAAAACCACGCAATATAGCAACCAGCACAGCAAAAAGAATAATTAAGAATATTTGTTCTGCTGTGTTTAGGTTGGGACTATCTATAAAGTAGTGTTGTATAATAAATAAAAAAGCTAAAATAACTATAATAACCAGTATGATAGAAAACACAAGGTATCTCACTAAACTACATATATTCTATATATAATATTATCTGAAGAATGGATATTTTTAGGCTACAATTAGATTATAAAGATAGAAAATTTCTTCCTTCCACTAGAATCACAGAGTTTAAGTAATACTTTGATACCTATTACAAGGCACAGTAATTGTATTATTAAAAATATATCTGTATTGATAAAAGTGAAACTCATAAAATTATGAGGAGCTGTCATGAGAATCTTGAGATGGCTATCATTTATCGCAATTGTAGTGATATTGACTCTGATTTTTTGCCTTTACGGAGACTTGGCAGGAGATTCTGTCAGATCAAAAATTTTCTAATAAATTAAACCTCTTAATCAGAGGTTTTTTCAATTTTAAACCCTAAGTTTTTACATCAGGTCATAGTAGTAGAACTAATTAAGACTTTTTATGTCTTGTATTATATTTAATTGATATTATAGCCCTCCTGAAAAAAGGGGCATTCTTCATGCAAAAAGGCTTGGCAGGTGAATTGTTTGGTGTAAATATTTATTTACCTATTTCACGTATTGAGGTGAAAGCCTTAATACAAGCAAAAAATGCTCTGGCAGAATATTTAGTCCGTGATAAGTATAAATCACTTTATGAAGTTCATTTACAGCTAGACAGACAGATCCATGTATTTGCTCATCGCTTAGAAAGGGAAGAGGCAGCCCGCTTTTACAGGTTTTTTCTAGAAGAAGTCACAAACTCAAATAGTAAAAAATTGGAGCTAAATCCAAATTATACTTTTTCAAAAGCAATTCCATCTTATGGATTCGAATTTAAATCTCAATATAATATTAGAGTAGATAGTCTTTTAAAAAATTATTTAGGTTGTATTTTATCCAGCTTAATTTGCATAATTTTTTTATTGTATAGTGCAATCGTTAATTTTAATCTTTAAGTTAAAAGTAAATAAGTTACTTAAAATATTGAAAATAATTAGTATTTTATTGTTATTAATGCTGAAAATGACGTTATATCACGAGTATTTTTAGCTTTAGATGGAAATCATGCAGAATCTTTTTATTTAGGGTATGTAGGGAAGCGAGCGTATATCCAGAATCCTATTTTTGAGAATTTTAAATCTTATAAGGGAGCTTAGGTGAAAAAGTTATCATAGCATTTTGTGTTGTATGAAGATGTCTTGATACTTTACTCAAGCAAGATCATAGAAGGTATTGGCATATTTATTATTTTCACAAATATTAGATGTATCATTTCATGAGTTAATCTAATTTGAGCTATTCGATAGCAGCAAGTAAAAGTAAAAAATAAACTAAAAAATCGCCTATAAATATATTTTAAAATTACGGACTAAGGAATGAGTATAGGGTAATCAGTCATCTTTGACTTGTAAAAATGACTGATTTAATAAGCTATTTTCAATGCTGTCTTAAATGCTCTATAGACTGATTAATCTGTTGCATGGCGCGGTTAAGCTCAGATGGTGGAAGTCGGCTTTCTTGCAGACACGTCAGCCATTGCATCTGACAAGGTTTTAAGTGTTCAATGTGGTGTGCTTGCTGAATACGTTCAATAAGCTGTTTGGCCATTAAGCCACAATATTGTCTTAACAGACTCGTCATTAACTCTTTTATAGCTAGAAACCCTAAGAGCTCAACATTTATTTTAGCGTTAGAAGTGGACCGCTCTGAATATATAATTTCATTTTGCCTGTCATTACTTATTAATATTATCGGGGCTGTTTCTATTTCAAATTGGTCTGCTGATATGAGTTTTTCTTTTTGCTGACCTTCAAAACTGATCAGTCCCATATTATAAAGCTGGTCTAGTACCTCAGGTTCTGCAATTCGTTGCTTGAATTGTGGCGTAAGTATATCAAAATCTGGTGTACCAATCAGAATAAGTAAACGTCTCTGGCGTACATTTAGATGAATTGATCTGTTTTTTAAAACTTCTATACCTAATGGTGTTTTTTGATAATCAGACATTGCCCCGACTTCCCCTAATCAGTCAAGGCAACCCTACATTAAAAAAATTAAAGTTTGATGAACAAATTTTTAAATATCAAGGGGCTAAACTAGGGTCTGTTCTAGGGCCTTACGTAGATAAGGATCCAGCTCTTCTTGACGTAACAGCCAGTTTACATAGTCACCAGGTAATTCTTTAATTGCGGTACCACGGTGTTTACCAAAATTCAGAATACGGGGTATCCGTGCGTCTTCTGATGCAGTATAAAGTTCTTCAATACTCTGAATATTTAGATGGTAAAGAATATGCATGAGTATATTTGCAGTTAAAATAATATCGGCATCTGCACGGTGAGCACCTTTGAGTAATTCTCTTGCTTTATCACTTCCTTTACTGATCATATAAATCAGTGCAGAGATGTTATGTGCCTCAGCATCGGGCCAAACCTTGCGGGCCAGCGCCAGAGTGCAAATAGCTTTAATATTTGAGGTGTCTATGCCACATTTTTCAATGGTACGAATATCATAATCAATATTATGACCGATAATATAGACAGTTTCGGCAGGTAAACTGAAGTCCTTATAATGAGGCTGACCAGCAATATCGGCTTCTAGAATATGATGTACTGCCATCGCGGCATAAGAAATTGATTGTTCACCAATACTGTAGAGCTGGTCAAATAACTGACTTTTGTCTAGGCTCAAACGGCCTTGAGCAATTTGGACAGGCGCGTAGGCAATTTCAATCGGTAGTCCATTGAGTGTATGTGTTTCAGTATCGAGAATAATGGCCTGCATGTTGAAAAATATGCCTGAACAAAAGAGAAAGTCAAAATCTAACATTATTATTTCTATTCTGACAATTTAAAAACCCTGTCAGGGCTTTAATTGAAGGGTTTTTAGCTCATCATTTATCAAGTTGAGCCAAAAATTACGTCGCTTCTAAAATAACTCGACTTTCATTCACCTTATTTTGAAGAAAAAATCCTTCAATCTGGTTTCTAAAATTTATATATGAGAATAATTAAACAAATTTCTTGCTATTTTTTTATAGAAATTGGGAACGGGTGTCATGAAGAAGAAAGAACACCCTAAAAATCAGTGAATGATAATAACTTAAAATAAGGATATAGAATAATGAAAAGACATGTATTGACCTGTACTGTACTTGCAATAAGTATCGGTTTGACGGCGTGTAATGATAGTGATGACAACGATAACCAGAATGTCAGTACGCCTGTTCCTTCCATACCAGTAAATAATATAGACAACCCGGTATTAGCTACGCCTGTAGCCCCTATACCAAAACAGACGTGGCTATTGCCGGTGAAAGCGTGGTTATGGCCTATAAAATGCTCGAAATTAATAATAAAGAAACACAAGCTACTGCGTTAGTTTTTATCCCGGAGGGAACACCTCCAGCAAAAGAATGACCGATAGTTGCATAGGCATATGGCACGACGAGTGTGGCTAATCAGTGGGCACCGAGCCGGAGTAGTCTAAATCCGGTTATTAAAAATATGATTAACGGCCTGCTTTAGGCTAGTTATATGCTGGTAGCACTTGACTATGAAGGGCTCGGTGAACCTGGTGGAAATAAACTTCGTCCTTACTGCCAAATGAGATCATGGCAGTGTTTATCGGTTGAATATGGCTAATATTATCTCGGATGTAAAATCTCTAATGCCAAGTCAATAATCTGAATTTAAAGCGATGACTTATGTTTTTTAATATAATCCATTTTTATTTAAAACTGAGTAAAGTTCATTCTGTTTAATAATAAACTTCATGTTACAATACGCGCCAATCTTAGCACGGCTTAAAAGCCCTAAATTAATAGGACCTCGCTAATGTTTGCCAATATCTCTATTGCTGAATTTGATCCGGAATTAGCTCAGGCAATTGCTGCCGAAGGTGAGCGCCAAGAAGCACACATCGAGTTAATTGCTTCTGAAAACTATTGTTCTCCAGCGGTTATGGAAGCGCAAGGTTCAAAACTCACTAACAAATATGCAGAAGGCTATCCAGGCAAACGCTACTACGGTGGTTGTGAGCATGTTGATGTTATTGAACAATTGGCAATTGATCGTGCTAAAGAACTTTTTGGTGCTGACTATGCAAACGTTCAGCCCCATGCAGGTTCACAGGCAAACTCTGCTGTTTACCTGGCTTTGCTGAATCCGGGCGATACCGTTTTAGGTATGAGTCTTGCTCATGGTGGCCATTTAACCCATGGTGCAAAAGTAAGCTTCTCCGGTAAAACCTATAATGCAGTGCAATATGGCCTGAACCCGGAAACTGGCGAAATCGACTATGAAGAAGTTGAGCGTCTGGCTTTAGAGCATAAGCCACGTATGATCGTTGCAGGCTTCTCTGCATATAGTCTGGTTGTTGACTGGCAGCGTTTCCGTGAAATTGCTGATAAAGTTGGTGCTTATCTGTTTGTTGATATGGCCCACGTTGCAGGTCTGGTGGCAGCAGGTGTATACCCGAACCCGGTTCAAATTGCTGATGTAACCACAACCACTACCCATAAAACTTTGCGCGGCCCACGTTCTGGTCTGATTCTGGCAAAAGCGAATGAAGAGATTGAGAAAAAACTTCAGTCTGCTGTATTCCCAGGTAACCAAGGCGGTCCATTAATGCATGCGATTGCGGCCAAAGCAATCTGCTTTAAAGAAGCTATGTCTGATGAGTTTAAAACCTATCAGCAACAAGTGGTTAAAAATGCTCAAACCATGGCGCAAGTGTTTATTGAGCGTGGTTATGATGTCGTTTCTGGCGGTACATCTAACCATCTATTCCTGTTATCACTCATTAAACAGGATATTACAGGTAAAGATGCAGATGCATGGTTAGGCGCAGCCCACATTACTGTGAATAAGAATTCCGTGCCAAATGATCCACGTTCTCCATTTGTTACCTCGGGTATCCGTGTAGGTACACCAGCAGTCACTACTCGTGGTTTTGGTGAAGCTGAGGTGCGTGAACTTGCTGGCTGGATGGCTGACATTTTAGATAGCAAAGGCGATGAAAATGTTATTGCTGATGTAAAAGCGAAAGTGGAAGCGGTTTGCGCTAAATTCCCGGTTTATGCTCAGTAAGTGATTTCTTTAAAAAAGCTCCCATAAGTGGGAGCTTTTTTAGTGTTATAAACTGTGCTTTATTTAAGTTCATATATCTATAATAAACCCATAATCAGTTCTTTATAAATAAGAGTTTTAAAGCAAACTTATTCAAAATCTAAAGATCAATAGCTTTAGCAAGAAATTTTTAATCTTATAATATTTTATTTTTATTCTCTTAGATTGTTTGGTGGTTAAACTTATCTCTTTCACTATATAAAGGTATATCACCTAAAAGTGAATAATGAGAAAAGTAATAATAAAAAAATCACTCCGAGTACCCAAGGTAAAAATTTCCATATCATGGGTTGTTTCTCTTCCATAGTTTCACTAGAGAGGGGAGAGATTTCTGTTTTAAGTGTATTACTAGAGGTAGAGATAAGACTCTGCTCATCTTGTTCAGGTTTTAGTTTTTTACATTCTTCAGTTAAATAATTATAAAATTGTTCTGATTCACTCTCTTCGAGTCTGTAGGCAAATACATGAATCTTGTCGTTAAGTTGCAATGTAATATGGTCGCTACTAAGATTTTTCTCCTGTTTTAATTGATCTCTTAGTTCGTTTCGGGCTATAAGCGCTTTTCTTATTTCTTCTCTTTGCAGAGGTCGGTGGATTTCTACACCAAATAGCTCACCTAATAGTTCTAATTCCATTATGATCTACCATTTATTGTTGTTGTACGCCGTGTCTATAGCAATATAAAGCAATAGCTTACAAAGACAATGACATTGTCTAACAATTTAAACTTAAGGCAAGAATAAAAAAGTTAAAAGCACTATTTTATATTTAAGATAACTGGCTTATTTTGTATGGTAAAAATATGAGTTCTGTTTTTGCTCACATCAAAAATTTTTTAATAGAGGAATTTCTGCTAATAAGAAAGTTTATAAAAAATTTGTATTCAATATTTTAGTAAAAGAAGATAATCAGAATAACTTGGTTAATAAAATAATATGAGCAATATAGAAAGTCTAGCATTCTATATTCGCGCCCTTTTTATAAAAGTCTAAGACTATATCCAGATCAAAAAGTAAACCTTCAGCGGTATATTCATTTGAATGTAGTTTGAGTAATGCAGGCATATATTCAGTTTTATATACGGTAGGGTAATCTTTGCATAAAATCTGTATCCGTTTTTGTTGAGAGGTCTTAGGATTGTCTAACTGATCTAGATATTTTCCAATTTTCTCACCTGCCTGATCAAGCTGAGCGGCGAGAGGAGAGCTGGAGTTCAATGGTTGAGCCGTGTCTGTCTCTTGTGGCTGCCTTTGACAAGCTGCGATTGATAAAGATAAAAAAACAGTCATAAGAATTTTTTCTTTCATATTCATTTTTATTTTGGGGAAGATTAAAAAAGTATAGGATGAAAATAATAAAAGAAAATATATGATTGTGGTGGAATAGTAAGCCAAAAGTATAAGTTTAATTTTGGTAACTTATATCAGTATTTGAGAAGCTATAAATTAAATGGTTGAGAAACTTGGTTTAAGATGTTACATCTATGAATAGGCTTAACTTATTGTTTAAAGGTTAGCGTTCTTCATTTAACTGGATACAGTAAAGGATAACTTTTTTCATTCTTTACATTTTATATGTTTTGTGGCTCCTCTTAAGGGGAGCTTTTTATTGTTTTATAAAAAACAATAGGGTGGAAAAATACCTTTCTGATAAGTAATTAATTATTTCTAGACCAGAAAATATACATCTATAGCGTTGCAATATTTATTTAAAATGGAAGGAGTCAGTTTATATGGCTAAACCAAATATTATTATTTCTTCACAGGACTTGCATCGTCTTGAAACCATGCTCGAGCATCAATCTCATATGACTCAGACTATAGAACATCTGGAAGATGAACTTGCTCGGGCTGAAGTAGTGGAGCCACATGAAATACCGGCTAATGTGGTCAGCATGAATACCCGAGTGCTGATCACGATAGCCCCTTCAACTGAACCGACTGAAATCCAGCTGGTTTATCCGCATGATTTTCGCGGTGATAAAAGACAAGTCAATGTACTTGCTCCTATAGGTGCTGCTATTTTAGGGCTGGCAGAAGGCCAGGAAATTGAATGGCCGCAACCTGATGGTCACCTTATGAAAGTAAAAATTGAAAAGGTACTGTATCAGCCTGAGCGAGAGGGTGATTATCGTTAGATCAAATGCCGTGAAATTTCACGGCATTACTCTTTGTAGTTATTCAATTAACTATGACAAAACTTAAACGTAAAAACTGCTATTTCGGCTTGTAGTCTGAAAGATTTGGTTTAAATTGAAAATATAGCTTTCAGCTTCACTTCATATTGTTCTGTTATTTTATTATCAGTCTATTTTACTGTTTGAGGCGATACCCGGCGTCTATATGCAGCATTTCCAAGAACTCATTCCATTGTCCAAGATTGAGGCTACTCCTCAAGAAACTTTGACCATAAAACGCAATGATCTGGTTCCTCTGATTCATGATCAATACCGGTTAAATCATTATGCCGAGCATCTGGTTCAGGCACAGTCCGTACTCCTCAATGGAGTAGACCCTGAATTAACCCGGCAGTTAAGCCAGACTATTGAACAGCTGATTCAGGCTTTAGCTGACTCTAAAAAATATCTGAAAAAACGTAATTTCAATGCATTACAGAAATGGCTGGGAATTGATATCGAGTATCAATCAAGGCAGGTGGAATATTATAGAAATCTGGACCGGTTACTTGCTCAGGCTGATCATTTGAGTCAACAGTTACAGATTGAGATTCAGAAATCACAGGCGCGTTTTCAGCAATTACTGGGTTTACGGGAACAAATGGCGAAATATATTGTAGCTGCACAGGAGTTTCTTAATGAATATCCAGCCTTTATTAAAAACCAGCATCCATTAGATAATTTTGCAGAAAGATTATCTAAAAAAATTAATACATTACAAATGTTACAGGCAGGTAATGATATTGCCATTACACAAATACGTCTTTCACAGCAGCTTTCTTTTAGTCTTTTAGACCGGTTTAAGGAAGCTCAGCAAGTACTGATTCCTGCTTGGCAATACCATGTGCAGCAGACAAATTTAAAGCATTCTGATGCAGAATTAGAGAAGCTGGATAATAGCCGGGAAAATCTGATCAGAACATTGAAGAAGTCTTTAGAGAAACATTAAAGTAAACCGAAGCAGGGTGAATTATGGCCGATCTGGAAAAAAATGATTTAACGATAGTTACTTCGAGAGACTTATCGGAGCAGGATTTTCAGCAACTAAATTTACAGGAAATAGGGTTAAAGGATTCAGACTTTACAGAAGTCCAGAATGCCCATAAAGAGCTAAATGATATGAGTCATCATACTGTCGCTGAATATGGGAAAAATATTGCGACTAAAACCTCTTCTTATACGGATGAATTGCTAGATTTAGTCCAGAACAAAGACCTTGATGCTACCGGCCAGAAACTCAATCAGGTAGTACAGGTTGCTCAGCAGCTGAATACTTCCAGCATTTTAAACAAACCCAAAAGTTCAGGTTTTCTGGGTAATTTGCTGGGTAAGATTAAAGGTGCCAAACAGAACTTTGACCAGCAGTTTCATACTACTAAAGAGCAGATTGATGTTCTGGTAAAAGAAATTGAAATTTCACAGACCGGGCTAAAAGCCCGGGTTGATACACTGGATAAAATGTTTAATGGGGTACAGGATGAGTATCGGCAGTTGGGTATTTATGTCGCTGCGGGAAAACTTAAACAGCAAGATATTCAGCAGCAAATCGCTAAGCTCAGTGAACAGCCTCAAGACCAGCCGATTACACAAAAGATTTATGATTTAAATCATCTGGCAAATAATCTGGAGAAACGTATCAGTGACCTTCAGGTTTTACAGCAATCTGCTATGCAGACTTTGCCAATGATCCGGATTATTCAGTCCAATAATCTGATGCTGGTGGACAAGTTCTATGCCATTAAAAACATTACCTTACCCGCTTGGAAAAACCAGATTAGTTTGGCTATCTCTCTTAACGAGCAGAAAAATAGTGTACAGCTTGCCAATAGTATTGATGATGCAACCAATGAATTACTACGCCGTAACGCAGAGCTTTTGCATCAGAACTCTGTAGATACTGCTAAAGCCAACCAGCGGTCAGTCATTGATATTGAAACCCTTGAACATGTTCAGAATACCCTCATTAAAACAGTAAATGATGTGATTCAGGTACAGAAAGAAGGTATGCAAAAACGTCAGGAAGCTACCAGCCGCTTGCGTATGTTACAAGATAATCTGAATCAGCTTGTGCTTGAATCAAATTCGGGGACAAATAAACCTTAAGCTGTTTTTGTTATATTAATAGCCTAAGTATACCTGATTAATCTTTGGAGATATTATTTGCCACCTTTAGATGAATATGCGTTGAGTTCTAAACAGATCGAAACAGGAATGCTGGTATTGAAAAAGCGTCAGCATAAAGTAATGCTGCTTTGCGTAACGACCAGTACTTTATTTATTGCAAGTGTGGTTGCCATATTTTTACAGCAGAATTTTATCTATAGTTTTTTTGGTCTTTCTCAACAAGTAGAACAACTACATTTACCTTTAACTCTCGAAGCTAGCCTGACAGATCTTGCACCACAGCACGATTATTTTTTTAATTTACTGTCATGGTTTGGCTGGTTATTCTTAAAACTGTTTGCAGCTTTCTTTGGTGCATTTTTCACAGTTTATTTTCTCAGAAAATTTCATTTTTTCTATATTCGCTTTCAGTCATTTATTTTAAAATTCGTTGGATGGCTCATTGCATTTATCATTATCTGGTCAGGTTTGACTTATGTGCAATATGACCTAAACAATGAAGAAAAAGAAGCTGCGCATGAGCTGGTACATTATGAGCGTAATATTCAAGATAGTGCGATTGCACACTACTTGGCTGAGGAAAATGTAGAAAAACCGGTTCAAGCTTATATACTCGCGCAAACGGCCTTATTGCACCAGCCTGCAGATAAAAATACAGCTATTCCCTATATAGTGGAACTGGTCAAAGCAGAGAAGACTGATCCAGACTTTATTGAGTATGGTTTTAAACCAGAACAGCTTTGGATCATGCAGCACCAGGTTTATGGAAAGGCTTTAACACCGTTAGCTCAAAGTGTTGAGCCACAGGTAAGACAGGCTCAACAGCTTTCATATTGGGCAAATATTATAATCATAGCTATAAGTTTAATGAGCGCTGTTTTAAGCCTGATATTTTATTTACTGTCTCGCCGTCTGCAACTGAGAACCGAGCGAATTACACACCGCCTAAACAGCTAAGTCATGAAAAACAAGATCAGAACAGGCCCGAAAAACCGGCTCTATTCTTTAATCGCAATTCTTAAAACCGATTGTATTTATAAAAACAT
>Ga0308162_1000706_pt1 | contig 32316 bp, 25 predicted proteins | sample PhySR2_FD_201370 | JGI IMG/M metagenome (GOLD analysis project Ga0308162, IMG submission 201370) | Phyllosphere microbial communities from UC Gill Tract Community Farm, Albany, California, United States - DLSLS.R2 | ecosystem: Host-associated > Plants > Phyllosphere > Unclassified | place: USA... | reverse complement strand
CTGCCCGTCAGTGGGCGCAGGCACTGAAAGCTCAGCAGGGATAACAATGACAGAAAAAACAAAACCTTCTGCCGCCCCGACTTCGGGCAGTGATGAAATCGATATTGGTCGCCTGGTCGGCACCGTCGTAGAGGCAAAGTGGTGGGTGCTTGGGATCACCGCCGTGTTTGCCGCGGCGGCCGTCGTCTATACGCTGTTTGCGACGCCAATCTACAGTGCCGATGCGCTGGTGCAGATTGAGCAGAATACCGGTAACTCGCTGGTGCAGGACATTGGCTCCGCACTGGCGAACAAACCGCCGGCCTCCGATGCGGAAATTCAGCTGATCCAGTCGCGCCTGGTTCTGGGTAAAACCGTTCACGACCTCGGCCTTGATATCTCCGTCACCAAAAATACCTTCCCGATCTTTGGTGCCGGCTGGGACCGTCTGATGGGACGCAGCAACGACACGGTCAAAGTGACTGACTTTGTGCTGCCAAAAGGAAGCGCGGATCAGACCTTTACCCTGACGGTGTTAGGCCCGAAACAGTACCAGTTGACCAGCGATGCGGGCTTTAGCGCGCGCGGTGAGGTGGGGCAGATGCTGACGAAACAGGGTGTCAGCATGATGGTCAGCGCGATCCACGCCCAGGAGGGCGGTGAATTTACCGTGACCAAATTCTCCACGCTGGGAATGATTAACAATCTGCAGAACAACCTGACCGTCACCGAAAACGGCAAGGACACCGGTGTCCTGAGCATGACCTTTACCGGTGAAGATAAGGATCAGATCCGCGACATCCTCAACAGCATCACCCGTAACTATCTTGAGCAGAACGTTGAGCGTAAATCGGCTGAAGCAGCGAAAAGCCTGGCATTCCTCGCTAAACAGCTTCCGGAAGTCCGCGCCCGTCTGGATGATGCCGAGAACAAGCTGAACGCCTATCGTCAGGATAAAGACTCTGTCGACCTGCCGCTGGAAGCGAAATCCGTTCTCGACTCGATGGTTAACATTGATGCGCAGCTTAACGAGCTGACCTTCAAAGAGGCGGAAATTTCCAAGCTTTATACCAAGCGTCACCCGGCCTACCGTACGCTGCTCGAGAAACGCCGCACGCTGGAAGAAGAGAAGGCGAAACTCAACGACCGCGTCACTGCGATGCCAAAAACGCAGCAGGAAATCGTACGTCTGACCCGCGATGTGGAATCCGGACAGCAGGTGTACATGCAGCTGCTGAATAAACAGCAGGAGCTGAAAATCACCGAAGCCAGTACCGTTGGTGATGTGCGCATCGTTGACCCGGCCATCACCCAGCCTGGGGTGCTGAAGCCGAAGAAAGCCCTCATCATTCTCGGCAGCATTATTCTGGGTCTTATCCTCTCCATCGTTGGCGTGCTGCTTCGCTCGCTGTTCAACCGTGGAATCGAAAGCCCGCAGGCACTGGAAGAGAGCGGTATCAACGTCTACGCCAGCATCCCGCTGTCGGAGTGGCAAAAATCGCGTGACAGCGTCAAAACCACCAAAGGCGTTAAGCGTTACAAACAAAGTCAGCTGCTGGCCGTGGGTAACCCAACCGATCTGGCCATCGAAGCGATTCGTAGTCTGCGTACCAGTCTGCACTTCGCCATGATGCAGGCCAAAAACAACGTCCTGATGCTGACCGGTGTCAGCCCGTCAATTGGTAAGACCTTTGTCTGTGCCAACCTGGCGGCGGTGGTGAGCCAGACCAATAAACGGGTGCTGCTGATCGACTGTGATATGCGTAAGGGCTATACCCACGAACTGCTGGGTACCAATAACGTCAACGGGCTGTCGGAAATCCTGCTGGGCAAAGGTGAGATTAGCCAGAGTGCAAAACCGACGACGGTGCCGAAGTTTGACCTTATTCCGCGTGGTCAGGTGCCGCCAAATCCATCAGAGCTGCTGATGAGTGAACGTTTTAGCGAGCTGGTGGAGTGGGCGAGCAAAAACTATGACCTGGTGTTGATTGATACCCCACCAATTCTGGCGGTGACCGATGCCGCCATTGTGGGCCGCCATGCCGGCACCACGCTGATGGTGGCGCGTTACGCGGTGAACACGCTGAAGGAAGTGGAAACCAGCCTGAGCCGCTTCGAGCAAAACGGAATTGAAGTGAAAGGGGTGATCCTGAACTCCATCTTCCGTCGTGCGACCGGTTACCAGGACTACGGTTACTACGAGTACGAATACAAGTCTGACAGTCACTAATCGTTAGCTTTCGGGGAAGACCATGACTACACAACGCCCTTTAGTTTCTATTTATATGCCGACATGGAATCGTCAGCAGCTGGCGATCCGCGCAATAAAATCTGTGCTGCGACAGGATTACGATAACTGGGAACTGATCATCGTTGATGACTGTTCTTCCTCATACGAACAGCTGCAAAAGTTTGTGACTGACCTTAACGACCCGCGCGTGGTTTACACGCACAACGAGATTAACTCCGGTGCGTGCGCGGTGCGTAACCAGGCGATTATGCAGGCTAAAGGCCAGTATCTGACCGGCATCGACGACGATGACGAATGGACGCCGAACCGTCTGTCGATCTTCCTGTCGCACAAAGCACAGCTGGTGACGCATGCGTTTTTGTATGCCAACGACTATGTCTGTCAGGGTGAAGTTTACTCGCAGCCTGCCAGCCTGCCGTTGTACCCGAAATCGCCTTACTCACGCCGCCTGTTCTTTAAACGCAACATCATTGGTAATCAGGTCTTTACCTGGGCGTGGCGCTTTAAGGAGTGCCTGTTCGATACCGAGCTGAAGGCTGCGCAAGATTACGACATCTTCCTGCGCATGGTGATGGAGTATGGCGAGCCGTGGAAGGTGGAAGAGGCGACGCAGATCCTGCATATCAATCACGGGGAGATGCAAATCACCTCGTCGCCGAAGAAATTCTCTGGTTACTTCCACTTTTACCGCAAGCACAAGGACAAGTTCGACCGTGCCAGCCGGAAGTATCAGCTGTTTACCCTCTATCAGATCCGCAATAAGCGCATGAACTGGCGCACGCTGCTCACGTTGTTGTCCGTGCGTAACGGCAAGCGTCTGGCTGATGGACTTCGGGGGAAATAATGTTTCTGGAAGATTGCCGCGCTAACAGCTGGAGCCTGCGCCCGTGCTGCATGGTTCTGGCGTACCGCATCGCGCATTTTTGCTCGGTGTGGCGCAAGAAAAACGTTTTAAACAATCTCTGGGCAGCACCGGTGCTGGTGCTGTACCGCATCATTACTGAATGTTTTTTTGGTTATGAAATTCAGGCCGCTGCCACCATTGGTCGCCGTTTTACCATTCATCACGGTTATGCCGTGGTGATCAACAAATTCGTTGTAGCCGGTGATGATTTCACTATTCGCCATGCGGTCACCATCGGTAACCGTGGGCCCGACAGCCTGGCCTGCCCGGTGATTGGCAATAACGTCGAGCTGGGCGCGAACGTGGTCATCATTGGCGACATCACGATTGGTAACAACGTCACGATAGGCGCAGGGAGCGTGGTGCTGGACAGTATTCCGGATAACGCGCTGGTGGTGGGTGAGAAAGCCCGCGTGAAGGTGATCAAATGAACATTCTGCAATTTAACGTCCGTCTCGCAGAGGGCGGGGCGGCCGGTGTGGCGCTGGATCTTCACCAGCGCGCGCTGCAAAAAGGACTTCAGTCTCGTTTTATTTACGGTTATGGCAAAGGCGGTAAGAAAAGCGTCAGCCACGATAACTACCCGCAGGTGCATAAGCACACGCCGCGCCTGACTTCCGTGGCCAACATTGCCTTGTTCCGCCTGTTTAACCGCGATCTGTTTGGCAATCTTAATACCCTTTATCGCACCGTGACGCGCTCCCAGGGGCCGGTTGTGCTGCATTTCCACGTGCTTCACAGCTACTGGCTGAATCTGGAAGAGGTGGTGGCGTTTTGTCAGAAGGTGCAGGCCCACAAACCGGATACCCGCTTCGTCTGGACGCTGCACGATCACTGGAGCGTGACCGGTCGCTGCGCCTTTACCGACGGGTGTGAAGGCTGGAAAAGCAACTGCCAGAAGTGCCCGACGCTGAGCAACTACCCGCCGGTGAAAGTGGATCGTGCCCATCAGCTGGTGGCCGGAAAGCGCCAGCTGTTCCGCGACATGCTCTCGCTCGGCTGTACGTTTATCTCCCCAAGCCAGCACGTTGCCGATGCCTTTAACAGTCTGTATGGGGCAGGGCGCTGTCAGATCATCAATAACGGTATCGACGTGGCGACAGAAGCGATTCTGGCCGAACTTACCCCGGTTGCAGAAACCCCGGGTAAACCAAAAATCGCTATCGTTGCGCATGACCTGCGTTACGACGGCAAAACCAATCAGCAGCTGGTGCGCGACATGATGGCGCTGGGTGACAAGATTGAACTGCACACCTTCGGCAAGTTCTCGCCGTTCGAAGGGGCTAACGTGGTGAATCACGGGTTTGAAACCGACAAGCGCAAACTGATGAGCGCCCTCAATGGGATGGATGCGCTGGTATTCAGTTCGCGCGTGGATAACTACCCGCTGATCCTGTGCGAAGCGCTCTCCATCGGTGTGCCGGTGATTGCCACCCACAGCGATGCGGCACGTGAAGTGCTGGAAAAATCGGGCGGGACCACGTTTGCGGAGCATGAGGTGCTGCCCCTGGTGCAACTGCCGAAGGCGCAGATCGCGCAGGCCGTTTTTGGCACCGACCTGGAATCGTTCCGCAACCGCAGCCGCAAGGCCTACAGTGGACAACAGATGCTGGAGGAATATGTCTCGTTCTATCAGAGTCTGTAGTTATCTGCTGCTGCCGCTGATTTACCTGCTGGTCAACGTCAAAATTGCCCAGCTTGGCGAAAGCTTCCCGATAACCATAGTGACCTTCTTGCCCGTTCTGCTTCTGCTGTATGTCGACAAAATCAACCTCAAGAAGCTGATGATGGCCTTAGGGCTGGGCGTGGGTCTGACGCTATTTAACTACATCTTTGGTCAGTCTCTGGATGCCAGTAAATACGTCACCTCCACCATGCTGTTTGTTTATATCGTCATTATTATTGGCATGGTCTGGAGTATTCGTTTCAAGGTTATTTCGCCACACAATTATCGGAAAATCCTTAGGTTCTTTTATATTGCCGTTGCGTTAATTGTTATGCTTGCTGCACTGGAAATGGCGCAAATTATTTTGACCGGTGGCAGTAGCCTGATGGAGATAATTTCGAAATATCTCATTTACAGTAACAGCTATGTATTGAACTTCATCAAGTTTGGCGGAAAGCGTACGACAGCCCTCTATTTTGAACCGGCGTTTTTTGCTTTGGCACTAATCTCAATTTGGCTCAGCATCAAACAGTTTGGTATCAAAACCCCTAAGACCGATGCTATGATTCTTGCAGGAATTGTTCTGTCAGGATCGTTCTCAGGGGTAATGACATTTATCCTGTTTTACCTGCTGGAGTGGGCGTTCCAGTACCTGAACAAAGATGCGATTAAGAAAAAACTGCCGCTGGCGATTATCTCTCTGACGGTATTTATGGTTGGCGTGATATTTGCCTTCCCATACATCTCAGAACGCCTGGGAGATTTGGGAACCGAAGGCTCGTCATCCTATTATCGTATCATTGGTCCGCTGGTGATGGTGGGTTATTCCTTAACCCATATCGATGGTGTAGTAAGATTCGGCTCACTTTACGAATATGTTGCATCATTCGGAATCTTTAACGGTGCGGATGTCGGTAAAACCATAGACAATGGCCTGTATCTGTTAATTATCTATTTTTCGTGGTTCGCCGTACTGTTGACACTGTGGTATCTGTTTAAAGTTTTCAAAATGATGATTAACGCGTTTGGTGATAACCAGAACTTTCGCGTGCAGCTTTATCTGTTTACACCGGTGTCGTTGTTTTTTACCGGGTCAATATTTAGCCCGGAATATGCTTTCTTGATTGTCTGTCCGTTTATTCTGCGCAAAGCGCTTAATATTACGAACGTATGACGAAATGAGGTGATTTATGTTTCTTAGCGTCATTACTGTCGCTTTTCGTAATTACGAAGGGGTGGTAAAAACCTGGCGCTCGCTGCGCAACCTGGCGCGCGATCCAAGCCTCACCTTTGAGTGGATTGTGGTCGATGGCGGCTCGAACGATGGTACGGCGGAGTTTCTGGAAAAACTCAACGGTGAGTTCAACTTACGTTTCATCAGCGAGAAAGATAAAGGCATCTACGATGCGATGAATAAAGGCATCGACATGGCGCAAGGCCGTTATGCCATCTTCCTGAATTCCGGTGACGTATTCCATGAGGATGTGGCGTTATTTGCCCGTCAGCTGGCGCGCCAGAAAGAGGATGCGATGTACATTGGCGACGCGCTGCTCGATTTTGGCGATGGCCATAAAGTTTGCCGCAGTGCGAAACCCGGCTGGTATATCTACCACAGTTTGCCTGCCAGCCATCAGGCCATTTTCTTCCCGGTAAAAGGTCTGAAAAAACAGCCTTACGATCTGCAGTATAAAGTTTCTTCAGATTATGCGCTGACTGCCAGCCTGTATAAATCAGGTTACCCGTTCCGTCGAATTAAAGGGCTGGTATCTGAATTTTCAATGGGCGGCGTGTCAACGTCTAATAATCTGGAACTGTGCCAGGATGCCAGAAATGTGCAGCGTAAAATATTAGGCGTGCCGGGGTTCTGGGCGGAATTATCTTATTTATTACGTCTGCGTACCACCGGTAAAACGAAAACCTTATATAACAAAGCCTGAATATAAGGAAACGTAATGCAGGATCTTAAAGGTTTCTCCGTGCCGAAAGGCTTTCGGGGCGGGAGCGGTATTAAAGTGCAGTTGTGGTGGGCCGTACAGGCCACCTTATTTGCCTGGTCACCGCAAATACTGTACCGCTGGCGAGCTTTTTTATTGCGACTGTTTGGCGCAAAAATCGGAAAAAACGTAGTCATTCGCCCGTCGGTAAAAATTACCTACCCGTGGAAATTAACGCTTGGGGATTATGCGTGGGTAGGGGATGACGCGGTGTTATATACCCTTGGCGATATTACGATTGGCGCAAATTCAGTGGTTTCACAGAAGTGTTATTTGTGCACCGGCAGTCACGATTTTATGAGTCAGCATTTTGATATTACCGCCACTCCGATTGTGATTGGCGAAAAATGCTGGCTGGCGACAGATGTTTTTGTTGCACCTGGTGTTTCTGTTGGCGATGGCACGGTAGTCGGTGCCCGCAGCAGCGTTTTTAAATCGCTACCGGCAAATAAAATTTGCCGTGGCAACCCCGCAGTGGTGATACGCGAACGCGTTGAAACTGATTAAATTCATAAGTAGAGGAATATAAACATGTCTAAAGTCGCTCTCATCACCGGCGTTACCGGACAGGATGGTTCTTACCTGGCAGAACTGCTGCTGGAAAAAGGTTATGAAGTACACGGTATTAAGCGTCGTGCTTCTTCATTCAACACCGAACGTGTGGATCACATTTATCAGGATCCTCATGCGGCGAACCCGAAATTCCATCTGCACTACGGCGACCTGACCGATACTTCCAACCTGACCCGTATTCTGCAGGAAGTGCAGCCGGATGAAGTGTACAACCTGGGCGCGATGAGCCACGTTGCGGTCTCCTTCGAATCTCCGGAATACACCGCTGACGTTGACGCAATGGGTACGCTGCGTCTGCTGGAAGCGATTCGCTTCCTCGGCCTTGAGAAGAAAACCCGTTTCTACCAGGCATCCACCTCTGAGCTGTACGGTCTGGTGCAGGAAATTCCTCAGAAAGAGACTACCCCGTTCTACCCACGTTCTCCGTACGCGGTGGCGAAACTGTACGCGTACTGGATCACCGTGAACTACCGTGAATCCTACGGCATGTATGCCTGTAACGGCATTCTGTTCAACCACGAATCCCCACGTCGTGGTGAAACTTTCGTTACCCGTAAAATCACCCGCGCTATCGCTAACATCGCACAGGGTCTGGAATCTTGCCTGCACCTCGGCAACATGGATTCCCTGCGTGACTGGGGCCATGCCAAAGACTACGTAAAAATGCAGTGGATGATGCTGCAGCAGGAAAAACCAGAAGACTTCGTTATCGCAACCGGCGTGCAGTACTCCGTACGTCAGTTCGTTGAGATGGCTGCCGCTCAGCTGGGTATCAAACTGCGCTTCGAAGGTACCGGCGTGGAAGAGAAAGGCATCGTGGTTTCCGTAACGGGCCATGACGCACCGGGCGTGAAACCGGGCGACGTGATTGTACAGGTTGACCCACGTTACTTCCGTCCTGCTGAAGTGGAAACCCTGCTGGGCGACCCAACCAAAGCACACGAAACACTGGGCTGGAAACCAGAAACGACTCTGCAGGAGATGGTTTCCGAGATGGTTGCCAAAGATCTTGAAGCAGCGAAAAAACACTCCCTGCTCAAGTCTCATGGCTACGAGGTTGCCATCGCGCTGGAGTCCTGAGAATGACAAAACAACGTATTTTTGTCGCGGGTCATCGCGGAATGGTGGGTTCCGCGATTGTTCGCCAGCTTGAACAGCGCGGTGATGTCGACGTGATTGTCCGTACCCGTGACGAGCTGAACCTGCTCGACAGCAAAGCGGTACAGGACTTCTTCGCCAGTGAACGTATTGACCAGGTGTATCTGGCGGCGGCGAAAGTGGGCGGCATTGTTGCCAACAACACGTATCCGGCGGATTTCATCTACGAGAACATGATGATTGAGAGCAACATCATTCACGCAGCGCATCTGCACAACGTGAATAAGCTGTTGTTCCTCGGCTCATCCTGTATCTACCCGAAAATGGCGAAGCAGCCGATCGCTGAGAGCGAACTGCTGCAGGGCACGCTGGAAGCAACCAACGAGCCGTATGCGATTGCCAAGATTGCCGGGATCAAGCTGTGCGAATCCTACAACCGTCAGTATAACCGCGACTATCGTTCGGTGATGCCGACCAACCTGTACGGACCGCATGACAACTTCCACCCGAGCAATTCGCACGTGATCCCGGCGCTGCTGCGTCGTTTCCACGAAGCAACGGCCGAAAATGCACCGGATGTGGTGGTGTGGGGCAGCGGGACGCCAATGCGTGAATTCCTGCATGTGGATGACATGGCGGCTGCCAGCATCCACGTAATGGAGCTGGATCGTGAGGTGTGGCAGGAAAACACCGAACCGATGCTGTCGCACATTAACGTCGGTACTGGCGTGGATTGCACCATTCGTGAGCTGGCGCAAACCATCGCGCAGGTGGTGGGTTACAAAGGCCGCGTGGTCTTTGACGCCACCAAACCGGACGGCACGCCGCGCAAACTGCTGGACGTGACCCGTCTGCATCAGCTGGGCTGGTATCACGAGGTATCACTGGAGCAGGGGCTGGCAAGCACCTACCAGTGGTTCCTTGAAAACCAGCACCGCTTCCGGGGGTAATGATGTTTTTAAGTCAGGAAGATTTTGCCACGGTAGTGCGTTCCACTCCGCTCATCTCAATTGATTTGGTGGTGGAAAACGAACGCGGCGAGTTCTTGCTGGGAAAACGAACCAACCGTCCTGCACAGGGCTTTTGGTTCGTGCCCGGCGGGCGCGTGCAGAAGGATGAGACGCTGGAAAATGCTTTTGAGCGTCTCACTCTGGCGGAACTGGGCCTGCAACTGCCGATGGCGGCAGGCCAGTTTTACGGGGTCTGGCAGCACTTCTATGACGATAACTTTTCGGGCACCGGTTTCACCACGCACTATGTGGTGCTCGGTTTTCGCCTGAAGGTGAGTGAGGCAGACCTGCGTCTGCCTGATTCTCAGCATGACGACTACCGCTGGCAGACGCCAGAGGCGTTGCTGGCCAGTGACAATGTGCATGACAACAGTCGTGCCTATTTCCTGGCCGATCGTCAGTCCGGAGTGCCGGGCTTATGAAAATTCTGGTGTACGGAATCAACTATTCGCCGGAGTTAACCGGAATCGGTAAATACACCGGCGAAATGGTCGAGTGGATGGCGAGCCATGGACATGACGTGCGGGTCATTACCGCGCCGCCATACTACCCGGAATGGAAAGTTGGTGAGCGCTATTCAGGCTGGCGCTACCGTCGCGAAGAGGGTGCCGCGACCGTCTGGCGTTGCCCGCTGTACGTGCCGAAACAGCCCTCAACGCTGAAGCGGTTACTTCATCTGGGCAGCTTTGCCCTGAGCAGTTTCTTCCCGCTGATGGCGCAACGTCGCTGGAAGCCGGATCGCATTATCGGTGTGGTGCCAACGCTGTTCTGCACCCCAGGCATGCGCCTGCTGGGCAAACTCTCCGGCGCGCGCACGCTGCTTCACATTCAGGATTATGAAGTGGACGCCATGCTCGGCCTGGGAATGGCCGGTAAAGGTAAGAGCGGGAAGGTGGCGAAACTCGCCAGCGCCTTCGAGCGCAGCGGCCTGCATAACGTGGATTATGTCTCGACCATCTCGCGCTCAATGATGAACAAAGCGCAGGAGAAGGGTGTACCGGCGGAAAAAGTGATCTTTTTCCCCAACTGGTCTGAAGTGGCGCGTTTTCGCGACGTGACAGACAGTGACGCTCAGGCGCTACGCGCTCAGCTCGGTCTGCCTGACGACCAAAAAATCATTCTTTACTCAGGCAACATCGGCGAGAAGCAGGGGCTTGAGAGCGTCATCGACGCCGCACAGCAACTGAGCCATCAACCCTGGATGTTTGTCATCGTCGGGCAGGGTGGCGGAAAAGCGCGACTGGAAAAAATGGCCAACGAACGTGGCCTGACGAACGTGAAATTTTTCCCGCTTCAGTCTTACGAGGCACTGCCTGCGTTGCTGAAAATGGGCGACTGCCATCTGGTGGTGCAAAAGCGCGGCGCGGCAGACGCGGTGCTGCCGTCCAAGCTGACCAACATTCTGGCAGTGGGCGGTAACGCGGTGATCACGGCGGAAGCCGAAACAGAATTAGGCCAGCTGTGCGACAGCTATCCGGGGATCGCCGTTTGCGTGGAACCGGAATCGGTCCCGGCGCTGGTCACTGGCATTGAACGGGCACTTGCCATGCCAAAAACGAACACGGTGGCACGTGAATATGCCGAACGCACGCTCGAGAAAGAGAACGTGCTGAGCCAATTTATTGCAGATATACGGGGATAAATCATGAGTCAAACCACTTTGTATCCGGTTGTGATGGCAGGTGGCTCTGGTAGCCGGTTGTGGCCGCTGTCCCGCGTGCTCTATCCAAAACAGTTCCTCTGCCTGAAAGGGGAGCTCACCATGCTGCAGACGACGGTTAACCGCCTGCAGGGTGTGGAGTGTGAAAGCCCGGTGGTGATTTGTAACGAACAACACCGCTTTATTGTCGCCGAGCAGCTGCGCCAGCTGAACAAACTCACAGAAAATATCATTCTGGAGCCTGCCGGACGTAACACCGCCCCCGCGATTGCGCTGGCGGCGCTGGCGGCCAAACGCAGCAGCCCGGATTGCGATCCGCTGATGCTGGTTCTGGCGGCAGACCATGTTATTCAACAGGAAGAGTCGTTCCGCGAGGCGGTACGCGCGGCTATTCCTTACGCCGAAAACGGCAAACTGGTGACTTTCGGCATCGTGCCGGACCTGCCGGAAACCGGCTACGGGTATATTCGTCGTGGCAATGTGACCCCGGGCGAAGGCGACAGCGTAGCGTTTGACGTGGCGCAGTTTGTCGAAAAACCGAATCTGGAAACCGCGCAGGCGTATGTGGCCAGCGGTGAATATTACTGGAACAGCGGGATGTTCCTGTTCCGCGCTGGCCGCTACCTGGAAGAGCTGCGCAAATATCGCCCGGATATTCTGGACGCCTGCGAGAAAGCGATGGCGGTAGTGGATCCGGATCTCGATTTTATCCGCGTTGACGAAGCGTCTTTCCTCGCCTGCCCGGAAGAGTCAATTGACTATGCGGTAATGGAACGCACGGCCGATGCCGTTGTGGTACCGATGGATGCGGGCTGGAGTGATGTTGGCTCCTGGTCCTCCCTGTGGGAGATCAGCGCCCATACCCCGGAGGGTAACGTCCACCACGGTGATGTTATCAGCCACAAAACGGAAAACAGCTATGTCTACGCCGAGTCCGGTCTGGTGACCACAGTTGGCGTGAAGGATCTGGTGGTCGTACAGACGAAAGACGCCGTGCTGATTGCTGACCGTAATGCCGTGCAGGACGTTAAAAAAGTGGTGGAGAAGATCAAGGCCGATGGTCGCCATGAACACCATATCCACCGCGAAGTGTATCGTCCGTGGGGCAAATATGACTCCATCGATGCCGGTGAACGTTACCAGGTGAAACGCATCACCGTGAAACCGGGGGAGGGGCTGTCGGTACAGATGCACCACCACCGTGCCGAGCACTGGGTCGTGGTGGCGGGTACCGCCAAAGTCACGATTGATGGCGAAGTGAAACTGCTGGGCGAAAACGAGTCAATCTATATTCCGCTGGGAGCCACGCACTGTCTGGAAAACCCGGGGAAAATTCCTCTCGACTTAATTGAAGTGCGCTCCGGTTCGTACCTGGAAGAAGACGATATTGTCCGTTTCCAGGACCGTTACGGGCGGGTATAGCGCCGTCTCTAAAGCCGGATAGCGTTTCGCGCATCCGGCCTGCGAATGAATAAAAACAAATTTGCCTGTTAATCGGGCGGGCCAACTGTTGCCTGAAAAAGGGGTCATCATGGAAAAATTAACCTGTTTTAAAGCCTACGATATTCGCGGCAAGCTGGGCGAAGAGCTGAATGAAGACATTGCGTGGCGCATTGGCCGCGCATACGGCGAATATCTTAAGCCACAAACGATTGTCCTGGGCGGCGATGTGCGCCTGACCAGTGAGTCCCTGAAGCTGGCGCTGGCAAAAGGGCTGCAGGATGCGGGAGTGGACGTGCTGGATATCGGCTTGTCCGGTACCGAAGAGATTTACTTTGCCACCTTCCACCTCGGCGTGGACGGCGGTATCGAAGTGACGGCCAGCCATAACCCGATGGACTACAACGGTATGAAGCTGGTGCGCAAGGGCGCGCGTCCTATCAGCGGTGATACCGGTCTGCGTGACGTGCAGCGTCTCGCCGAAGCTAACGATTTCCCGCCGGTGAATGAAGCGAAACGCGGCAGCTATAAGCAGATCGACCTGCGTAAAGCGTACATCGACCATCTGCTGGGCTACATCAACGTTGCAAACCTGAAACCGCTGAAGCTGGTGATCAACTCCGGTAACGGCGCGGCCGGCCCGGTGGTGGATGCGCTCGAAGCCCGCTTTAAGGCCCTGAACGTCCCGGTAACCTTCGTTAAGGTCCATAACACCCCGGACGGCAACTTCCCGAACGGTATCCCGAACCCGCTGCTGCCGGAGTGCCGCGACGACACCCGTAACGCGGTCATCGAAAACGGTGCCGATATGGGTATCGCCTTTGACGGCGATTTCGACCGCTGCTTCCTGTTCGACGAAAAAGGCCAGTTCATCGAAGGCTACTACATTGTCGGCCTGCTGGCGGAAGCGTTCCTCGAGAAGAACCCGGGCGCGAAGATCATTCACGATCCGCGTCTGTCCTGGAACACCGTGGATGTGGTGAACGCCGCGGGCGGCCAGCCGGTGATGTCCAAAACCGGTCATGCCTTCATCAAAGAGCGTATGCGCGAAGAAGACGCCATTTATGGCGGCGAGATGAGCGCCCACCACTATTTCCGTGATTTTGCCTACTGCGACAGCGGAATGATCCCGTGGCTGCTGGTGACCGAGCTGCTGTGTCTGAAAGGGCAGACCCTTGGCGAGCTGGTACGCGACCGCATGGCGGCCTTCCCGGCAAGTGGCGAAATCAACAGCAAACTGGCGCAGCCGGCCGAGGCCATTGCCCGCGTGGAGCAGCATTTTGCCCTCCATGCGCTGGAAATTGACCGTACCGACGGCATCAGCATGGCGTTCCCGCAGTGGCGTTTTAACCTGCGCTCTTCAAATACCGAGCCGGTGGTGCGCCTGAACGTGGAATCCCGCGCGGATACAGCGCTGATGGAAGCGCGAACGAAGGATATTCTGGCGCTGTTGAATCAGTAAATAGCTTTCCCCCTCACCCTGATGTGGGGTGAGGGGGCAGGTGTTGAACTAAAGGAACAACGATGACGAATCTAAAAAAACGCGAACGAGCGAGAACGAATGCATCGTTAATCTCCATGGTGCAGCGTTTTTCTGATATCACCATCATGGTCGGCGGATTATGGGTGGTGAGTTGGGTAAGCGGGCAATCCTTCTTCTACATGCATCTGCTCATGGCGCTGATTGCGCTGGTTGTGTTCCAGATGATCGGGGGGATGACCGACTTCTACCGTTCGTGGCGTGGTGTGAAAATGACCACCGAACTGATGCTGTTGCTGCAGAACTGGACATTAAGCCTGATCTTCAGTGCAGGTCTGGTGGCATTCAGCCATGATTTTGATAATCGCCTGGTGACGTATCTGTGCTGGTACCTGATTACCAGCGTCGGCATGGTCGTATGCCGCACCCTGATCCGTTTTGGTGCCGGCTGGCTGCGTAACCGCGGTTATAACCGTCGCTTTGTCGCCGTGGCGGGGGATTTGCCGGTAGGGAAGGTGCTTCTCGATAGCTTCCGCAAAGAGCCATGGTTAGGTTTTGAAGTGGTCGGGATTTATCACGACGCGAAGCCTGGCGGCGTGCCTTCAGACTGGGCTGGTAATTACGAACAGCTTATTGAGGACGCCAAAGCCGGCAAAATTCATAACGTATACATCGCGATGCAGATGAAAGATGAATCCCGCATTAAGAAACTGATGCGTGAACTGGCCGATACCACCTGTTCGGTGATCCTGATCCCGGACGTCTTTACCTTTAACATCCTCCATTCCCGTATTGAAGAAGTGAACGGCGTGCCGGTCGTGCCGCTGTATGACACCCCGCTGTCGGGTATCAATCGCGTGCTCAAGCGCCTGGAAGATATCGTGCTCTCTTCACTGATCTTACTGCTGATCTCCCCGGTGCTGTGCTGCATTGCCCTGGCGGTGAAGCTGAGCTCTCCGGGCCCGGTTATCTTCCGTCAGACCCGCTACGGCATGGACGGTAAGCCCATCATGGTGTGGAAATTCCGCTCAATGAAGGTGATGGAGAACGACAAGGTCGTGACCCAGGCGACGCAGAACGATCCACGCGTTACGCGGGTGGGGAACTTCCTGCGCCGTACCTCGCTGGATGAGCTGCCGCAGTTTATCAACGTCTTTACCGGTGGCATGTCGATTGTCGGACCCCGTCCCCATGCCGTGGCTCACAACGAACAATACCGCTCGCTGATTGAAGGCTACATGTTGCGCCATAAAGTGAAGCCAGGCATTACCGGCTGGGCGCAGATCAACGGCTGGCGTGGCGAGACCGACACGCTGGAAAAAATGGAAAAACGCATCGAATTCGACCTGGAGTACATCCGTGAATGGAGCCTCTGGTTCGATATCAAGATCGTCTTTCTGACCATCTTCAAAGGTTTCGTGAACAAAGCGGCGTACTAAGATGAGCTTACGTGAAAAAACCATCAGCGGCGCCAAATGGTCAGCGATGGCGACCATTGTCATCATTGGCCTCGGCCTGGTGCAGATGACGGTGCTGGCGCGCATTATCGATAACCACCAGTTCGGTCTGCTGACCGTCTCGCTGGTGATTATCGCGCTGGCCGATACGTTGTCTGACTTCGGCATTGCTAACTCGATTATCCAGCGCAAAGAGATCAGCCATCTGGAACTGACCACGCTCTACTGGCTGAACGTTGGGCTGGGGGTGTTCGTTTTCGTGCTGGTGTTCCTGTTGAGCGATACCATCGCCAGCGTGCTGCACAACCCCGATCTGGCACCGCTGATGCGTACGCTCTCGTTTGCTTTTGTGGTGATCCCGCACGGGCAACAGTTCCGCGCGTTGATGCAGAAAGAGCTGGAATTCAACAAAATTGGGATGATCGAGACCAGCGCTGTTCTCGCAGGGTTTACCTTTACCGTGGTCAGCGCCCATTTCTGGCCGCTGGCCATGACCGCTATCCTCGGGTATCTGGTTAACTCTGCCGTGCGTACGCTGCTGTTCGGCTACTTTGGCCGCAAGATTTACCGTCCTGGGCTGCATTTCTCTCTCGCTTCGGTGTCATCCAACCTGCGTTTTGGCGCGTGGCTCACCGCCGACAGCATCATCAACTATGTCAACACTAACCTCTCCACGCTGGTGCTGGCACGCATCCTCGGGGCGAGCGTCGCGGGCGGGTACAACCTGGCGTACAACGTTGCGGTAGTACCACCAATGAAGCTCAACCCGATTATCACCCGCGTACTGTTCCCGGCGTTCGCCAAAATTCAGGATGACACCGAGAAGCTGCGCGTCAATTTTTACAAGCTGCTCTCTGTGGTGGGCATTATCAATTTCCCGGTTTTGCTGGGGCTGATGGTGGTCTCGAGCAACTTCGTGCCGCTGGTGTTTGGCGAGAAGTGGAACAGCATTATCCCGATCCTGCAGTTACTGTGCGTGGTGGGGCTGCTGCGATCCGTTGGCAACCCGATTGGCTCACTGCTGATGGCTAAAGCGCGGGTTGATATCAGCTTCAAATTCAACGTGTTTAAAACGTTCCTGTTTATTCCGGCGATTATCGTCGGTGGGCATATGGCCGGCGCCATTGGGGTCACGCTTGGTTTTCTGCTGGTGCAGATCATCAACACCGTTCTGAGCTACTTCGTGATGATCAAGCCGGTGCTGGGCTCCAGCTACCGGCAGTACATTCTGAGCCTGTGGCTGCCGTTTTATCTGTCACTGCCTACCCTTGCGGTGAGCTATGGACTGGGCATCGTGCTCACTGGCCATCTGCCGCTCGCGGCCATGCTGGCAATACAGGTCGCAGCAGGTGCACTGGCGTTTGGCGTGATGATTGTGCTGTCACGTAATGCGCTGGTGGTTGAGATGAAGCGCCAGTTTTGCCGTAACGAAAAAATGAAAACGCTGCTTCGCGCAGGCTAGTTATTTAAGAGGCCATTATGAAATTACTTATTCTTGGCAACCATACCTGCGGCAACCGTGGCGACAGCGCCATTCTGCGCGGTTTATTGGATGCGATTAACACCCTTAAGCCTGAGACTGAAGTGGACGTGATGAGCCGTTATCCGGTCAGCTCTTCCTGGTTATTGAACCGCCCGGTAATGGGCGACCCGCTATACAGCCAGATGAAGCAGCACAACAACGCTGCCGGCGTGATGGGACGCGTGAAGAAAGCTCTGCGCCGTCGCTATCAGCATCAGGTGTTGCTGTCCCGTGTAACTGATACCGGCAAGCTGCGTAACATCGCCATTGCTCAGGGCTTCACGGATTTCGTTCGACTGCTGTCGGGCTACGACGCCATTATTCAGGTCGGCGGATCGTTCTTCGTCGATCTTTACGGTGTGCCGCAGTTTGAGCACGCACTCTGCACATTCATGGCGAAAAAACCGCTGTTTATGATTGGTCACAGCGTCGGGCCGTTCCAGGATCCGCAGTTTAACCAGCTGGCAAACTATGTCTTCGGCCACTGCGATGCCCTGATCCTGCGTGAGTCGGTAAGCCTCGATATGATGAAACGCAGCGAGATTGACACTTCGAAAGTGGAACACGGGGTGGACACCGCCTGGCTGGTGGATCATCAGGACGACAGTTTCCAGGCGAGCTACGCAGTGCAGCACTGGCTGGACGTGGCGGCGAAACAGAAAACGGTCGCCATCACCCTGCGCGAACTTGCACCGTTTGATAAACGTTTAGGCACCACCCAGGCGGCGTATGAGAAAGCGTTTGCTGACGTGGTGAACCGTGTGCTGGACAGCGGATACCAGGTGCTGGCGCTTTCAACCTGTACCGGCATCGACAGCTATAACAAAGATGACCGCATGGTGGCGCTGAACCTGCGCAACCTGGTAAACGATCCGTCCCGTTATCACGTGGTGATGGACGAACTGAACGACCTCGAGATGGGCAAATTGCTCTCAGCCTGTGACCTCACCGTGGGCACGCGTCTGCACTCGGCGATCATTTCGATGAACTTTGGCACGCCGGCCATTGCGATTAACTACGAGCACAAGTCAGCCGGCATTATGCAGCAGCTTGGCATGCCTGAAATGGCCGTTGATATTCGTCATCTGCTGGATGGTTCGCTTGGCGCGATGGTGGGCGATACCCTGGGGCAACTGCCTGCCATCAATGAACGCCTGGCCGTCGCGGTGAAAGCCGAGCGCGAGAAGGGAATTGGGATGGTGAAATCGGTGCTCGACCGCGTCCGGGAGGGGAAATGAAGGTTGGTTTCTTCTTACTGAAATTTCCGCTGTCGTCTGAAACCTTTGTGCTGAACCAAATCACCGCGTTTATCGATATGGGATACGACGTGGAGATCATCGCCCTGCAAAAGGGCGATACACAAAATACCCATGCGGCGTATACGCAGTATGGGCTGGAGGCGAAAACCCGCTGGCTGCAGGACGAGCCCTCAGGAAGAGTAAATAAGCTGCGCCACCGGGCCAGCCAGACCTTACGCGGGATCCATCGTGCATCGACCTGGCGCGCGCTGAATGTTTCCCGCTATGGCGCGGAATCTCGCAACCTGATCCTGTCCGCCATTTGTGGTCAAACGGCGCAGGCGTACCGCGCCGATGTGTTTATTGCTCACTTTGGCCCGGCGGGCGTGACCGCCGCCAAACTGCGTGAGTTGGGGGTGATTGACGGTAAAATTGCGACCATCTTCCACGGTATCGACATCTCCAGCCGCGAAGTATTGAACCACTACACGCCGGAGTATCAGCAGCTTTTCCGCCGTGGCGACATGATGCTGCCCATCAGCGACCTGTGGGCCGGGCGTCTGAAAAACATGGGCTGTCCGCAGGAAAAAATCACCGTTTCGCGTATGGGCGTGGATTTAGAGCGCTTTACCCGCCGCCCGGTCAAGGTACCGGGAAAACCGCTGCAGATTATCTCTGTGGCGCGTCTGACGGAGAAAAAAGGTCTGCACGTGGCCATCGAAGCCTGCCGCCAGCTGCGAGCGCGCGGCGTGGATTTCCGCTATCGCATTCTCGGTATTGGCCCGTGGGAGCGTCGTCTTCGCACGCTTATCGAACAGTATCAGCTGGAAGATTACGTGGAGATGCCAGGTTTTAAGCCAAGCCACGAGGTGAAGGTCATGCTGGATGAGGCGGATGTATTCCTGCTGCCTTCCGTGACCGGCGCCGATGGCGATATGGAAGGGATCCCGGTTGCGTTAATGGAGGCGATGGCCGTCGGTATTCCGGTGGTGTCGACCCTGCACAGCGGGATCCCGGAGTTAATCAAGTCTGATTACTCCGGCTGGCTGGTACCGGAGAATAATGCGATGGCCCTTGCGGATCGTTTAGCCGAATTTAGCGGCATCGACCAACAGGCGCTGGAGCCCGTTATCCACAACGCCCGACAAAAAGTTGAAGCAGATTTTAACCAGCAGGTGATTAATCGCCAGTTAGCGAGCCTGCTGCAAACGTTGTAACGCCGAGGTTGTATGCTGAAAAAGATTACCCGACGCACCTTTGTCTCTTCTTTATCCGTCCTGGCGGCTACGCCGCTGCTGTCGTCCCGCATTGCGCGGGCGGCAACCGGAAAGACGGTCTCTGTTAACCAGTACAACAACAACGACTGGATCGCCGCCTTTAAGCAGGCATTTAACGAAGGCGACACCGTTGTTGTCCCTGCTGGGCTCACCTGTAAAAACATCAATACGGGCATTTTCATTCCTGACGGTAAAACGCTGCTGATCCGCGGTGCGTTAACGGGCAATGGTCGCGGACGCTTCGTGCTGCAGGAAGGCAGTAAAGTGATTGGTGAAGGTGACGGCCGCACGGAGAACATTACGCTGGACATTCGCGGTTCAGACTGTGTGATTAAAGGGCTGGCAATGAGCGGCTTTGGACCGGTGACGCAGATCTACATTGGCGGCAAAAAGCCGCGCGTCATGCGCAACCTGCTGATTGATAACATCAGCGTAAGCCAGGCGAACTACGCCATCCTGCGCCAGGGATTCCATAATCAGATAGATGGCGCGCGCATCACTAACAGTAAATTCAGCCATCTCCAGGGCGACGCGATTGAGTGGAACGTCGCCATTAATGACCGTAACATCCTGATCTCCGATCATGTGATTGACAACATTAACTGTACGAACGGCAAGATCAACTGGGGCATCGGCATTGGTCTCGCCGGCAGCACCTACGACAACGATTATCCGGAAAAGCAAACCGTGAAGAACTTCGTGGTGGCAAATATCACCGGCAGCAACTGTCGTCAGTTAGTCCACGTCGAAAACGGTAAGCACTTTATTATTCGCAATATTAAGGCCAAGAATATCACTCCTGACTTCAGCAAGAAGGCGGGAATAGACAACGCCACGGTAGCCATTTATGGCTGTGATAATTTCATTATTGATAATGTCGATATGGTCAATAGTGCCGGCATGCTGATCGGCTACGGTGTAATAAAGGGCGACTATCTCTCGATACCTCAGAACTTTAAGCTGAACGACATTCGCCTGGATAATCGCCAGCTTGCGTACAAACTGCGCGGAATACAAATTTCCTCCGGCAACGCCACCTCCTTTGTGGCCATCACCAACGTTGAGATGCAGCGGGCAACGCTTGAGTTGCACAACAAACCGCAGCATCTCTTCTTGCGTAATATCAACGTGATGCAGGAGGCCGCCGTCGGCCCGGCGCTGAAGATGAATTTCGACCTGCGTAAGGATGTGCGAGGCAAGTTTATGGCTAAAGATGAGACCTTACTGTCGCTGGCGAACATCAAGGCTGTGAATGAGAAAGGGCAGAGCTCCGTGGATATTGACCGCGTGGACCAACAGGTGGTGAATACGGAGCGGCTGAATTTTGCGCTCCCGCACAGATAATCGACAATTGTCTTTTTTTGCGACTATTCCTGGCACAGAAACGCGATCTATTCAGATTACAACTACTGTTTTTTGTGATGTGGTCCCCTAACATCATATAAGAATCACGGCAAATCATGCTGGCGAAAACAGGTTAAAGAGCTATAATTCGTCAACCATTTTAAGGTGGAAGAAATAATGATTAATTTGAAAGCAGTCATTCCGGTAGCAGGCCTGGGCATGCATATGTTGCCAGCCACAAAAGCCATTCCTAAAGAGATGCTGCCGATTGTCGACAAACCGATGATTCAATACATTGTCGATGAAATTGTTGCTGCAGGGATCAAAGAAATCGTCCTGGTTACGCACTCCTCCAAGAATGCGGTAGAAAACCACTTCGACACCTCTTACGAACTCGAAGCGTTGCTTGAGCAGCGCGTAAAACGCCAGTTGCTGGCTGAAGTGCAGTCTATCTGTCCTCCTGGCGTAACTATCATGAACGTGCGTCAGGCGCAGCCGCTGGGTCTGGGCCACTCCATTCTTTGCGCACGCCCGGTCGTGGGTGACAACCCGTTCATCGTTGTACTGCCGGATATCATTATCGACAGCGCATCTGCCGATCCGCTGCGTTACAACCTTGCGGCAATGGTGGCGCGCTTCAACGAAACGGGCCGTAGCCAGGTACTTGCTAAGCGCATGAAAGGCGATCTTTCCGAGTACTCTGTTATCCAGACTAAAGAAGCGCTGGAAACGGAAGGGCAGGTGAGCCGCATTGTGGAATTCATCGAAAAACCGGATCAGCCACAGACGCTGGACTCAGACCTGATGGCGGTTGGCCGTTATGTTCTGAACGCGGATATCTGGGCCGAGCTGGAAAAAACCGAGCCAGGTGCCTGGGACCGTATTCAGCTCACCGACGCGATTGCCGAGCTGGCGAAGAAGCAGTCTGTCGACGCGATGCTGATGACCGGTGAGAGCTACGACTGCGGTAAGAAGCTGGGCTATATGCAGGCGTTTGTGAACTACGGGCTGCGTAACCTGAAGGAAGGGGCGAAGTTCAGAAGCCGGATTGAGAAGTTGTTAGCTAACGACTGATTTTTCTTACTTGATTTGCACAAGCGGCAGTCATCATTTGGGTATGTTGAAACATAACCAAAATGGTAGCTGCCGTTTTTTGTTATTAATTCTAATGATAACATGGATTTATCTGATTTAAATCTGGTCAGATTTGTAACGATTTGTGCTTGTTTCTGAGGTCATTTAGGACGACAATTAACGGCAGTTTTTGCAGTTGTCCAGCGCCAGTAGAGTTCGGTGTCGGACTTCAACAAATGGAACATTTCACCCTCGTTCAGTGCACTGGTAGCTGTTAAGCCAGGGGCGGTAGCATTCCTCTTTTCCCTAAATTTTACAAAAATCGCCTCGTAAATAAACTTTAAATTAGCTTTTCAACAAAAGTAATAATATTTTGTTAGTTATATTGCGAAACTAATTACAGAGGAAAATCATTATTTTATGATTAATCTTTTATTATATGTGATTAAATTTTCTTAAAACTAAAGAGAAGTAAATGACAGGACTAAAAAAAAATATATTTTCGCTTTTTATACTACAGGGCTCAAATTATCTCATTCCGCTCATTATTTTCCCTTATCTAGTCAGAGTGTTAGGACCTGCAGAATATGGGGAAATAGGGCTGGCAACCAGTGTTATTCAATATTTTTGCCTGTTTATTGATTTCGGATTTAACCTCACAGCATCAAAAGCGATAGCAGTAAGTAGCAAAACAAAAGAAGAAATTAGCGCTATATTTTTTAAAACTATGCTAGCTAAAGCTGTCTTATTGTTATTATCTATTAGTTTGGTTTTTTTCCTTTCATACAGGGTTGAGCAATTTCATAGTATTAAGCCTTTGCTGCATATATTATCCTTACAGCTAGTAGGAGCGATGTTGTTACCCGTTTGGTTTTTCCAGGGCGTTGAAAAAATGTCCTCTGTTACGATAAGTTATATTTTAGCAAGAGGGTTGAGTATCCCCTTGACATTTATCTTTGTTCAAGAGCCGAACGATATTAATATTGCGGCTTTAATTCAGGGAGGAACGGCTTTCGTAGCAGGAGTAATATCTATTTATTTTGTTTATAAAACTAACTATGTTGTTTTGAAATGTAGATTTCGAATATCTGAAATCATTGGCACGTTAATTCAATCAACGCCAATATTTATCGGAAGTATTGCCATGAGTTTATACACAATGAGCAATCCATTTATTTTGGGCATGGTGAGTCATGTTGAGCAGGTAGGTATATATATCGCTGCTGATAAATTAAGGCAGGCTTTAATGGGCGCTTTCTTGATTCTAGGTGGTGCTTTATATCCAAGAGTTAATGCTCTTTTCAAAGAATCTAGAGAGGCTGGATTTTCTTTTGTTAAAAAGATAATTCTGATACAAGGTGGTTTAGCTTTAATTGCGAGCATAATGTTTTATTTATGCTCTGCATATATTTCAAACATTATGCTTGGCAGAGAATTTGACGAATCTATCATGATTCTAAAATTAATGTCTCCAATGATAATTTTGATAGTATCATCTGTAATTTTATGCAACTATGTGCTTTTACCTCTCGGCCATAATAAAATTTATGCAAAGCTTCCTATTTTTACAGGTTTATTGCATTTATCTTATGCTATTCCTCTTTGTTCTTTATATGGTGCATCTGGAGCATCATTGTCTATACTTATTACAGAAACCCTTACCTTTATTTTACTATTAATAATTACATTAAAAAAAGGTTATCTGAAAAAAATATGGAAAAGCCATGAGTGATATTACATTAAGTATTATAATACCATGCTACAATGTTGAAAGTTATATAAAGGAATGTTTAGACTCTGTATTTATTCAGTTGGATGTGAAAACTGAGGTTATCATTGTTAATGATGGTTCAACTGATTGCACAAAGAATATTATTAAATCATTATGTGCTGGTAAGAAAAATATAAAAGTAATTAATCAACTCAATGCCGGGCTATCAGGTGCCAGAAATGCTGGTTTAAAAATAGCACAGGGAGAATATATTGCATTTTTGGATGGTGATGATGTTCTTTATCCAGAGTACATAAGCGAGGTTTCGAATGCTATCTTAGAATTCAGACCTGATATCATTGAGATAGATGCATATCGGTTTACTAAAGAATCTACTGAGGCGTTTAATTTATGCTCCTACTCAGGTCAAAAACTAATCAATAAAAAAATGGATTTGATGCCTGTGTTTGAGTTCAATCAATGGTATGTTTGGGGTAGAATTTACAGTAAAAAAATTATTTGCTTTGAATACTTTGAAGATGGGCGAAGATATGAAGATATAATGTTTACTCCTTATCTTTATCTTAAGGCAAAGGTTATTTATAGCATAAACAAACCATTGATTGGTTATAGACACACTCCTAATAGTATAACTAAGAGCGTAAAAGAATGTGATTATCTTGATATAATATACGCATTGCAAAAGTTTAAGAAATATACAAATAAACAGGTTGATACCGATATAAAAATCCTTTTGCTTAATTCGAGAGTACGTACATTTAGTTATCTCAAATTTATTAGTAACAATGTTTACGGATACTTTAAAACTTTAGAACAAACAAAACTCATTGCAAACGACATTTTAAATGATAACAGTTCTATGGATGTAAAATATAGAATAAAACGGTCAAAATTGTTAACTATAAGATATTACCGCCTGTCAAGCACATTTTCATGGTTGAAGAAAAAATTAAACACTATATTCAATTGATAATTTTCTTTTGTATATGTAAAGCCATTAAATCTAGAGTTTATTAAATGAAAAATAAAAAGATTTGTTTCTTTATTAATGCCCTGCATAATTCCGGTGGTACAGAAAGAATTGTCACTCTATTGGCAAACGGACTTACAAATATTGATTATGAAGTCCACATTGTCACAATACTGAAAACTAGCGAACCTTTTTTTCAGTTAAACGATAAAATAAATTTAGTAAGTTTATGTAACCATGAATCATTAACTTCAGAATTGGAAAGATTAAAGATAATTTTCGCACTTCGAAAATACTTACAGAGTAATGAAATAAAAACTATAATTGCGGTTGATTCATTATTATGTATATATTCTTTACCGGCTGTGCTATTCACTAATATTCGTCATATATGCTGGGAACATTTTAATTTTAAAATTGATCTTGGGATAAAAGCACGTAGATTAGCAAGGCAGTTATCTGGATTGCTTTCAGATGAAATAGTTGTATTGAGCGAAAAAGATAAAAAATATTGGCAAGAAAAGTTATTGTTTAAAAAAAGCAAATTACGGGTTATCTATAATGCCTCGCAGTTTCATATCACTAATAACGATTATCCTGCGGACAGCAAGAATATAATAAGCGTAGGAAGATTAACAGATCAAAAGGGCTTTGATCTTCTTTTACAGGCTTGGAAAAAAGTTCACAATGAATTTCCCGATTGGACTTTAACAATTATTGGGAGTGGTCCTAAAAAAGATAGTTTAGAACAATTAGCAACAAAATTGAGTTTAAACAAGTCGATAAAATTCATTGCTGCTACACAAAATATTACTGATTACTATCAAAGTTGCGGTTTTTTATGTCTTCCGTCCAGGTATGAAGGATTTGGTTTGGTTCTCATTGAAGCTATGTCTTTTGGCGTTCCAGCGATTGCATTCGATTGTGATTGTGGGCCTTCTGAAATATTAGATATGGAAAACGGGATTTTAGTACCAAATGAGAACATTAAAATATTCGCTGAATCTCTGAGATTAATGATTAGTCAAAAAAGCTTAAGAGTAAATATGTCCAATAATGCTAAATTAAAGGCTAATGCTTTTACAAGTGAAAAATTCACAGAATGCTGGGATAGTGTATTGAGAAATGAGAAATTGTAATGTATTGGATTATTTTCTTAACCTTGCAGTTCATATGTGTTTTATTAAGCTGGCAACTGCCTTTTTTAAAAAAAATCGTTTTTACCTTAATGATTTTTATATTGATGTTTTTTATGATAGATGGGTATTTTAACGGTATTGATTGGGTTAATTATTACTATGGCTTTATTACTTATACAGATGTAACGGATTATCTTTCATCATATGAACCTTTATTTGGCTCTGAGATTTTTATCCTGAAATATTTGCTTACTGATTTCTATTTATCTATAGCAATGTACTATTTTATATTATCGGTATTACTGTATTTCGCTATAATAAAACTAAGGGGGGTGTTTGACTTTAATATATGCCTGTTCGTCTTCTTGATAATCGTAATCAATGGTATAGATCTATTTAATGATCAAATTAGACAAGCAATGGCATTTGCAATATCTATGTTTGCTTTTCTAAAACTATTAAAAAATGAGAAATCAAAATTTATTATTATTGCATTTTTAGCTGTTTGTTTCCATTTTTCTGCCATCGTGGTTTTATTATTTTATCCTCTTGTAACGAAAAATAAAAAAAGTGTTATTTTCTTTGGTAGCTGTGCTGCATTTTGTATAGTAATACTTAGTCTTTCGAATGAACTATTTTCAAATGTAATATCTTTATTTGGAGCGCCTGGGGCTGTTATCTCAGCAAAAATTAAAGTATATTTTTCAAAATTCGAACCAACATTCGGCTTGCTCGCTATTGTCAATTTATTGATCATATTTAGATATTTCGTTGCAACGAAATATGAAACAGAAATTGAACGCATTCTTTGGAATGGAAGTTTTATTGCCTCTTTATTGCATTTGTCATTTTATTTCTTCCCAATACTGCATCGTTTAAATCCATACTTTAATCTATTCTATTGTTTACTTTCTGCATATTATCTGCGTAGTTTAATAAGAGTGTTAACAATAAATAGGCTTGTAAATTACTTATCTATATTATTAATTATCGCATCTGTGAATATATCCTATTTTAATGATCCTGCTAGGCCTGAAAACTACAGGGGATACACATTAGATTATTCGCTCGGGTATTATGATATCGATAAAGATAAAATTAAAAGATGTAACTCATTTATTACAGATGTTCCTTTTTGTCGGTGGTAATTTATGAAAGTTGTTTTTTCCTCAAATACGGCATGGTATCTTTATAACTTTAGGAAAGGTACAATAAAAAAATTTATTGAAAAAGGATACGAGGTTTTTATTATAGCACCTACTGATAAATATTCATATCAGTTAAAAGAATTAGGCTGTAAAATTAATCATTTATATATACGTAGCAATTCACTAAATCCAGGTCATGATATAGTCACATTAGTGCATTTATTATCGTTATACATTAAAATAAAGCCTAGTATTATTTATAACTTTACACCAAAGATTAATATTTACAGTTCTCTTGTTTCATATTTTTTCCCTAGAGTGAAAGTCGTTAATAATATTGCTGGATTAGGCACGGCCTTCATTAATGAAGGTATGAAAAAAAAATTGTTAAGTAATTTATATAAAATTTCACAGAAAAGAGCAGATTTTGTTTTTTTTCAAAATAATGAGGATCATAACTATTTTGTCAAGGAAAAAATAGTTTGCGAGGCTAAAACTAAACGAATTTTAGGTTCTGGTGTTAATTTGGAGTTTTTTAAACCTACAAAAATAACTAAAGAAGAACATATTAAATTTTTACTTGTGGCCAGATTGATTGAACAAAAAGGTATTAGGCTATATGCTGAAGCAGCAAAAATTATAAAAGAAAAATATCCCCATGTTAAGTTTTCTCTTTTAGGCCCAATTATTACTAATAATCCCTTTGCTATTGATGAAAGGGAGATAAATAATTGGGAAGAATTAGGGGTTGTTGAATATTTGGGACATTCTGATAATGTGGCAGAAGTTCTTATTGGTTATGATTGTGTGGTTTTGCCATCATTTTACCGTGAGGGCGTTCCAAAATCTTTACTAGAAGCTGCTGCTTCAGGAAAAATTATTATCACTACAGATAATATTGGGTGTCGCGATGCTGTTATTGATGGTGTAACAGGGTTTTTATGCAAGCCAAAGTCGTTGGAAAGCTTATTGGAAGCATTTTATAAAGTACTGCAATTAGATTATAATAGCTTCATAAAAATGAAAATAGATGCCAGGAAATTAGCCCAGGAAAAATTCGATGAGAATATTATAATCGAAGAATACCTTAAAACTGCATCTAATTAAAAATCTATACTTACACTTTGAATGAGGAGTGTTGTGAACATAATTCTTAGCTCACTGTATTATGAGAAAAATCGAGTCACTGGTGCAAATAAGAGATTTGATTTTTTTGGGAAGAACTTACAATCAAGAGAAAATATAAACCTTACTGTTTTGGTTAGAGAAGGTGAAGCTCCTGATTGGGCTGAAAATAGTATTACTCTCCCTCGCTATGATTCAATGCCTTCTGTTATTCGTCGGCTTGTCTATTGTATAAAATTGACTTTTATTTTTTATAGGCGTGATGGAGTGATTATTAATGATTTTATGCCGGTCCCGTTAATCTTTTCGAAACGTAATTATTACTATCAGCTTGTCCATGATATTAGAAATTTCACCGATTTTAATCGTGCGGCAGTAAAAAAAATATCAAGTTTGTTTCAAAAAATCCAATGGAGAATGGTCCCTAATATATTAACAGTCAGCTCTTTCACCAAGAATCAATTAATTAAATACTGCAATATTAACCCTAATAAAATTGCTGTATCATATAATGGAATTGATCCTGTAAAGCGGAATAAAGCTAAAAAAGATATCGATTTTCTATATATAGCTACATTTGAAAAGCGGAAAAACCATGATAATTTAATTAAAGCTTTTTCTGTCTATGTGAAAAATTGTGATCAGCATGCTAGATTATATCTTATAGGTCGTGATCTGGGTTATAGAAAACATATTGAGACCTTGATTTCTAAATATCAAATTGATAAGTTTGTAACTATTATAGAAAAAATATCTGAGAGTGAATTAAAAAATATTTACGAGCGAACTTACTGTTTTGTTAACCCATCTCTGTATGAAGGCTTCGGTATGCCATTAATTGAAGCTATGTATTTTGATTGCCATGTTATTTGTAGTGATATTGACGTTTTCCATGAAATTGCTAAAAAACATGCATATTATTTTGATCCCCTCGATCATGGTAGTATTCTTAACGCAATGAAGGAAATCAAGAATACTGAAATCAAAGGCGAAAGCAAAACATGTTATACAATAAAAAATTTTTCATGGTCTGCAATTGTTGATAATTTTTTAAACTTATTGGTTAAATAAAATGATACTACCAATCGTTATCGCTGGAGGTACAGGCTCGCGCTTATGGCCCCTTTCGAGGAGCCAATATCCTAAACAGTTTTTATCTTTATTGGATGAGAATAGTTTACTTCAAAATACTCTTTCCCGCTTGAAAGATATTGACCATGCCTCACCAGTTGTTATTTGCAATGAAGAGCATAGATTTATTGTTGCTGAGCAACTTCGAGAAGCTAATATTGACGTCAATGGGATTATTCTAGAACCTATAGGCAAGAATACAGCTCCAGCAGTTGCTCTTTCCGCCTTTTTTTCTCAAAAAGTAATAAAAGAAAGTGAAGGCGATGATCCACTTTTGCTTGTTTTGGCGGCGGATCATGTAATTAAAGATGTTGATAAATTTAAAATTGCCATTAAGCATGCTTTACCTTTAGCTAAACAAGGTAAAATTGTTACATTTGGCGTAGTGCCAACCCACCCTGAAACTGGATATGGATATATCCAAATTGGTAATTCTTTGGCGGAAGATGCTTACGAAATTAATTCATTCAAAGAAAAACCTGATCTTCAGACTGCGCGGCATTATGTTAAAAATAAGGGTTTTTTGTGGAATAGTGGAATGTTTTTATTCCGCGCATCTTCTTATCTTGAAGAGTTGAAAAAATATCATCCCGATATATATGACATCTGCTGTGCTTCAGTTGCATCCGCACAAAACGATTTAGATTTTACAAGAATCGATCGTGAAATCTTCTCATTATGTAAGTCTGAGTCGATTGATTATGCAGTTATGGAAAAAACAGATAAGGGTGTAGTTATTTCTCTTGATGCTGGTTGGAGTGATGTTGGTTCATGGTCATCACTATGGGAGATAGATAATAAAAACGAAGATTATAATGTTATACATGGTGATGTTATAGCACATAACTCTATTAATAATTATATATATTCAGAATCAGCTCTGATAGCTACAGTTGGAGTGCAAAATCTTATTGTTGTTCAAACAAAAGATGCAGTACTCATAACCCAAAAATCTGAATGTCAAGATGTAAAAAATATCGTTGAACAACTTAATCGTTCCAATAGACAAGAATATCGCTGTCACCAGACAGTATATCGCCCGTGGGGGAAATACGACTCCATCGATGCGGGCGAACGTTACCAAGTGAAGCGCATTACCGTGAAGCCGGGTGAGGGGTTATCGGTACAGATGCATCATCATCGCGCTGAGCACTGGGTGGTGGTGGCGGGTACCGCCAAAGTGACTATAGACGGTGAAGTGAAACTGCTCGGTGAAAACGAGTCAATTTATATTCCGCTGGGGGCGACACACTGTCTGGAAAACCCAGGGAAGATACCTCTCGATTTAATTGAAGTGCGCTCCGGCGCGTATCTGGAAGAGGACGATATTGTCCGTTTCCAGGACCGCTACGGTCGGGTGTAACCGCTTCGCATCATGCCCGGTGGCGCTGTGCTTACCGGGCCTACGAATGAATAAAAAATATTTTGCCTGTTAATCGGGCGGGGCAACTGTTGCCTGAAAAAGGGGTCATGATGGAAAAGTTAACCTGTTTTAAAGCCTACGATATTCGCGGCAAGCTGGGTGAAGAGCTGAATGAAGACATTGCGTGGCGCATCGGCCGTGCGTACGGCGAATACCTGAAACCGAAAACTATCGTACTGGGTGGCGATGTGCGTCTGACCAGTGAATCCCTGAAGCTGGCCCTGGCGAAAGGGCTGCAGGACGCGGGGGTGGACGTGCTGGACATCGGCCTGTCCGGTACCGAAGAGATCTATTTTGCCACCTTCCACCTCGGCGTGGACGGCGGGATCGAAGTCACCGCCAGCCATAACCCGATGGATTACAACGGCATGAAGCTGGTGCGCAAGGGTGCGCGCCCTATCAGCGGCGACACCGGCCTGCGCGACGTGCAGCGCCTGGCGGAAGCCAACGATTTCCCGCCGGTCAACGACGCAAAGCGCGGCAGCTACAAGCAGATCAATTTGCAAAAAGAGTACATCGACCACCTGCTGGGCTACATCAACGTGGCGAACCTCAAGCCGCTGAAGCTGGTGATTAACTCCGGCAACGGTGCGGCCGGCCCGGTGGTGGACGCTCTCGAAGCCCGCTTTAAAGCACTTAACGTGCCGGTGACCTTCATCAAAGTGCATAACACCCCGGACGGCAGCTTCCCGAACGGTATTCCTAACCCGCTGCTTCCGGAGTGCCGCGACGATACCCGCAACGCGGTGATTGAGCACGGCGCGGATATGGGCATCGCCTTTGACGGCGATTTCGACCGCTGCTTCCTGTTCGACGAGAACGGGCAGTTCATCGAGGGCTACTACATTGTCGGCCTGCTGGCGGAAGCGTTCCTTGAGAAAAACCCGGGCGCGAAAATCATCCATGACCCGCGTCTTTCCTGGAACACCGTCGACGTGGTGTCCGTGGCAGGCGGCACGCCGGTGATGTCCAAAACCGGCCACGCCTTCATCAAAGAGCGCATGCGCGAAGAAGACGCCATCTATGGCGGCGAGATGAGCGCCCACCACTATTTCCGCGACTTTGCCTACTGCGACAGCGGGATGATCCCGTGGCTGCTGGTGACCGAACTGCTGTGCCTGAAGGGGAAAACGCTGGGCGAGCTGGTGCGTGACCGTATGGCGGCGTTCCCGGCGAGCGGAGAGATCAACAGCAAGCTGGCGCAGCCTGCAGAGGCCATTGCCCGCGTGGAGCAGCACTTTGCCATTCACGCGCTGGAAATTGACCGCACCGACGGTATCAGCATGGCGTTCCCGCAGTGGCGCTTTAACCTGCGCTCGTCCAATACCGAGCCGGTGGTGCGCCTGAACGTGGAGTCCCGTGCTGACACCGCGCTGATGGAAGAGATGACGCAACAAATTTTGGCTTTGCTGTGGAAGTGAAATACTGCCGTCAATTTACTCATGGCGATTTGACTGTACCGGGATTGTGCAATCAGTGTGACATAGAACAGCAAAAGCTATTAAGTTCACCTAATACTGAGTTAACATCTCAACCACATTCCAAGCCGCGTACAGTCGCGGCGACCACACCTGACAGGAGTATGTAATGTCCAAGCAACAGATCGGCGTTGTCGGTATGGCAGTGATGGGGCGCAACCTGGCGCTCAACATCGAAAGCCGTGGTTATACCGTCTCCGTTT
>Ga0308162_1000695_pt1 | contig 32565 bp, 38 predicted proteins | sample PhySR2_FD_201370 | JGI IMG/M metagenome (GOLD analysis project Ga0308162, IMG submission 201370) | Phyllosphere microbial communities from UC Gill Tract Community Farm, Albany, California, United States - DLSLS.R2 | ecosystem: Host-associated > Plants > Phyllosphere > Unclassified | place: USA... | reverse complement strand
GCACGTCCGGTTATCAGCTGGCGTTGCGGATTTTCCGCTCCAGCTGCTCAATGTCTTTTTTCACCCCGCAGCGCTCGTCGAGCTGCATGGCCTGCTGCAGATGGTTCAGCGCGGCAACGGGCTGGCTTTCGCGCAGCACCCAGCCGAGCGACTTGTGCAGGCGGGCGCGCGACTGATCGGGCATGTCCAGATCGCCGATCACGTCGAGCGTCTGCATCAGCAGGTCGGGGTCAAAGTCGGTTTTTGCCACAAGGGCGTTTTTAGCAGCGTCGGCCATCTCCTCGGCCAGCAGCGTCTGCACGTTGCGGTTAAAGCCCTGCGGCATCGACCAGCCGTGGCGGATAGCGTGGCGGCCAATGGCGAGCGCCCCGGCATAATCACCGGCATCAACGCGCCAGAGCATCACGTACATCAGTACGTCGTCCTGCTGCGCACCGTCGGCGGCCAGCACACCGTCCACCCACGGCACGTATTTCGGCAGGACTTCCACCTTGATTTCGGCCTTCTTCACGGTGGACTGAATGCCCTTGAGACGGCGGCGGTCTTCGCCAAGCTGCATCAGCATCAGCTCATAGCCGCTGGCGTGGCGAACACTGCCGCCCTGACGGGCGGCCTGTTCAGCCTGAACACGCAGCTTCCATTCGCGAGCGGGATTCAGGCTCATTGCTTACGCTCCCGCGCCGCTGTCAGCATCATCTTTTTCTGGCAGTGGTGGCAGAATCTCGATGTTTTCAACCAGCGCAGCGCAGCGGTAATCCTCAACTACATACGCCTCGTTGACTGATTCGAAGTTCTCAATGCGGTCACGTTTCGGGTTGTCGATCAGCGAGCGACGGCGGGACTCTTCCTGCCAGTAAATCGAGAGGTTATCCAGGCGAGTAATCAGCACGGCGTTGGCCGGGAAGTATGGCGCGCGCACCGCCTGCAGGCCGCCCATGCGTTTTTGGCTGATGATGAGATCGGCCGCCAGTTTGTTGGTGTTGTCCTGTTCGTTGTTGACCAGCGGGAAATATTTATCTGCCAGCAGCTCACGGCCGCAGATCACCACCAGTTCGTCGTCGTCCTGGAAAATCGGGTCAATCAGCTCGTTAACCGCATTCATCACCAACGCGTCGAGATTGGCATATGCCCCACCCTTGCCGATCTTCACTGGCACGGCAGAGGTTTCTCCGTCTTTGGTGGTGCTGCCCATCACGTTGCCCGGCGCATCCTCACGCACCTTCTGCAGCCAGCCTTTATTCACGTCCTGCAGCAATGGGTTGGCGGTGCGATTGGAGGTTTTAGCGCGGGCAAGACCGTTGAAACCAATCATGATGCGGTCCAGCGCCTGACGCTTCACGATGGCATCACGGATGCGGGTCTGGAAGTCCTGAAACTTCGCCCACAGGTCCAGCTTCGCGTAGGTCAGCGCCGTGTCAAAATTGGTCTGCTCGCAACGGTATTCAACGTCCGTCATCACCGTCGGATCGGTTGGCTCACGGTCTTTGGCGGTGGTGTCGGTGGTGCCTGCAATGGTGCTGCCGACGCCAAGGCCCAGCAGTTGACCAGATTGTTCCGGTACACCGATCACGTTGACCAGCGTCAGGAAGGCCGCCGACTGCTGAATGGTGTCTTCCAGCGTTTGCGCCACTGAAGGCTCAACGTTGAACTTGCTGGACAACTCTTCAACCGGCACGCCGTTAAGTTTTGCCAGTTGCATCAAGTAGGCGTTGAAGGCAAAGCGGGTATTCTTTTTCATTGGATATGCTGCTCCTTTAGCAGTTGGTCATGTTCGCGGCTGGCGCATTGCCACCCGGCGCACGCTGGCGGTAATCGGCACGACTGTCTTCACGGCCAAGTTGCTGCTTCAGTTCGGTGAAATCGTTCACCTGCGTTTCCAGCAGGGATTCAAGCTGGCTCAGGCGATCCGCCTGCTCGCCCAACACCTTGTCGGTGCGGGTGCTAAATTCCTGCTGCTCGATAGCAACCAACTCCACCGCCTGATGCACGTCAGAAAAGCGGGCATCATCGGACAGCTGCTTTTTACCGAACAGCGCGGTGATGCGGGCAAACAGCGCGGGCTTGTCCTCCACCTCTTCCAGCTCGATCACGGTTTCGGTGGCGGCGGTGAACAGGTTTTCCGGGTGCTGCTTGCGGTTCGCCAGCGGATTCAGCTCGGCTTTCGCGCTGAAGGCCAGCATCTCGGTGCCGAGGCTTGCCGGGTCGTCGGTGGCAGCCAGGCCAACCAGGTAGGCTTTGCCGGTGTCGGCAAACTTAGTGCTGACTTCCATGGAGGTGAAAAGCTTCTGGCCCTGCTTTACCAGCGCCACAAGAGAATCCGTCGGCAGGATGTCGGCATACAGCGCCAGCCGTCCGGCCAGCGGACCGTCGGTGATCTCCTCGGTGCCCAGCGCGCTTACCGTGCCGTAACGGTTAAAGGTGCTGTCTGGCGAGTACGATTTGATGTGTTCAAGATTGATGGTCGCGGTGTAAACCGCTGGGTTATAGGCGGCGGCCATCTGCACCAGCCATTCGCGGGAAATTTCGCGTCCGTCCGTGGTGGCACCTTCCACCCCGATACGAAAACGCTTTGCTTTAACTGCCATAGGTCAGGCTCCGTTGGGTAAATCGCTTTGAAGCCTTATGTTTGCGGTTCAGAGGGAGTCGAAACAACGCGGGCACGTTGTGCGGGCAGCCACACAACGGCAGACGGCAGAAAAGGGATCGGCGGGGCCGTATTTTGAGGCCATGACAACGACACTCGCCCCCGAAGACCTCGATCCCCGCAGGCAGGCAATGCTGCTGTACTTTCAGGGATACCGTATCGCCCGCATTGCTGAAATGCTGGGAGAGAAACCCGCAACCGTTCACAGCTGGAAGAAGCGCGACAAGTGGGGCGACTATGGCCCGCTTGACCAGATGCAGCTGACCACCGCCGCGCGCTACTGCCAGCTGATCATGAAGGAGACAAAAGAAGGAAGAGACTTTAAGGAGATTGACCTGCTGGCGCGCCAGTCCGAGCGCCATGCCCGCATCGGCAAGTTCAGCAACGGCGGCAACGAGGCGGATCTCAATCCGAACGTGGCGAACCGCAACAGCGGGCCGCGCAAGCCGCCGGAAAAGAACGTATTTAGCGACGAACAAGTGGAGAAATTACAGGAGATTTTCCACGGCTCGATGTTCGGCTACCAGCGCCAGTGGTGGGACGCGGGCAACAAGCACCGCATCCGCAACGTGCTGAAGTCGCGCCAGATTGGCGCCACCTACTACTTTGCGCGTGAGGCGCTGCTGGATGCGCTGACCACCGGACGCAACCAGATTTTCCTGTCAGCGAGCAAGGCGCAGGCGCATGTTTTCAAGCAGTACATCATTGAGTTTGCTAAAGAGGTGGATGTAGAGCTGAAAGGCGACCCGATGACGCTCAGCAACGGCGCGTGCCTGTACTTTCTCGGCACCAACGCCCGCACCGCGCAGAGCTACCACGGCAATCTGTACCTGGATGAATATTTCTGGATCCCAAAATTTCAGGAACTGCGCAAGGTGGCGTCCGGTATGGCGCTACACAAGAAGTGGCGGCAAACCTATTTCTCCACTCCGTCCAGCCTCACACATAGCGCCTATCCGTTCTGGTCCGGCGCCCTGTTCAACCGTGGCCGCGCCAAGGCGGACCGCGTGGACATCGACCTGTCGCACATGAGCCTGTCACCGGGCCGCTTCTGCGATGACGGCCAGTTCCGCCAGATTGTTACCGTTGAGGACGCCGTGCGCGGCGGCTGTAACCTGTTTGACCTCGACCAGCTGCGCCTCGAATACAGCCCGCCGGAATACCAGAACCTGCTGATGTGCGAATTCGTGGACGATCTGGCGTCCGTTTTCCCGCTGCAGCTGCTGCAAAAGTGCATGGTGGACAGCTGGGAAATCTGGAGCGACTTCGAAGCGCTGGCGCTGCGCCCGTTCGGCTGGCGCGAAGTGTGGATCGGTTACGACCCGGCAAAAGGTACGCAGAACGGCGACAGCGCCGGGTGCGTGGTGATCGCCCCGCCTGCCGTGCCGGGCGGCAAGTTCCGCATTCTGGAGCGCCACCAGTGGCGCGGCATGGACTTCCGCGCGCAGGCCAAGTCCATCAAAAAGCTGACGCAGCAGTACAACGTGACCTATATCGGCATCGACTCCACCGGCGTCGGCCTCGGCGTGTACGAAAACGTGAAGATGTTTTATCCGGCGGTGAAAGAGTTTGTTTATAACCCGAACGTGAAAAACGCCCTGGTGCTGAAGGCGTTCGACATCATCAGCAGCGGGCGCCTTGAGTTCGATGCCGGACATCTCGACATCGCGCAGTCATTCATGGCAATCCGCCGCGCCACCACGGCCAGCGGCAATCGCCCGACCTATGAAGCCAGCCGCAGCGAAGAAGCCAGCCACGCCGATCTGGCGTGGGCAACCATGCACGCGCTGGCAAACGAACCGCTACAGGGCGAAGCCGCCCACACCGGCAACATTATGGAGATTTTTTAAATGAGCAAACGCAGGAACCGCACGCGCACGAAGCCCGTGCAGCAGGAACAGATGACCGGCGGCCCGGCGGCAGAAGCGTTCACTTTTGGCGACCCGGTGCCGGTGCTGGACCGCCGCGAGCTGCTGGACTACGTGGAATGTGTGGTGATGGATAAGTGGTACGAACCGCCGGTGAGCTTTGACGGGCTGGCGCGCACGTTCCGCGCCGCCGTTCATCACAGCTCGCCGATCAATGTTAAGCGCAACATCCTGACCAGCACCTTCATCCCTCACCCGCTGCTGAGTCAGCAGGCGTTCAGCCGCTTCGTGCAGGACTATCTGGTGTTCGGCAACGCCTATCTGGAAAAGCGCACTAACAGGCTCGGCGGCGTGCTGGCGCTTGAGCCGGCACTTGCGAAATTTACGCGTCGCGGCACCGACTTAGACTCCTACTGGTTTGTGCAGTACGGCATGAACACGCAGCCGTACGAGTTCACTAAAGGCAGTGTTTTTCACCTGATGGAGCCGGATTTAAATCAGGAGGTTTACGGTCTGCCGGAATACCTTTCGGCGATCCCGTCCACCCTGCTAAACGAGTCGGCAACGCTGTTCCGCCGCAAATACTACCTTAATGGCAGCCACGCCGGTTTCATCATGTATATGACCGACGCCGCGCAGAATCAGGAGGACGTGAACAATATCCGCCAGGCAATGAAAAGCGCCAAGGGGCCGGGCAACTTCCGCAACCTGTTTATGTACTCGCCGAACGGGAAGAAGGACGGGATTCAGATCATCCCGCTGTCAGAGGTCGCGGCTAAGGATGAGTTTCTTAACATCAAGAACGTGAGCCGCGACGACATGATGGCTGCGCACCGCGTACCGCCGCAAATGATGGGTATTATGCCGAATAACGTTGGGGGGTTTGGTGATGTTGAGAAGGCCAGCAAGGTATTCGTACGAAACGAACTCCTACCATTGCAAGCTAGACTGTTAGAAATTAATGTCTGGTTAGAAACTGATGTAGTAAAATTCATAGATTATGACTTTTAATTTTATATTCATGGCGGCCATCGCCGCCTTCAATTATATCCCCAACTCCTGTTTTATATTTGGATGCATTTGAAGCATAAATGCATCCAAATTAATATACCATTTCCAAAAAACAGAAAATGGATATTTAGTAGAGCACATAGCTTTCAAGCTGGCTTTACAATGTTGAATCTCTTCCTCCGTTGAATCTAAATCGGTAAGCTTCTGCCTCAAAGTTATCATTCTTGAAAGCCCTGTCATTAGCTTCTCGTTTAGATTCTCCCTAGTTATCCCTCTAAGCCCTGTATTTTTAGAATTAAAGCACTCCTCCAAAAGCCTAATCGTATTCAATGTTTTCAAACTCGGATTTTCACGATGAGGCCTTAACACGACTTTATCTGATGATATTGATGGCGCAATATGTTCTATTTCACTAAAAACATCAATTGTCGGATCAGTACAATTGAGCAGATTAATATGAGTGGAACCTTTAATACTGTTGCATCTACTACATGAATAAAATAAATTATTCCAGTCATATTTTAAAACATCATTACCTTCATGTGGTATGAAATGCTCAATTTCAGGATCAGTTAATCTGGCCTGCTCGCACAAGTAACACTTACCCAAAAATATTCTTTTCAACTCACTGACAACTGTAGGATCGTTATAAATATTACTCGACAAACAATCTGGTGGTGGGACATCCCTTTGAACGTTGAACATATTATTCACCTAACTGTTTTTCAATGAATAATTTTTTAGCCTGTTTTATGATAGCTTGAGATCTAGGGTCCATAGATTCAATTTGAGGCTCCAACTCTGATATTAGCTCAAGGTAGGCTATATCATCAAAATCATCAGCCAATACTATCGCTCTCAACGTCTCTATTTTGTTTTGCAATCTTTCAGACGTACTATCTTCACCAAGAAGACCTTTAATTATTGATGAATAAGAGTAAAGAGAGAGATCTTCCATTTGCTCTAGTGTACTTAAATTAAAAACTATTGCATCTGAGACTGATTGAACAACAAATGGTGAGTGAGTAGTTATTACAAACTGGATGTTAGGAAACGAGTTCTTAAAAAAAGAAAAAACTTTTTTCTGTAATGTAACATGTAGATGTGCGTCAATTTCATCTATCAGAACGATCCCATGCGTTTCCTTTCTATCAAGCTGTCCTAATTCAACCCTAATTAGCAAATCAGCATAAATTGATAGAATAGCTGAGTAGCCTGACGAAAGTTGGCTTAATCTGTACGGAGTTTTATCCTTTTGTTCAATATAAATACAAAGTTCATCTTCATAGAATTGCAAGTTAAAGGTTTCGTCTTCAAATAGTTCGATTAAATCATTATTTATACCTTCCAACCAACCATGAACTTCTTCTGCGCGTTCATTATTACCCAACCCCAATTGCACCAAACAATAATTCCATATTGTAACAAGATATTGTTCGAATAAAGAACCAGAATCACTCTCAAAATTTAATTTTTGATATTGTTCACGAAGTGCCGCAATTCCAGTAACTTTACCATCGTGAACAATTTTTGCTTGCCTGGTTGCTTCGAAAAAACGAACTATAGATTTTCTACTATGATATTTTTGCTTAAATGAAGACACATCATCAATGATAACTTCGAATTCATTAAGAGCTAAAAATTGAGACTCAAGCTTAACAACGTTATCTAATCTAATCTGATAAAGCGAATCACCTGGATTCAAATCATCAAGCTTCTTTTTTGCATCCTGAAGTTTGGATTCCACTTGCTCCTTTGTAGTTACACCAGTCTGAATTATAAAAGAATCCAGCACATTAAATAGTTTCCTAAGGAACTGCGTTTTACCACTACCATTATTACCAGTAACAATTAAATTCTTACCATTTAGAGGCAAAGTAAAACTTTTATTCTCTAATGATGGATGAGTATGCTTAATGCTTTCAATGAAATGTTTCATATAATCTCCCTCTCAAAAATAAATCATAATGTCGCAATATCAAATAATTTTCAATTGATTAGAAGCCATACACTCGGATGGTAACTTGACACAAGAGCGCGCGCTCGTACCCCCGCCACGCCTGCCCGCTTTATGTAGTGGTTTTCATGCAGGTGCATGACATAAGCAAAAGCCCGCCATTACTGGCGGGCCGGGGCATAAACGATCCTTTCGGGATCATGCGAATTCATGCGGCATAGTCATGCAGTGCCGGGCAACATCAAAACAGGGGCAACTGGTCATCAGGCTCTGACTCGGGCACTTCAACTTTTCGCCTGGTAAAATCCATGACAAGCAGAAGAGCCTCCCGGTAAGTCAGGGGAAACGGCCGGCCAAAGATAAACGCGTTTTCGAAAGTCTGCCCCAGCCAGAAACCGCCGCCAGACTCGCGCGACCGTTGAAACATAACCCATCCACCGGGGCAGAAATAGGGGAGGGTTTCACCACGGTAAACAACCTGAAATTCAGAGTCTCGCCCCCCCATAACCTAACGCCTCGCTCGCTCGTTGTTCAACCCTGCCGCCGTCAAAATCAAGCTTTTGACGTCTGCACGGTTATCAGTGTAGCCAGCTATCATCTTCCCAGACGTTCTGAAGCAGATCATTTAGCCGCCGCCTGTCCTCGTCGAGTTTAAAGCCAGGCATTTCTATTCTTGTGTAGCTTCCCTGCCGTACCCGCACTACTGCTTCGGGGTAAAGCGCCACTACGCGCCTGTTTATCTCGTCATGAAAAGCTTCAATCACTGACTGGCTTAGTTTTTGATTTTTATCAAGCATAATTTCAACGCGCATAGTCTCCCCTCTAATTATTCAGATACTTGTATAGATCGTGAATATTCGTGGCTTCTTACCTTACGCATCAGCTCATCAGTCAGCTCTGAAACCCACTGAATCGCGAGCTGTTTCTCAACTTCACTGCAATCACTTGCTGCAACAAGTTTCATAAATAAATCAATACGCTGGAGCTTCATTGACTCCAAAAAATAGTCTCGCATAATCCCTCCGCACAATGAACAACTGGTTATGCATACAGTATATTACGGATTTCCAAATGTGAAATGATTTTTTATGGTCAATAAGACTTTATCTGAAAGCAGGCTCTTGATGTTAGGACGTTAATTGGCTTCATTCGCATCCGTAGAGGCACGAGCTAAGCGCCCTATTCGCTCCAGAATTTCATATTTTTTAGGTCCAGCATGAGGCTTCACTAACTCACCATATGCAGAACTGCGAAACAGTCGGCCAGCAATTTTCGTCTGCGTGCCGCCAATCAGGCGCACGGCCAGCCCGCGACTTATGGTTTCACCGCATAAATCCTTCACCTGGCCGATCACGTTGTCGCATGCGGCCTCGATTTTGTCTGACCGTCTCAGCTGCAGATGCCGCTTTTCTGGCCCCTGCGCCCTGATTCGGCTCAGCAACTGCCGCCGCTCTCTTCTGCTCATGCCGTCCAGGTCGATATTGTCGAAACTTTCCGGCGGGTTCGAATCCTCAGATCTCAAACCTCCCGTACAGTTATTGACAGAACTCCGAGAGGACGCGGACGCGTCCTTAAATTCAAAACCTAAATCAACGGCACGTTTCGGCACAATCTTCCACTGCGCCAGACGGGTGAGGATCGGGGTGTCTTCACCCACTTCCGTTGCGTAAACGCCCTTGATGCGCACGGTTTCCTCACCGTACTCGTTCACGCCTTCGCTGGCCTGATACCAGGTGCGCACGGCCAGCTCGTCGCGGCGCACGAACGGGCCGCCCTGTGCATTGACGTATCCTGCCCAGTCTCCCGCGTCGGCAGCGTCATGCGCGGCCGCAAACTCAACGCTGAGGCCGTGGGCGGTTTCACTGTCAGCCATGCGGCGCAGCTCGCGGTAAACCGTCACCGGCGCGCCGCCCACAAACTGGAATTGCCGAATGTGCCAGCGGGCCGCCCAGGCGGAAACGGCCGAGGCGGTTTCCTTCAGGTCTTTGCCGCTTTCGTCGTCCGTCTCGCCGTCCAGCGCGTAGCCGTCGATATTTTTGGAAATGTACTTGGCGACGTAGCCCGTCGCGCTGCCCTTCTCCGGGTCGATAGCCTCCGCGTGAAAGCGGGCCTTGCGGGCTTTGTCGGTCGTCAGCTCTCCAGCGTCTTCCTGAAAGGCATAGTCGCGCATAATCTCGCGCACGCGCTCAACCTGTTCGGGACGCATAAACATCAGCATGTGCCAGTGCGGGGTCGCGTCGTGATGAGGCTCGGCAACGCGGATCCCGAAGATGCGAATTTCTTCGCGGTGCAACTTGGCGCGGATTTTTTGCCAGACGCTGCAGAGATAGCGCTGGGTGTCGGCCGGGCTGGCACCGTTCCATTTGCGGTTGCGATGGCCGGTTTTGATTGTGGCGTGATAGCGCGCCGGGGCGGTCAGCGTATAGAACTCGCCGATAAAGCCCATTTCGTTGCAGATGTTTTCGAAGCCGCGAATGCGGGTCATCAGCTCGCAGCGGCGGATCGCCGGGTTAGCCACGCTGCCGTCGTATTTCTCGATCAGGCTGATGCGGTTGCCCTCCTCGTCTTCCAGCTCCATACCCTTGAGGAATTCACGGGTGCGACGCTTCTGCTCGCGCCACTCTGAGACGGTCATGCTGCTGGCATAGGGGGTATGCTTTTTGCTGACGTTAGCCAGGGCAATCTGAAGGTGCTCGCGCCATGAGGCGGCTACGCGGCGCAGGCGGCCTTTCCACCACTTTTCGGTCTGCATGCGCATGATCGCCGGGGTCACTTCCTCCGGGTCGAACAGGCGGGACGTGACCTTTTCCCATAGCGGCGGCGTCTGGCTCAGCTCTCGGGTGATAGTGGCGGCGGTCATGTAAACGCGATGGGTGTATTTGTAATCCGACTCGTCGCTGGCCTGCGCGTGCGCCTGTACCAGCTCGGCGAGGATGAAATTAGCCACATCCCCAGCCAGCAGATCGACGTCGGCGCGCGCCATGTCGGGCAGGCGGTTAAAGCGGCGCATGAGTTCGAATAGCTGGCCGCCAGCTAATGCTGTATTGCTCCGATCAGTTGCGTTTGCGCCAAGCAGATTTAGTGTGCTCCCCTTCATTACTCCGAGGCGGTACTGCTCACTGACGCATTCAACGCGTGGCAATGTGCGCTCAACAAAGGTTTTTGCTAAGTACGCATTGGCACGGGCAATGCCTTGGGTCTTTTCAAGCTCGCTGACGCGGCGCCTGACGTCGAGCTGGATCAGCGTCGGCTGCTTTTCCAGTAATTCCTGCGCACGCGCTAAAGCCGCAATCATCTGACTGCGGCTGTGCATTTCCTCATAGGTGGGATACGGGCTGGCGATGGCTTCCCGTGGGGCGTTCCATGGGTAAGCGTATTCCTGAATCATTGAACCGCCTGCACTTCTGCAGACCAGCCTGCACCGGCCGCCGGATCAACGCCGACAAAAACTGCGCTCTCCTGTGGGCGGCGCACGGCGATAATTTCCGAGGCGCGCTTACCCTCACCGGCGGCAACACCAACCGAGCGGGCTACGCTGATTTTGGTGATGTCGAAAGCACGCAGGATGCTGCGGGTGTAGAGGGTGTCGCTGTTTGAAACGACAACCGGGCAGCGCTCTGAGACGTCCATCAGCATGCTGACCAGATCGTGATGCTCATCTTTGTTAAAGCCCGCCGAGTGATAGTCCGAAAACGTCCCGTCATACGGCGGATCGCAGTACACCACGTCGCCAGCTTTAGTCAGGCGCAGCGTCTCGCGAAAGTCGGCGCAGATAAACGTCGCGCGCTGCGCCTTTTCCGCGAATGCCTCAATTTCTGCCAGCGGGAAATAGGGTTTTGAGTAATTACCAAAAGGGATATTGAACTCGCCGCGACGGTTATAGCGACAAAGGCCGCGATAGCCGTTGCGGTTCAGGTACAGGAAGTGCGCGGCGCGCTCCAGCAGGGGTAACGCCGGGTTATGGTTGAACGCCTCACGGACAGAATAATAACTTTCGCCTGTGGTGTTCTGATTGAACAGGCTGGTCGCCACAACGATAAAGGGGCGGGTGTGCTCCTTTATCTGGCGGTACATGTTGATCAGGTCGGGGTTAATATCCGCTACCAGACAGGAAGGGTAATCGGTGCTCATCATCACCGCGCAGGAACCGGCGAAGGGTTCGACCAGGCGATCACCTGCTGGCAGGTGCGCCAGCAGCTCAGGCATTACGCGGGACTTGCTGCCCGCCCATTTCAGAATGGTGCTCATGCCGCACCGCCTTTTGAAACTTTCGCGTACCGCTCAGCCATGTCCTGACAGCTGACACAACGAGTAACGCCACGCACGGCGCGGCGGCGCTGTTCCGGGATCGGCGCGTCGCAGTCTTCGCAGAATGAAGCCGCAACGCTGACCGGGCGATTAACCACGCTGGCGATGTTGCGCGCCAGCAGCTCATCGGCGCGCTGCTGCGCCATGTCCATTGAGTCAGCCATTAGCGCACCGCCTCACGAGCTTCGTTCTCATAGCGCTCTGCTTCAGCGCGGATTAACTCAATAGCCTCAAAGCGACTCGAAGATTTACGCTCAATCTGATCGGCCAGCGCAACCAGGCGGCGCGCTACGAGCAATCCACGCTCTGCGCGCTCTTCCAAACGCGCAGCAGTGAGAAGCGTTGTCAGCTGCTCAACGTCAGCGTTAAAGGTTTTAATTTCGATATTTCGCATTTCACTTTCTCCAGAATTTGGGCAAAAGAATGCCCGGCGGGTTTACGCCATTTATTTGCTTGGGGTTAATTAATTAGGCAGAGCCATTCGCTTCGGAAATAAACTCACCACTGCTTTTAGATGATTCATTGCACGAATAAGCGCCGCTCTTTCATCAGTAGTCAGTTCACTAAATTCAGCCTCGTGCCTGTCTTTACCGATGTTTGCCAGGAAGAGAATCGCGCTCAGTGCGCGCTTGTTGTCCTGATAATTACTGTCTGTCACATCGCGCATTTCAGAGAAAAAACGGGTCATATCTTTTTCACAGTTGCCGCCCATCAGCTGCGCGCGGATTAAGGCAACGTGATTCAGCGCCGAAACCCGTTGGCCGGCAGAAAGCTCGACCAGCATTGAATCGCCCTCGATAGCCATGCTTTACCTCTTTGCTCTTTTACCTGTACCTGCTGGCTCAGTACCGGATGCCAGCGCTTGCCGTTCTCGCCCATAATCCAGCCATGCCCGCATGACATTGACGGACTCTGACGCTTGAGGCGTGCCGCAAATGAAATCATCGTGCGCCCTCAGCTGATGCCAATCGAAGCACCCAGCCCGCTGATAGCGTCAACGGTTGAGGCTAAGGTCGGGTTAGAGTGAACGCGGTTCTGCACGGCCAGCGCGGCAAGCATCATGCAGCGGATCCCGGTATTGGCAGCTTCCAGAATGCCGCGGCGGCAGGTTGCCGTAATACGCTCCGGGTTCGCGGCGTTAGCGGCCATATGCCCGACTTCGGCGGTCGCCTTCAGCACGTACGTCGGAAACTTCTCTTTTGCCAGCTCGTTAACCGGCACGCACGGCAGACACTGCAGCTGCGCCAGCATTCCATCCATCAGCGTGGCGTCTTCGGTCAGATCGGTGAGCAACAGCACTTCAGGAACGGTCAGCTGATGAACCTGATCCGGGTTCAGCTTGTTGCGCAGGATCTGCACTTTCATACCCGCCCGCTGCGCCAGCTCCGTCATGTTGTGCGTAAGCGCAAACTTGCGGCAGGCGTCGTCGTAGTCGGTATGTGTGGAAACACGAAAATCAAACATGATTATTCCCTGTCGTTATCCCAATATGGATACATCAACCCTGCATTGTGATTTCACAGCCAGCTGCTGCTTCGATAGTTAGAGCAACCATATTGATTTCGATTAGTCCGTTTACGCCCTCTTTCTTCCGGATGGGTAAACGATTTTCACGGTACATCTGGCGCACGGTGCCTTCCTTGTAACCAGTGCGACGACAGAACTCTTCGACAGTAATGTACGGTTCTGAGATCACGAGGTTGATTGAAGGGCGCATTGAAAGTTTACGGGTCATGATGCACTATCCTCTGTTGAGTTCTAGCCAACTCTATTCATCACTATTAAACACGTCTTGATACGACGAGTGAATATTAGGATCACAAATTGGAAAGGTCAACGAAAGATTTTACGAGTCGTAAAGCACCAACTTTACCGGAGGGTGGTAAAGAGCCCATTGAACGCATCGTCCAGGCATATGGCTTTTCATCCCGACAGGCGCTGTGCCGCCATTTAAATGTTTCTCAAAGCACCATGGCTAACCGCATAATGCGCGGGAACTTTCCGGCTGATTGGGTGCTTATCTGCTCTATGGAAACTGGTACTTCGCTTGAGTGGCTGACGTACGGCCGTGGTGATTCAAACATCACAAAAAAAGATGAGAAACCCAACAAAATCGAACTCAAGAAAATCACAAATGGGAACTTTTCATCCTCTGCTTGGGTTGAATATGACACTCAGCTCTTGCCAAGCGATGTTGAGGCTCCTCTGTTAGTACATTTCGAGAAACAGAATTATTTGGTTGATATGACCGCCGCAGAGATCACTGATGGGCTGTGGCTCATCGAGATTGATAAGCTCATCAGCGTTAAAGAGCTTTACCGTTTTCCTGGCGGGCGCATTCGCGTTGAGAATGGAAAAGCCTCATTCGAGTGTAAAGCGGATGACATCAAGGTTTTGGGCAAAGTCCTTGCCCGTACTGAGTATCTTTAAAGGCAAAGCATGGCGATTAGCAAATTACCCAACGGAAAATGGCAAGCTCAGGTGTTCCCGAACGGCCGAGACGGCAAAAGGATACGCCGCCAATTTGCCACCAAAGGCGAAGCGCAGTCTTTTGAGAAATTTGTAAAGGATCAGGCTCAGGATAAGCCTTGGCTGGGAGAGAAAACAGATAAGCGCCGGGTAATAGAGCTGGTTGAATTATGGTTCAATACGCATGGCATTACCTTGGCGGATGGCGAGAAGCGGCGAACCACTATGGCGTTCGCCTGCGAGGCGATGGGAAACCCACTCGCAACCGAGTTTAACGCGAAAATTTTTGCGTCTTATCGCGAGCAGCGGTTAAGCGGGAAAATCACACGCTCCAATCGAGTGAAGACGGTTACGCCGCGCACGGTGAATTTAGAACTAGCTTATTTCAGGGCGATGTTTAACGAACTGCGCCGGCTGGACGAATGGACCGCTCCAAATCCGCTAGAGAACGTGCGCGAGTTTAAAATCAGTGAATCGGAAATGGCGTATCTCACCATTGAGGAAATCAGAACCCTCCTTGCCGAATGTGAAAACAGCCGTTCAAAAGATCTGACTACGATTGTGAAAATCTGCCTTGCAACAGGAGCACGGTGGAGTGAGGCCGAGGGTTTGAAAGGAAACCAAATTCGCGCCGGACAGATCATCTTTATGAAAACTAAAGGCAAGAAAAACCGCGCGGTGCCGATATCTGAAAAATTACAGGCTGAACTACCATCGAGCAGAAAAGCGCAATTGCTCTTCAAACCATGCTATTCAGCGTTTAGAAAGGCTATGCAACGCGCCGGTATCGAGACACCTGATGGGCAGCTTACGCACGTTTTGCGGCACACCTTCGCATCTCATTTCATGATGAACGGTGGTAATATTCTTGTGCTTCAGCGGATTCTGGGACATACCGATATTAAGGTTACGATGCGGTATGCGCATTTTGCACCGGAGCATTTAGTTGAAGCAAAATTGCTAAACCCCTTGTTTCAACTGGAGATATGATTTATTTAATCAAAATAAATATGAAAGCTATCTATACCATTAACTAAATCATCAAAAATTAACTTACGTTCTAGCCAAAAGCAAAAAGCATATCCTTTACTTCAATGAACGCCAAGTTAAAATGACAATTAATAGAGCTTAAGAAAATGAATAAACTACTTACTCCCTCTGAATATTTTATGTTTGTTGAGCGATTTGATCATTACTTCCCTCAAGGGATTGAATTCCATAGCATTTTACAACAGTTTAAGTTTAAGCTTGAAGAAATAGTTGTTTTTCATCAATTTGTTCTTAACACTTTCAAATATAATGAGTCCGCGATAAGTAAGCGTTATGAAAAATTTAACATCCTTGATGAAGAGCAAAAAAGCAAATTAACTGAAGAAGAAAGCGAATCCTATCAATACTGGTTCATGAGACATATGGAAAATATCAATCATTACGACTCATTGAATAAAGCGGCTGCTTACGTTGCTAATGATAGTGTTGTCATAAATATTTGGGCCATGATAGAACAATTCATGTCCAAAGGATTAGCATATTTAATATCTAAAAAGGAGGGCATAGAGCTAAGCGAAGTTAATATACCATATAGATGGGACAAAATAAGAAGCAAGTTCCTTTTATATAACATTGAATTTAGCTCATTACCTTCATTCAATGAAATTAATGAATGTAGAGTTCTCAACAATAAAATCAAGCACTTGAATATTGTCGATGCAGAGCTAGAATCCTATCCATCATTTTCTGGAAAGCTTGGGAAATCGTTAACTGGCATACAATATCCACTTCAAAATTACGTACTCGCTTCACATCATTTCATCGGAATGCTGCTTGAAGAAAGTTCTAAACAGTAATTTATATGAAATATTCACTTATCAAGTTACTACTAAAAGAAGTTTATTAACGCAAAGGGATGCCAAGATTATTGGCAGCAAAGTGGCAGCAGAGCGCAACGCTATGTGCCACTTTTCATCACTATTCGGCCTAAAGAAAACATCAAAATCAGCAAGTTACTGATTCCTCACGCTTCAAATTGGGACTCATAATCGCTTGGTCGCTGGTTCAAGTCCAGCAGGGGCCACCAAATAAAACAAGGAGTTAGATGAGAAATCATCTGACTCTTTTTCGTTTTATGAGAATCGGGTCAGGTAATGGGTCAGGTAAGGAATTGCTACCCTCCCCCTCTTCATCTCGCTGCCAGCATTCCCGGATAGTGCTTCGCCACGATATCATTCATCTTTTCTGTCAGATCGTACCGCTTAAAAGTGATGTGCGCGGTTCCCTTCTGGAAGTAACAGATAAATCATCTTCGTAAACATCCTTCGACGGGTTGTCCCGAATATGCTCCATCAAACGTATAGTGACATCGCCACGGTTGTCGGGTATCGGTTTACCATCCAGCAGAAACAACATTCTCTCCAGGTCCGCTAATTGATCCCGCCGCCAGCCCCAGTTTAAGCTAAAGCCCCAGCGGCTGTGCGTCACCAGATTGTTGACGATGATCTTTTTACCAAAGCTGCAGGGACTATTGGTTTTGTAATCCCACGACAGCCCTTTGAAGACATTGATAATGCCACGCTCAAATACATCCATTTTGTTCAGATGTAGCTGCTCAAAAGTACTGAGGATATTCGCCTCGCTGATGGCAGGCAGCTCTCCCTCCTCCAGGTTCTTATACCACTGGTCACGGGCCTGAGCATCCATCAAGGCCATCATGCCAGACTTCAACATCAAGTCTCGCCAGATACTACGGTCAATATTGCGGGTAACGGCAGGCATCGCTTTATCAACATTCTCAGTCAGCCAGCTATCGTAGCGGTGCCCGGACTTCATCGCCCAGTCTTGCGCTGTACCACCGCCAATTTCTGAGGTTAGCCGTGAAATAGCATCAAGTTGCTGAATCAGTTGTTCAATCTGTTTAAGTGCGGAATCGCGACCAGTGACAACACTCTCGATACTGGTCGAAAGAATGAGTTCATTATGTTCCGTCAACACGTCGGGTTCTGTTTGCATCGTTAATCTTCCATAAAAGCAAACACGCCTGCCGGGAGTGGCAGGCGCATTATGCGATTAATAAAAAAGGTGGGAAGGTCAGAGATAAAAATCAGGAATGAGGCTCGAAGAATTTAAGTATTTATTAATCCGGTAGCTCGCCTGGCTCTGAGAATATCGGTAGCGGTCAGGAATGGCGTCTGCTCCTGCCATGTAAATCCTTTCCGATCGATGCGTACCAGTTCATAACGTTCCACGAGGAAATTAACCGCATCGGCAAGCGTTATTCCCGCGTCGATATGCTCCTCGATGACCGCGTCGTCGTGGAAAGGCGTGTCGTTAAGTGTCAGGCCGTAATGGTGTTCCAGCAGATACGCTAAAAGTTGCTGCCAGACCTGCACGGGCGACAGACGTGACGAAACCGGCACCTTGGCCGGTACAGTTGAAATGTGCATGGGTAGAATCCTGAGAAAAGAAGAAGAGAGAAGGTGTTACGGGGTTGGATAAATAGAAATGTAAACGTAACCGCAGCTACCACGGGTATCAGCTATACAGGTTAAACTCGCAAGTTGAATGGTCACCTGATGTTGCTGATGTGGATTTAGCTCACCGGAACGTAGCATTGATTCCAGTTGATCTATAAACAGCGGGAAAACCAGATCCAGTTTCTGCAGTTGCTCCGGGCTAAAGCTCTCCGTAAAACTTGCCCTGTCAGCCAGATAATACAGCCGGTTACTTTCCTGAACTAATCTTGCACCAAATCGTGGGGTAATATCACTTTGCAGACCCCATTGGGGAGAATCAAATAACGACATAAAAGTTTCCGTTTGTTGATATTTAGCCAGACTTATAGCCAACCGCGCTCTGCAAATGACATCACGTCATCCCCAACCACAAGGTGATCCAGCACCCGCACTTCGACCAGTGCCAATGCATTGACTACCCGCTTTGTGATTTGCCGATCTGCCTGGCTGGGTTCCGTTTCGCCGGATGGATGGTTGTGGGCCAGAATGACCGCAGCGGCGTTATGGCGTAGAGCCGATTTGACCACCTCGCGAGGATGCACCTCCGTATGGCTGAGCGTGCCAGTGAACAGCGTTTCACGCTCCAGCAGACGATGCTGATTATCGAGATACAGGACGATAAAGATTTCCCGCTCAAGGCCCACCATCTGCAGCTGCAGCCAAGTTTTGGTGTAGCTGGTTGAGGTAAACGACTCTCCCGGTTGGCGCTGATATTTCTCCAGCAGACGCAGGGCCTGGCGGATAATCCGTTGTTCATTAACCGGAAAGATCGGAGATAATGCAAGTTCAGACATGCTAATTCCTTAGCCAATTATTGATATGATGATTCCAGACCAGTGGGCAGGCTGTGATACCACTAGCCTAGCTATTAAACGATAAGTCGGCTGGATAGGTAGTTAGTGTAATATGTTGATATTTAAGCTTATTTTTCAATAACTAATTGATTCTGAATTCGAAAGAAATTACTCTAGATACTTTAAAAGTAGTTGGGTGTACAAAATGGAAGAAAAAATGCAATTAATCAATGAGATAGCCTCATTAGTGGCTCCTCTTGATGATGGGTACTTACATTTAATCTCGGATATAGCGAATATTCTACAAAGGGAAGTTGAAGTAACTACAGACGATCAAAGTCCATTTGATCAGGATTTTGCCCATCATTTTGCTGGACTATTGCTCGTCCACCACGCTTTGTCTTCTGAAGCGTTTACAAAAGACAAGTTTGAACACGCTATGGTTCGGGTGCTAAATGAATGCGGACAAAATGCTGCGTTGTCTAGAAGAGGAAATCCTGGAGAAGATTTGACCGTCAATGAAGAAAAATGGTCACTCAAAACACAAGCCGACAGACAGCTAAAAATGGATACCTTGCATATATCAAAATTTATGGAGTTAGGAAAGGGAGAATGGACTGCTACTATTGAGTCATTGTCCGGTCTACGGCAACGAATGTTTAACCATTTAGAAAACTATGATAGGATTTTTTCCCTTAGATTCAAGCAAGTAAGTGATTATAACTATTATGAGCTCATTGAAATACCCAAACGCCTACTGTTGGAATCTATAAATGGTGAGTTAACGTTGTGCACAGAAAGCAGGCAAGTCCCTATGCCTGGTTACTGTACGGTCTATGATGATATAGGCAATGTAAAGTTCAAACTTTATTTTGATGGTGGAACAGAGCGTAAGCTTCAGATAAAACACTTAAAAAAATCATTATGCCATGTTCGCGTAACCTGGAAGTTCAGGCGGTCTTGAGCCTTTCCCTGGCAATCTCGGCATACTCTTCATTGAGTTCAATCCCGATCCAATTTCGTCCTATTTCTTCAGCCACAACACCTACGGTGCCTGACCCAATAAAAGGATCAAGCACCGTATCACCGGCCTCACTGCCTGCCTTCATACATACGTTGACTAGCTCTGTTGGAAAAACAGCAAAATGGGCACCTTTAAAACCCTTTGTATTAATATTCCAGACAGAACGCCTTCTTCTTGTTTTCCCGTCAGCGCTTGGCTCTTGCACAGCATCAATATTGTAGAAATATTTTTCTTTCTTGGAAAACATGAAAATGAACTCATGCACTCTGGTTGGTCTGTCTTTAACGGACTCGGGCTGACCGTTGGGTTTATGCCAGATAATATCGGTTCTCAGATACCAGCCATCCTCTTGTAATTTGAACGCTAATCGCCAAGGAACACCAATAAGATCTTTGGGTTTTAACCCCGGAGGGGTAGGCGGACGGTAGTCCATTCCTCTTGCTGTATTTTTTTTATCACTTTGACGCCATGTTCTTCCACCACTAGTGAAGCTATCACCAATGTTGAGCCAAAAGGTACCATCGTCAGTCAGAACTCTACGAACCTCTCTAAAAACTTCTACCAGCTTGTCGAGAAATTCATTTAAGTCTGGTTCTGCACCAATTTGCTCAGAGATACCATAATCACGTAACCCCCAGTAAGGTGGAGAGGTTATGCAACATCTTACTGATTTATCTGGTAATTCTTTGAGTTTGGTGAGAGCGTCTCCTACCAAAAGAGTACCTTTAACCACATTGAGGTGCTCCTTTGGTAATTCATCATAATTTTCAAACAGTTCTTGATTGCCGGATATCATATCTAAACGCTACTCTCAATCGAATCGTGTGATGACCATGATGGTGAAATGGTTGTATGCAAGAAATTATACCAACTTCTCATAAAGACCATTACCATAGGCATCTGTAAACTTGTCCAGTATTATGTCATTTCACTATGCAAAGGTCATTCTCTGGGTGCTTATCGATTAGCGTACTCTTCAGAGTGAGGCTAGCTGCAGCATATTCTCGGCCATCACCCAGAGAGCGCGATTAAGCTTCACATCACCGTCGATACCTTTTACAGCACGAGTGTGGGCACGTTTGCCTTTGGTTGTTCGCCCCGAAAGCCCGCCTTTAATCAGGTTTTCCTGAATGCGCTGGTATGTAGTCCACAGGTCGTTGCTCTCATCCTGCCAGCGGCGCGGAGAAAGAACCTGTGATTCTGTCACCGGCTGATGCTCTTCACCAAAGCGGTAGATTAATGCCGCTTTCGCCATCGCCAGCTGTGCTGGTGGCGGTAACAAAAGCGACTGCATGGCATCGCGTTTCTCATCAACCCGATCAAATATCCCCAGCACTTCGTAAGCCCCTTCAATGACTTTCTCCACCACGTTGCCTTTATGTGGCACACGCACCTCACCAAAACTTTCACCGCAAATCAGCCCATTTTGACAAACCGCTCTGAATAACCCCGGTAGCATCTGGTATGAGCTTGAACCGTCATGACTGTTAAGCAGAATAATTTCCGGCACTTGCTTGCCGGTGATTTGCCCTTCACGGCGCAGGCGCAGCATGTGTTTTGTATGTTCACGCTTGCTCTGGTCCCGCACTCGAGTCTGGCAGGCAAAGAACGGCTGGAAACCTTCACGCTGTAGGTTATCGAGTAAAGTGATGGTCGGGATGTACGTATATCGTTCACTGCGTGATACATGCTTTTCTTCGCTGAAAACACTCGGCACATAGTGGGCCAGTTCATCGCGGGTTAGCGGGCGGTCACGGCGTACGACATTGGCCGCACCAAAGCGGCTGGCTAAACGGGTCATAGTTGTTTCCTTATTGGAAAATTAAAAACAAAAAGGCCATGCTTCCCGAAGGAGGCATGGCCTGATGTGTAGTGAAGGAGTGAGCTAAGTTGATGTTGGCCGATGCAAATCTAAGACAGTTATGATGCCTTATTCCCGGCAACCGATACTGATAGTGGTTGGTAATACTGTGGGTCGAAAACGGACAGTGACAGCCTAGCCTGATGGCCGTTGCGCTCTTCGGTCGCCTTCATGATTTCAACAGTGCTGACGTTTTCGACACATTCATGCTCCAGAAAAGCGTCTTGAGAACGAGTGGCATCGTTGTCGCCAAAAGGGGCAATGTTCATGGTTCCCGTCGCCAGCGTGTTGCCCGCTTTGTCTTTCAGACGCAGCGAAACAGCCAGTGAGCCAAACCCCACACCGCTACCACCATTATCCAAACGGAACTGGTACACGCAAATATTACCGGGAGTCCACACGGTATCGGTGTTGCGGACGCTGATATAGCGTTGTTCATCTGCGTAAGCGGATGATAGATGGCACAACATTAAACCAGCGATGACAGGTAGGACTTTAGCAAACCGACTGACGAGTGACATGATTTTGCTGTAAGTAGGTTTTGCCCATCCCCTTACCATCGTGAGAGAAGGTATAGAAATAACCTCCTGATAATCCTTTTCCATTGTTCTTTGCCTTTAATGGTTATTGAGAAAACATCAGCAGTTGCCTGTGCGACGACACAGTTCCGTCAGGCTTTGCTGCGCTACCCACTGCTGCAGTTTTCGGTCCTCTTCCGAGCGTTTGGCCGCCAACGCAGCTTGCTGTTGTTTATTCACACAACGATCCGGTATGACCATGACGACTTTGGGGGTCATCTGTTGCCTGATCTTTTTAGCTTTAGCATCAACATTATCAACAGGTGGGTAACCGAGAAGGTCATCAATAGCCTTCTGTCTTGCTGAGGATTGATTGTCTACAATGGCGAAATAACACCCATCTCCTTTATCTTCTCCCTGGTAAACCGTTTCAATATCGTTGTAGGTTTCACCGACAGGATTCAGTTCTAGTTGACGAATAGTGTGGGTTTTCTTATCGGCCAGGAAAATTGCACCACCACCACGGGTACGTAGCAAAAACTGCTTCGTCCATGGGTAGTTATCAATAACATTGGCCTGGTAGAGCATATTGTGCAGCGTGTTGTCGTCCATGCCATCAGCTGATTTCCAGCCGTCAGATTGCATGTACTGCCAGGCTTTGACAGAGCCGACAATATTTCCAGCGTCAGCCGGAAAAACTGCACTCAGGCAAATGCTGGCAGCCAACGCCGTCGTGGTCAGAAATTTCATGTGGTTATTCCTTCTGAGGTATAAGCCCGTCGTCAGTCGCGACAAGCAGTGAGTGGAAAAAGCGAAAGTGAGGTAACGCCTGAAGAAAATCTGCGCGGGACAGGATGTCGCGCACGGCGGTATCCGGGGTAAAACTGTCGTTGTGGAGCGTGACAGCCTTGATATCTGCAAGTGGAAATGCGGCAACTCGAGCCTGATGCTCACCCGTCAGATACCACTCTCCTTCACGGAGAACCAGCCGATAGGGAGCAAGGCCTGTACAGCGGCAACCGTTACTGAGTAGTGTCACCTTTCGATGCTCCGATACCGCGCTTACTAACCGAGTGAATACGCCTGAGTCTGGGGATGAAAACTGGGCTGTTCCCTGCCAGATAAGGCAAGGAGACTCTCCTGGTCCGCTCAACAGTGAACTGACCAGATGGTTATCCATATCAGGAAACAGTGCTTCAACGCCTGACTGGCGGGCAAATGTCATTACCGCCAGCTCTCTCTGGCGGCTACCGGATAACAAACGGCATCGGCCTTTACGATACTCCAGATCCAGATACATCAGACGTTCCCGAAAGTCCCGGCGTAGAGTTCGAACCGACACACCAAATTCAGTTGCCAGCGCTCGTAAATCCAGTGTTTCGCCAGCCACCAGGCGGCTGATTATTAACGACAGTCGGACGGCAAGCCGATCATGACGACGTTCAACCTGAGCCATGAGGCAGGTTCTCCAGTGAGATAATTAGCTGAAAATAAAAAGATTATTGTAACGAGGGGATGGGAAAGGGAATGGACACCAGAAGACGTATTTTTTACAGTTGCCAAAATCAGTCGTAACGGGGTGTAAAGGGGAAACCGAAGAGATTCAGGAGATTATAAAACGTCAGAACGGACAGGGTATGTCCCGAAGATAATAGCAGGTAAGCCAGTGTTAGAAGAAAATCCAGTCCCAAATGGTGCGGGCAACGGATACCACAGCCTCACGGACAGTACGAATAACCGACTTGAGTGGCGCAGGAATAAATAATGCCGCTTCCGCAGAATCAAACACCTCTCCTACTGCGTTGCCAAAGCTCTGACGCGCCTGCTTTTTTACCGGTTCACTGCATAACCTCCCTTGCAGTTGTGTCGCCAGTGGGCTGGTGGCTCGGTTTGGCAGGCAGCACATCATGGTTTCTACCATTGATGGCAGATTCCATTCTGTTCTCGCTGAGACAGCGCACACTGGATAGTGTGGTGAAAATAACTGACGAATAGACGCTAGCTTGGCCTCAATATTCACCAACTGATTCGGGGATGGTACATTGTCTGTGACATACCATTCATGGCATGGCTCGATTTTGTCAGCCTGGTTAACGACAAAAAGTACGCGCTGCTGGTGGTCAGATATCACCCGACGGTAGAAACGTTCATCCACGGAAAAGGCGCGATCATCGGCTTTGATAACCCACAGAATGAGATCCAGTTCAGGGAGAATATTGCGATATAGAGATTCATATTCTTTATCCCGTTGCTCACTCTCACCTACTCCGGGGAGGTCTATTAGTATCAGACTATGGTCACCGCTGCTCAATCGCAATCGCAGCACGTTACGAGTGCAGGCGTCGACAGCACTGATGGGCGTAACCTCACCCTGGAAAAGCGCATTACAGAGCGATGACTTTCCCGTGCCTGTTTTGCCCATGATGCCGATGACCGGTTCGTAGTGAGTGAGCTTTTGAATATGGTCAAGAATATGTTTCCCAATTGCATGGGGGAGTGACGCCAGAGGCTTTTCGATAGCCTGCAGACCTTCTGATTTTTTCATTAAACAACCTCAGACAGAAAAACAAAACCCCCGAGCCAGGAAGGCTTTGGGGGGATTCACTGCGATAATATCTGTCTGAAATTATTTGAAGTGCTAATCAAAAGCCAGTGGCTGCAGTTGTAACTATTTTAAAGTAATGGGTCTGACAGACTGCTCTGTACCAGAAAAAGACATAGCCAATATCAGTGTTCACTAATCAATGGTAAATGTACCATTAATTATCCAAAACCTCTGGCTTTTATTGCTCACGTACGAACGGCGTAACATAACTAAAATACTCAGCTTGAGCAGTTCGACTGACAGTCCAACGTTTGGCGTTAGTAGGACGTTCTCGCTGATCAGCATGGGTTAAAACCAAACGTCTCTTTGCTCGAGAAACACCTACGAAGAACGCACAGCGATTCTCGTCCTGATTGCCAAAGAAAATTTCGTTTTCAACCGCCATGATGACAACCGAGTCAAACTCTAATCCTTTGCTTTTGTGAATGGTCAAAATACGAACAGCTTGATCATCCGCAAATCGCCCTAATGCACTAGGCAAGTCTGATTCAATCTTAAGCAAATCCTCTATTCGTGCTTTAGTATCGCGAACTACCTCTCGTAGGCGTTCGTGGGATTCATAATCAGGCGATAACGCGACAAGGGTTTCCGAACCTATATGCTTTAAGAAAGTTTTAACAAATTCCCATCTCCCGGAAAAAGGTGAATCCGTTTTTCTGCTTTCGGATACTTCTTTACGTTGCTTTTTTATTAACTGATCAAGATCTTTCCGCACACTGGACTGAATCTCTTCATCTGCAAAAGGAATAAGCTGATTCATCAATCGAATCCAAGCCTTAGGTTCACGCTGTCCATACAGACAAGACAAATAATCTACGATCAAACGGGCTGCTGGTTCAACTGAGATATCCTGCATCTGCTGCTCATTACGGTATGGAATTCCGCGCGCCTCCAACTCCACCATAAGGCGATCAGCATAAAGATCCAATTGTTTAGAAACCAAGACTGCAATTTCTGCGGGTGGTAATTGTTCTGTATTTATCCAACCATTTATCAGATCAGCCAAATAGACGGCTTCTTTACAGCTGTCTTTAAAACGCCAGGCATATACCTCACCCTCATCGCCATCTAATTGCTCATCTGGCATGACAGAGGCAGGATCAAGCGTACGAATAATTTCGTTCTGAACCCGCAGCAATTTTGGTTTAGAGCGGAAATTGCGATACATGTTAAGTGGTACAGCATTAAAATCATTGGTAAAGGTTTGGAAAATGCCATCCAGTGCTCCAGCCCAAGCCATAATTTTTTGTTTAGTGTCACCTACCGCAGTGAGTCGAAGACTGGTCTCTTGGAAAGCAAGCTTAACTAAGTCATATTGTAAATTCGTGCAATCCTGGAACTCATCCAAAAAAATATCGCTATAAGTTTGCCGAATTGCATTACGGGCAATTTTTGAGCTTTGCAATATCTGGATTGCCAACGGAACCAGATCACCAAATTCTATTTGAGTACGAGAGGGGCCATTTTTCTTGTCAACAATTGTATAACCCGCATCCAGGGCATTTTTCCCCGTGAGCACCGGTCTGAAACGATCGATGATACGCTTGGCAAATGCATGGAAGGTATAGCTGTCAAAACGTGAGGCAAGATCTGACCCGCACCGCCGTTCGACACGCGCTTTTAGATTTCTGCTGGCATCAACCTTGAAGGAGATCGCCAGAATCCGCTTAGGGTACCGACAAATTCCTGTACGCAAAAGGAAGTCTGCTCGTTGCGCAAGCATTTCCGTTTTACCCGCACCAGGTCCGGCTGTGAGTGCCAAGCAGCGCTTACGCGCTTTTGCTGCTCGTTTTGCATTTGGTTCCAGCGTCAGCCCATCGGCGGGTTGCCATGCTTCAGCAGCAATCATTCTTGCAGCTCCTCAAGTTTGGCAATAACTGCATCTGCCAGCCTGTTTAGTGACTCAGGCATGTTTTCAAGCAATTCAGTATCCGTTAGCTGAGTTAACGCCTCAATATGTGCTGCAGGTTTGCTGCCAAGCTTAAAGCGCTGATGATAGGTGCTGAACAACGTTAATTCGTCTTCACTGTATTGAGATGAATCGTGATGGCTTTTCCCGAGGACGGCCTTAATTATTGACTCGTCAGGTTTTTCTTTATCAACATCATAAGCTTCGGGATAAGCCAGTAACATTGAAAAGTCTAAATCCATTGGCGAGGAAAAAAAAACGCCACTTTCTTCTAGCAACTTGCAATAGTTTGGGAATTCTCGAACCTTATTGGTAGCAGAATTCCATTTTGGAATGTGGTAATCTTCAGGAAGTTTCTTCTTTGGCCTATGCTCACCCAACTGATCATTAACATACTTAATCCGTCCCCAGCCAGCCTGATGACGAGCCACATCCAAATCAAGCAGAGTGAAATAAGGGATTTTCAAAGCAGAAAGTAAACGCCAGAAGTGATTAACATGTCTCCCTCCCAATGGAGCTATCGTGATAGCCGATTCGTCAACGGGCGCACCTTTAGCCTGAAGCAAACGTGGCAATACAATCTCTTCACTATCACCTTCACCAAGCACAACCAGACGGGAGAAGTAGATCTCAGGAAATGCCTGGACTGCTTCGCGAACAAACTTGTGTGCATCATCAGATTTCTCAGGCAATTTAATACAGGTGACCCGTGTCTTTCGAGACTCATTTAATCGTAAATAACGTATTAACTCAGGAGCAACGCGACGCAACATTGTGGGCGCATGTGTAGCAATGAGAGCTTGTGCATCCTCACTTTTCGTCATGGTATTTAAAGCACTGACGATACGCCCCAAGTAATGTGGAGAAAGACTATTTTCTGGTTCTTCCAAGGCAACCAGTGTAAAAACCGGTGGTCGTAACTTATCGGGATCAAATGATACATCTTCCTCAGCGAGTACAGCTCTTCCAATCGCTTGGGACGATAATACAAGGGAAAGATAAAGCATTGACTTTTGACCATCACTCAACCGCGAGAAATCGACAAGTGAGCCATCGTGCCCAGGGGTAAAAGAAACCGATAAATGTCGCAACAGCGCTTCAATCTCCGAAGCCACAAATGTGATTTTTGGATCAGCGAAAAATTTGCCTTTATGTAGAGTGGCCCAAGTTGTTTTCAAACTCTCACTAAATGCATTTACTGAAGGGTTTGCTGCAAGGCTGTCGCTTATTTGATCGGTCAAACCCTTGATCGTATCGCGCTCAGCATCCCAACGTACGGCGCGGAGTAAACGACCCAGTAAGGCATTTGCTCCGTAAGTAATATGGTCCGCCGGATCACGTCTGGCAGGCAGATAGTGTACTTGGATATGATTACGCTCTGCCCGTGGAACCTGTGCTGTACTTTGAGGAGAGCCATCCGCATTGATATCTAAAACATATACGAGATTTTCCTCGATATCCCCATCCAGTCCCATAGTTGCCGTAAGGCGAAAACGCACACGTGGAATGCCTTCCGGCTCATCTAGTCGCATATGGCTAAAATGAGGGGCTACGGTACTGTTATCTTCTTCTTCTGCAAGTTCGGGAAATAAAAAATCAGCTTCTATCCACAACTCGCGCTCAAGAGGAACCTCCTCTTCTTCAAAATGGACATGGAAATCTGAACGTTGGACACGCCTCAATCCTGGGTCAAATGCAAAGAGTCGGCATAAAGCCTGAAGTACTGCGGTTTTACCTGAACCATTGGGGCCAATAAGATAAGTAATATCTTCCAAACCCAGTTCTAATGGTTCCTGACCAAAAGATTGAAAACCAGATAACCGAATTTTTTCAAGCTTCATGCTGCTCCTTTCCTCAGTTCACTTGATCCGATGAATCAACTAGCTAGTCCATTTGTTACCATAAATGAGACTATGAATCCTCAATTCTCTCATGGCTTTGTTGAATAAATCTTTGAATAAATCGAGCTTTCAGGCGACCAGCGGATCTGAGTACTACATTCGCTTCAACATCAGGTCACTATGGCAAGCAAAAAATTAAAATTACCCACGGGCCCACATGCAACAAAGCATTCAGGCAACGCAGCTCCCTGACAGTATGGGCTAACCGGCACGTGCAAACTCAGTGGTATCGACCCCGGAGGCTTATCTGTACCATCTTCTGAGGGTGCTGCCGGAGTAGCCTTCCAATAAAGGGGCCGAACTGCTGCCATGCAACGTGGTTCTCACCGATAAATAACCGTCAATACGGCGTACACTTAACTTTTACGAAATAAATTTGTTGAGGATGATGAAAAACTCATCATCTCGTCGCCTGCCGAGTGGGCGGAAGATGAATCCGGAAATTGTAAATCCTTCCAAAGCTATCAGATCCACATCGAATGGGCTGGTTGGTCAAAAGATAAACGTGCCGTGGTTCGTAAAGAGCTCGAAGCCGCCCGGACAGAGGCAAAAGAATCTTAAAGCAAAGGATTAAAAGACAAAGCCTGGGTCTTCTTTATCTGTGAGTAAAACGCAGAAAACCCGGAAATCTTCTAAATTGGCGATTATCGACTAATCTGCACAATTGTCAGGCATATCACTTACCCCTGACGTGAAAAAGAGCCTTCCCTCCGATGGGAAGGCCACGAACAAATTACAGATCGATTTGGCTACAGCCGAAGTTACGATCCCCTTCACCAAACACTTTGGACTCGACTTTGGTTAGGTAGTCTAGCCGGGTTAACAAAGCCTGGTACTGTTCCTCAAAGTCAGGAGCTTCGTTATCCAGTACGTATCGACAGTTATCAGGGAATGTCACCAATTCTGGGCAATCGTCCCGCTGGAGCTTTAAAGCGCTATACCAAGCACCCGTAATCATTCCTCTCAGGTTGTCTTCCTGCTCATAGTCCCCGAGGTGGTAATATGCATCTTTGTTGAAAAGCAGGCAAATATGGTAATGGCACTTGCCTGATTTAGAATACTCCTTCGCCCACATAATAAACAAAGGGCAGCGGTATATACGTTTACCTTCACGTTTCTTACGAATACGGTCAGCTTCCAGCTTGGCCCCGAGGGATTCACGCATCCTAGAAATGACCCCAGATTCCAGATTAGGGAAGCAACAGATATTGTCACCGTTATCGACTATTTTTGGATAGTGGAGATCCACACGTACAGCCGTTAGCCTGGGGTAACGGTTAGTCAAGTGACAAAGCAATCTATTAATCTTTACCCAATATTCCAGAACGTGTTCACCATGTGATCCTTCATAAGTTTTCAACTTAGTATTCCTATGTGTTTAGACTTACGCTCTTGTCAGACCGTATTAGTTATTGCCACACAGGTAGAGCTATGCTTACTCAGAGTTAGGTGTATATACGGTATCAGATCCTAGTACGAATATACTGATCTGATAGCTACTCTTACCCGTTAATACAGATAGTAATAATACGTATGGATATTATAATACCTATCCAACATCTAAAATTAAGACGAGTGCAGCCCCTGCCTAGTATGGCAGTTAAAAAGTTACTCCGCAATTAGCTCTGCATTAATATTCAGAAAAAGAATATTTTTGGCAGTAGAGCGAGGGATCAAACCAAATCAGATATGTCCACTGGTTGAATAAATATCGTCTTCCCCCGTTTTTCAGCCAGTATCTTACGCTGCGAATAAAGTGTACTTAGTAATTCGTTCACTCTTGCCCTGTTTCTAAAGCGATTGGGGCCATATTGCAGTATCGTGTTTTTCCTGAGATAAGGGATCATATTCTGAACACAGTATTCTTTTATCCAGTAGTAAAGTTCATTTGCTTCTGAGCCTACGAGTGTTAATTCCTCATGTTGTGAGAAAAGCCTTACATACTCATCCACGTACCATGAAATTATCTGTATGGCCGCTTCTACGGCAATGAGTGAAATATCCCCTCCCCCTCCTTCGAAATAGTGCAGCAAAGCAGCCATTCTCGCCATATTCTCTGCGACCTTAGAAGCATAGTCTTTGAAGTCAGAAAGAAACCCCAGCATCCCCATCTCGGATTCAACTTTATTATAAAACTCAATCATTCGTTGTTCCGCTTCAGGACAAAAAATGAGGCACTCCCGTTTATTTTCATCATGTCGATTCAGATTTTCAGTGATGACCGCCATCAATCGTTGATGGAATACCGGAAGATGTTCGGTTGAAGTAACTGGGCTGGTAATTTGCCTATAACCTTGAGTTGATTCCGGTTGACAGATCAGGCAGCGGGCAAAAAAACCTATCCCTTTAGCCATATCTCCCTTACGTTCCTGATATGCCCTAAAAATAACAGGTTGTAACATCAAAGATAGGGTAAGTCTGGCATCCTTAATGAACCGTTCAGGGCTACATTTCCTTTCCACTGAAAATGTTGAGCCATCCCACATTTTGTTGATGAAAGGTAGCTCATTTAGTGTATGACCATTAAATATGGTGCCTGCTTCATCGGACGTTATGCCAATAGCCCGCGATTGCCCACTGAGAGAATGTTTAATCGCAGCTGAAGTAGCATCATTAAACATCAACTTGTATCTTATTGGCTCTTCCGGGCGGTTTGCCATAAGTTCTTTTAACTTTGCTTCGGTTGCAGAGAAATCTTTATTGTGACGGATCTCCGATTTCAGCTTTGAAGTTAACGCCTTTTTTTGGGTGTTAAACACCTGCATGTCATTTTCCCAAACTGCATAATCCTTCATGTATTGTATAAATTGTTGTTCCTCCAGGTCGTACAGCGGCTTCATCAACGCTTTATCCACACTGCTCTTTCTTTCTCCAGAATCGGCCAATGTCAACAAAAACAAAGATACGGGACTATGCAAATTATTAAACCTGCAAACATCAATCCCGTTTTGACAGGCAAGAGAAATAGCACCAAGTGCAGATGCGGCAACTAGAGCTAATGGTGCCTGTGAATTTTTAGTCACCTCATAAACCGCATTTCTGATTACTAATGGTAGTACTTGTACAGGGAACGGACGTCCAATGAGCATGAGAAACCTCTCTCTCAATTAAGGGTAAAAGCATTTCACCTTAGAGGCTATTCCGCTATTAATAGCGGAAATAGCAATATGAAACCGTGTTCATTAAAGGTAAAGTGAACCGAAAATACGACTTTTAATTAACGAAAACTGATCCAGCAAAGAAGGTCACTCAACAGCCAAGCACAAGATTTCAGCCCAATCGACTTACGCAAAGGAAACTGGCCCGCTCGTTCAAGTTTCCATGCTGTAGATCGTGATATTGATGTGATACGCTGGCGCTCCCGTTCACGAACCAGACGATCTGACGTCTCGCCATAGTTCTGTAAAGCCTGCAAACGCTGCTCAGCGGTAGGTTGGGTAAAAGAGTTGTGCATGATTGTCTCCTGTGGTTTCGGTGGAGACAGAATGAGCTAAGGAAATGTATCAGGAAAGGAGCAATGCTCTAATTTAGAGTTGGTGGGTCTTATTAAGACCCGCTTGTGAAATTAAACGTAGGAAATTCATTCTGGGTAAATATCCAGCCACTTCTCAATCTCCGACTCACTAAATGAAAAACTCAAGGAATAGCGCTCTGATTGTGAAAGCGAATTTAATTCCTCACATAGCGAACTTGGAGATCTATCAATTCCCTTTTTATTGCATAGTTCAATCAAAAGATATGAAATAGCCATCCCTTGTTTTGCATTAACTCGATATGTTTTTTCCCTTTCTAACTCAGGCCTAATACCATATCGCTTTACTGTATCAATGTGGAAATTAACACCAAATAATGACGACAGAGGTTTTGCTACAATAGATGGCCTCATTACATCAGACTTATCTACACTACATTCCTGCATCAATATATATAATGCAACAAGTTCCGAAGGTACTTTGTAAAGAGTGCCCGGATTTTCACTCTTTACATTTCTTATTAATAACCCCTTGCTCACTTCTGGCACCTGAACAAGATTAACAACATCTGCCTCATCAACGAATAATTGTAGTGGCATAGTGAATTTGGCCACCTGAATAGAGGTGATATCATCACCTCATAGTCAAAACAGGTGACATTATGACCGGACGTAACAGACGCAATTTTAGCCCCGAGTTTCGCCTCGAAGCTGC
>Ga0308162_1000679_pt1 | contig 33068 bp, 40 predicted proteins | sample PhySR2_FD_201370 | JGI IMG/M metagenome (GOLD analysis project Ga0308162, IMG submission 201370) | Phyllosphere microbial communities from UC Gill Tract Community Farm, Albany, California, United States - DLSLS.R2 | ecosystem: Host-associated > Plants > Phyllosphere > Unclassified | place: USA... | reverse complement strand
CGCATCTGCACGCCACACAAACCCATATCATCGAAGGACCGGTTACGCGCACCGGTGCTCGCGGCCCAATTACCTCGGTTTACGTACGCGACCCGGATTTAAACCTGATTGAGTTGGCGAGATATGAGGAGTGAGAAGGGGCAGGATGAGGTTTGGCTATTGGAGAGGGTTGCTTGTTCAGGGGATGAGAGGCGATTGAAGTAAGGGAATGGATAACAATTTTAGAAATGAAAAGGTTCCTGTGAGGATTCCTGATGTTGAGCTTTGCCTGAACATAAAGTCAACCAGTCAGGGTTAGTAGCCCTGTTAGCATGGAGGAAGTTTTGTATCCAGAAGTAGTTAAGTTGCTAAAAAAAGACCGAATACGATTTATTTATATATTTATCAGAAAGTTATGTTAGTTAGTGGCTACATAGTGGCGATGAAAGAAAAATTCTTTCTGATCTTATCTGAATTATCACCGGAAAATAAATATTACTATTTAAATAAGGCTAGATATCATATCTAGCCTTGATTTTTTATTTTAAGGTGTGTTTTTTTATCAGCTCATTGGCAATTTTTAATTTTACTCCAGATGTAAGGTTAAAATAAGATATCGAAAATCCCAAGGTTATAAAATATATAGCCAGAAGAATTAAGATGGATTTAGGCTGATTAGCGAGTCCCAATAAAATAATATCAGGGAGGATTTCTTTATAGCTTAAAGGGAGGATTGCAATAGCACTGCCACATACATAGAAACCAAACCTACGCGTAAGAGAGAGGTAGTACCTCCATTTTTTGGTAAAGTTTTTGTTCTTCCACCTGAATTCCAATGGATTCAAAGGAGTGGTGTGAATATATATAAAATCTTTTGATTTGAAAAAATTCTCAAGGTCTTTTGTCGGCTCTATGGTTTTAACTAGAGCTTTCCTTTCTTCAGGATTTAAAAAATTATCTTTAGTTATAGCAGCATAACCATAATCTTCTGCTATCTTTTTAAAAGATTCATCTTTGGTTTTTTCATAAAGAGAATAACTCATGTTGCTCATTCTTTCATAGTCTAGGCTTCTTTTGTGACGAGTAGAAGTCTTTCCTTTTAACACTGAACAAACAGCCACTATAACGGTAACGATAGGTAATATTAGCTTCACAATATATTGCAATGATTCTTCCATAGCATATCCCCATTCTTGGATTAGAGTTTAATTGTTAGCTTCCCCTGATTTAAAATATACTTGAAAGTTACTGCGTTATGTTGAAATGGATTATAAAAATTAAGCCAATGCAAACCATGAGGCATATGACTTATATCTAAGAGTTAAAATCCATTGTCAAAATTACTTTTCCGGCCGTTCCTATTTCTTTCACTTCACAAACGAAGTTTGAACATTTATTTGTCACGCTTATTTTTTTTCCTGGCAGAAGCGCCACATCATACACATCATATTTATTATCTATCTCTAATAACCAACGTCCGTTGCTAATGCTTGTCACTGCAGTATCTATAAGCCAAGAGACAGTATTACTACTTACGAGTACAGGTGAGGAAGGAGTGTTTGGAAGAAAAGATAAATCAGAAAACCACTCACCAATATCATCAAGTACGCCCACATTTAACGACTTTTTGGTAATGGCATTAACATGCTTTTCTGTATTCGAGAATCCATGATCATCCCCTTTACCAGTTGCAAGCCATTTCAAAGATGCGCCCGTATCAAGTGCGCAAGTGACGACTACGTCACCAGGAAAATAATTCCGCCGAATCCAAGTGCTCACAGTACCAGAAGAAATATTCAATAAATCACAAAGTTGCTTTTGCAAGGTGAAACCGTATGCATCCATGATGCGACGCAGGACAGGTTTCCCACCATTTGACATGATTTCGTTATAAAGTGCCGCGCCCTTACGAACTGAATGTGCTGCCATTAAATTTGCTTTTGCAAGATCACCTGTCATCAGCCACTGAAGATCAGCACCTGTATCTAATGCGCATTTGATAATGGCATTACCAGGCACGCTATCTCGCTGAGTCCAGCCACTGATGTTGTTCGCTGGTATATCAAGAGCCACCGCAAGCTCTTTCTGAGTGTGAACGCCGTACGAAGACATAAGCCTTTCGAGAATCTGAGCGCTATTACCCTTCTCTGGAATCATAAAACACCAATAAGTGATAAATAATCATTTACTGAATCGTATTTACGATCTAAAGTGTTTGCACACCACATGTAACACCATAGAACACAACGACTCAAAAGGAGATTTTGCGTTATGCATACTGAAAATGCAAACAGCCAGAACGCATTTGACTTAGTGCAATCCAAGGACTTTATTGCCAGCGTAGCGGCTATTCTGATGCCTGCGCTAAGTGAAGCGGTAAACGAGGCAGTAGAGAAAGCTGTATCTCTTTCTACGTCACCCACCATGTCAAAGCAGGATTTCGCCTCGGCCAACTGTATCAGCATGTCCGTACTGGAAAAATGGATTGCCAATGGCGTTGTCCTTCTGGCACCAACGCCGTCTGTTACCTATACCCAAGCTCGTAAGAACAAGAAGACGGGCGAGATTGTAGAAACCACCATGACCAAACATGGAAATCCCCTTATCAACGTGGCTGCATGGCGCGAAAAAAACCGTCAACAGGCACTTAAATGTCGCTACATCAAACCTTAATTTGATTTTGCAAGTTTGAAAGGATTCCAGCATGTTTGATTTTGAGCTTTCTTCACATCCACATTTTGATAATGCATGCCGTGATTTTGCTAACCGACACAACCTGGCAAAGCTGGCGGAAAGGGCAGGGATTAAACCGCAGACACTGCGCAACAAGCTCAACCCGGAACAGTTCCACGAACTGACCGTTAAAGAGATGCTATCGCTAATTGCCATTACTGAGGACATATCGCTGATGGATGGCGCGCTTTCTCAGCTTAACTGCTTGCCAGCAGTCGCAGTAAATGAGCTGGCCACTGAAAGCCTTCCCGTTTATGTCATGAAGGCTACGTCTGAGATAGGTCAGCTTGCTGCTGGTGCAATATCTACTGAGCGTATGACCGCGAGCTGCAAACGCGGCTTGCTGCAAAACGTGAATACAGGCATCCGCTGCCTGACATTAGCCGCTCTGGCTGTACAGGCACGTATCCAGGCAAATCCCACTATGGCATCGACGGTTGATGCTATCAGCGGGCTCGGCGCATCAATCGGTCTGAGCTGAGGTGCTTATGTCCTTTTCAATTGCGCCTTTGCTCAAGCGCCGGAGTCAGTCGCCATCTTTCGGACATGGCTGGATAGCCACGAAATCATGTGAGCGTTGGCACCCTTGCAACGATCAGCTGCAGTTGTTGCGTGAACTGTCCACCAGGCGCCAAAGCGTATTACAGCGCATCAAACGTTTTATCGGGGGTTAAATATGGCAAACGCCGCTCTCGCACTGACAGGTAAGAACGCACCGGCATCTTTTACCGAAATTCGTCTGGTACATGCCCGTGTAGATAAAGTTGAAAGGATGACTTTTGATGAGTTTCGGAAAAGCTGGCGACAGATGCGAGACAACAACAGCAATCCGGCTCTGAGATATTTTAATCGCCAGAATGACGAGTTTAAATTCTGTGTTTTAACACTGGCAAACCGAGAACAGCCGGGTACTTTTAAGCAAGACGAGATTGGCCGGCCGTTCGAGTATTTTGATGAAAAGCGCCGAGAGTTAATCATCATTGCCATGAATAAAATAGTGCGCTGGGGAAATATCCTGCCGCATCGGTTCTCAACTGCGGATTGTTTTCTGCCTGATTAAATAGCCCTTATCGAAATAATTGACGTAAACCCGTCGGACATTCTTTTGCCTAAAACTGGAGAGAGTTAAATGCGAAATATCGAAACCCATTATTACACCGCTGATGTGGAAGCAATGACCGCAATGCTGAATAAAGCCCGCAGTGAAGAACGCAGAGATCGTGCATTGGTTGTATCTGCACGCCTGGCAGAGTTGGCTGTGCATGTTCATCAGCAAGGGTTAAACGGCATTGAAGCCGCCGAACTGATTCGCCGCGAAGCAGAGCGTTACGAAAATGAATCAAGGGAGCTGCACTAATGGCTGACGCAATCGACATGGCGCAACAACGCAGTGAAGAAGTGCTTGCCCGTAGCATTGCGCAAATCATTCATCGTCCGGTGGCGGTCAGCGCTTCCTTTTGTGAAGAGTGCGACACGGCAATACCAGAAGCGCGGCGCCGGGCTATTTATGGTGTTACTCGCTGCGTCAGCTGCCAGCAAATATTTGAACTCAAAGCCACTCACTTCAAAGGTCATTAATTATGAATTTTGCAGCAAACAGCCCTGCCAATACCGTAATTAAATTGTACGAGGGGAATATAACGGATACTGCCCATCTCGACACCCTGGCGTATCAGCCGTATCAACTCGGCCAAACCAAAGAGGATAAACATTGCCCGCTACGAGCGAAGCCAGAAACTCGCCAAAATGTCCAGGAACAAGAAAAAGTTCTGTCGGCATTGGAAGAAATTGCCTCTCCCCGCTACGGAAAAACGCAACAGTCTTCTTTGTTGCCTGAACCGCTATATGAATATCTGACTCTAGAGATTCCACTGTCTCCCACTGAAGGAATCCGCGTACTCGGGTGTTCTCATATTGTTGGCTTACGTTTTTCAATGAGGTCAGCACTACTTTTAACCACTCTCCGCGATGTGGCCACGTTGCTTCGGTATTCCATTGCACACGACGAGCAAGCTCATTTCGACAGGATTTTTCGGGAAGCCAGCGCTCAGCTTCGTAATTTTGCGTCTGACTCAAAAACGCGTCACAAGCGGCACACATGTCGGTCGCTGATAAAAGCTTTGCAGCGTTTGGAAGTGAAGACGCGTCGAGCGGGAAATGCATACGATCCGTGTAGTGAAGGCGGTCTGTAAATGGTTTCTGAGGCATCGTCCATTCTCTCAAATGATAAGAGAGGACACTTTAAATCTGAAACTAAAAGCCAGCAAGAATACGCTTACCCGTGGAACATTCCACGGGAAGCTATTGCCAGTCCTTATCTTACCTATGACGAACAGCGTCGCCGCGATCAAATGATTGCGGCTTTGTCGCATGCGCAGCAGCTGCTGGCTGTACAACCTTCGATCGTGCAACTCGATGTAAAACGGCGTATCAGCGAGCTGGAAAAAACAAACGGCATAGCCCGTGCCAATGCGTACTTTGCAAAAACCTTTGTTGAGCGCACATTGCCACGAGTTGAATGCGTCAGCGCTCAATACCGACTTAATAAGATGAATCGCGGCATCGCAACAATGCTTGCTGGTAATCAGGCTAAACCACAAGGTGCGGCTCATGCAGCAGCGATGTTATGGGAGCTGATGAAGCGTTATAACCGGCTGCCTGACATGGCTCGCGCAGATGTGGATCTGCTGGCTGGCGATATTGCTAATTTTATCCTGGCGGAAATGGTGCAGGTCCATGCTCAGGCCAGCGATGAGTCAGATTATAAATATACGCACCGTGTTTATATGGCCGCCGCAACCATCACCCGCGAACTGAACCAGACACCGCCTCTGTGGGATAAAGTTACATCACGTCTTTTTGACCCGGAAGAAGTCACCCCGGCGATCATGCGTATGCAGACAGAAAAATGGTGGAAAGGGCGCCTGCGCCGCGTCGCTGCATCATGGCGTGAACACCTGCAGATTGCCCTGGCCAACGTCAGCAAGAAACATACTCCCTACGCCAGCAACATGACCGTATCTGAATGGCGCGAGCAAAAGCGCCGTACCCGCGAGTTTCTCAAAGGCATGGAGCTTGAAGATGAGGATGGCAACCGCATCAGCCTGATTGAGAAGTACGACGGCAGCGTGGCCAATCCGGCTATTCGTCGCTGCGAGTTGATGACCCGCATCCGTGGCTTTGAAAATATCTGCAATGAAATGGGATTTGTTGGCGAGTTCTACACGCTGACGGCGCCAGCCCGCTTTCACGCCACAATCAAAACCGGCCACCGTAACCGTAAATGGGACGGTGCCAGCCCGGCCGAAACGCAGCGTTACCTTTGCAACGTCTGGCAGAAGGTGCGCGCCAAGCTCCACCGGGAAGACATCCGCATCTTTGGCATTCGTGTTGCCGAGCCACACCATGACGGCACGCCGCACTGGCATATGCTGATGTTTATGCGCCCTGAAGATGTGCAGCGCGTGCGCAGCATCATCCAGGCTTACGCTTTTGAAAAAGATGGCCATGAGCTGACCACAGACAAAGCCAGAAAAGCGCGCTTTCACCCTGAAGCCATCGATCCGGAGAAAGGCAGCGCCACCGGTTACGTGGCTAAATACATTTCAAAGAACATCGACGGCTATGCGCTCGACGGCGAGCTGGACGATGAAAGCGGTAAGGCGCTGAAAGAAACCGCCCCGGCCGTTTCTGCCTGGGCGGGGCGCTGGCACATCCGCCAGTTTCAGTTTGTCGGTGGTGCGCCGGTGACGGTTTATCGTGAACTGCGCCGCATGGCTGACAGTGAAACCGCTCACGGACTGAGCGTTGAGTTTGCAGCCGTGCATGATGCAGCTGATGCCGGGCAGTGGGCTGAATACGTTAACGCGCAGGGTGGCCCATTCGTGAAGCGTGACGAGCTGGCCGTGCGCACCTGGTATCAGGCAAGCGAAGACTGCAACGAGTACGGCGAGGAGACTGTGCGCATCAAGGGCGTTTACGCCACGTCTGTTGGTGAAGATACCCCGATTTTAACCCGGCTCGCACAGTGGAAGATTGTGCCGAAGCGTGCCGTTGATTTGGGTGTTGAACTTCGGGACGCGTCCGCGTCCCCTTGGAGTTCTGTCAATAACTGTACGGGAGCAGGTAAGCCTGCCGATGAGCTAGGTACAGAATTCGACTTTTCAAAGGCGCAACCACGTAAAGAGCGGCGAAAACTACTGTCGCGAATACGCAGTAAAGAGCCCGCAACTCATAAAAAAGCAACGAGCCTGCCCACAATCAACGAAGCAGGGGAGAACTTACAAACTACTGTCTTTGATATCTCACGTATGCGGCTTTCAGCCGGAGAAGTAACACGCATGATGCGTGGGCATGGTGTCAAAATTGGAGGGCAAACGTACTGGAGCGGCAGCCGTGGTCAGCTATACAGAGGCAAGCCCTTAAAACCGTCACCGCTGGAGCGTTTCCAGGCGCTGGCGGCCAGACACTCAACAACGAAGCTTGCTCAACAAATAAGCGTTCAGACTAATCCGAACCATACGAATGTTTACGATTCCTAATCTGCGTGATACTGTTGTTATATACAGTATTATTTACAGGTAGGAGGTAACCAACTGATGGATATTGATAAACTAAGCGAGACTATTGCACGTATTCAGTTTGTGGCGGATGTATCACTTGTCGCGCAGTGCAAATCAGATGAATTAAAAATGGCACTGTCGATGATCAGTGATATGGCTGGAACTATCGATACGGCTACCCTTCAGAACAAGATTTTCTACCAAGTCGAATAGTTGCTTTCGTTAGAGATTTGTATGACTGAGGCCACCTTTTTGAGGTGGCTTTTTTCATATGATGACTGCGCATGAGCGTGCATGGTTTTGCATGATCCAGACAGGATCACAAATCCCTTTCAACGCCAGTGCTGGCAAGTGCCGGGGCAGGGCATGCAGATGCATGAAAAGCGATGCATAAAGCGGGCAGGCGTGGCGGGGATAGCATTGCGCGCAGAGTAAGTGATGATAGTTAGTTAAATTCTTATTTTGAAAAAATCTAAGAATGGAAAAATTAAGCCATAAAAATTTATAAAATAAAATATTATAAATTTGATTTAAGTTTGCTTCTTGTTCTTTTTATAATATTAATATTGAACATTTTTAAGTGAATGTGCTTTTTTTTTAAAAAAATCATTTTTTGTGATTTAAATCATTCCTTGGTCTAACAAAAACAGAATATTCTTATGTTTTAAATTACACACAAAAAGGATGCATTTAAAATGATTACGACGATTGTAGTTTTTGCATGTTCGATAAAGCATGGCGGTAAGTGTTTGGCAGGAAAAAGAATAAATGATAAAACTTGGGTACGCCCTGTTGGTGATCATACTGGCAAAGAGTTAACAAATGTACAGGCGACATGTGAAAATAAGCACGGTACTTTCCCTATAAAGTTATTACAAAAGTTAGTAATTGATATTGATCAGCATGTTCCTTTAAGGCACCAACCGGAAAATTTTATACTTAATAATACTCAGATTAAACAATCCTACAAAATTGAGAAAAGTGAAATATCTAATTATCTGGACGAACCTTATGATCTTTGGGGTCAAGGCGCTGATGTAAGCGCGGCTGATATAAATAAAGGGGTTATAGATATAAAACAATCTCTTTATCTTGTTAAAGTCGATAATCTTGAGCTCTTACTTAATTCTTTTGGTAAAAGGAGAGCAAGGTTCAGTTATAATAAGATTGACTATGATCTTTCCGTTACTTGTCCTAGTTTTGATGCATTATTAGAGTCGGGTGAAGAAACTAACAATATATTGTGTATTAGTCTAGGAGAAGAATATGAGCATTCACACTGGAAAATTGTAGCTGCAATTTATTAAAGGAGTTTACAAGTGATAAATATATTTACTATCGGCTTCACTAAAACATCTGCTTCTGATTTTTTTTCAGCTATTAAAAAAAACAATGTCAAAGTCGTTATTGATGTAAGGCTTAATAATGTTTCTCAACTTTCAGGATTCGCAAAAGGAAAGGATTTAAAATATTTCCTAAAGGAAATTTGTGATGTGGATTATGTTCATGATCTGGATCTTGCACCGACGCAAAACATTTTAAAACCTTATCAAAATAAGGAGATAAGCTGGAGCGAGTATGCGGACAAGTTCAATGAATTATTAGTAAAAAGAAAAATTGAGAAAAATATCGACTTAGATAAGCTTAACGGAGCATGTCTGCTTTGCAGTGAAAAAACTCCTCATATGTGCCATCGCCGCTTAGTTTTTGAATATCTGAAAAATTATGCTAAATTAGACGCATCTGTTTTCCATTTGTAAATAATGTTATGAATAAAGTATTGATTTTTTACCCCGAAGAATTTAATTGCTATACCAAATTTGAAAGGAAACTGGATAGCATTTTGCAATTCCTTGATGGATTTAATTTGTTGTTTATTAACGATTTTAGGTCTTTTATTGGAAGTTATGGTGAGGCCAGAGGAAGGCGAATAGAGCCTATTGAAAGCATTGATTATGATAGTGTAACTCACGCAATTTTATTTGATGATGGAGAGGTTTTCTATAATGAATACCACTTACTGAAGTCAAAAGGGATTAAAGTGCGTGCAATAAAAATAAAAATAACCAGAGTCATTAACATTAAGGTGGATAAAGAGTACGCCATAATAAAATCTAACGAGGGTTATGAATATATCGGAAGAGGCGGTTATTGGGGTAATCCATATTCTATGTTTGAAGATGGCGATCGAGAAGAGGTTATAAGGAAGTTTAGCTATGATTTTGAGTTTGATAAATTCCCTAATAAGAATAAAAAAGAAGTTTATAAACTCGCGGGGAAAAGGCTAGGGTGCTTTTGTAAGCCCCAGGCATGTCATGGTGATGTTTTAGCTGAATTTCTTAATTCGTGGGATGATGGCGAATAGTATGGGTTTTAGACGCCTGTAATTACAGGCGCCACTCAGAAAATTATACTGGGCTAATTTCAAGAGAATAATACTGAAAAGAAATAATTTCTTCTCCTATCCAGTCGTTAATACCCTTCATTCGTTCCTGTAATGGCATCAGTTCATTCCTCACAAAAACCTGCGCCGCCTTCACCGCATCCCCGAAGCCGCCGGAGTTGTCCGGGATAATCCCCATCATCTGCGGCGGCACGCGGTGCGCGCTTAGCAAATCGTCCCGGCTGGATTTTTTGATGTTAAAGAAATCATCCTTTGTGGCCACCTCGCTGAGCGGCAGGATTTTGATGCCGTCCGGCTTGCCGTTCGGGGCGTACATAAACAGGTTGCGGAAGTTGCCCAGGCCTTTCGTGTCACGCATCGCCTGACGCATCCGATCCACGTCGCTGCTGCTCTGCGCCGCGTCGGTCATGTAGAGGATATAACCCGCGTGCGCCCCGTTCTGGTAATACTTGCGGCGAAACAGCGTCGCCGCCTCATTCAGCCAGGCGGAGTTAAGCGCGCTGAGGTATTCCGGCAGGCCGTACAGCTCCTGATTAATATCCGGCTCAATAAGGTGGAACACGCTGCCGGCCGCAAACTCGTGCGGCTCCTTCCAGTCGTTGACGAACCAGTACACGCCATCCTCAACCCCCTTACGGGTAAACTTGGCGGGAGTGGTCTCCAGCCGGAGCGGCCTGCCGAGGCCATTACGGCGCAGCTCGGCAAAGGCGTTGCCGAACACCAGGTAATCCAGCGCGAACTTGCTGAACTCCTGCTGGCTCATCATCGGGTGGGGGATAAACGTTGATGCCAGAATATTGCGCTTCACGTAAATCGGCGAGCTGTGATGAACGGCCGAGCGCAGGCTCTTGGCCAGCCCGTGAAAACTGACCGGCGGCTCGTACCAGCGGCCGTTGCCGATGCACTCCGCGTAATCCAGAATGTCGCGCTTATCCATGACCGGCGTCGGCTCGCCGAAGGTGAACGCCTCGACCGGCTGCGGCGCGGCGGGCTGTGCGGGCTGGGGTTGTGCTTTGTATGCCTTCCGGCTGCGTTTGCTCATCAGTAAAATTCCAGAATTGAAGGGTTGGCGCCGCCGCTGGCGGCGGTCAGCGGTTCGTTGAGTAGGGCGTGCATAATTGCCCAGGCGACGTCGGCGTGGCTGGCGTCCTCGCTGCGGCTGGCCTCATAGGTCGAGCGGTTGCCGCTGGCGGTCATGGTCTTGCGGATGGCCATAAAAGACTGCGTGATGTCGGTGTGCCCGGCGTCGTACTCCAGGCGGCCGCTGCCGATGGTGTCCTTTGCCTTCAGCACCATTGCGGTCTTCACCTCGGGCGAGTAGCGGATTTCCCGTGCGGCCGGGAAGAACTGGCGGACCAGCTGAAAAACGCCCTGGCCGATGCCGGTGGCGTCCACGCCGATATACTCCACGGTGTACTTGCGCGTCAGCTCCTCAATCGATTTCGCCTGCGCGGCGAAGTCCATGCCGCGCCACTGATGGCGCTCCAGCACGCGAAACTTGCCGCCCGCCACGACCGGCGGCGCAATTACGGCGCAGCCCGCGCTGTCGCCGGTGTGCGACGGATCGTAACCAATCCACACCGGCCGGTACTCAAACGGGCGCAGGGCGTACGGGTTGAAGTCTTCCCACTCCTCCAGGCTGTCGATCATGCAGGTCTGCAGCTCTTTGAACGGGAACACGCTCGCCTCGTCGTCCACAAACTCGCACATCAGCAGGTTGTCGTACTCCGACGGGCCGTACTCAAGCTGCAGCTGATTAATGTCGAACAGGTTGCAGCCGCCGGTCAGCGCGTCCTCGACCGTGACAATCTGGCGCCACTGGCCGTCGTCGCACAGCGCGCCTTTCGCCAGGTGCGAGTGCGACAGGTCAATCTCGATCCGGTCTTCCTTACTGCGGCGCCCCTTGTTAAACAGCGCGCCCGACCAGAACGGATAGGCGCTGTGCGACAGGCTCGACGGCGTGGAAAAATAGGTGGTGCGCCACTTCTTGTGCAGCGACATGCCGCTGGCCACCTTGCGCAGCTCCTGAAACTTCGGAATCCAGAAATATTCATCCAGGTACAGGTTGCCGGTGTAGCTCTGCGCGGTGCGCACGTTGGTGCCGAGAAATATCAGGCGGGCGCCGTTCGGCAGCACAATCGGGTCGCCCTTCAGGTCAACGTCAACCTGACGGGCAAAGTCGATGATGTAGTTTTTAAAGACGTGCGCCTGCGCCTTGCTGGCGGAGAGAAATATCTGGTTGCGTCCGGTGGTCAGCGCATCAATGAGCGCCTCGCGGGCAAAGTAGAACGTGGCGCCAATCTGACGCGACTTCAGGATATTGCGGATGCGGTGCGCCAGCCCGGCGCGGTGCCAGTTGAGCTGGTACTCAAAGCATGCGCCCATAAACAGCCCGGTCAGCCTGGCGGTCTGCTCCTCGCTGAACTCGTTTTTCACGACCGGCTGGCGCTCGCCCCGGTTGCGGTTGCGCACGTTGGGATTTAAATCCGCCTCGTTTCCCGAGCTGCGGTAGCGCTCTACGCGGGCCAGCCGCTCAATCTGTCGACCGAGCAGGTCGATCTCCTTGTAGTCACTTCCCCCCTTGACGTCCTTAAGAATGAGCTGCGTAAGCCGCGCCTCCAGGCTGAACTCCACGCGACTGATGGGCGCAACGTCGTCCCACGCGTCGCGCAGCTTCCAGCTCTGCACGGTCGGCGTTTTCTGTTTGAGCGTCTCCGCAATCTGGCGCACGGAATATCCCTGCCAGTAAAGCAGCGCGGCCTGACGGCGCGGATCGCTGATGGTGGTTGTCGGTGTCATGTTCATGGTCATAAGGCTACCGGTGGTCAAAACGCCGCGCCCGCTGTCCCTGTTTGCTGATGGCTGACCGGGCTGGCTTTCGTTGAGGGAAAGGGGCGGGGCGGAGAAACTGGCCCCGACCTGAATCAACCCACTGACCGGAGCCTGATTAATGGCAACTAAAGCAAAGCGTTTTCGCATCGCAGTTGAAGGCGCAACCACCGACGGCCGCGAGATTTCCCGCGACTGGATTTCGCAGATGGCCGCGAACTACGACCCGACGGTTTACGGCGCCCGCATCAACATGGAGCACATCCGGGGCTATGCCGCCGACAGCACCTTCCGCCGCTTTGGTGACGTGACCGCCGTTGAGGCCGAGGAAATTACCGACGGTGCGCTGAAGGGCAAGCTGGCGCTTTTCGGCTGGATTGACCCGACGCCGGAACTGGTGGAGCTGACCAAATCCCGCCAGAAAATTTACACCTCGATTGAGGTCAACCCGACGTTTGCCGACACCGGCGAGGCGTACCTGGTTGGCCTCGCCGTGACCGACGACCCGGCAAGCCTCGGCACCGAAATTCTGAGCTTCAGCGCCACCGCAAAGGCTAACCCGCTGGCGTCCCGCAAGCAGGACAGGGGCAACCTGTTCACCGCCGCCGAAGAGACCGTGATCGAGTTTGAGGACGTGGCCGACCCGGCGCCGTCCCTGCTGGAGCGCGTGAAGGCGATGTTTTCCGACAAAAAGAAAACCGACAGCGAGAATTTTGCCGACGTCAGCGCGGCGGTGACGGCGGTTGCCGGACAGGTGCAGCAGAACGCGGACGAGCAGACGCAAAAGCTGTCCGCGCTGGAGAAAGCGCTGGGCGAACGGCTGGACGCTGTGGAGCAGCAGGCCGGGGAAGACCGCGCCGCGTTTGCCGCGCTGCAGGGCCAGCTCGAAACCACCGACGGCAGCTTCAGCCGCCGACCGGCCGCAACCGGCAGCGACCCGAAGGCCGGGACGCAGACCGACTGCTAATCAGGCGCCGCCTGAAACCACACCCACACAGAACAGGAACGCCAGAACATGCGTAAGAACACCCGCTTTAAATTTAACGCCTTTATGTCCCGCCTCGCCGAGCTGAACGGCATTGAGGCCGACGACATGAACAAGAAATTCACCGTCGAGCCGTCGGTGACGCAGACGCTGATGAACCGCGTGCAGGAGTCGTCCGACTTCCTGACCCGCATCAACGTCGTGCCGGTCTCCGAAATGAAGGGCGAGAAAATCGGCATCGGCGTGAGCGGCTCGATTGCCAGCACCACCGACACGGCGGGCGGCGACGAGCGCGAAACGGCCGACTTTGCCGCGCTGGACAGCAACGGCTATGAGTGCGTGCAGGTTAACTACGACTTTCACATTCGCTACAACACGCTCGACCTGTGGGCGCGCTATGAGGACTTTCAGAGCCGCCTGCGCGACGCCATCGTGAAGCGGCAGAGCCTTGACCGCATCATGATCGGCTTTAACGGCGTGCAGCGCGCCAAAACCTCAAACCGCGCCAAATATCCGATGCTGCAGGACGTGGCCGTGGGCTGGCTGCAGAAGTACCGCGACCACGCCCCGGAACGCGTGCTGAGCCGGGTGCTGGCCGACGACGGCAGCGTGGTCTCGGAGACGGTCCGCATCGGCAAAGGCGGCGATTACGCCAACCTCGACGCGCTGGTAATGGACAGCACCAACACCCTGATTGAGCCGTGGTATCAGGAAGACCCGGAGCTGGTTGTGATTTGCGGCCGTCAGCTGCTGGCCGACAAGTATTTTCCGCTGGTCAATCAGTCTCAGGCGAACACCGAGGCGCTGGCCGCCGACCTGATTATCAGCCAGAAGCGCATCGGCAACCTGCCCGCGGTGCGCGTGCCGTACTTCCCGGCCGACGCCCTGATGGTTACCCGCCTCGATAACCTGTCGATTTATTTCCAGGAGGGCACGCACCGCCGGATGATCGACGAGGTGCCGAAGCGCGACCGCATCGAAAACTACGAATCGATTAACGAGGACTACGTGATCGAGGACTACGCGGCCGGATGCCTGATTGAAAACATCGTGCTGGGTGACTTCACGACCGTGAAGACGCCGGAAGCGGCCACCCCGGAGGCGTAACGCATGTTGAGTCCTGCCCGACGTCACCGCATGCGCCAGCAGGCCATTGATGCCTCGCAGAAGGCCGACAACCCGCTGCGCCACGCCAGCGGCTACGAGCTGATGCTGATGAAGCTCAACGACGACAGGCGACGCCTGAAAAAGGTGCGCTCAACCGAGCGCAAGGCGGAACTCAAGCAGCAGATGCTGCCGGAGTACCTGCCGTGGGTGTCGGGCGTGCTGAGCCGGGGCAAAGGCGCACAGGACGCCGTGCTGATGACCGTCATGATCTGGCGACTGGACGCGGGCGACGTGCCGGGCGCGCTGGAGATTGCCCGGTACGCCCTGACGCACGGCCTCGTGCCGCCCGACGGCTTTAAGCGTGACGCCACGGCCTACCTGCTCGCCGAGGAGGTGGCCAGCGCCGCGACGCGCGCCTGGACGGCAAAGGCGCCGGTCGATATCGATCCGCTGCTGGCCACCCTTGCGCTGACGGAATCCGAAGACATGCCCGACCAGGTGCGCGCCAAGCTGCACAAAATCACCGGGTATGCGCTTCGCGATGCGGGCAGGACTCAGGAGGCGATGAGCCACTTAACACGGGCGCTGCAGCTGCACGACCGCTGCGGCGTCGTCAAGGACATAGAGCGGCTGGCAACTGAAATGAAAAAACAGGCAGCAGCCCGCCGCTGACAGAACGCGCCCCGCGCCGGGCGGCAGGACGGCAATGCGCTTTCAGCGTCTGCGCCGTCCTCCACCGCCCACCTATTCAAAGGCCAACTATGAACGCAACGGTAGTTATCCCCGCCCCGCGACCGGCAGAAAGCGCCGAGCCGCCGGTAAAGAACACGTTTTTCTGGCCTGACGTTGACCTGCAGCAGCTCAGGGAGTCGCTGCGCTATGAGGGCACCGTGACCGCGCAGCGCCTGCGCCTCGCGGTGAAAACGGCAATTTCAGAAGTGAACGCCGAGCTGTACGAATGGCGCGCCGCGCAGATGGCGGCGGGCTTCGGGACGCTGGCCGAGGTGCCCGCGGAGCGCCTCGACGGCGAGAGCGAAAAGATTTCGCACTACCTCGCCGCCGTCGGCGCCATCACCTCGGCGGAAATTGTCGAACGCTACCGCGGCTATGACGCCAGCGGCGGCAAAAAGGCCGGAGAGGTGGAGGCCAGCGCCGACGAATACTGGCGCGACGCCCGCTTCAGCATCAGCCGCATCGGCGACCGGCCGGGCTGCATCGTGAGCCTGCTGTGATGAGGGTTATCGCGCAGCAGGGCGACACCGTGGACGACATCTGCTGGCGCCATTACGGGCGCACGCAGCAGGTGGTCGAGTGGGTCTACGCGGCCAATCCGGGGCTGGCCGAAAGCGGCGCCGTGCTGCCGCACGGCTGTGAGGTGGCGCTGCCCGACCTGCCGGACGCCCCGGCGGCTGAAACCGTTAACCTGTGGGACTAATGAAAATGGAGAAAGTCAGCTCGCTGATTAACTACCTGATCGGCCTCGTTCTGATGTGGTTCGGCCGCCATACGCCGCAGGACATCGCCTTTATGGTCGGTTCCGGCGTGGCCGTCGTGACGCTTGTCACCAACGTGGCCACGTTCTTTATCAACTGGCACTACCGCCGCAAGACCTTTGAGCTGCAGCGCCGGAGCACGCAGGGGGTGAGCCTTGAGCCAGACCGCTAAGCGCTGCGCCGTCGCCGTGGTGCTGGCCATCGCCGCGCTGCTGCCGCAGTTTAAAACCCTGCGCACCTCGGAGGCCGGGCTGCAGCTGATCGCCGACGCCGAGGGATGCCGCACCTCGGCCTACCAGTGCAGCGCCGGGGTGTGGACCAGCGGCATCGGGCATACCGCAGGCGTCACGCCGCACGGCCGGATAACCGAAAGACAGGCGGCGGTAAACCTGGTGTACGACGTGATGCGCGTCGAACGCGGGATTGACGCCTGCCTGCGCCGCGACATGCCGCCGCAGGTGTACGACGCGGTGGTGTCGTTTGCCTTCAACGTCGGCGTGCGTGCCGCCTGTGCCTCGACGCTGGCGACCTTTATCAACCGCGGCCAGTGGCGCGCCGCCTGCCTGCAGCTGCCGCGCTGGGTGTACGTGAAGGGCGCGTTCACGCCGGGGCTGGATAACCGGCGACAGCGGGAAATGGCCTGGTGCCTTAAGGGGGCGGCGTGACGCGCCTGTTTGTGACCGTGCTGGCCGCGCTGCTCGCCGCGCTCTGCCTGACCGGCTGGCGGCTCGGCGCCGTAACGGGCGAACTCGGCGACGCGCAGCGCATCATTGGCACACTGTCGGCGGGGATTGAGAGTCGGGACAGGGCCATTGTCCGGCTGAATGCCGACGCGAAGGCCAGCCAGAAACGCGAGGCCACGCTGCGCCTGCAGCAGGGGCGCGCCAGCACCGGCGCGCTGAACCGTGAACTGACCATACAGAGGGAAACCGATGCCAATCCGGCTTTACGTAACTGGACTGCTGCTGCCCTGCCTGCTGACGTTATCCGGCTGCACGGCCGTCCCGCCTTCAGCAACGCCCGCGATTATCTGGACTGGCTGCCCACGCGTGACAAGCTGCCCGCTGCCGGGAAACAGCCTGCTGACGCAGGGCGATCTGGCGGCGGATAACCGGCAGCTGGAGGCCGCGCTCGCGTCGTGCGGGCTGCAGGTGGAAATCATCAGGGAATGCCAGGAGGAACACGATGCTGAAACCGAATCAGCTGCGCCGGGCGCTGACCGACAGCGTGCCGCTGCTGCAGCGAAACCCTGACAGCCTGAACATGTTTATCGACGCCGGGCGGCTGGCCTCGACGCTGGCCAGCTCGCTGTCGTTTGAGTACCAGTATCAGCTGAACCTGGTGATCACCGACTACGGCGACGACATCGACCTGGTGATGGTGCCGGTGCTGGCCTGGCTGCGCGAAAACCAGCCCGACATCATGGCCACGGAGGAGAAGCGCCGCACCGGCTTCACCTTTAAGGCGGACATCATCAGCGACACGCTGTGCGACATCAGCATTGACCTGCAGCTGACCGAGCGCGTGCTGGTGAAGCAGGAGGACGGCGCCCTGCACGTCACCCACCTGAATGAGAACCCGGCGCCGGTTGATGATGCGCGGCCGCTCAGGCTGTTCGCTAAAGGTGAGCTGGTCAGCGAGTGGCAGCCATGAGGCCGCTGGAGAGCTTTGCCGAACGGCTGGGCGCCCTGATTAACAACCTTGAGCCGCCCGCGCAAAAGGAGATGGCCAGAGCCATCGCAAAACGCCTGCGCGCCAGCCAGCAACGGAACATCAAACGCCAGCAGGCGCCGGACGGCACGCCGTTTAAGCCCCGGCGGGCGGAGCCGGTACGGAAGAAAAAAGGCCGGGTAAAGCGTGAGATGTTCGTGAAGCTTCGCACCGCGAAGTACATGAAGGCGAAAGCCACCAACAGCGAGGCCAGCGTGGAGTTTGTCGGCAAGGTGCAGCGCATGGCGCGGGTGCATCATTACGGGCTGCGCGACCGCCCGGCACGCGGGGCGAAAGAGGTGCCCTATGACGAGCGCCCACTGCTCGGTCTGAACGGGGATGATCTTGAAATGATTGAACAGGAAATAATCAGCCGACTTTCCCAATAGTCTGTCCTGCCATCCCTGAGCGGGCGGCGTTTTGTTGCCGCCCTCGGCGCTCACCCTGAAACTACGCCTATGAACGAACAAATCCCTGAAATCCTGCGCCTGCTGCGCAACCTGATCCGCATTGGCACCGTCGCCGAGGTAAATCTCACCGATGGCACCTGCCGCGTGGCGACGGGCAATAACACCACAACCTGGCTGCACTGGCTGACCGCCCGTGCCGGTAAGACGCGCTCGTGGAATGCGCCATCGGTCGGTGAGCAGGTGCTTGTCCTGTGCATTGGCGGAGAGCTTGATACCGGCTTTGCGCTGCCCGGCGTTTTCTCTGACAACAATCCGGCCCCGTCTGCCTCAGCCGATGCGCTGCACTGGTCATTCCCGGACGGCGCGGTAATCGAGTACGAGCCGGAAACGGGCGCGCTGAAAGCGGAAGGCATCCAGACCGCAACCATCAAAGCCGCCGTGAAAATCCTGTTCGACTCACCGGAGGTGGAATGCACCGCGCTTCTGAAAACCGCCACGCTGGAAGTCACCGAAGGCGGCATGCTGCACGGCAACATCACGCACAGCGGCGGCAGCCTTTCATCCAACGGCACGGTGCTGCACACCCATAAACACCCTGGCGACAGCGGTGGCCAGACGGGGGAGCCGCTATGACCGCTAAATATACCGGCATGAGCCGCGAGACCGGTGCGGCGGTGTCAGACCTTGACCATATCCGGCAGTCGGTGCGCGACATTCTCCTGACGCCGGTTGGCACCAGGGTAATGCGTCGCAGCTATGGCTCGCTGCTGTCCGCTCTTATCGACCAGCCGCAGAATGCGGCGCTGCGCCTGCAGATTATGTCGGCCTGCTACATGGCGATCCTGCAGTGGGAACCGCGCCTGAAGCTGACCGGCATCCGTTACGAATCCGCGTTTGACGGCAGCATGGTGGTGGAAATCACCGGCAGCCGCACCGACACCGCGCAGGATTTTTCCCTGACCGTTCCTGTGAGCTGAAACTATGGCAACTATCGACCTGAGCCAGCTGCCCGCGCCCGGCGTGGTGGAAACGCTGGACTATGAAACCCTGCTGGCCGAGCGTAAAGCCATGCTGATTTCGCTTTATCCGGCTGACCGGCAGGACCCCATTGCGCGCACGCTGGCGCTGGAGTCCGAGCCGGTGGTGAAGCTGCTGCAGGAGAACGCCTATCGTGAGGTAATCCTGCGCCAGCGCATCAACGAGGCGGCCAAAGCCGTCATGGTGGCGTGGGCACGCGACGGCGATCTGGACCAGCTCGGGGCCAATAACGGCGTAACCCGCCTGACGCTGACGCCCGGCGACGCGTCGGCCATTCCGCCCGTCGTCGCCGTGATGGAAGGCAACGATGATTTTCGCATGCGCATCGCCGCCGCGTTTGAAGGCTTAAGCGTGGCCGGGCCGACCGGCGCCTATGAGTATCACGCGAAAAGCGCCGACGGCCGCGTGGCAGACGCCTCGGCCATCAGCCCGTCGCCCGCCTGCGTCACTATTACCGTGCTGTCGCGTGAGGGCAACGGCGTTGCCGCCGCTGACCTGCTGGCCGCGGTGGACAGCGCGCTGAACGATGAGGACGTGCGCCCGGTTGCCGACCGCGTCACCGTGCAGTCGGCCGCCATCGTGGACTATGCGATTGACGCGACGCTTTACCTCTATCCCGGACCGGAGGCGGAGCCGGTGCGCGCCGCCGCTGAGGCGAAACTTGCCGCATTCGTGACGGCGCAGGCCCGGCTCGGCCGTGACATCCGCCGGTCGGCGCTGTATGCCGCGCTGCACGTTGAGGGTGTGCAGCGCGTCGAGCTGGCAGCACCCGCGGAGGACGTGGTGCTGGATAAAACGCAGGCCGCATACTGCACCGGCTACCGCATCGCGGTCGGGGGTTCGGATGAGTGATCGCCTGCTGCCATCTGGCTCGTCGGCGCTGGAGGTGGCCGCCGCCGAAGCCTGCGCCACGATTGAAGCGCTTCCCGTGCCCCTGCGCAGACTCTGGAGCGCACAGGACTGCCCGGCGGAGCTGTTGCCGTATCTGGCGTGGGCGTGGTCGGTTGACCGCTGGGACTCCGGCTGGAGCGAAAGCACCAAGCGCGCCGTGGTGGCCGCGTCGGAATACGTTCACCGGCACAAGGGCACCATCGGCTCAATCCGGCGCGTGGTGGAGCCGCTCGGCTACCTTATCCGCATTATTGAATGGTGGAAAACCGGCGACGTGCCCGGCACGTTTCGCCTGGACGTGGGCGTGCTGGATACCGGCATTACCGAAGAGATGTATAACGAGCTGGAGCGGCTGATAGCAGATGCCAGGCCGTGCAGTCGCCACCTTATCGGCCTGTCCATCAATCTTGATTCCACCGGCGGGCTGCCGACGGCCGCCGCCTGCTACAGCGGCGACGAGCTGACCGTTTATCCGTACACGCCCGAAATCATCACCGCTGGCGGCTCCGGTTATACCGGCGTGGCGGTCCATCTTATTGACCTGACGGAAGTGAGAGCATGACGACTAAATATTTTGCCCTGCTGACCAGCCAGGGCGCCGCGAAGCTGGCCAACGCCACCGCGCTCGGCACTAAGCTGCAGATCACCGAAATGGCCCTGGGCGACGGCGGCGGCACGCTGCCCACGCCTGACGCCTCGCAGACCAGGCTCATCGGTGAAAAGCGCCGGGCGCCACTTAACTCGCTGACGGTGGATGCCGCCAACAGCAGCCAGATTATTGCCGAGCAGATTATTCCCGAAAGTGAGGGCGGTTTCTGGATACGCGAAATCGGTCTGTTTGATGCCGACGGCGTGCTGATTGCGGTGGCCAACTGCGCGGAGACCTACAAGCCGCAGCTGCAGGAGGGCAGCGGCCGCACGCAGACCGTGCGCATGATCCTCATCGTGAACAGCACCACCTCCGTGACGCTTAAAATCGACCCGTCCGTGGTGCTGGCAACGCGTAAATACGTGGACAATGCCGTGATCGAGGTGAAGGACTATGCCGACAGTCTGATGGGTAAACATGTTGCCGCAGACAATCCGCACGGCCAGTACCTGCAGACGGCCAGCGCGCTGGCCGAAATCAGGGATGCCGGGCTGGTTGCTGAACTTCTCAAAAACCTTGGTTTAGGCGAAGGCTCTGCCGTACCTGTTGGAGTGCCTATCCCGTGGCCAACGGCGAAGCCCCCGGAGGGCTGGCTGAAATGCAACGGTGCATCATTCAGTGCGACGGCTTACCCAATACTGGCAAAAGTTTATCCAGCTCTGAAACTGCTTGATTTGCGCGGTGAGTTTATTCGCGGATGGGATGATAGGCGCGGGGCAGATGCAGGACGCGGAATTGGCACCACGCAGGGAGATGCGATGCGCAACCTGACGGGACAAGTGATGGGATCAAACTTTTACGCATTTCGTGGCAATTCGTCAGGTGTTTTCTTCAACTTAGCATTAGACCCAGGTACTGTTCTGGCCCCTCAGACCGGGGTCCCCGCTACCCAAGGTATGACATCCGTAATGGACGCGTCCCGACAGGTGCCTACCGCAAGCGAATTCAGGCCACGTAACGTGGCATTAAACTACATTGTGAGAGCAGCATAATGGCAAAGGTAACGCTTGATAAAAATGGCCTCGCCAAGTCGGCTGGTACACTAAAGATTTATAATTTTGACGCGCTGAGCGGCGAGTTTACCGGCCTCAGCGATGAGTTTCTAGCGCAGGGCGTCGGCCTGCCCGCTAACGCCTGCATCACTGCACCACCGGCTACTGATATGGGTTATGTGGCAATTTATCGTGACGCCAGTTGGATGACCGTTGCCGATCACCGTGGTGAAACAGTGTATTCGATTGCTGACGGAACGACAGCGCTCATTAGCATGCCGGGCGAATACCCGGTAGATACTACGCCGCTGAAGCCAACAACCGTTAGGGACAAGTGGGACGGTGAAAAATGGGTGATTGATCCAGCGGAAGAGAAGGCAGCAATTATTAGCGAGGCTAGTAAACACCAAGCAGCCCTGATTGCCGAAGCCAACAACATTACACAGGCATGGCAGACGCAACTACGCCTAAACATGATCACTGACAAGGATAAGGCTTCGCTTGTGCTATGGATGAAGTTTGTGCAAGACGTTCAGAGTGTAAACATACAGGCCGCACCCAATATTAATTGGCCAAAAAAGCCACAGCAACAAACAGGCCCGTAACGCGGGCTCATTTTTGAGAACTATATTGAATACTAAAAACACTATTGGTCAATACTTTATATAAGACAAAATGATCTTTTCATGATCTAAATCTAAACCTTAAAACATGCTGGCACATTTTGATTTACAGCCAACACTACTATAAAAGTTAAGTCAAACAAATAAATTAAAATTCTATTAAATACAATGATTTAAATGTCAGCTGTGGAAAAGAGGTGGTCAAGAGAGGCTCGTAATAAATACTTTTTTTTTATAAAAAAAGTTGATATATTTTTGTTAATTTAGTGATTTTTTGAAACATGTTTTCCTTAGGAAGATGCTAGAAGAAGTTTTACAAAAGGGCTTTAAGATGAACTTAAATGTCAAATCTTCAATTAAGTTATTGATTAGCATGTTTTTAGTGTTGGCAATGCCTTTTGTCCTAATTTGTTTTTTTGGGGAAGGGCAGATCGCATTGTCGTTCGCAATCACATCACTTTTACTTACCATACTACCTGCTTTTGACTTTATGAAAAAGCCAATTAAACCATTAGAAACAACTAAGGGGCCAATAGACTTTTACAATGTCATATGCATTGCTGTGGCATTTGTAACAGTTTTAGCCACTGTTAGGTCTTTACCTGCTCAAAATAGCTTTGAAACAAAAAGCTATGGAATATTAACCTTGATTTTTATACTTTCTATTACTGTGGAAATTTTCTTTATTTATATTATAAAGCCAAAGTTTAAGGTTAAGAAAAAAAATACCAACTAAATTAAATAAATATTCTTTAATAACTACACATTTCAGCATTAAAAAATACGAGGCATTAAATGGGTACGGATAAACTTAAAAAGATTGAGGCTCTAAGCCATGAAGTTAATGATTTTCAACCGGTTTTATTTGAGCTTTTTAAGAAACTTCCGGGCGTAAATTCAGTTGAATGTAAACAAGGACCGGATGAAAAAGGGGCGGACTTCGTGCTTGTAAAAGTTGATCCAACTCTTGGAGAAGAAACTTATGTCGGAGTTATATGCAAAGTAGGGAAAATAACACAAAATCACACGGAGGTAGAAAGGCAAATAGATGAATGCATTATTTATCCTCGACTAATATCGTCAGGTAAGAAAAATATAAATCTTAACGAGATTTGGGTGGTTAATAATTCAACTATATCTTCCAATGCTGAAGAGAAGATCCACTTAAAAAATAAAAGTACTAATATCAAGTTTATAAATGGCCAGAAAGTATGCGAGCTTATAGATAGGTTTTATCAGGAGTTTTGGGATTATAATTCAATAAAATATGGAAGATATTTCACGGATTTAGAGCTGCAGTTTGCAACAGGTAAAGAGAATACTTTTTTCGGTGCCCTGGAATCAAGTAGTATGATTGAAAGACGGATAATTAATGAGTCAAAACGTAAAAATAAGGTTGTCCATGAAAAATTATCATCAACAATTAATAAAGAAAAATTTATATTTCTGGAAGGGCATGTAGGGTCTGGTAAAAGTACTTTAATTAAACAGCTTGTGCAAAAACAAAAATCCCTCATTGAGATAGATGAAAACTCTGGTTATGTACCAGTGTTTTTCCACTATTCAGAGGTGATTCACAATGCGGAAAATCTTGAGGCGATAGTAAACGCAAAACTGGATTATTTCAAAATACCTAAAGATAGAGGTATATTGATTATCATTGATGGTGTGGATGAGGTTAAAGAGAATTACGCTGATAGGATTTTAACCTTAAAGAAAATAACAGCAACCGTTAACGGAAATTCAAATTATAAGCTATTAGTCACTGCTCGAACCATGGATTCACTGCAAGATTACGAATCTATAGACAACACATTTACACGTTACTCTATTGTTCCTTTAAGTATACGGCAGATAATATCACTCGTTGATAAAATTTGCTCAAATGAACTGGTTTCGCGTAAATTATTAACTGGAATAGAAAAAACCCCGTTATTCAAGTTCATTCCCAGAACCCCTATCAGCGCAATTCTGTTAGCTAGGATTTTAACAGACGAAGTTAAAGAACTTCCATCAACCATGACTGAACTTTATGCCAAATATACTGAGGTGGTTCTGGGTCGATGGGATACATCGAAAGGGATTATGTCTCAAACAGAATATGAAATAATACATAATGTGTTGATGAATATATCTGAATTCATGATGAGCAACTCTTTGGTTTGCATATCTGTTTCTGAAGTGCAAGATATTTACTTGGATTATCTTGGGCGGAGAAATATTGAAATAGATATTGATAAAGTTCTTAATAGGATTTTAAATAGAAGTGAGGTTGCGATTGTAAATTACAAAAACAATACATTCTCATTCGTCCATAGATCATTTATGGAGTATTTTTACGCTGAAAGTCTACGTCGTAATGGTAAAGTGACGCTTGATGAAAAAATTTATAATATGTACTGGACAAATAGTTATTTTTTTTACCTTGGGCTTTTGCGTGATAGCGAATCTTCCATTCAACAAATTAACGCAATTCAACCAACTAATGATGAGTATAGATTTTCAAGGTTATTTGCAAACGGCAATCTTTTTTTAGCGGCTTATTTGACTCCCTATGATGAGATACAGAAAGGCGTTTTATCAACGTTTATGGAGGCGGGCGCACTTTATTATGATATTGTTAAAGGTGGCGAGATTGAGCAATTAAAACAGTTTCCTCCAATCGCGCTGCTTTGCATATTTACAAAGTCATTTTATAATAATTTTTCTTATGATTATTTCAAAAAAGCGCTTGATTACTCTTCAGGAGAAATCCTTAAAACTGTTAATCTGAGCGAGCAAGATAAATATTCTTTGTTCTTTATTGCTGCCACTCTTAATGAGCTGGGTAATGACAATTCATTCGATAGATTGATTGAAAGTAATGACCTGGATATTTTAATAGATTTAGGTGTAACTCACGTTGTTAATGAAACGGCCACTATTAGTAACGTTGTTGATAGATATATGAAAAAGTTAAAGAAAAGATACAGAGGCAATAGAAAAATGTCGGACTATATTGCAGACCTACATGACAAGCCTATTGCCGATTTTAAAAACGATAGTAACATTGGAAGTAAAGCTTAAGTAATTTTTTAATTATAATTTTGGTTTTAATTTGGCTGGCAGAAAAAATAAATGCCAGCTTAATTATTAGGCGACTATCGATACTCTTAATGTTCATTTATCCATTGGTAGTGAACCCACCTGAGCCACCTCTACGATACGTTTAATAGACTGTTAATTGATTTAACATTGCCTTAACCTCTACAGTCATTGTGCAAGAAAATTTTATTGTGCTTCATTCATGCCAAATTTTGCAGTTTATCTCGCCAAATTTGATGAAGCGCTGGCGGACATTGAACGCTAGGAAAATTTTTCTGTTGAGTCAAAAAAGCCGGAGTATGCGCCACCTGGTTATGCTTACCCAGCAACTTCACGAGCGTGGCGTTAACTTTCGCAGCCTTACCGACAGCATTGATACCAGCACACCAATGGGGCATTTCTTCTTTCATATCATGGGGCGCTGGCAGAGATGGAGCGCGAGCTGATTGTGGAAAGGACACGGGTCGGGCTGCGTGCCGCACGGGAAAAGGGACGCATCGGCGGAAGACAGCGAATTATGACGTCGGAGGTTATAGCGCGGGCCGAGAAAATGCTTGCCAATGGCGCCACGCTGGAGCAGATTTCGCTCGTGCTGGAGGTTTCGGTAAAAACGGTTTACCGGTACATACCCGCCGCGAAGCAGCGCAGCCTGCGTGATTCTGTTTGCTGACAGACCAGCAGGCCGCAACCGCATGCATCCCGTTCCCTGAGCTGACAATCTGAGCGCACCCATAACACGGAGTGCATCAGATGTCTGATTATCATCACGGTGTCCGCGTCGTTGAAATTAACGACGGCACGCGCACTATTTCCACCGTCTCAACCGCCATCGTTGGCATGGTCTGCACCGCAGATGATGCCGACGCCGCGGCGTTCCCGCTCAACACGCCGGTACTGCTGACCAACGTGCTGTCGGCCATCGGCAGGGCCGGTAAAAAAGGCACGCTGGCCAGCGCCCTGCAGGCCATCGCTGACCAGGCCAAACCCGTGACCGTGGTGGTGCGCGTGGCCGAAGGCGCCACCGACGCGGAGACCATTTCCAACATCATTGGCACCACCGACGAGAACGGCCAGTACACCGGCATGAAGGCGCTGCTTTCGTCGCAGACGCAGCTCGACGTCAGGCCGCGCATTCTCGGCGTGCCGGGGCTGGATTCGCTGGAGGTGGCGACGTCGCTGGCCAGCATTGCGCAGCAGCTGCGGGCCTTTGCCTACGTCTCCGCCTGGAACTGCAAAACCATTTCCGACGCCATGAAGTACCGCGACAACTTCAGCCAGCGAGAGCTGATGGTTATCTGGCCGGACTTCCTCGCCTGGAACATCACGGCCAATCAATCCGAAACCGCCTACGCCACGGCGCGTGCACTCGGCCTGCGCGCCAGAATCGACAACGACACCGGCTGGCATAAAACCCTGTCCAACGTCGGCGTGAACGGCGTCACCGGCATTTCAGCGGGCGTGTTCTGGGATTTGCAGCAGACCGGCACCGACGCCGACCTGCTCAATCAGGCGTGCGTCACCACCCTTATCCGCAAGGACGGCTTCCGCTTCTGGGGCAACCGCACCTGCAGCGACGATCCGCTGTTTCAGTTTGAGAACTACACCCGCACGGCGCAGGTGCTGGCCGACACGATGGCGGAGGCGCACATGTGGGCGAACGACAGGCCGCTGACGCCGGTACTGGTGCGCGAGATTATCGCGGGCATCAACGCCAAATTCCGCGAGCTGGTCAGCGCCGGTTATCTGCTGGGCGCGTCCTGCTGGTACGACGACACGGCCAACGACAGGGACACGCTGAAGGCGGGCAAGCTGTCGATTGACTACGACTACACGCCGGTGCCGCCGCTGGAAGACCTGACCCTGCGCCAGCGCATCACCGACAAATACCTGGCGACCTTCGCCGCATCCGTTAACAGCTGAGGAGCCGGATAAATGGCACTGCCAAGAAAACTGAAGGCGATGAACCTTTTCAACGACTCGAACAGCTATCAGGGCGTGGTCACCGCCGTGACCCTGCCTAAGCTGTCGCGCAAGCTTGATCCGTTCCGGGGCGGCGGCATGAACGGCGCCGCGCACATCGACAACGGCCTGGACGACGACGCGCTGGATATGGAATGGAGCATCGGCGGCATGGACGACCTGGTGCTGACGCAGTGGGGCGCCTCGGCTAACGTGCCGCTGCGCTTTACCGGCTCCTACCAGCGTGACGACACCGGCGAGGAAATTGCCGTCGAGATCGAGGTGCGCGGACGGCATCAGGCGTTTGATTTTGGCGAGGCCAAAACCGGGGAGGATACCGAAACCAAAATCACCACCAAAAACACCTATTTCAAACTGACGTGGAACGGCAAAGAGCTGATTGAAATCGACACCATCAACATGGTGGAGAAGGTCGGCGGCGTTGACCGGCTGGAGCAGCGCCGCAAAAACATCGGCCTGATGTAAATCCGACGCCAGCGCCCGCCGCTGGCCAGTAATTAACTGAACAAAGAGACAGACAACATGGAACCGAAAGAAAACGTCGTGGTACTGGAACTTCCCCTGAAGCGCGGCGAGTCCGACATCACGCAGCTGGAGCTGATTAAACCCAACGCGGGCGCGCTGCGCGGCGTGCGGCTGGCCGACCTTGCAGGCTCCGACGTGGACGCGCTGATCACCGTGCTGCCGCGCATCACCGTCCCGGCGCTGACCAAAGCGGAGTGCAACGCCCTCGATCCGGCCGACCTGATTGCGCTTGCCGGGAAGGTGATCGGTTTTTTGTCGCCGAAGTCGGACGACTGAGCTGGCCCGGCGGCCTGACGGTCAGCGACCTGATGGCCGACGTGGCCACCGTGTTTCACTGGCCCCCCTCTGAAATGTACGCCATGCCGCTGGCCGAGCTGCTCGACTGGCGGCATCAGGCGCTGATCCGCAGCGGAGCAAAAACCGATGAGCAATAACCTTAAGCTGCAGGTGCTGCTGAAGGCGGTAGACCAGGCGACGCGCCCGTTTAAGGCCATCCGCAACGAAACCACCCGGCTGTCGGGTGGCATCCGCGAAACGCAGGACCGGCTGAAGCAGCTGGACGCGCAGGCGTCAAAAATCGACGGGTTCCGGCGGACAAGCAGCCAGCTGGCCGTCACGCAGCAGAAGCTGAAGAACGCGAAAGACGAGGCGGCCGCGCTCGCGGTGGCCTTCAGGAGCACCACCCGCCCTACGGCGGCGCAGGCGCGGGAGCTTGAGAAGGCCCGGCAGGCCGCCGCCGCTCTGCAGACCAAAACCAACGGCCTGCGCCTGAGCGTGCAGCAGCAGCGCGAGGCGCTGAACGCCGCGGGCATTTCCACCCGGAGGCTGAGCAGCGAGCAGCAGCGGCTGAGAAGCGAGGCCGCGCAGGCCACGCTGAGCATGAGCCGCCAGCGGCAGGAGCTGCAGCGCCTGAACCATCAGCAGGAAAGGCTGAACCACATCAGCGAGCGCTACCGCCGCGGGCAGGCGCTGTCCGCGGGCGTGCGCAACGTCGGCGCGGCCGGTGTCGGGGCGGCCACCGTGGGCGCCGTGGCGGCGTCGTCAGTGTTGCGCCCCGGTTACGACTTTGCGCTGGCCAACTCCACGCTGCAGGCCACGCTCGGCGTGGATAAGGCCTCGCCCGAATTTCAGTCGCTGAGGACGCAGGCGCGCAGCATCGGCGACAACACCGCCGCGTCGGCGAACGACGCCGCGCAGGCGCAGATTATCATCGCCAAATCGGGCGGCACGGTTGACGACATCAGGGCGGCAACGCCGGTCACGCTCAACATGTCGCTGGCCAACAACCGGACGATGGAGGAAAGCGCAAAGCTGCTGATGAGCACCAAAAACGCCTTTGGACTCGCCAACAGCCAGGTGGCGCACCTGGGCGACGTGATATCGGCAACGCTGAACAAAACGGCGGCGGACTTCGACGGCCTCAACGACGCCCTGACCTACATCGCTCCGGTGGCGAAAAACGCGGGCGTGAGCGTCGAGCAGACCACGGCGATGATCGGCGCGCTGGCGAAGGAGGGCACCACCGGCAGCATGGCCGGGACGGGCGTGCGCGCCATGCTGCTGCGCGTGCAGGCACCGACCGGCGAAGCGTTCAAGGCGATTAAGGAGCTGGGCGTGAAGACCGCGGACAGCAGGGGAAACATGCGTCCGTTCTTCACCATCCTTAAGGAAATGCAGAAATCCTTTGAAAAAAATAAGCTCGGCACGGCGCAGCAGGCGGAGTACCTGAAAACCATCTTCGGCGAGGAGGCCGCCTCCTCGGCGGTCACGCTGATGAAGGGTGCCACAAGCGGACTGCTCGAAGACCTGACGAAAACCTTTCAGCAGTCGGACGGCAGCACGGGCGCGCTGGTTAAGGTGCAGCAGGACAACCTCGGCGGCGACTTTAAGGAACTGCAGTCGGCGCAGGAGGCCATCGGCACCGACCTTTACGACCAGCTCGACGGCACCCTGCGCCAGCTGACGCAGGACACCACCGCATTTTTGCTGACGGTGGATAAATGGATACAGGCCAACCCCGAGCTGGCTGGCGGTATCGCCAGAGCGGCCGTGGCCGGGCTGATTTTCGTGGGCGCGCTGGGCGCCATCGGGCTGATTGCGTGGCCGGTGATGGCGGGCATTAACGCCATCATCGCCGGGGCCGGGCTGCTGGCCACCGGATTCAGCATCGCGGGCGGCGCCATTACCGGCGCGCTCGGGCTGATAACGCTGCCCGTGGTGGCCGTTGCCGCCGCCATCGTGGCCGGGGCGCTGCTCATCCGCAAATACTGGGAACCGATAAGCGCCTTTATCGCGGGCGTGACGGAGGGTTTCACCGCCGCGATGGGGCCGATCGGCGAGTCGTTCGGCACGCTGAAGCCGGTGTTTGACTGGGTGACGGAAAAGGTTAAGGCGCTGTGGGACTGGTTTGGAAAGCTGCTGGAGCCGGTGAAATCCACGCAGGCGGAGCTGGCCACCGCCGGAGACATGGGTAAAAAGTTCGGCACCATGCTGGCCGACGCGCTGAAGGTTCCGGGGCAGGCGCTGGACCAGCTGCGCAGCGGCATCGACTGGGTGCTGGACAAGCTCGGCATCATCGACACCAAATCGGACGGCCTGAAGGACAAAATCCCGGAGCATGACGACGCGGCACCGGGCAGCCTGCAGCAGAGCCTGAACGCCACCGGCGCGCCGTACAGGCCGGTGATTACGCCCGCCGCACATCCCGGTTACAGCGACCAGAGCCAGAACAGTTACCAGTATGAAATCAACATGCATCCGGGCATGACCAGAGACGACGCGCTGGCGCTGATGGCAGAGCATCAGGCGCGTGAGCAGCGCAACCGGCAGGCGCAGCAGCGCAGCAAAATGGGATGGGAATAAACATGATGATGATTTACGGCATGATGCCGTTTATGCGCCAGACGCTGCCCTATGCGGAGCTGCAGCAGAGCATCGATTACCGCTGGCCGACCAACAGCCGCGTTGGCCAGCGGGCATCGGCGCAGTTTACCGGCGTGGGCGATGAGAAAATCACGCTGTCGGGCGAGCTGCGCCCGGAGATTACCGGCGGCGCCGTCTCGCTGCTCACGCTTAAGCTGCTGGCCGACGAGGGCCGGGCGTGGCCGCTGATTGGCGGTAACGGCACCATCTTCGGCATGTACGTGGTGGAGAACTACGCGACCACGCACAGCGAGTTTTTCAGCGACGGAAGCGCCAGGAAAATCCTGTTCACCCTGAGCCTGAAGCGCGTGGACGAGTCGCTGACCGCCATGTTCGGCGACCTGAAAAAACAGGCCGACGGGCTGATAAGCGGCGCCGGTCATCTGCCCGGCCAGGTCACGTCGGCCATCAGCAGCGCGCAGTCGGCGGCGGGCAACCTGATTTCATCCGTGGGTGGGCTTTTATCATGACGGGTATCAGCAGCCTGCCGGTGCAGACCGGGGCGCAGCTGGCGCCCGACTTTATGCTGACGGTGAACGCAAAGGACGTCACGGGCAACCTGCGCACGCGCCTGCTGTCGCTGACGCTCACCGACAACCGCGGCTTTGAGGCCGACCAGCTGGACATCGAGCTGGACGACGCCGACAGCCAGCTGGCGATGCCGGTGCGCGGCGCGGTGCTGAAGCTGTTCCTTGGCTGGAAGGGACAGCCGCTCACCGGCAAGGGCGAATTCACGGTTGACGAGGTGGAGCATCACGGCGCGCCGGACACCCTGACCATCCGCGCCCGCAGCGCCGACTTTCGCGGCACGCTCAACTCACGCCGGGAGGTGTCGTATCACGGCACCACGCTGGGCGAGGTGGTGAAGCAGATAGCGGAGCGCAACAAACTCACGCCGCAGCTGGCGGAAGGCTTTGCCGGAATGGCGGTGGCGCACATCGACCAGACGCAGGAAACCGACGCCAGCTTTCTGACGCGGCTGGCCACGCTGTACGGCGCGGTGGCTGCGGTAAAGGCCGGGCGGCTGTTGTTCCTGCGCCCCGGCAATGGTGTAACCGTCAGCGGCAAGCCAATCCCGCAACTGACCCTCACCCGCCAGGACGGCGACCGGCACAGCTTCAGCATTGCCGACCGTGGCGCCTACACCGGCGTGTCGGCCAGCTGGCTGCATACCAAAGACCCGAAGCCGAAAAAGGTGAAGCTCAAACGCAGGCCGAAAGAGAAGCACCTGCGTGCGCTGGAGCATCCGGCCGCAAAGAAAAAGAAGGCGACCACCACCAAAACGCCCGAGGCAAAAGAAGGCGACTATCTGGCGGGCAGCGAGGATAACGTGTTTACGCTGACCACGGTTTACGCCACCAAAGCGGCCGCCATGCGGGCCGCAAAGGCAAAATGGGACAAGCTGCAGCGCGGCGTTGCGGAGTTCTCGATAACGCTGGCGATGGGACGCGCCGACCTGTTCCCGGAGACGCCGGTGCAGGTGAGCGGATTTAAGTCGGTTATCGATGCGCAGCCGTGGCTTATCAGCAAGGTCACGCACAGCCTGAACGGCAGCGGTTACACGACGACACTGGATTTTGAGGTGCTGCTTTCTGATGTGGAATATCAAGCTGAAAGCGACGATGAAGAAATTGATGATGAAAAAGCAAACTAAAGTTTGCAATATCAAGTTTGGTTATTAAAATGCAAACATCTTCCGACCTGTTTGCTTCAGGAATAAACACAATGATGCATTGCCCGCTGTGCCAGACTGCCGCTCACGCAAAGAGCAGCCGCTATATTTCTAAAGAAACCAAAGAGCGTTATCACCAGTGCCAAAATATCAATTGCAGCTGCACCTTCAAAACTCATGAGTCAGTTGCAGCAATGATTGTCTCGCCGGGGACAGTTAATAAGGTGCCGCTCTTTACCAGCCATGAAAGGCAACCCTCTCTGCTGCACTAATTAAGCCCGCAAATGCGGGCTTTTTCATGTATGTTTTCAACCGAATAAACATTGATAACTGTTTTTATATACAGTATTTTTGCCCTTTTGCCGGGGGCATTATGGCGATCAGAAAGCTAAGTACAGGGAAGTGGTTATGTGAATGCTATCTCAACGGACGAGAAGGCAAGCGCGTCAGGAGGCAATTTAAAACTCGCGCTGAAGCCAT